>Ga0074044_10002424_pt1 | contig 16317 bp, 12 predicted proteins | sample BogForMeECP23OM1_FD_94443 | JGI IMG/M metagenome (GOLD analysis project Ga0074044, IMG submission 94443) | Bog forest soil microbial communities from Calvert Island, British Columbia, Canada - Bog Forest MetaG ECP23OM1 | ecosystem: Environmental > Terrestrial > Soil > Wetlands ...
ACTGTTCGCTCAATCTCGCCACTCCCAACCATTGAGAATTATTCCTTAAACTCTGAGCGATTTTCATGAGATTTCACGGGCACGTAGCGCCCTACATGACAGGTGTGTTGGTCAGACGCTTACGAATGACCGTCGCCGGCAGCACAGTTGCAGGTTGGGTTGCAGCAGCAGATCTGCACCTGACAAGAAAGCCGGGCAAGAGATCTTCCGGAATCTGGAAGCGGTGGAGGAGTTCGAATTTGCTGGCGCAGGCGGGCGACCAGCTGCGCACATGTGATGCGGTCCCGGCAAGATCGTTCGAACTGATGCAGGTTAGTCCGCCGCAGCCGAAACCACTACGGACACAGGAGCCTTAGAAAGAACCTGAGCTGCGATCCATTCAAAGGTCACGGCCAGCCCTTGCTCCAGCCGGATGGAGGGTTCCCAACCCAGTACCTCACGCAAGCGGGTGTTGTCGCTGTTCCGACCACGCACGCCCTGAGGTCCACTAAGGTTGTGTCGCTTCATTACCTGTTTGCCCGCGATCCTCGCCACCATGCCGACCAGTTCGTTAATCGTTACGAGTTCATCCGTTCCCAAATTGAGAGGGTCGCGGTGGTCAGAAGCCATGATCCGGATAAGTCCTTCCACACAATCATCCACATACATAAACGAGCGTGTTTGCTCGCCATCACCCCACACTTCGATCTCGCCGTTATCTTCGGTGAGAGCGACCTTGCGACAGATGGCGGCTGGCGCCTTTTCCTTGCCTCCTTCGCATGTGCCCAGCGGCCCGTAGACGTTATGAAAGCGGACAATTCGCGTCTCAAATCCGTAGTCTTTGTAGTAGTAACGGCAGAGTTCCTCGGTAAAGAGTTTCTCCCAGCCATAGCCGGGCTCGGGATCAGCGGGATGGGCATCTTCCTCACGCAGAGGAGTGACTGCAGCATCTTGCTGCTTGCTCTGGTTGTAGACACACGCGGAAGAGGAGAACAAGAAACGGTGTACCTCGTTCTGACGGCTGGCCTCGAGCATATTGGCATTGATCAGGATGTTATTGCGACTGATGTCGGCGAGATAGGCAGTGATATAGCCAATGCCGCCCATGTCGGCGGCAAGGTTGTAGACCTCATCGATCCCGCCGCGCGTGGCCAGGAGGCAGTTTTCTGCCTTGCGCAGATCAAGGATCTCAAAGGCGTCGCTTGCCGTAGCTTCGTATTCCGGATACTTGATGTCAACACCCCGGACCCAATGCCCGTCCGATTTGAGTCTCTTCACCAAGTGGTGGCCAATAAAGCCCCCCGCGCCCGTTACCAAGACTCGCTTTTGCTTCCCCATATCCCCTAGTCTCCTGAGAGTTCGTTGAGCCAAGATCTCCTTCTTCAACTCCAAGCAAACGGCATCTGTACTGCTGAGCGTCCTCTTCGAGCGGTGGTACCGGCTTTCACCATCAAGTAGCGGATGGGTCTCCCGAACATCCGAGTTTCTTGTGGTGGCGACTCGGACCACAACAACCGTTTAGAATTGCAAAAAATAAAGCTACAACACGGAGTTGCGCTTTGCAACCATCCTTTGTCCCACCTGTAGAAACTGGAGGAGTTAGTGAGGTCCGAGTTCTTGCGTAGAGAATAAAATGGTCGACGCGGTTTCCCCACGTATTCCCAAGATTTCGCGCGAAAATGAAAATGTAGTGGATGAATTCGGGTTGTGCGTCTGCGCCGCGCGGCTTAGAATCGTGTAAAGTCATGCAGCGCATTCCGGACTTCCTCTCGCACCTCTTGAACCTAGTGGCCGTGCTTGGCATCGTTGGTTTACTCCAAGTGGCCCTGGCACAAAACAGCGACCCTGGGCAAGACGCTACCCATCAAGGCAACGTAGCGTCGGAGCCATCTGGAATTGCCACACGGCCTCCGGCTGGACCCCCAGAACAAAATACCCCTCCGCCGGCCAATTCTTCCGCACTGGTCATCGGTCCTGGAGATGAGGTAGAGGTCACAGTGTACGGAGCACCTGATCTTTCCGGGCACACTCGCGTGAGCGCCGACGGAAACATCTTTATGCCGTTGATCGGCGATGTTCGAATAGCTGGCCTCGGTAGCGGTGAAGCGGCAGCGGCAATCGAGACTCAGTTGCAGCAGAATAACATTGTTAACGATCCGCAAGTCTCGGTATACGTCAAGGAGTACACCAGCAGCGGAATTTCCGTGTCCGGCGAGGTTGCCAAGCCCGGGTTCTATTCCGCTCTTGGCCCGCACCGGTTGTTTGACATACTGCAAGACGCCGGCGGACCTACCGATAGAGCTTCCAATAAAGTCGTGATCAGTCACCGCGACCAAGACCCAAAAGACGCGACGACCCTTTACATCTCGAAAGATCCCGCCGAAATGGCTGCCAGCAATGTTGTCCTACAGCCGGGCGACACCGTTGTAATTCCGAAAGCAGGTATTGTCTACGTACTAGGAGAGGTAAATCGGCCAGGTGGATACGTGCTAAATTCCACGGGAGGAATCACGGTCTTGCAGGTCGTAGCAGTCGCCGGAGGGCCGACTCACGTCGCCTCCGCCGGAAAAACGAGGCTGCTTCGTCGTACTGAGAATGGGTTTCAGGAGCAACAGATAGATGTGAAGAAACTGCTACGCGGCAAGGCTCAAGATGTTCCCGTCCGGGACCAGGACATACTCTTCATTCCCAGCAGTGGGATCAAGACCGCAATAAATTCTGCTTCGCTGGTTGCCACTGCTACAACCGTCGCGATATACCGTGTTCCCTTCTAGTCGTTCACGCTGCCTGGGTAGTGCGAGCAGTCCAACAGTCCGCAGTTGCGTTGGATAGTTGGTTCAGTACCGCCTGACTCCCTTCACGACGAAGCAGCACTCTTCAGCTTCGAAAGTCAATCTTGGTAGGCTGTGTCGGGAATCACGAGCAGGTTCGGCGAGACCTGGGAGCACCTAAGCCATGTCCGTGCCTAGAGGACCACCAGCACCAAGCCGTTTAGTGAACTGCGAGAATGGAATAGACCCCGGCAGGAGGGGTAGCGCTTGACGCGCTCGGATTGCAAAAGTGCAGCAGCAAAGTCTCCGACGCGGAGATATATCCATTCAATGAGACATTACCCAGCGCGGCTGGAGGAACAACGTTTGAAATGCGATCCGCGGTCGTTACTCCTTTGAGTGGAAAAATCTGATCTGAACAGCTAGCTTCTCTCACAGCGGCCGGAGTGATCGAAGCCGTCGAGTATAGCGCCATCTGCGTCAGCATCGTACCCGATGCGCCCAGCTGCAAACCCTTAGAGCTCAAACTGAAAGTCTGAGTGACACCCTTGTCGCTGAATCCCCTCAGCGGAGTTCCAAATTGCAATTCCACATCCTTTCCACGAAAAATATGCCTCAGAGTTTGATTCAAAGGATTTTTCTCTCCCTTGATCGGCCAAGTCGTCGGATAGGGACCCTTAAACCGATAGGAAGTGCCTATGATCCCGGTTGCAATTCGATTGACTTGATTTCCTGGGTCACTACGATTTGAAGCATAAATGCTGTAGCTAGCTGCGTTCGGAGAAGCAAGCCAGGTCAGAGTTTCATAATGACTGCCATCGAAGGTAGCAGGACCGTGACAAGTCGAAGAATTGCCGAAATTTCGCAGAATAGTCTCATTGCCAGCAGCATCAACAGCAGAGACATAATAGCTGTGCACCGAGCCGGTATCGCTGCCGGTTACGCTGCACACCAGACCATCCGGCGAATTTACACCAGCTACCTCGTATCCTCCTTCCATACCACACCACGAATCTAACCCACAGGAAGTAGAATTCTCGGCTTGATTCGCGGCCCCGAGACCACCAGCGCTATCGTTGAGGCCATAAAATACGGCTCTCTCTAGAAGCGTGGAGCCGGTGCTTGTGACTAGAAATTTCGAGGCATTGGAGATTCCAGCAGAGTCAACAACGGAGCGTCCAGCCGGCCGCCCGTTAATGAAATTGGCTAGATCGTACGCGTTGAGATCAAACAGCGAATCCGCTCCAAGAAGCGCAACCGCATTGTTCCCTCGGTTGCATATCTTGCGACCGCCGACACCGCCGCCGAATCCCATGTAAAACGTATTGCCATTCGGTGCTGAAAATGTCCCTCCGAGGAATGAGATGGCGCACATGTCATTGACTGGGATGTTGTTGGAGCTAACTTCGATTGAATGATTCACCGTCCCGTTCATCACGAGAAACCGATCTCCGCTTTCTGCCGACTCGGAAAGGTTGCTAGAAATCTTTATGGGGTCAGTCCAGAAATCAATTTGAAAATCTATGTGATTACTGCCGACCTCATTCTCGTCGATAATAGCCGCTCCTCCCTGTTCCCAAACACCGATAGCGCATCCATGAATGAAATTGTGACGGATGATGTAGCCCTTGTTGTTAAAGGACGGCCCCATGCGGATGGCCGCAATACCCGAAGTCACAGATGGACCACAGAAAAACGTCGAATCCAGGATTCGCATGTCCTCCACGTTGTCGCGCGAAAGCATGGAGAACTGCAATCCGGTCCAGCCCGGATTGGAGGGACCGCCCCTCATGTTTCCGTGAACGTACAATCTACGGAAAATCCCGTCCGTCGTGTTGACGACTCCGCCGCCCCCGGTCTTGTCCACATTAATACCAACTGCTGCCAACCCACCGCCGTCGATGGAAAGGTTTGTGACCTCGAACCCATCCACGTACTCCATGTCGATCATCGTGCCGCCTACTGGACCAGCCCAAGTGATAGTCGGTACGTTCGTTCCGTAGTACCCATTGTTCCCTGCCCCGGAGATGCCTTTAATCGTGAATCCGCTAAGATTCTTCACGAGCCAAGTGGATGCTAACTTGACGTGGCAATTGGGAGGGAAAGTGATAGCTGCCCCATTGGCCGCGGCTGCGGCAGTTATCGCGTTTAGCTCAGCAGAACTATCACGGCTGAATGTGCAGTCCACCCTGAAGTCCCGCACGTCCAAAATGTCTTTAGCCCACGCTCTAGAGTTGAAGTTCGCCGAGTTCCCAATTCGCCTCGAGGGAGCAGTTTCATTTTGCTGATTGGGGGTCTGCGATTGGCAGAACTCGAGGGTTGAAAACAGGGCAACGCAAACGCATACTTCAAATAGAAAATTCCTTAGCATTCGTTTATTGCGCCTCCGGCGCGGCCGGACAGTTCGGGTTCCGAGATGATACCCAACCTTCAGTTTACGAACGAGCCTGAGTCAGGCTCGACCACTCGTGTTCCCGCTTTGCTCGATTGCGCAGATCATTTGCGGGATGAGCAACTCCTTCGAGAATCGTTTCCCCAGGTCGGCAGTCGCCGGCGCAACAGTTGTTCGGCATCGCATAGCATGCAAGATGTTTGCCATGACTCCGTCTACGTCACCGTGCGCGGAAGTGTATGCCCCCGACCCGGCTTGGCGGATGATGTCCCGCACGTGACTTTCCGTTGGACCGATGTAAAGGAATGCTCTGTTCGCGGCTAGCACGTTGTATATTTTGCAGGGGTGGACGATGCCTACATACTTGTCTCCCATCACTACAACGTGCAGGTCAGCCGCGGACAATGACGCCGCTAACTTCTCTATCGGTTGGTAAGGAAGGCACAGCACGTTCCGCATGCCACGGTCTCGCGCACGCTCCTGCACCTTTCGGAACTCGCTTCCACCGCCGATAAAGCAAAAAACGATATTTTCATGATCGGCGAGTCGCTCCGCGGCCTGAAGGAGCGTCTCCAAAGGGTGGCATGGGCTGTGGTTTCCCGAGTACATGACGACGAATCTACGGGAAAGGTTATAGGTGGCCCGGAACTCTTCTCTGCCCGCTGGATCGAACCTGACGTGGTCATCGTGTGACCAAGGGGGCACGACCAGGACCTTTTCCGCAGAGATGCCTTTTGCCTGAATGCGGTCTTTCATGAACCGATCCAGCGCTACGATGCGATCAGCTCGTTGCAAGCTGTGCAACAACATCCGGGATAGCAGACGTGCGACCGGGGATTTATCTCGCAACCATCCTGCAGCGATTGCCTCGTCGGGGTTGAGGTCCATTGACCAGAACACTAGGCTGCGAGCCCTACCCGGCACAGCCAAAGTTGCTACAAAGGAAATCAGGGGCGGCGAGGTCATCGCAACGACAACGTCGAACTGCGGCAATGACCACAGATGAAACGCACAACTTGCCATGAACGTTCCGAAGTCGGCGGCACGGCGCCACTTGGTGCTCTTGCCGAACCCAGTCGATCGTACACGTACGATTTTGACCCTGTTCCAAGTTTCCTGCTTCGGGAATCGAAGCTTCGGATCATCGTAGCCTCGGGAATTGCAGATGACGGTGACCTCGTGTCCCGCCTGCGTCAAGCTCCTTGCCAAGTCGCTCGCGTGCTGAGCGGTCGAGACGACGTCCGGATAGAAAGCCTGGTTCAGGATCAACACGTTCATTGGCCGGACACTTCCTCTGTGGTCACCGCTGCAGCATGTAGTTACCCAAGAACAATACATCCATTCGTGTCCTTTGGAAGCAGTTCAAAGCCTCCTCCGGAGTACACACAATCGGTTCGTCTTCATTGAAGGAAGTGTTCAGCACAACGGGGACACCGGCTAACTCCTCGAAGTCGGAAATGAGTTGGTAATAACGGGGGTTGGTACTGCGAGCGACGGTCTGCAGCCGTCCAGAGCCGTCCACGTGTGTCACCGCAGGAATGACTGAGCGCTTGTCTTGCTTGACCTGATAAACCATGAGCATAGCCGGAGAAGGATGCGTCTGCTCAAAGTAGTCTCCGACACGCTCTTCAAGGATCGAAGGAGCAAAAGGGCGGAAGGGCTCGCGCTTCTTGATCCGGGCATTCAGGATGTCCTTCATCTCGGAGCGGCGAGGGTCGACGACGATGCTACGATTGCCGAGAGCCCGTGGCCCAAACTCCATCCTTCCCTGGAACCAACCTACGATCTTCCCATCAGCGACAGCTTGCGCGGCTGCCCGCGTGAGCTCACGGTCGCTCAATTCGCTCCATTCAAAATCGCACGTTCGCACCAGACCGTCGATCTGCCCGTTTGCAAACTCTGGACCGGTATAGGCGTGCTCCATCACAAACGACCGGGGCTGTTGCAGTAGGACATTGTGGATGTAGTAACAGACTCCAAGGGCCGTGCCGGAGTCGCCGGCTGCCGGCTGCACAAACACTTCTCGGAATGGAGTGTTGAGCAAGATCTTTCCGTTCATCACCGAGTTATATGCGACCCCACCGGCCAGACAAAGGCGGTCGGTTTTCGTTTGCTGATGCAGCTGGTTCAGAATGTGAAAGCTAACTTCCTCCAAGCGAGCCTGGAGAGAGGCCGCGATATCCTCATGCAACGAACTGAGCGGCTCCCCAGCTAAACGCGCGGGCCCGAAGGCGTCGATAAACTTGTCCGAGAAGATACGACCGATCGTCGGCGAGCCATCTTCCCACGTCATATCCACGCCTTCAGAGTCGTGCTTGAAATAGTTGAGGTCTAGTTTGAAACCGGCGTTATCGGTTCGAATAATGTCCCGGAACTGTTCCAGGTAACGGGGGCGCCCATACGGCGCCAAACCCATAACCTTTCCTTCGTCTCCGTACTTGGGGAATCCGAGGTACTGGCTGGTGGCGGTGTAAACAATACCGGCTGAGTGTGGGTATTCGATCTGCCCGAGCACGTCCATACGATTGTCTTCGCCGACTCCCCACATTGTGCTGATGAAGTCGCCGAAACCGTCGATGGACAAAATAGCGGCGCGGTTGAATGGGGAAACCAAGAAGCAGCTGGCCATGTGTGCCCTGTGGTGCTCTACTTTGTGAACCTTGCCCCGGAACTGCGGCGGTACATCCAGCGCACGGGCCAACTCCTCGCGCAGGTCATGTACCTTGGCGGCATTCGCGAGCCGGGCGGCAATCAGCCCGGAAAGGTTCGGTAGGCGCGTGATCGAAAATAGAATTTTCTTGTGCAGGTGCGCGGAGGGGTCCCGCGAAATGCCCACATGATCGAGATCGCCAACCGAGATGTTGGCAGCCTCCAGGCAATAGCGGACTGCGGCAGTCGGGAACCCAGCACAGTGCTTCTTGCGGTTGAAGCGCTCCTCCTCTACCGCCGCGATAAGCTGACCATCCTTTATGATCGCGGCAGAGGCGTCGCCGTGGTAAGCATTAACTCCCAAGATGTACAACGAACAACTCCTATTCAGTATTCAAGGTGACGAACTAGCAGGTCGCACACTGACTACATTGGGCGAAGTATCGATGTGCAGATTCGCGCGGGCATTTCGATCAGGCAGTCTTGGTCGCGAATTTGGTTTCGATATCCTCCACGACCATGTTGAGTACCCTGACCGCTTCGCGGCCTTCTTCCGCTGAGACAGGCGGTTCGGATCCCGACAGAATGCTGTCAGCCAACTGAGAAATGATGATTTCGTGCGTGCTGCGGACTCTCCTGGTTGCGACCCGAATCGCGTTCGAGACAAATGCGCCCGCCAGCTCGGCGCCTTCCCTAAGCAAGGAAAACCCGACTGGAACAGGCTTCAGTTCGGCACGCTTGTAATGCACCACGCTCATGCTTTCCAAATCGAGCATCAAGAATCCTGTGTCTCCCAGGATCTCAACCTTGGCTGCCCATTGTTCGGTAGTGTAAACCACGGTAGCGGAGCTGATCGCGTCATCCCCGATGAGGTTAATTCGGTAGTCCTCGAACAAGGACCAGGGATAATCACGCATAACCTTCAAGGCATCGACGTTGACAGTGCGAATATGAGGAATGAAAGCCAGCGTCATGTACACGATGTGTGGGCCGGTTTCTCCGATTACTCCACCGGGCAGCTTGTGCGCCCAGTGTTCCGGACGCGAGGTCATGTAATTTGTGGGAGTCGAGAGAAAAATGCGCATTCCACGCACTCTCCCAATCACCCCATCCCCCACCATCCGGCGGGCCTTAATGAAGGGCCCGTAAAATAAGTCGCTGTGCGCTACGCAAACTTTCAGGCCATAGTCCTTGGAGGCTTTGACGATCTGATCGCAATCAGCCACGGTGAGTGCCATCGGTTTCTCGATCAGAACGTGGCAGCCGTGCCGCATGGCCTCGACGGCCAAGCGCGCATGGGTCTGCGGCGGCGTGCAGATGTCCACCAAGTCCGGTTTTTCAGTGTTCATCATTTCCGCAATGTTGCCGTAAGCTTTCGGAATACCGAACCGGGCTGCGACTTGCTTCGCAGCGGAAAGATTCAAGTCGCAGACAGCTACGAGCTCGGTCGTAGGCCTCAATCTTAAGAATGCGGGAATGTGCTTCTTCCCTGCGATCAAACCGGAACCGATGATGGCGGCTCGGATTTTCCTCAACCTGCCCTCCGAAACTTCACTACTCGTTCGAGACAAATTTACCCAAGGGTCCCCGTCAGATGCGCGCAGCAGGCCGCCCATTCAACAAACTGGCCGGATGGAGTCCCGCAGGATGTGATTCTACATTTTTTTCATTCTTGTCAATGAACTGTTCCATCCAAATTTCAAGCGTCAGCAACTGCCAGATCTGCATTGACCAGTCCTGCGCGCCACTTCTGTGCTGCTGTACGAGAGAGCGCACTGCATCCGGTTGAAAAATGCCGCGGTTTTTTAAGCGCGATTCGGAGAGCAAGTCATCGACCATCGGCTTCAATTCGTGTGCGAGCCAATAGTCAACCGGCACACCAAAACCCGCCTTGGGCTGCTGCAAAACCTCGGCTGGCAGCATCCCGGCCATTGCTTTGCGCAGAATGTACTTGGTGGTCGGTCTGATCGTTCCGTGAAGCTTCAGTCCGGGCGGGACGTTCCAGGCCACGAACTCGGCGAGACCCCGGTCAAGGAAAGGCACTCGCACTTCCACCGAAGATGCCATGCTCATCTTATCGGCGTAGGTCAGATTCAAGCTGGTCATGAAAATCTTCGTGTCCACGTAGAGCATCTGGTTCAAGAAATCTGCATGATCTACTTGTTTGAAGCAGGTTCGATGCCGCTCATATGGGTCCTGACCGTTAATCGCTTTCGAAATAACCGGGGTGAGCAGGTTCTCTTGCTGCTTCGCATCCATGTACGTGCAATTTATCAAGAACCGCTCGACTGCTGGCAGAGAACCACTCCTAGCCATCTTTTTGGCCAAGCGAATCGTTCCCTTCCAAGGTGTGCTACGAAGGCTCGGCATTCCAAGTAACAGTGGTTCGATGAAGGCTCGCCTCAACAAAGAAGGAACCTTGCGGTAGGCTTCTCCCCAGTAATGTGCGCAGTGCTTCCTGTAGCCTGCAAACAGTTCATCCCCACCCACGCCCGACAACAGCACGGTCGTGCTACCGCGCGCTTCCCGACAAACCAGGAAGGCTGCAATGATGGCCGGATCTGCCGTGGGCTCGTCCATGTGCCAGGTAATCTTGGGCAGCAGTTCTGTCACGTCGGGGTCTAAGACAATGGTCTGGTGCTCGCATCCCATCCGTCGCGCGAACCGTTCAGCTACTCGCGGATCATCTAACGTCTTTTCTCCGACCCGGTACTTGGCGGGAAAAGTAATTGTATGTGTGTGTACCGGATGGTCGGACAGTTTGGCCATCGTCGCAACGATGCTACTGGAATCTAGCCCCGCGCTAAGGAACGCTCCAACGGGAACGTCACCAATCATTTGCGCCTTTGCAGCACGGCAAAAGCGCTGTCGAACCTCGTCCACCAACTCAGCCTCTGAACGTGGGTACTGAGCATCCTTCGAGGGAAATTCCAGATCCCAGTACTTCGATACGGTCCATTGGCCATTTTGGAAGACCGCAGAATGCCCAGCGGGGAGTTTGTAGATACCGCGAAACATGGTATTGGGATCAGGTACCCAAAGCAGTGTCAAATACTGCTGCAAAGCAGCGGGGTCGATTTCAGCTCCGATTCCTGGCACTTGCAACAGTGCTTTGATTTCAGACGCGAATGCCAGCCGGTGCCCTCGTTGAACGTAATAGAACGGCTTGATACCAAAATGATCGCGGGCAACAAATAACTTTGGGGCCGCGCCGCGAAGATCGCAAATCCCAAACGCAAACATTCCATCCAACCGATGGACGCACTCGGGGCCCTCCTCTTCGTAGAGATGCACGATGACTTCCGTGTCGGTTCGAGAAGCAAAGCGATGACCTTTCGCTTGTAATTCATTACGCAGCTCTTGAAAGTTGTAGATCTCACCGTTGTAGGTGATCCAAACAGAACCGTCCTCGTTCGACATGGGCATGTGCCCACTTTCAGACAAATCGAGGATGGCAAGGCGCCGACTCGCAAGCCCCATGTAGCTATCATCGGGGAATCTCTTTTCCCAAGTACCCGAGTCGTCAGGACCGCGATGGGCCTGGACCTGGATCATCCGCGCCAACGTTGATCTATCCCCGCAGTTTACGAGTCCCGCTATCCCGCACATTCTTTGATTTCCTAGTACCTAGTGTTACTCGGTTTCGAATGAAATCGACTCGAAACGTTAAACCGATGGCCTGTCCTTCTTGCTCTTGAGTTCGTAGATCTTTGCTTTGGTATGGAACATCTGAACCGATTGGAAGCTACAGTAGATCAGCCCCGGCACCCCGTCTAGAAACCCTAGCCGAAATACATAACGATAAAGAAAAAGGAACATCGGCGAGCCGGGAAAGCCATATAACCACCTCTTTAGCCAGCGTCTGCGCTGCGCTTGTGTGCCCATTAACGTCGGCGGTAACTCTCGATCCTGTTCGCCGTCTTGCGCTAGAACTCTCGATTCCCAATTTGAATATTCGTTGTGTTTTGCGATATAGCGAGAAAGAGTTTCTACATTCTCATGAAGGAGCGTGTGCGTTAGGTTTCCCGTCAAACCATCAACAACAACGTGTTCATGTACTTCGATGTCACTCATTGAATCGTCCTGGTCTCTGAGGCGGCACTCAAAATGACCTTTTCCGCGCCGAAACAGAGACAGCTTCCAAAACCCGCTATCACCAAAGCGAAGCACTCTTCCGAGAAAATTCAGCCTGAGGAACACATAGTAGCCCTGGAACCTAGGATTCCGAATTGCATGTTCTACTTCATTCGCCAGTTCCGGGGTTAAGATCTCGTCAGCATCCAACAGCAAAACCCATTCATTCTCGAAAGATAGCGAGTCGAGAGCCCATTGCCTTTTCTTCGGCCAGCCGCCTCCATAATGAAACTGCACCACCTTTGCGTCAAACGTACGGGCAATCTCCACTGTTTCGTCGGTGCTCTGTGAATCAACGACATAGATTTCGGCGCAGAGGCGAGCCCCTTCCAAGCACCGGCTGAGATGTCGCGCTTCATTCCGGGTCGGAATGATGACGGTAACCGGAAGCCGGTTTGGCAACGCGGTCTGAGATACAGTGCCCGAAATTTCTGCACTCCTTTGCATTTCAGTATGCCCTAATGACCTGCATCAGGATTTTGGAAGGCAGAACCGATCATGCAGGCTGGCCTGCGTGAGCAGCAACACGAGGAGACGCTGTTCGCGTTTTGAGCCATTGTCCGAGCGCGACCAGCGCCCATACCCGCGACCAAGCAGGGCCACCAGGCTCGTCCTGAAAGAGCTTCCGCACGTTCTCGATCCCGGCCGGATCCAGTAGTCCAGAACCGCCTAAGAAACGCAGATTCTCTTCCATCATTTCGCGCAGAGGACCCACCAACCAAACGCCAAATGGGAGCACGAATCCCAGCTTACGCTGATGCGCCTGCGATTTGGTGTACAGATCGGCACAGATTTTCCGTAGAAGGTACTTCAACGGAGCTCTCCTCGGGAGCAGCACATCGCCTGGTAAACGAAATGCCCATTCCACAAGATCGCGGTCGAGAAAAGGCACGCGGATCTCAAGGGAATTCGCCATGCCGAACACATCACTATCGCGGAGTAAGATGTTCTCGAGGTAAAAGGCTGCATCCAATCTACCCACCGACACCACATGATCGGCCGGAACGTAGCAATCTTCATAATCTAACTCACGGATCTGAAAATCTTCCGACAAACCGAGACTCTTGGCGTCCAAACCAAACGTACCAAGGCCAAAATCCGAAACAAGTCGACGATAATGGAAGTACATTCCAATCAATCCCGGGTCGGCGGTTGCGATTTCTTTAGCTTTGTGCCTGGCCACGCGACTTGTCAACACCGTCGCTAGCCGGGCTGCCGTTACGCGCATCGATAGCGGCATTAGATTGAGCCAGGACATCATATCGTAGGTGCGAGGTACACGGCGGAACAGGTTGTAACCCCCAAAAACCTCATCGCCACCGAGGCCAGACAAGGCCACAACGATACCGCGCTCACGTATCGCCCGAGCTACAACGTAAGTATTGAAGCCATCCATCGACGGCTGGTCCATGCACTCCAAAGCATCACCAATCCAGTTCAGGGTGGTGCTGTCACTAACTGGGCACTCGTGAAAACTAGCACCGAAACGGGCAGCAGCGTCACGCGCCGATGCCCGTTCATCGGCTTCAGGCCGATCCGGGAAACAGATCGTAAATGCGTCAAGAGGCTGGAGACGATTCTGATCCCTGCTAAGCCCGAGGATGGCAGTGGAATCCAAACCGGAACTGAGGAAAATACCGAGTTGTACGTCGCTTAGCAAATGGCGACATACCGATTGCTGTAGGAGCGCGCGCCCTTCTTCCAGGAGGTCGGGCAGCGACCGCTCGCGAATCGATTGCTGCACAGGCGGAAAATGCCAGTACCTACCTTCGGCCAGAACCTTGCCACTCGAGTCCAACTCCTTCCAAGAGCCGCGTGGTAGCGAAAAGACGTTTTCGCAAATCGTGAGCGGTTCCTGAACGCCACCGTATGCCAAGTATCCGGCCAGCGCGCGGCGATCGATCTCCGAGCTAACCAATCCACTTTGTACTAGCGCACGAACCTCTGACGCACAAGCAAAATAATGGTCGTTGCAGCTGTAGTAAAGCGGCTTAATCCCAAGATGGTCCCGGGCTATCACCAGACGTGAACGCCGCGCGTCCCAAACAGCAAACGCAAACATTCCTCGAAGTCGATCTAGGCACTCGATCCCCCAATGCTCGTACGCGCGAAGCAGTATCTCCGTATCGCTGTGGCCGCGAAAGCGATAGCCCTCGGAGTTCAGCAAGGCTTTGAGCTGGGGGGCGTTATAGATCTCTCCGTTGTAAATCAGGAGGTCCCCCGTATCCTCGTTGCGCATCGGCTGATGCCCGAGGGGAGAGACATCCTGAATCGCCAGACGGCGGTTCCCGAGGCCAAGTACCGATTGCCCCGCCGAAATTACAACCCAGCCGCCATCGTCTGGACCACGATGAACTTGCGCGTCGAGCATCGCTCGCAGCGACAGCTCTACTCGGTCCGCTGGTATTTCACCCAGAATCGCCGCAATGCCACACATCGGCTGCTTACTGCTCCATCCTTAGTTTGTTTGGGCTTTCCCAAAAGAGCGTCAGCGTGATGAGCTATCACTTGGTCTGACTGCGGATACATTCGCGATAGACGGCAAGCATTTCACCACTGACCGATTCCCAAGAAAAGTCTTTCTCCATCCACTCTCTCCCCCGCTGTCCCATCTCTTGCAAGGGTAGGGTGCAAATCTTGCGAATTGCAGTTGCCAAGCTTTCGGGATCGTTGTCTACCCAGAGCCCACATCTGTTTGTCTCCAGGCCAATCCAAGGCGTGCCCTTACTAGCGATTACGGGTACAGCATGAGCAAGCGATTCAGCCACCACAATTCCAAAATTCTCAATGTGTGAAGGTACGAGAGCTACATCAGATTGTGCGAAAAGCGCCTCCTTTTGCTCCTCGAATACCTCTCCGACAAATTCCACCCTTTTGGATAGCCCGAGATCCTGCACCTTTGACTTGAGAAAATCGACATAAAATGGGGATCCCGTACCCGCAATATACAAATGCCAGTCTGGCGATTGCCCTCCAACGATACCACAAGCCTCAAGCAAGGTTTCGATGCCCTTGATAGGGTGCAGACGTCCCAAATACAGAAGTCGCAATTTCCCGTTTGAGGCGCTGCGCTTGAGATTTTGCGGAACGTCCACACCGTTCCGGATCACTACCGCCCGCAGCTTTGGGAATCTCCTCAGGCTTTGTTCGGCCTCGGCCTGCGAAGTGACGTGTAAGACCAAGTTGTTCTTCGGCGCCAGCGTGTGGCATATCGATTCCCACACCCACTTGTGAACTACTCGAGAGGACCCCTCCCATCGCTGCAGAGCGCCCCGGGGAGACCACACAACGGGCTTATTGAACAAACGACAAAAGAACAGGGTGGGAAATGTGGGAAAGGAGTAGACGGCAGTCAAGTGTACGACATTGGCCCACTGAACGTAAGAAGGCAGGACTCCCAGCAACGCCGGAGAAACCGAATGGCGAAGCCGCTTATGGCAATATCGCACGCGCAAACCATCGACCTGCACGTCCCGATCATTTGCCACGCCGAGGACACGGCCAGGACCGTCAGTGTCAGTAGTCAAGACCCGCACGTCGCATCCAAGCTGTGCTAACCCGCGGCATAAGCCATACCCGGAGCGTATTGTTCCGCCATACGCTTTTGAGGGATAAAACGAGGCACTCACATGGAGGACCTTCATACAACAGAAAACAGCGGAGTCATGATTTCCAACGTTGAAGCCTATGATACATGAACCATTCCGGAATGTCGTTTACAACAGTTTGGTCAGGAGACCAACTCCTTTGCGTAGGAGGGTCGCGCTCGTCACGTCCGGCTTGGGTATGGAATACGGCGGTATCGGAGTCGTCGCTAAGTCAATCAAAACTGCCCTGGACCCAACCTGCGACGTTTCCGTCTGGCAGCATCCTCCGTTTTGGCCGCGCTCGGTGCGGGTTGCGAGAGTGGCAGTGCAAGTTTTTATCGGGTCGTCACTAACTGTGAAAGGTCTGCCTTGGATGGTTCTCCCGTCTTGGACATCAAGCCCGTGTTTGCCGAATTTGTTCCCGACAGGGCTTCGGTTCGACAGCCAGAATGGTCGCACGAAATGATGACGAACTACTTCAAGCGCATGAAGTAATGTCATTCTTAACGTGGCGATTCCGTTGAAACGCTATCTGGAAGACAGTCTCGTCGCACTTCGGCCGGCCGGTTGGTGCCAGTAGAGTTGGCCGCCAAGAAATCGCCGACGCAGCACGAAGCGAGTTGCGGGCTGGTCGTGGTACTGCCGGGCGGGCGCCGCATCGAGGTGCATCAGCGAGCGATGACGGCTCCTGGTCTTGATCAGTATCCTATACTCGCAAGTTGCGCCTTCGGATCGAGAGCGGACCCACGATCTGTTTTTCAGGGGGAAATGAGGAAACGATGCAATACCGTCAACTCGGACGCAC
>Ga0074044_10002425_pt1 | contig 16317 bp, 19 predicted proteins | sample BogForMeECP23OM1_FD_94443 | JGI IMG/M metagenome (GOLD analysis project Ga0074044, IMG submission 94443) | Bog forest soil microbial communities from Calvert Island, British Columbia, Canada - Bog Forest MetaG ECP23OM1 | ecosystem: Environmental > Terrestrial > Soil > Wetlands ...
CGAGCGGCAAGCCGGTGCGCAAGATGGGGCGAATCGACGACGAGAGCGTGCTGGACATTCCGGCTTTTCGCAGGCGCGGCGAGGACGGCGACTTCGGGTCGGAGCGACTCGAACCGAACTCGCTGCTCGATGGCGACGACAAGCTGGATATTCCGACGTTCCTGCGCAAGCACCCGAACTAAGGGCGCAGCGCTTCCTCCTCCATCGCGGTTTCTCCTGAACCCTCTCTCTGTGAGGAGAGAGGGTTGGGAGAGACGGCGTTCTTTAGTGCGGGCTGACGCCCGCAACGCAAGTACTGGCTGGCAAATCGCATCACGGGTGAGGGGACTCTGGTGTTTCCGCCAGCATTCGTCGTGAATCCATCGACCCTCATCCGGCGCGCAGCGCGCCACCTTCTCCCGGGGGAGAAGGGCGCAACTAAGGAGCGCTTTGCGGATGCGGAACCGGGAGGAGACTTCCGAAGTGGATGATCATCGCGATGATATTTTGGCCGACTCGCGCCGCCCAGGAGGTGTTAGCCGAGATATTCGTTTGACTGATAATACGTAGGTCATATTACGCTGGTCGGGGTTTGCCGACTCTCTCAAAGAGGTTGAAACGAGCATCCACGCGGGGGAGAATTTCGAGTTCCGACCGGAGAACCCATAAGCGCCTCGCAATCCCATCACAAAACAGAGCTCGCGGCCCGTGCCGAAAATCGACGACGCCCCTGAAGCAATTCGAGACTCAGGAAAAGGTCGTAATGAAGATATCCCAAGACAGATTCCGGGTGATGGTCGACACGATCCCCGCGCTGGTGTGGTGCACTCTGCCAGATGGTTCCAATGAGTTCCATAACCAACAATGGCATGACTATACGGGCCTGCCCGAGGGAGCAGAGACCGGTTGGGGATGGAAAGTTGCATATCATCCCGAAGACCTCGAGCGGCTCCTTAACGAGTTTCAGTCAATCGTGGCTTCTGGGGAGCCGGGTGAGATGGAAGCGCGTCTGCGCCGTTTCGATGGGGAATATCGATGGTTCCTTATCCGCGCAGCTCCTCTTCGCGACGAGACAGGCAAAATCGTCTACTGGTATGGTAGCAGCACCGACATTGAAGACCGCAAACGTGCGGAAGAGAAATTGCGGCAGGACGAGCGCGAGCTTCGCCGGATTACCGATGCTATAGCGCAGACCATTGTTGTCCAGAGTCCGGACGGTGGTCCGATCTATGCGAACCAAGCCGTGCTCGACTACACCGGCTTAACCATCGAAGACGTGACCGCCTCGGATTTCCGTGCCCGAATCTTTCATCCGGAAGATATCGAGCGACTGCGCGAGGAGCGCCGAGCCGCCCTGTCACGCGGCGTTCCGTTCGAAATCGAACAACGAGCGCTAAGGCACGATGGCCAGTATCGCTGGTTCCTTATCCATTACAATCCGTTCCAAGACGAACAGGGCCGCCTGGTGCGGTGGTATGCGACGGGGACCGACATCGAAGATCGCAAACGAGCAGAAGAAAGGACCAGAAACGAGAACGTCGCGCTGCGCGAAGAAATTGATCGCTCCTCGATGTTCGAGGAGATCGTTGGCGCCTCTGCGGCACTACGCGCGGTGCTGGCGCAGGTCGCGAAAGTCGCTCCGACTGATTCCACCGTGCTCATTTCGGGCGAAACTGGGACCGGAAAGGAACTGATTGCTCGCGCGGTTCACAAACGATCGAATCGCTCGGCGCGAGCGTTCATCCGCGTGAATTGCGGGGCTATTTCGCCTTCGCTGATTGCATCGGAGCTTTTCGGCCATGAGAAAGGCGCGTTCACCGGGGCCCTACAACGGCGCATTGGACGCTTTGAAGCAGCCGACGGAGGAACCATTTTTCTCGATGAAATTGGCGACCTTTCCATCGAGGTGCAGATCGCGCTGCTTCGGGTGCTGCAGGAGCGAGAGTTTGAACGCGTCGGAAGCAGTCAACCGCTCCCCGTCGACGTACGCGTGCTAGTCGCAACGAACCGCGATCTCAAGTCTGCTGTCGATGCCGGTACGTTCCGTCAGGATCTCTTCTACAGACTTAATGTTTTTCCAATCCACTTACCGTCCCTGAGTGAGCGAGTGGCCGACATTCCGTTACTAGTCGAATACTTTGTCGATCGCTATGCGCAAAAGGCCGGCAAGAAGTTCAAGGACATAACGAGCAAGACGCTCGCACTGTTTCAGCGATACCACTGGCCGGGAAACATCCGCGAACTTCAGAACGTGATCGAGCGAGCCGTAATCCTTTGCGATAACGAAACATTTTCAATTGATGAGACCTGGCTGAAGCTTGAGTCACCTCCGCCATCCGGCCCGGTCGTTCCTTTGGCCGCCACGCTCATAGAGCGTGAGAAGCAAATGATCGAAGCCGCGCTCGCGCAGTGTCAGGGCCGAGTCTCAGGCCCATCCGGGGCAGCCCACAAACTGGGAATTCCGCGCCAGACGCTTGACGCAAGAATCCTGAGCCTCGGTATCAACAAGCATCGATTTAAGACCAGCTAGACCGACCCGAAGCGGGTCGCACATTTCCGGGCGAGCGCATGCCGTCACGGCTGGGATTGTTGTGTAAGCAATCACGCAATTCTCGCCGAGAACTCGGCAATTGCCGAGTTCTCGGCAACGCTACTCGCTCGCGACCCGAGTTATTCCAACACTTTCGAACGGCCCGCCGATTGCACTAACGAATACGCGTGACGCTGAAGATTGAAAAAACTCTGGTCGAGCACGGCACGACTATCAAGCTGATCGGCCGAATTCGAGCGGAGCACCTTAGTGAATTGCAAGCACAAATCTCCGCGAGCGTGCCCAAGGTTGTGCTCGACCTTGGAGAAGTGTCGCTCGTGGATGCGGACGCGGTCAGGTTCCTGGGCAGTTGCGAGTCGGAGGGCATCCAATTGCTGAACTGCTCACCGTACATACGCGAGTGGATCGTCAGGGAACGAGAAACACCCAACAAAGAATAAAGCGAAGGAGTGTCCGATGAACCACAAAGTTGTTTTGATCACTGGGGCCCTCACGGGAATTGGGCGAGCCACAGCCCTGGCCTTCGCGAAAGACGGTGCGTGCATCGTTATCGCGGGTCGGCGTGACGAAGCTGGCGAAAAATTGATCGCTGAACTCCGCACCTTGGGAGCGGAGGCCGAATATTGGCGTACCGACGTGCGCCACGAAGACGACGTGCGAAGCCTGGTCGATAAGACCGTTTCGCGCTTTGGTCGCCTCGATGTGGCGGTCAACAACGCCGGGACCGAAGGCAAGCCCGGCCCGGTGACGGAGCAAACGGCAGAGAGCTACGCGGCGACTTTCGACACCAACGTTCTCGGCACGCTGTTGAGCATGAAGCATGAGCTGCGCGTGATGATGGCCCAAGGTCACGGCAGCATCGTCAATGTGTCGTCCACCTATGGCCACTTGGGCGCCGCGGGCGCATCACTCTACGCAGCCAGTAAGCACGCGGTCGAAGGGCTTACGCGATCGGCAGCTCTCGAAGCAGCGGAGTTCGGCGTGCGCGTCAATGTAGTTGCTCCCGGACCCGTCGATACCGCGATGCTGACCCGTTTTACCGGGACTCCGGAACGCAAAGCCGGCTTGGTGTCGGGAGTGCCGCTCCAACGAATGGGCAAGCCCGAAGAGATTGCCGAGCTGATCGTGTTTCTCGCATCCGACAAGGCATCCTTCAGCACCGGTGCGACATTCGCCGCGGACGGCGGCAAAACGGCGCGATAGGATTGTTTCAGCTTCGCCTAAGGAATTCGCGAAAGAGAATACTCAGGAGGCAGGTAACATGGCTCGCGGAAGTATCAGTCATATTGCGTTGACAGTCAGCGACCTGGAGCGCTCGACGACATTTTACAACAGGGTGTTTGAGTTCATCGGCTTCAAAAGCGTCGAGATTCCCGAATCGGCTCAGCAGGCGATGATGACCCGCCTGAAGGCGTGGGTCGGACCCGGCTACTCAATATCGATCCGTCCGTCGAAAGGAGAGTTTGCGCACAGGCTGCACGATCGGAACGCTCCTGGATTCAACCATTTGGCCTTTACTGCCGAGAACCGGTCGGACGTTGAGAAACTGTACGAGTTCTTGAAGCAAATGGGAGCGACAATCCTCGACGCGCCCACGGAGTATCCGTACTCGCCCGGATACTTCGCGGTCTATTTCACCGACCCTGACGGGCTGAAGTTCGAATTCGCCTATGCGCCGGGATATGACCGCTATCGGACAGAACCCAGTGAGTGATCACGGGTTGGGGCGAGCATCATGGAATATGGCATCGCCTCGTATCCAACGTCGATGAGTACTGACCCATAAATTGCCCTGCAAGGAATTAACTATGAATACCCCCGTTGTTTTGATCACTGGCGCCCTCACGGGCATTGGACGAGCCACCGCGATTGCTTTCGCGCGCGAAGGCGCCCGCGTCGTCATCTCCGGGCGGCGCGACGAAGTCGGCCAACAATTGGTCGCTGAACTCCGCGAGATCGGCGTTGAGGCGGAGTATTGGCGTGCCGACGTGCGCCACGAGGACGATGTGCGTGACCTGATCAATAAGACCGTCACGCGCTTCGGCCGCCTCGATGTGGCCGTCAACAACGCCGCGACTGAGGGAAGGGGCGGTCTCGTGACGGAGCAGACCGCAGACAGCTATGCGGCCACCTTCGACACCAACGTCCTCGGCACGCTGCTGAGCATGAAGCATGAATTGCGCGTGATGCTGCCGCAAGGCAGCGGGAGCATAGTCAATGTTTCATCGGCCTATGGAAGCGTGGGCGCTCCAGGAGCATCTGTTTACGTGGGGAGCAAACATGCGGTGGAAGGAATGACCAAGTCCGCCGCACTGGAAGTCGCCGGTACGGGCGTTCGGGTAAACGTAGTGGCTCCGGGCACGACAGATACGGGTATGCTCACACGCTTCGCCAGCACAGATGAAAACAAGGCGGCACTCGTCTCGACCGTGCCCGTCAAACGTCTGGCAACACCGGAGGAGATCGCTCACGTGATCGTCTTTGTCGGCTCGGCGAACGCCTCATACATGACCGGTGCGTCTATCCCGGTGGATGGAGGAATGCTGGCTGACTGAGGGTATTTGATGAATGACACCATGGTCACCGGCAAGGCTCATCGCCGCAAGTTCTGCAGGAGAAAGTAGATGAAGATGCCTGAATCAATTCGCGAACCGATCGCAAAGGCGCCTTTCGCCCATCTGACGACGCTCAATTCGACGGGCGGTCCGCAGGTCACGGTCGTTTGGGTCGGAATCGAAGGTGAGGATTTTGTCGTTGGCCACCTGCACCTTCCTAGTTATCAGAAGGTGAAAAATATTCGGCGCGATCCGCGAGTAGCGTTGTCCATGCTTACTGACACGACCAACGCACAAGGATTGCGCGAATACCTCGTGGCTTATGGCAACGCACGCGTGACCGAAGGCGGGGCATTTGATCTTTTGCAGCGCCTCGGGCGCCTTTACCTCGGACCGGACGCCGTCTATCCACCGGCCGCCATGAGCAATATTCCGGGTTGGATCACGCGAATCACGCCCGCGCGATTTGCCGGAGTCGGGCCATGGGTTGTGCCAACTGCTCGCGAATGAGCCGCACATTCGTCCGATGATGGGACCTGATGTTCATGAAAATCAACAGTAGAGCGAGGTTCTTATATGTCACGCATCATTGAATTCTCGGAGGCCGGAGGGCCTGAGGTTTTGAAGTTCAAGAATGTGGAAGTTCCCGAAGCGGGACCCGGGCAAGTGCGCATTCGGGTGAAAGCCATTGGACTCAATCGTGCGGAGTCGATGTGGCGCGAAAATAAATACATCGAGCCCGTTAAGTTCCCCGCTCGGCTTGGCTACGAAGCGGTCGGCACCGTCGATTCGGTCGGCAAGGATGTCACGACGATTGCCGTAGGCGATGAGGTCAACACGATTCCGTCATTCTCGATGAATCAATATGGGATGTACGGCGAGGTCGTGCTGGCACCCATTCATGCCGTGGTCAAGCATCCGAAAGGGCTGTCGGCAGTCGAAGCCGCCTCGATTTGGATGATGTTTGTTACTGCGTATGGCGCGCTGATCGAGGATGCGAAAATCACCTCACAAGACGCCGTGGTGATTCCCGGCGCGTCGAGCAGCGTGGGCCTTGCAGCAATCCAGATCGCCAATTCCGTCGGCGCGAAGTCGATCGCACTAACTCGCACGAGTGCGAAGCGAAAGCAGCTCATCGATGCGGGCGCCAAGTATGTTATCGCGACTGAGGAAGAGGATATCGTCAAAGAGATCAACGAAATCACCGGCGGACAGGGCGCCCGTGTCGTGTTCGACCCGGTCGGCGGACCGACGATATTGGAACTTATAAAAGCGATGTCGTTCCAGGGGATCCTCTACCTCTACGGCGCGTTAAGCGATCAAGCCACAACGGTTCCTCCGCTCGCCCTAATCGGGAAGATCCTGACGATAAAAGGGCACAACATCTGGGTTACCAGCGGAAATCCGGAACGGCAGAAGGCGGCAGTGGATTTCGTGATCAAGGGTTTGGAGAAGGGCACGCTGAAACCGATCATCGACAGAGTCTTTCCATTCGACAAGATTGTCGATGCGCACCGTTACCTGGAAGCGAGCGGGCAGATCGGCAAGATTGTCGTCACGATTTGATCCGGCAAGGACCGGTAGAGAAGGATCAACACGCAATACATTATCTAGTAGAGGAGGGTATCCAATGACTAACGTCGTGAAGAAACACAGCATCTCTTATGAGCTGGCACAGAAAATGGTGGATGAAGCGTTGGCGAAAGCTAGAAAACTTGGCGTAACCGAGAACGTAGCAATTCTCGATGATGGCGGCAATCTCAAGGCCTTTGGGCGGATGGATGGGGCGCCGATCCTTTGCATCGAGATGGCGCAGAATAAGGCGTACACAGCTCTGTTCGGCGTCTCCACTCAGGACTTTTTCAACTTTATCCAGGGCGACCCGTCGCTCCTGGCCGGCATCCCGACGCTCGCGCGTGTGGCGGCGTGGGGTGGAGGGTTTCCCATTAAGGTGAACGGAGAAGTTGTCGGGGCGATCGGGCTGAGCGGGGCGCCCACGGTGCAGAATGACGAAGATTGTGCGCGCGCAGCCCTAGCGCTCGTATCCGATGCGATGCCGGCTGACTAATTTAATGTTGCGTTAGCGCGAGATGCGAAACCAGCCCCTCCCTGCGCCGCTGGAAACCCCGTGGACCAAAACCGGCTGAAACCTTGCCGAGAAAGGTCGTCCAGCATATACGAGAGTCGGAATCTGAGAGTCAAAACGGAAATCCCAGTTCAATGGATCTGGACAGATGAAGTTTTGAGAAGGGACAGGGGTCATTGCCGATCGTGCGTCGCCGTGAACCGGCCCGCGCCGCGGGAGGACCCATTTGAGGCTTGGCGTCAAACTGGACTCGTGAAAGTAGTAGGTAAAGAGATTCGCTCAATTCGGAAGAAACGAGTTGAGGATGGGCTTATGACGTTTTCGTTCGCGCTCCAGTCGTTCGTATCGGCGTGCGTGTTGTTGCTAAGCGGCTGTGCGACGCGTCAGGTCAATCCCCCGATCGCAAAATACGACCCGAGCAGTCTGCATCAGGTCCAGAGGCAGTGGCATCGTGGCGATCGGCAAGACGCTGTTATCCTCGCGTTCTCGGGTGGAGGCACGCGGGCGGCCGCACTCTCATACGGGGTTCTCGAGACGCTGCGGAGCATGGAACTTGTCACGAATACCGGCCGCCAGACCCGCCTACTCGACGAGGTCGACGTGATCACTGGCGTGTCGGGCGGTAGCTTCACGGCCCTGGCGTATGGCCTATATGGCGACCGGCTGTTCGATGAGTACCAGGCGCGCTTTCTCAAGCGTGACGTGCAGGGTGAATTGACTTCGAGAATCCTCAACCCTCTGAACTGGGGCACATTCTCCTCGACTGGGTGGGGGCGTTCCGAGGTAGCGGCACAGCTATACGACGAGATCCTGTTCAATGGGGCCACGTTCGCGGACCTCTATAGCGCGAATGGGCCGATGATCGCAGTGAGCGCGACAGAACTCGAGACGGGCGCGCGGATTGTTTTCATACCGCAGAATTTTGATGTCATGTGCGCGGATGTCCGCCCGATCAGACTTTCGCGGGCCGCCGCCGCGTCGTCCGCGGTGCCGGTCGCGCTGTCGCCCATAACGATCAACAACTACGGTGGCAGCTGCGGCTACCAACAACCGCCTTGGCTTCGGGCTTTTGCTGAACTTCCGGAACCACCACGACCGGCGGCACGTGCTCTGAATCGCCTGCACGAACTGCAAGAGCTCGATAATGGCGTCGAAGATCCATATTTCCATTTGGTGGATGGAGGCGTATCGGACAACTCGGGTCTCCGCAGCGTGCTGGATGTACTAGAAACGTACGAAGCGATGCACGATGCCGGACAACCGACCCCGCTCGACGGCACCCGCAGCATCATCATCTTCGTCGTCAACTCACTCTCCACGCCCTCGACCGAGTGGAACAAATCGGAGAATCCGCCAGGAACTATCGATGTGCTGATCAAATCGGCGGCGGTGCCGATCGACCGCTATTCTGGAGAAATGGTCGAGCAGTTGAGAGACATCGATGCGCGATGGAGGACATTACGCCAGATTCGGAGAACCCTGAGCCTTGCGGAAGACAAAGATCCGGCGATGGCGCAAATAGTAAATGTGACCAATGCCGACATCTATGTCGTCGACGTGTCGTTTCAGGCGCTCCAAGACAAGTCCGAGCGCGACTACCTCAATCAATTGCCGAGCTCTTTCGCGCTGCCCGACGAGGCAGTCGACCGCCTGCGCGCTGCGGCACGGACGCTCATCCTTAACTCCCCCGACCTTCAGCAAGCACTGAGGGATCAGGGTGCGCGCATCGTCGAGCGGCCCGTTACGCCGGCGTCTCGTACGCTTCCGAATCCGACTGCCGCGACAGAGGCCAGCAAACCGCCCCTTTTAATCGCGCAGTAACGCTGGTCTGGTTGTCCCTACCAAAAAACCCAACTGAAGCAGCCGGCTGTCCTCTGTCGTCCGCAAAAACTCAACGACACTCATGCAGCACGGGCCAGGAGGCTGTACTCATGGTGAAGTCCGTTCAGGACGGGGTGCGTCACAACTCGGCTTGGTCAGTCGAAACGATGCTTCTGGCGTTGGAGCTGCACGGGGAGATTCAAGGGCGGATCGGGAAGGCCGGGCCCCAAAGAAGAATGTGGTCGGCCTCGATTGTAATGCCGCAGCCACGACTGCAGAGTTTTTCGAAGATGCTCCTCGGTCAACGGGATAATCCAATATAATATCTCTCTGGCTGCTCTTGAAGCTTACATTGGCGGTGCGTGGCAATCCCTCTTTAATTAAACCTGGACGACGTCCTTTGGTAGTGAAGGCCCCGAAAACCTAGAACTCTCAACATCGGGCTGCGCCTGCCGTTCCGGGCCAAACGGATGTGCGTGCAGCTTAGGATGCTTGACTCTCAGCATCCAAGGAAGATCGGATTGTGGAAATGACAAAAGAGGAAGTGAGCCGTGTCCACCGCGAAGACTTTTATGGAGCCCTCAAGAAGAATGACTTAGAGAAGCTAACGCAAATATATTCCGATGACTACATGCTCGTGAGACCCGACGGAAGCGCGTTCTCCAAAGCGCAAATTCTGGAAGATCTCAAGAGCCACTCGATGAGCTTTAATTCAATAGAGCTGACGAATGAAAAGATTCGAATCTACGGTTCGGTTGCAGTCTTGACCGGCGATAGCAAAATCACGTTGGTGCGCGACGGGGTAGAAAGCAGCACCGAGTTCCGGCTCGTCGCTATCTATTGCAAGCAAAGCGATCGCATCGCGCTCGTTCATTTTCAGAGTAGCCCTCTCCCGGCGTAACCGCCGGCCGCACTCGCTCGCTATCGACGATGAATCGACGACGAGAGCGTGCTGGACATTCCGGCTTTTCGCAGGCGCGGCGAGGACGGCGACTTCGGGTCCGAGCGACTCGAACCGAACTCGCTGCTCGACGGCGACGACAAGCTGGATATTCCGACGTTCCTGCGCAAGCACCCGAACTAAGGGCGCGGCGCTTCCTCCTCCATGGCGGTTTCTCCTGAACCCTTTCTCTGCATAGAGAGAGGGTTAGGAGAGACGGAGCCGCTCGGTGCCCGAGCCGGAGTTCTAGCGGAGAAGACAAGGCTCCGAAATGCCGAAGTGCTCAACGCCAAGTTACCGGCATTTTGGCAAGCATTGATCAAAGACGTTGAAGCGTTATGCACAGGACTCCGCGAACGATTTCCAAATAATAGGGCTCGTCACTGTAATGTCGAAAGACGAGGCACCCAAGGGTTTCGCGTCGACAGTGAGGGATCGCTAGCTCGATGCAGTCTTCTGGTTATGTGCAACGTCGCTGGTCGCTCACTCGATTATCATGACATAGCGCTAGATCAGCTTTTTGAAAGTGAACACGAATTATCTCGTGGGCAAATTGGAATAAGAGTCCGTCCAGATGATGAATCGCTAGTTTTCAATTACCGGAATCAAGACTACGACGTGCCAAAAAAATTAGCTGAGGCACTCGTCAGACACGTCATACAAGAGTGAGTAGCGCCTGATTGCACCGCCCTAGCGAGACAACGGGGTGGGAACTAGTTCCTCCGGGCATACCTGCTCGAAGCACTGCCCGCCCGCCGAGCAAACCCGGCGATGTTGTTCACACTCCTTATGGGGACGCGATAGGGCCTTTTGTTGGCTCTCCCCACGCGATGAATCCGCCTGTTCCTTGGCTTTGACCCACTCGTCGTAGCGGACGCATCGGATCATCAGATCGTCCTGGTAATCTCCAACTCCATTATTCTGCCCCTTCTGATCTAGTTCCAGGATCGTCGCACGCTCCGCTTCACATTCCATTTCGCCAGTGTACTCGGAGTCTCCGCGATAGGGGGAATGGTACAGAAGCCAGCTTGAGAGCGGCGCATCGGGCCGGACGTCTGTCCGACGAGCCGCTTCTAAGCGATCGCATCTGATTTCAGTTCGCCGTTGGCAAACCACTCAGGGAAATCCCTACACGCCGGCGGCGTCCGCAGGTGGTTTCCATCGCAACAGCGAACTTCCGTGATCTTACCCTACTGCTTGACAGGCTGTCGCAGCGTTTCGTAGCATAGCTTCCTCGGCGAATAGCGAACCGTAGAGTTCTCACTCCAGCTTTCGGCAAAAGGGGGCCTCAAGTGGTGAAGGAGTACTTCGGATACGATCGCTCACGGCATCGCAGCGGGCGCTCACAAATCGTTACTGTGGTCGGAGCCATGTGGCTTCTTGCTCTTTTGTCGGCACGCCTGCCATATGCGATAGCGCAGCCAACATCTTTGATCCCAGAACTCGCTCCCGACTATTCATCGGAGTTGGACTCTTTGTTCCAGAGCGCTCCGGTTCTGAGCCATGACGAAGACTTCCCTGACCCAGGAGAGCCCATTCAAGTCCTGACCCAGTATGTACAGGGCACATCGGACGGCGACATTGACCAGCGAATCGCTCAGTGGCGTTCGCTCGTACAAGTCTACCCGCAGAGCCGGCACGCCCTAGTTTCCCTCGCTGTTGCATATGAAACCAAGGCTGACGCGACGCAGGATGACACGTATTTACGCGAAGCAGCGAATTTGTATCTGGCAGCTACAAAGCTTGCGATCGCGAACGGTAACATTCGTTACACCCATGCGATTGAGACGACGCTCGTCGCGCTCAAGGACCCGCTGGGGTTAGACGCGGCCTTCGGTTACGTCCTTTCGCAGCCGCCATCTATCGATCCGGTGCACTACTATCGAGCGCTGGTCGATTATGCGGTGGGGCTGGATGCCTTCAATGACGACCGGGCTGCGACATATTTCGAGCAAGCCGTCCAGAGCAAGCCGCCGATCAACGTTACCTACGCAGCGAACCTTTATGCCCAATATCTTCTGGCGCGAAATCAGCCGAAGAAAGCGTTCGAGGTACTGGATTCGAGTCTGACTCCCCAACAGCGCATTCGCGCGATACTGCCGGTGTTTCTACGCAAGCAGGCGGCCCTGGCCGCCGGAATAGACATATCCGCGTCCCGCGCCGAAGAGAAGACAGTTACCGATTTTCTGCACCACTCGATAGGGATCGGCATTGAACCGCCAGGGCTCACACAACCTCCTCCGATCACGTGTCCAGTACCTCCAGCGCCCAATATGACGCACGACTGCCGCCAAGACGACGCTCGAAACCCCGGGCTTGGAAACGGCATCATTTATCTGTTCAATCTTCCCGGCACTGGTATCGACGTCGCTGCCTGGTCCTGGGGCGTCAATTTCGCGGAGGTCGAATACAACGAACGCGGGCCAGGATCTTCATGGGGAGCGGTGGACGCGGTAGGGTGGACAATTCGAAACCGGTTCGCCATGAATCTCCCCGTGAATAACCAGACTGGAGGGTTCGACAAAGCGTGTGCGGATGACAATAACTGCAGCTCGCCGAAAACGGGCACATCTACCGCCGGGGGATGCGGATGGAGAAACAGCATCTCATGCTCCGCCAGGTACAACCCTTCCTGTGTAACGGCGGGAGGACCGTGTAAGGATAACCAGCCGTGTTCGGAAGGCGCTCCTGGTACTGAACTCTGTTTCCTGTCGAAGGAGTATATCTGCGCTACACGTGGCGGCACTTTCTGGCCGGTAATTACAAACAACCAGTTCGCGGATAGCCATGTCGACGGAAATACGTTGTGGAATTCGGGTTATCTCTCGTCTGCTGCTTGGCTTGAGGCCGGATTTCTGCCGGACATGTCAACTCCCGGTTCCGGCTATTGGACCGTCGGGGGCGTGAATCGGAGCACATGCACCTTCAACTGCGACTCGCCCGCGTGCAACGGCGCGGTTGCGCCAATTCCGCCAGTGCCCACCCTCCCACCGTCTAAGATCATAAATGATGGCGCGGGATCGCGGAACGGTTCCGTCGAGTTCAGGAGCTGCCGCTCGGGATCCTATAGGCCTTTGCAACCGTCCGTTGAGTACCAACCAAGCGATCCGAGCATGTCCTGGTCCGGAGGCAACATCTGCAACGGAGGGAATTGCTTTTACAATCGTTGCACAAAGGACAAGCCCGCTGGGCCGGAGTGTCATCCTTGATATTTCGGCTTGTGGAACAGGAAGGCATTTCCCGTAAAGTTGTCGCAGTCTGTGGGGTCATTCTCGTACTACTCGCGCAAGTCGCGCGGGCGCAATCCCCGGGGTTGCCGGCCTCGCCAAACTGGCCGAAGTGGGCCACGGTCCGTCGCCAGTTCCAAGCTAACGCTTACGCGTGGTCGCTGGACGGAAAACATTTCGCCTATAGCGATAGCGCGGGTGTCTGGCTCGTCGACGCTCCTGACTTCGACAGGCCCAGACTAGTCCAAAAAACCGAGAGTGTGTCGCAGGTGGCCTGGTCTCCCGATGCGAGCCGCTTAGCCTTCGTCGGCATTCATCGGGTCCCAGTTGGCGTTCGAAGCGAGCGACCCATACAGAGCACGATTTGGATCACCGATCTCGAGGGGTCCCCGGCCACAGACCTCCTGCCCGCAGGTTCAATCGCTCAGCCAGAACACCAAATCGACATCTTTCACATCGAAAGCTGGCTCCCAAGCAACAAAATAGCTTTTTCGACCGGCGTCGGCACCGGGTATGTCGAGCACTTTGCCGTAGACACTAAGAGCGGTGAGATACATCGTTTCTGCGATTCGACCGGACAATTCTTCTGGGCGCTGGACGGCCGGACAGCAATTGTTCAGAACGACGCACCCCAAGGTGATACTCCCTCCGGACTCGGACTGTTGCAGTTCGCCAGGGCGTGGTCCCATCCGTCGCCTTCATGTTCAACACTGGTGCAGACTCCCGCTCAGGCGATTCTGGATTTCAACGATTGGTCGAGTGACAGTGCGGAGGTCACCTACACCGCGTCGACATCCAGAGAAGGATCAGACGACCTTTTTCCAACTCTCTATAAATGGAGCGTCAACGATGAAGCCATCGAGATTTTCATGCGGGGGGCCGAATGCGGATCCTGGTCTTCCGATAACCGCCAATTGGCGCTGCTCGCTCTCGGACACCTCTTCTATGGGCGAAATCGAGAATTCAAAGGCACGCGAGAGCCATACAATCAGGCCTCTCTTGTCGTGTTGAACCTGGCTGAGCGAGCTCTGAGCGGAGTCGTTCGGCTTCCCGATTCTATGGTGAAGACAATCAGCAATCAGTTCGGTTCGCGGTCGGAATGTCCCAAATGGGGATTGGGCGGTAAGGTTTCATTTCTTGCTCCGGACGGCACGGTGTACCTGTTACAAACTGGGCAGCCCGCAGCACGAACGCGGTCCTTCAAATTGCCCGTCGGCAATTTTGACCGTATAGCGCCCTGGTCTGTGGAATGGTCTCCCGACGGAAAATGGTTGGTCGTGAACAACTTGCATTTTGGACGTGAGAAACCCCTGGTGACGCTCCTCGAGCCGCAGTGAATGGACTTTCAGACCACGTGGGAGGTTCATGCCAATTGATTCGGAATCCGTTGGCTATGATTAGACTAGATAAGCACAACTGGTCTTCCGGCCTAAAGGCCGGGAAACACCGTCAAAGTGGAACGTTCCACGCTCACAAACTGAATCGAGGGGCGACATCATCCAGGCGTAAGCATTCGAGAGGGCAGGGCGCCTGTGCTGATTTACCGCCAGTCGATGGGATACGCTCGATGCAATAGTCAATCTCGCCTCTCACATTTCGGATGTCAGAAGCCTTGAATTCCTTCGGGAACTTGGCGAGGACGTCGCGCCAATTGTTGCGACTGTGGATTCATTTCCTATCTGTTTGCGCCAATGGAGTCCGTTCCAGCGGACTCTTTCCGTTCCCAAGGGGTTGGTAATCGAGCGCACGATGCCGCAGATGGTAGTCAGTGATAACGGCACCGAGCTGACCAGCGGCGCGGTGCAGAGCGCCCCGACCGCGGTCGCGGAATCGATACAGCTTTTCGGCCCGCCCTCATCCGAAGTGAAGGGCGGAGCCGAAAAGCTGTTAGCAGAAACGGAACCAACAGTGCTGGATCGAACACTTTGCTGGAGATACTAAGTTGAGTTGCTGGAGTGCAAATGGTGCCGGCGAATCCGGCCATAACCGACCGCATCAGGCCGATTCCTCAAGCTTCCGGTGGTCTACTTTCGCGGGGCGGGTCAAAACCCGACCGACTCTACTTATGAATGGAGGGAAATCGGGGAGCAGGCCAGTAGTCCTGTCCTGCGGGCGTCCCAAAGCGGAGTGAGGTGGTCTGACGCGCGGCAGGCCGCGCGAGATCCTTCCCCATTCGACTCCGCTCAGGGCTTCGGCCGGCTTCGCCTGGCCTCGACTCACCCGGCAGGCTGCAGAGGCCCCTCTCCCCGTTCGACTCGCGGACTCGCTCAGGGCGTTGGCTCAATCCCGCTCAGGGCGCCGAAGCGGCGGTTCAGGATGATGAGGTATCGACCATTTCGTAGACAATTTCTAAGTCTGGACACCGGATTCGGGATTCCCATTCGTCGCGGCTGCTCCTCAGGGCGACGCCTAGAGGACCGCGCGCCCAGACACGCGCGCGGGAATGACAACAGGGAGTGGCTTGGAGGTGAGTGGAAGCAGAACCCTCACCCTAACCCTCTCCCGCAACTAAGCGGGCGAGGGGCTGTTATTCGTCGAAAGTCTCGATCCACGGGCAGGGACGCCCGCGCCACGATTAAAGGATTCAATCAGAAGGACAAAGACGGGGAGCTTTGACTTCTGTGATGCCTCATTTGCTCGGGTTTCCGCTGGTGTCTGCGAGAGTGGTGGTTGCGGCGCGCGGACGCGCCGCGATCCCTCCGCTTCGGTCGGGATGACACAAGAGGTGGGATTCCTCGCGCGCGCAGACACGCGCGCGGGAATGACAACAGCGGCCGCGCTGGTGCTAAGCGGAAGCAGAACCCTCACCCTCGCGTCACGGTTCTTGCGAAACATACCGCAAGAACCGCGCCGCTTGCCCTCTCCCGCTTTTTCAGGCGAACGCTTCGCGTGCGCGGGCGAGGGGCAGAGAACCCTCACCCTGGCTCCCTCGGGAATACTCGGGACAGGCTCTGTCATCCTGAGAGCGGGCGAGGGGCGGATGTCGCGCGGCAGACGCGAAGCGCACAGCGTAGCCGCGCGGGAATGACAAACTGGTAAGAGTCTAGGATGGCTCTTTAATTTGAGCTATTACCGAAAGTTGTGGATCGATGACGGCATGAAAAAGGCGGCGTACCCTTCCGCGTAGAGAACGCGAACCCCGGTGAGAGCCGGGTGGA
>Ga0074044_10002426_pt1 | contig 16316 bp, 19 predicted proteins | sample BogForMeECP23OM1_FD_94443 | JGI IMG/M metagenome (GOLD analysis project Ga0074044, IMG submission 94443) | Bog forest soil microbial communities from Calvert Island, British Columbia, Canada - Bog Forest MetaG ECP23OM1 | ecosystem: Environmental > Terrestrial > Soil > Wetlands ...
CCAGATCGATGTTTGTTTGGCGCAGCTCCCCAAAGGCGAGAAGAACCCGCTCAGCGCACGAGCGCGTTCCTCTCAAGTCGAGAAGAGAACGGTGAAGATCGGTGTTGGTCTGCTGCCCTACGTTTGGATCGGTTCCGTCTGGCAGAAGCGCCGGCCCGTGATTACGAATCTGTCGACGTACCGCGGTCGTGTGAGCATTGATGCCACGTCGCTTCGGATGGTGGCTCTGGGTATGGCGACCAGTCGTGATAATGCCATTCCAGAACTATCATATTCCCGAAGCCGACTTCCCGGACTTCAAAAAAGTCTTTCTCGAATCATTAGACAAGGCCCAGCTTTTTCAGAAGCACGGCGACAAGACCCGCGTTCTCGATGTTTCCGAGGAGATTATACCTCCCGCCGAAAAGTCTGAGCGCATTAAAAAACTCGGCTCAGAAGTCGCCGTCAAAACCGGCGACACATGCTTCGTCATGCAGCCCTTTGCACCGCCCCACGGCGACTACTAGGAAAAGATTTTTAAGCCCGCCATTGAGAAGACGAAGTTGCAGCCTGTCAGGGCCGATGCCGACATATTCGGCACCGGAAAAATCATCGATCAGGTATGGAGGGGAATCAATGCCGCCAGGGTGCTAGTTGCCGAACTGTCCACTCGAAATCCCAACGTCTCTTACGAGCTTGGCCTTGCACATGCGCTTCATAAGCCGGTCGTCCTTGTATCCTCAAACGAACCGGACGTCCCGTTCGACCTTCAGCATATTCGCGTTATCTACTACGATGTGAACGATCCGTTTTGGGGAACCAAGCTGATAGAGAAAGTCGCGGAGAATATTCTTTCCGCCCTGACGAACCCCGAAGAAGCCATATTCAAAACCGCACTCATAATCATCAGAGTAGAATTCACGGGAGGCCGTTTGTGACTCCTGCCCGGCTGCCCGCCTGTCCAAGCGCCGTAATCTCCGTGTTTCAAATCTCAGTCTCAAATCCCTCCGATGACGGAAACAAAGGAATCCTTTTCACAAGGAGTATCGACTCGAGCGGTATAGAAGTCCGCCGCCGGCCGTTTACCAATTGAGCGATCTATCGCCTTGTACGGCTCAAATTTGCGGATATCGTGAACACACTGGTAGTCCATCCCGCTCCGCAAGGCCGTAGGGTCTTTCCTGAGAGAATATTGTAAGGTTGGACAAGTCAGTTGGCCGGTGTCGCGTTTAATGGAACCGGCCCGTCGCAGATGCCTACTTTGTAAGACGGTGAGCGAGAATCACGAGCAGCGGTTATGTCAAGGCAACCGGTAATAGCGTTAAGATCATTTTGCCAAAAGCCGCGATGAAGCCCGAAGTGGAGTTTGAGTGGAAGATCCCCAAGTGGAGCAACGCCATTGAGCGAAATCGCGCCCGTACCTATTTCCAGGCTTATGCTGCGGCTGCAGCAATGTATTTCACGGAGCGGGCCATGGTGGAACTCCATTGCGAAAAAACAAAGACTTTCACTCCCTTCAAGGTGCCGCAAGAAGCGATTGGCTGCGGTTTTCATGAAGCTGTGCGGGGCGTGCTTTCTCACCACGTGGTGATTCGCGGAGGCAAAATTGCCAATTATCATCCCTACCCGCCCACTCCCTGGAATGCGAATCCGCGCGATACCTATGGCACACCTGGTCCATATGAGGATGCTGTGCAAAATACGCCGATTTTCGAAGAAAACGGGCCGGACAGATTTAAGGGCATAGACATCATGCGGGCGGTGCGTAGCTTTGATCCCTGCCTGCCTTGCGGCGTGCATATGTATCTCGGCGACGGAAATATCCTAAAGCAGAAGCACACACCCACCGCCTTTGCTGGCTTGGCCGGCGTGAAAGTGAAATGCGAAAAGCGCAATGATCCAAACAATTGAAGCATCCCCGGACGAGATTTACGACATTGAGCTGGAGCACAGCCTGTTGGAGGCAAATGCCAAGCTTGCAAAGGAGAACTGATCTCTGCTGGACCATCACGGCATTGTAGCGATCGATGTAATGGGCGCGATCGGATCAGGGAAAACCACCCTGATCGGACGGCTCGTGGAAAGGTTGAAAGACCGCTTTGGAGTCGCAGTTTTTAACGGCGACGCAACAACGAGCACAGACGCGGATCTGATCGCACGGCAAAATGTGCCCGTTGTGCAGATCGCCACGGTCAACGGTTGTCATCTGGACGCAAACCTTGTGGGGAAAGCATTGCGCAAGATTGATCTGGAGAAACTGAAACTGATTTTTATCGAAAACATCGGCAACCTGATCTGTCCCGCCGAGTTTCCGCTTGGCTCGAAGGCGCGCATCGTTGTGGTGAGCGTCACTGAGGGCCAGTACATGGTTAGGAAACACCCGCACATGTTCCTTGGGGCAGACTTGGTCATCGTAAACAAGGTTGATCTGGCCGCGGCGATGGAAGTCAGCGTCGAAGACCTGGCTGCCGACGTGCACAAACTCAAACCGGACATCAAGGTCATCCCCACGAGTTGCAAGAACGGTATTGGTTTAGATGAACTGACGACTTCTCTGCTAGCCGTGTGACAGTTGGCTGCGGATGCACGAGCTGTCGATAGCATCGTCGGTGGTAGATCGCGTCCTCGAGTTTCTGGACTCGCATGAGGTGAAGAAGGTCATAACCGTACGTCTGGCCATCGGAGAGTTGAGTAACGTCGAAGCGGAGCAATTGCGTTTCTGTTACACGGCGATCACGCAGGAAACCGCACTGGAGAATTCAACACTCGAAATAGAAAATGTCCCGGCAGTGGTGGAGTGCCCGAGCTGTTCCTACCGTGGACGCCCAAAATATTGGGCAGACGCGCTCTCTGCCGCACCGATACCGACGTTTGAGTGCCCTGATTGTAAAGGCACCGTAGAACCGGTGGAAGGTAATGACTGTGCGATTAAGGCTATCCAGTTTATTACCTGACGGTGACTGTTCAGTCGAGAGACCGAAGATAAAAAGGATCCAGAATTTAGATCAAGAAACAAGAGACGTATGAACGCTTCCGCGAATGAGCCTTCCCTGACAGCCGACAAATTGCCGGAGAGAAGCTGGCCGGCGGGTGCAGATGACGCCCGGGAGCAACTCGACGCCATGAATTCGCAGGGCGCGCGGATTCAGCTACTGCTTGAAGCGGGGTTGCTGCGTTGTCCTCTGGGCCACCGCTTTGACGTGCAGCATGCTGGACGCTGCGCGGAGATGCCAACTGCGCATTTGGATCCTTTCCCGCTGCTTCTCCAAGAGGGTGTGGTGAAAGTGGCGCTCACGTCATGAAAGCCGAACGTGCGAAAGTGACGGTTCGCGGATTGGTCCAGGGAGTTGGATTCCGACCATTTGTTTACAGGCTAGCAACGCAGCTTAAGCTCAATGGCTGGGTCTTAAATTCTTGGCAAGGCGTATTCATCGAGGTTGAAGGCGCGGGAGATGAACTTCAATCGTTTCTGATTCGCCTGGAAAAGGAGAAACCTCCGCGCGCAGTCATTCAGAGTCTGGAGTTTTCAATTCTCGATGCCGCAGGTTACGAGCGTTTCGATATTCGCTACAGCGATCAGAGCGGTCGAAAGACCGTTTTGATATTACCCGACATAGCGGTCTGTGCAGATTGTCTCCAGGAGATTCTTGATCCCGGAGATCGGCGATTTCGCTATCCGTTCACGAACTGCACAAATTGCGGACCGCGATTCACGATCATCGAAGCGTTGCCGTACGATCGTCCGCACACTTCGATGAAACGATTTGCGATGTGTCCGGCTTGCGACCGCGAATATCACGATCCTTCCGATCGCAGGTTTCACGCACAACCAAATGCCTGCCCGCATTGCGGGCCGCGCCTGGAGCTATGGGACGCAAGTGGAATGGTACTCGGAAAAGAAGAAGAGGCCTTGAAGCGCGCGATCGAAATAATCCGTGACGGGCAAATCCTCGCTCTCAAAGGAATCGGCGGGTTCCAGCTGATTGTGGACGCTCACAACGCCAACGCGGTTCGACGCCTGAGAGCACGCAAGCGGCGGGAGGAGAAACCTTTTGCTTTGATGTATCCCTCGGTTGATCTGGTTAAACAGGAATGCAACGTCTCGGAACTGGAAGAGCGGTTGTTGCTGGCTCCTGAAGCACCCATCGTTTTGCTTTCTCGCACTTCGAAAAAATCGTTGCTTGCGTCCGCGGTCGCGCCGGCCAATCCCAATCTCGGCGTGATGCTACCCTATTCGCCATTGCACCACCTCTTGATTAGAGAGCTAGGGATCCCCGTCGTCGCCACAAGCGGCAATCTGAGCGATGAACCCATCTCCACCGATGAGTGTGAGGCGTTGAAGCGGCTGGAAGCAGTTGCCGATTACTTCCTTGTTCATAACAGACCGATCGTCCGCCACATGGATGATTCGGTGGCGCGTGTGGTCTGTGGCCGCGAGATGGTGCTGCGACGAGCCAGAGGCTATGCGCCGTTGCCGGTTCAAGTAAAAAAGTCCCTCCCGTGCATCTTGGCGGTCGGCGCCCATTTGAAAAACAGCGTCGCACTGAGCGTCGGGAAAGAAATTTTCATCAGCCAACACATTGGTGACCTGGAAACGAGCGAAGCCTTCTCGGCCTTTCGTACGACGATCACGGATCTGCCGCGGCTGTACGAGGCCAAGCCCAGCATGATTGCCTGCGACATGCATCCCGACTACCTGTCGACAAAACATGCTGCGCGAATGCAAGCGCCCTTGCATCAAATCCAACATCATTTTGCGCATGTATTGGCGTGCATGGCCGAAAACGAATTAGAGGACCCAGTTCTCGGTGTCTCGTGGGATGGCACCGGCTATGGCACGGACGGCACCGTCTGGGGTGGAGAATTTTTGTTGACCGATGAAGAGTCATTCCAACGCGTGGCACACTTTCGGCAATTCCGGTTGCCCGGAGGCGAGGCCGCGGTCAAAGAACCGCGCCGAACAGCGTTGGGGGTTTTATTTGAAATCTGGGGCGATAACGTGATTTCCGATCGCAGGCTGGCGCCGATTTCCAGTTTTTCAGACAGGGAATTGGCTATCATTCAACAAATGCTCTGCAAAGGAATCAATTCACCATTCACATCTAGCGCAGGCCGATTGTTCGATGCTGTGGCCTCGATTCTCGGACTGCGCCAGCGGGTCACATTCGAAGGGCAGGCTGCCATGGAATTGGAATTTTCGATCCAACCGGACAATGACGAAGTCTATTCATTCGCAGTTGCGGATGGCTTGCCATGCATCGTGGACTGGGCGCCGATGATTCCCGAGATTCTGATCGACCTCCAAAAGGGGCAGCCCGTCGGGTGTATCTCGGCAAAATTCCACAATACATTGACGGAGATCATCGTTGCGACAGCTCGAAAGGTTGGAGAACCCAGGATTCTCCTTACCGGTGGATGCTTCCAGAACCGGTACCTCGTCGAACGATCTGTCCGACGATTATTGGACGCCGGCTTTAAACCGTATTGGCATCAGCGCGTGCCGCCAAATGACGGCGGGATTGCGCTTGGCCAGGTCGTCGCCGCCGCTCGATTCAGTCTGGCGGTAACACGGCCTAAAGGAGTCGAAGTCCGATGAACTTGCTCTACGGCGAAATTGTCGCGGTATCTTTCGAAGGCGAAATGCGGATCGGGAAAATCCGTGTTGGCGGAGCGATGAAGAATGTTTTGCTCGACTTGGTAACCGCCGCGGAAATCGGGGACTCGATTCTGCTTTGCGATGGGGTAGCGATTGCCAAGGTTGATAAGAAAAGTACAACGGAGAACAATTATGTGTCTGGCCATTCCCGGAAAACTCATTGAAATCTCTCATGACCCGCAGGGCGTCAGGATGGGCAAGGCCAACTTCGGCGGCATCGTAAAGCAGGTCTGTCTGGAATATACTCCTGAGGTGAACATGGGGGACTATGTCCTTGTCCATGTTGGTTTTGCCCTTGGCAAAGTCGATGAAGAAGAGGCCGCACGAACCTACAAACTCCTGGCAGAAATGGATCAGCTCGCCGAGCTTGAGGCTCCGGAGGCTTGAAAAGCGATTCTTAACGATCAAGGAGCGCTACGCATGAAATATATCGATGAATATCGCAACGAAGCCATGGCCGGAAAACTGGTCAACGAGCTTCGTCGGATCGTGACCAAACCATGGGTCTTGATGGAGGTCTGCGGTGGTCAAACGCACACCATCGTCAAGTACGGCATCGACCATCTCCTACCGGACGAAGTCGAACTTGTACACGGCCCCGGATGCCCTGTGTGCGTCACCTCGCTCGAGATGATCGACAAGGCGCATGCGATCGCGCAACGGCCGGATGTGATTTTCTGTTCGTTCGGCGATATGCTTCGAGTGCCCGGTTCAAACGTCGACCTGTTGGTGCTGAAATCACGAGGTGCAGACGTGCGCGTTGTTTATTCGCCGATGGATTCGCTGAAAATCGCTCGGGCTAATCCCAACAGGAAAGTCGTCTTTTTTGCAATCGGGTTCGAGACCACCGCGCCCGGTAACGCGATGGCGGTCTGGCAGGCTCAAAAGCAAGGGATCACGAACTTCTCCGTCTTGGTTTCCCATGTTCTGGTGCCTCCTGCCATGGCCTCGATTCTGCAGTCGCCGCTCAACCGCGTGCAGGGTTTTCTCGGGCCGGGGCACGTCTGCACGGTCATGGGTTATCAGGAATACGAACCGATTGCTGCGCGCTATCGGGTTCCGATTGTCATCACTGGATTTGAACCACTGGACATCCTCGAAGGCGTCCTCATGACGGTGCGCCAACTCGAGGCGGGCACCGCCGAGGTGCAGAACGAATATCCGCGCGTCGTTAAGCGTGAAGGCAACCGTGTCGCGCAGGATCTGGTGAATTCCGTCTTCGAGGTCTGTGACCGCAAATGGCGCGGCGTTGGGTCGATCCCGAAAAGCGGGTACAAGCTGCGGGAGGAATTCCGAAAATATGATGCCGAACGATTATTTGAAGTAGAAGAAATCGTCACTGAAGAATCCTCCATCTGCATCAGCGGGATGGTCTTAAGAGGGGTTAAGAAACCGCACGACTGCCCTGCATTCGGCAAGGAGTGCACACCCCAGCATCCGCTCGGCGCAACGATGGTTTCCGCAGAAGGCGCATGTGCGGCTTATTATGCCTATGGGAGGCATCGGCAACAGCAAAAGAGTAGTGTGGAACAGATCGGAATCAGCGAATAGTCACCGCCATAAGACCGCCAGACGCGGGTAGCAAACGCCTCTTGTGGGTTTGCCGAAATCAGCCCAATGAATCATCTCACCAGTTTTCCGAATAAGGCCGCGAAAAGCTTTCGCGCGACAATCATCCGAAAGTGTGGCGTTTGGGATTTGGTACAAACCGCGCTGGGAGCTGAAGATGTTACCTGAGACCAAGCCCGATGCTAAGCAGGAGGGCAACGCCAGTGATCTGGGCGCACTGATGGGCGCTTGTCCATTGCCGTTATCCGACTACCGGGAAATTGTGTTGGCACACGGGAGCGGCGGAAAGCTCAGTCAGCAGTTGATTCAGGAGGTCTTGCTCCCTCAATTCCGCAACGAGTGGTTGGATGTTCAGCACGATGGTGCGGTTATCTCAGTGAACGGCACACGATTAGCCTTCAGCACTGATTCGTTTGTCGTAAGCCCCATTTTTTTTCCAGGCGGCGATATTGGAAAGCTGGCTGTCCATGGCACGGTCAACGATCTGGCAATGTGCGGCGCGCAGCCGCTCTATTTGTCGGCTGGTTTTATTCTGGAAGAAGGCCTACCGATGCAGGAATTCTGGGCTTTGGTCATGTCAATGCGACAGGCAGCCGCAGTAGCCGGAGTCACTCTCGTTACAGGCGACACAAAAGTTGTGGATCGCGGGAAGGCAGACAAAATCTTTATCAATACGTCCGGGATCGGCGTTGTCCCTGAAGGGGTGAACATTCATCCTGGACGCGCCAGGCCCGGAGATAAAATCATCGTCAGCGGTGAAATTGCGGTTCATGGAATTGCTATCATGTCTGTCCGCGAGGGACTCGAGTTCGAAACGGAGATTGCAAGCGACACCGCACCTTTAAACGGTTTGGTGAACGCCGTGCTCGCCGCCGCAGCGGATGTCCACGTTCTGCGGGATCCGACCCGAGGCGGCATCACCAGTGCACTGAGCGAAATCGCCCAGAGCGCCCGCGTCGGCATTTACCTCGAAGAAGCCGGGATTCCAATCAGCGAAGAGGTCAAAGGTGCATGCGAAATCCTTGGACTCGATCCTCTCTACGTAGCCAATGAAGGAAAGCTTTTGGCAATCGTCTCCGTGGAAGACGCCGCTACCGTACTCTCGGCCATGCGAGCACATCCGCTTGGCGAGAAGGCCATGGTCATTGGTTCGGTCACCGACGACCATCCCGGCTTTGTTTTTATGAAAACACGGATCGGAGGGAGCCGCGTCGTTGACATGCTTTCAGGCGAGCAACTCCCGCGGATCTGCTGACGCGGCGGACCGCCTATGTGAACCCCTTGGCCGCCGTGCGAGATCCACCGGATCCCGCTGTAGCTATTCGCATTAATGCGGTCCAGAGCCGATGTTCTCGGTCTGTTCTCATTTAAGGGGTCACTCCTCCATTCGTAAAAAATTGTACGCTTAGGCCAGGAATTACGAGGAGAACTGGCGTAAATCCGACTTCACACGAGTGTAGCTTGGGCCTACAGGAGGGAAGCTGCGATAAGACCTAACAGGGAGAGTTTTACCGGATAGGAAATGTCCTCATCGCTTCCTGATATTCTGTTGAGACATCGGCCAGTGCCAAGTCCCGGTAGATCTCCAAGTTCTTCTCGTCTGTATGGCCGCTTAAAAGCTGTAGTTTTGGGCTGATAATGCCTCTTCGGGTCAAGAAAGTGATTATCTGATGCCGAAACAAATGAGGATAGATGCGCTTCTTGATGCCGGAAGAAGCAGCATACTGATGAATAATCTGGCGGATTCGTCGTGTTGAATATGGCTTAAGGCGGTTGGACTCGAATAAATACAAGGCCCCTCGCTCTTGCTGTCCACGGAGGTATTGAGCTAGTTCGCCACGAAAACTGCCTGGAAACAGAACGCTCCTGTCTTTACCTCCTTTGCCGCGGTCTACACGGATCTGGCAGTTATCCAGATCCACATCGCTGAGCTGGACATTCGCCAGCTCGGCATTACGCAGCCCTGTGAAAATTAGAAGTTTAATTAGAATCATGTGCACCGGGTCACGTGCCTGCCACACCGTTTCGTAGAAGGCTACCAGCTCTTGATCCGTCAGCAGATGTGGAAGCCGTTTTTGCACTTTTCCGGGTTTCACTGCCAACAAGGCGCGGATGTGCTGGAAAACTTTTTTTAAGTAGCTGTAATCGGGTCGCTCGTCGCGTAGTACCCGTGCCAGCCTCCTCGCCATTTGCTTGGGGGTTGTTTGTTGTGCCATCAAACGGTCTCCAGGAAGGAGGGTTTTGCGAGATCAATGGCGATCTGCCCATAGGGATTGATGTGGCCGTGAAACAATGGTGAGAGTGCGCGCCGATCCTCGACACTGAGCTTGTCCCAGAGCCCCTCGCGTTCAATCGTACGCTCGAGCAAAATTGTATTGATCAGCATCATGCAGTTCTGCAGCAACTGCAGCGACAGGGTGACGATCTCTTGTTGTTCGCGGCTGTTGGTCGCTAACTCACCTTGACGGCCGTAGCAGATAAAATCATTGGTCGCGTTCCAGTTCTCGACAACATTGAGACCTTCGTGAACCTCGCGCTGGATTTCGAGGGACGGAAGATAGTCACAAAGAAAGATGGTCTTCTCTGCCTTACCCACCTCAGCCAAAGCCTTATAGGTGGGATGTGTGACGTTGTAGGAGTTATAGCGCTTCAGAATAGCTTCGGTGCTAGCTGTGCCACATTTAATGGCGACCGAGGATTTGACCATTTCGTCGTATTGCTGCTCGACCAAATCCCAGCGGATCGGGCGTGCGAATGTTCCAGCGAGGTTCGGATAACTTTCCGCCATTCCTTTATTCGGAAGATAGAGCCGCTCATACTTGATGCGTTTGAGCCGAGGCATAAGCCGAACCGCGCCGAGCAAATGGCAAAAGGCAAAGGCCACTTCAGACTGGCCGTGGCTATCGACGAAGTTCTTCTCAACACGCATTTCGGTGTCGTGTCGAACAAGACCTTCTATCATCGCGGCAACCTCGGAATTGGAAAAGCTTCTGTTTTGCGAATAGATGCAAATGGCGTTGGTTTCGACGTGCCAATAAACCATCACACCATAGCCTTTGTAGCGCGAGCGCCACTCGGTCATCGGGTTCTGCTTCCAACTCTCGAAACGCGAGCCATCCGAAGCGCAACTGCTTGCTCCTTCACCCCAAATTTTCGGGTTCCGTAGCGCGAGCAACTTATTGACTACCGCACCGTTGGCGTTGCGTAGTGCCTCGGGAGAGAAATACGTCTTGCGAACGTAGAGCAGCTCTTCGTAACTGTAACGGTCATTGGCGTTGGCCACCCGCTTGATCCCTGTATTGGTTCCCTCAGCAAACAGGTCGAGAATCAATAATGGCCGTAACGCTTCGCGGGAACGGATTTCCTTTGTGCCCGAGTGTGTGAAGAATTCCGTAAAGCCCACAAGGCGGTCGGCTTCAACAAATACGTCCAGGAGATCCAGCACGCCATAACGATTATTGATTTGCTCTTTGATCAAACCAAGACTCTGCGGTTCGGGTTGAGCCTCCAACTTGGCTAAGGCCCACAGGCCACGATCCTCTTTTTTGTTCGGGCGGAAAATACGCAAATGATCTAGGCTTGGCAGGACGCGATTGAATTGTTCGACTGCTCCTGTGAGACGCTCCTTCAACAATCGGACGAAGGTCTGAGCGTCGAGTGGTTTGCCTAATTCCTGGTAATGCAGCGCGCGGCGATTCTCGTCACTCCAGTCGCTTGGCAGATCTTCATTAGGATCGCGGAAGCTATAAGAGCCCTCGACCCATATCTCTTTGCATTTCAAGGCCCGTTCCAATTTCTTTAGCACGCATAACTCGTAATAGCGGCGGTTAACTTTGGTTTGGTCTCTGACCTTTTCGAATACCTTTTCGTGCCACTTGGGAGTCACGATCCCGTCCAATGGAACCTGTTCAGGAAAATACTCGTGATGAGTGTGAAAATATTTCTGGATGAGCGCGAGCGCGTCAATGACCGGCTGAAAGCGATTGTTGCTACGGAACTGCAAATTCTCGAGTAGCATCGGCAGCATCCGTCGGTAATGACGTGCAAACTTGCGCTCCATTATTGTCTGATGCATCAACCGCAGTTGCGGATAACTGGCGCGAAACTCAGTTACTAACTGTTGAAATGTTTCTTCTTTCACCTTTGGAAAGATGACCTCACGCACAATGCCATCCGGCTGCTCGACAACCACCTCGGCTACGTGCGAAAGAATCTGCATCTTCCCCTCCACCCGTTCCAGATCGTTGAGTAATTCACGTTGAATTTGTTTCTCAGAGCGCTTGTCCAACCGGTGGATCAGATCGATGGCCATGCGTGTAACGTCGTCAATCACTTCCATAGAACGTACATGAAGAAAACAGGCCATGAGCGCGTAGCGAACACTTTCCGGATGTTCCCTCATCTCGCTTGCTTTTTCATTGGAGGCACGTCGTTTGAGCATCTGCGACACCTTCCACGGTATTGTCGTAAAAGATTCGGACAAGAGTCCCACAGACTGGATCAGTTTGAGTTTCTCAACTTCCGCTTGGAAATTGGCCACGCCGGTTTTACCGGGATCGGACTTCAACTTTTCAAACACCGAGACAAGCGCCGTTTCCGGCACGATTAGTAACTGGTCGATCCGTTGACGCACATCGACAGCGACAGATTCGGTGGTGCGCCGATAGAGGTCCTGAAAGAAGCCGTTCAGAGCGGCGGTGACAATCCGCTGTAGTTCGCTTTCGGAAGGTAGCTCGACACGCAATAGGCGGAGCCTGGCGCAAGCGCGGGCGAGCAGAAGGTCGCTTGTGTGGGCTTCGTACGCTCCACGAGAGCGTAACCACTGCTCTAAATCATTCTTGTCCTGCGCTGTTGGAAAGCGCCAGCCGGTATACTGCCGGACTTGTGCCACATGGTAGTCGCGGGTACTGCTATGCCACGAGTATGTCCAGGGAATGATCCCAAAGCAACCCAACCTGTCTGGCCACAAAATCTCGCACTTCCCCGGGTATCTGATCGAATCCGTCTGGAAAGCAGCCAATGTGTGGCAGCGCTTTCAGCAATAGCGCCAGGCCGCAACGGCTCGCTTCCCCGCGACAACTCAGTACGAATTCTAATTCCGCAGGCGTCAACAAAAAGTGCTCAACGAGCTCATCGTGAGAATAGGAAGGCTGGAACCCAGCGTAGCCTTCACTCACAGCGCACCTTCCGATCGGCATTTTTGCTTCGTTTTCAATTTCCCAAAATAGGTAGAACCGGCAATTTTCGACTCGTTTTGGCTTGTAAATCGGAACCGAAAAGCAATTTTAGCAAGAAAGTGCCGGTTCCAAAACTAAAAAGGGAAATGGCGCACCAACGGGTAAAGCCGGGTGAACATATGGAAATACATTCCGACGGCTCACACATGCATTCGGATCACTTCCTGGGTCTAGTGGAAGCGCGCTTCAGAGCCAAGTACGACGACAGAGTGCTTCTGGCGGAGCGGCCGATCATTGTAGCGCTCCTGAAGCCGCCGAGATGGCACGCGACGCTGGAGCTCAGGTACTTTTGCTAACGTACTACCCAGACAAGGTGGATCCCAACGCGATTAGAAATGCGGCAAGGAGCGTTTTCAAAGGAGAGGTTCATGTCGTCCAAGATGGCGACAGATTTTCTCTCGCGCAGAGAAATCTCGGGCAATACTTAGGCGGAGCACAGGGTCGAACGCAAGGCGGTCGTTCGCCTTGAATTGTCGACCAATGCATCACTATTAGGTCTCATCGCAGCTTCCCTCCTGTAGGCCCTCATAGCACTGGAGCTGTCTCACCTTGCTGCATGACCAATGCCTATCACGGATGCCCTGACTGCCCAAAGTATTCAAAGGAGCTTGCTACCCAACGCCGCAAGGAAGGTATTCGCCCGACCTAATCCTGGGGTTGTTCATGTTCTTGTTCCGGTCTGCAAGGTGCCGGGCAGTGAATTTACACTGTGTAAATTCACTGCCCGGCACCTGTCATATACTTATCCACTTCCACACGAATCTTCCAGGTGTCGCGCACACGGGTATACACACGTATCAGATAGCCCCCGGCTTGGACCGGGCGCGGGCGCCCAGGGTTATAAGTCACGGTCCAGCCTCCAATTGCGCATAAATCGTCAGCAAAGGCATAGACATAACTAATTTTTGTTAGTCGATCGGAAAGAGGGAAACGGTAAAACACGTCTGTGAAATGTTTCTCGACGCCGTCCCGACCGGAGAAAATTCCCAGCGGCGTGACTATTGTCGCCTTTTCGGTAAAGAGCGCTGCGACAGCGACTGCGTCGCGCTTATTAAATGCCTCGTCAAACTGCGAATTGATCGGGTCGAGTTGCTGGGCAAGTTGGGGGGTCGCGAGAATGGCGCGATACAGAAAGGGATTGGCCTCCTCCTTCTCTTGGGCAATTGTCGGCAGAGCAGGGCCGATCGCGAACCCTACAAGGGCGAATAGCAAGCGGATTTTCATTGTTCTCAATACGAAACGCGGGCTTAAAAATCTAACCGTACATCCCGGAGGTGACAATGAAAATACGCTGCACAGCGTGGCCGGCGGTCGGGGCAGGGATCAATCTGCCTGCGAATGGCGTGCGGGTCCTGCGGGCGCTGGGCCTCGGGGAGGCTGTCGATCGGAATGCCGCAGTGCTCCGCCGCTGGGGATTCTTTGATCAGCAAGGGGAACTGCTCTGCGAGACCGATCTCGAAGAGCTTTGGCGCGATGTAGGCACCTTGTCTGGCCGTTACGCGTGTCAGACTGCAGGAGGCGCTGCTAACCGGTGCTGCCGCTGTACGGCATCGACTGGGTGTTTCGCTCACAACCTTGACCCAGGATGATAAGCGGGTCCGAGTCAGCTTTAGTGATGGCAGGTCCGGCGACTACGATCTTGTGGTGGGAGCGGACGGCATCTACTCGACCGTGCGCGAGCTCGCGGTGAACTCTTCCTCACCCAGCTATGCTGGGCAGATGGTCTGGCGGAGCATCATACCGACACGCCCTCGAGGGATAGTCGAAATGATGGTTCTCTTGGGCGAGGGATGCTTCTTCGGGGTGGTCCCGATGGGCGAGGGCTATACCTATGGTTTTGGAGCCGTCGACGGGAGCTGCTTCGAGGACCCCCTCGTGGGACGCCTCGAACGCTTCCGACGCCGCTTTGTGGGATTCGGCGCGCCGGTTCCGGCGTATCTCGCTGGTCTGCAATCTGATGAGCAGCTTCACGTTGGGCCGATTGAATGGGTCGAGCTCGACGAGTGGTATCGCGGGCGGGTGGTCCTGATTGGGGATGCTGCTAGCACAGGGTCGAACGCAAGGCGGTCGTTCGCCTTGAATTGTCGACCAATGCATCACTATTAGGTGTAGCGAACTGAGAACATAATCGCCCCGAACCGACAACATCCGTGGTTTTGAAACCAGATTAATTGAGAATAAGAGCCCTCTCAAAACCACATTAGATGAGAATGAAACCACATTATTTGAGAACAGACCGATTACATCGGCTCTGGACCACATTAATGAGAACGGCTAAAGCGGGATTCCCGCCGACAAAGTGCACGTAAAATATCGGGTCAGTTCTCAAAGGCGAAAATGCGCTTCCAGTCGTTCTTCATGCTGATGACGGTCCAACCGTTCTTCGTCGCCTCGTCGTACAACGCCTGGGTGAAAGTGCCGACCTTGGTGTCCGGCAGACCTTGGGCGGGACCGTATGCATACTCGCGCTTCGCATCATCGTGGAGCACCAACATCGCAAGCCGCGGGCCGTCGCCGGCCTTGGTGTATTCCAGCATCTGCCGATCACCGGGCGAGTTGCCGAACGCCGCGTACGGCCGGCGGCCGATCATAAGGTGGATGCCCTCGGGCTTGCCGGCGTTGTTGTCGTTGAGCAGAAGCTTGGGTTCCTTGGTCAGGAACGGTTTGCCGTCCTTCTCGTAGCCATACTTCGTCCCGCCCATGGTGCCGACCACCTGTTCGGGTGGGATCCCGTACACCCGCTCAGCGTACACGCGCACGAAGTCTTGGCCGCCGCCAGTCACGATGTAGGTCTTGAACCCGTTCGCGCGCAGATACTGCAGGACTTCCTGCATCGGCTGATACGTCAACTCGGTGTAGAGCCGGTCCCAGCGCGGATGTTTTGCGGTCGCGAGCCACTCCTTTACTTCGGCGCTGAACTGGTCCACCGACATGCCGGTAAGGGTGGCGGCGAGAATCTTCTCAAGGTCCTTCATCGGGAGTTTCGCCATTGCCTCCCGGTTGCCGGAGAGGACACTCTTGAACGGTTCGATGTTCTTGAGTTCCGGTTTCTTTTCTACCAGCGACGGCACGCGCTCCAGGCAATACATCACCTGCGTGTACATCGGGTGCTCAACCCAGAGCGTGCCGTCCTGGTCAAAGGTGGCAATGCGATCCTCGGGTGCGACATACTTGGGATTGGACTTGTTGTCGGTCACCTCCTTGACGAAAGCCAGGATGGCCTGTTTGGCGGGGCCGTCGTTCCACGATGGCAGTGGTTCCTGGGCTTTCGCGCTGGCGGCGCCCCCGACAACGAGCGTCAGCATGGCGACAGTTGAGAAGATCAATTTCATTAGTTGAGTCTTCATGTTGGATTTTCTTTTGGGCATAGCGTTGGCTCTCGGGAGCGCTTCAAACGGATCATCCGGAAGCTATCGCTGCGAGTCCGCGGTTCTACTTCTTACCTGACAAGCACCTTCAGGACTTGAACTCCCACGCCTTGAGTTTTTTCCGAGCGGTCCCGAAGTTACCGAGTTGGTAAACGGACGCCCCCGCTGGCGAGAACGTGAACACATCAAACGGTTCGGCGAGCATCTTCTTCAGGTAATCTTGGGAGGCGATGCCGACGGTGACATGCGGATTGAAATCCTTGCCGCTTGCTTTCGGAACGAACGTCGCCACGTAGTCGATCGTCGGCTTATTGATGTCGGGATCCTTAGGCGTTGTAACGAACGCTGCAGCGGTCCCAGTTTCGGCCGTGAAAGGGGCAACAGCGTCGATCAATTTTTGTTGCAGCCTGAGCAAATCGTCTGTCGGCTCGACTACAATGCCCGCAAGGCCAATGTCCTTCCAGGGGATGTAGTAGTACTTGAACGCCTTCAGGCTCCAGCCGGCCG
>Ga0074044_10002427_pt1 | contig 16316 bp, 16 predicted proteins | sample BogForMeECP23OM1_FD_94443 | JGI IMG/M metagenome (GOLD analysis project Ga0074044, IMG submission 94443) | Bog forest soil microbial communities from Calvert Island, British Columbia, Canada - Bog Forest MetaG ECP23OM1 | ecosystem: Environmental > Terrestrial > Soil > Wetlands ...
GCGCGTCGGGGGCGTTCTCCAGCCGGCGTTTCAGCTCCCGCGCCGCGTCCGTATCGGCGCCCGAATGACTGAGAAAAATGACCGGCGATGATTGAGCCACGGCCCCCTCACGGCGCGCCGGCGCGCGCGTTGCCGATCCGAAAGCCTTGAAAGCCGCAATGAGCCGGCCGGAGTCCGCCGCATATGATGGAATCCCGACGCGACATTCCCGCCCCACGAGAATTCGTCCATCAAATCATTGTCCAACCTGCCACGCGGCGCGATCGCCGACAAGGCGAATTCCGGGCCGCGGCGCCGCCAAGCGTCGTATCCGCCCGCTTGACCTCGCCATAGACGCCCGCGAACAGCGACCAATCGCCGAGCACGAAATCAGGCATGCCGCGCGGGCGTGCGCCGCTTTCTGACGTTCCCGTCATTACGTCAAAGGAAAGGCGCTCGCTCTTGAGTACGGCGTTCAGAAGCGTCTTCAGGTCCGGATAGAAACTGGTCTCGGTCGATGACGGCAGGCTTTCCAGTTTGCGCGTTTCGTGGACGTAGTCGGATATCATTTCCGTGAGGTTCAGCATGGTGCGGCGCGGCGTTTCAATCGTCCCCTGCGCCGGCAATATGGCGGCTCGGCTCCATGTGGTCGTGTAGCACGCGGACGATCTCGACGAGGCCCGGCTGTATCACGCGATAGAAGAGCACATGCACCGGGTTCGCGACCGGCCGCCTCGCGGCTTTCGTCGCGGCTGTGGCGAACGTGAAAGCTGCGGATGCCGGGCCGTAGCTCACTACGGTCGGAAGTCGAACGCCCCTCCGGGTCTTCAGCGACGCGACGCATTGCGGCGAGGAGGACCGCGGCATATCGGGCGCCGGCGTCGCGCCCATGCCGTTGCTCGCTCGTCCTCAAAATCGAACCGATATCGCCCTTCGCCGACCTCGTGAGCCGGTAACGCGCCATGGTTCAGGAGCGGGCATCGACGAGGCGATCGAGCCAGGCTTCAAGGTCCGCGTCATCGACTTCCTCGTAGTCACCGCGGTCGAGGTCATCGAGCCCGGTATCGATGCTCCGCCGCAGGCGCTCGAGCTTCAAGGCATCCATTGCGCGCCGGTGTTGCAGCGCGCGGATGGCGTCGCGCATGGCCTCGCTGGCGTTACGGTATTCGCCCGCCTCGAGCATCTCGTCGATGAAGGCGTCCTGCTCGGGCGTCAGGCTTATATTGCGAGTCGGCATCGGCCTAATCTCATTGATTCCCGAAAGATAGCGATCTTGGCAACATTTGCCAATGCTCAGGCCCAGCCCATGCGCCCCGAGCAGATGAGCCCCGACGATTCTTCAGGGTGCACATTTTACGCAATCAGAACGATGAAATGCTGGATTTTGGCTAACTGACGGCAATTTTCGGGCGTGGCCCTTCGTCGCCGCGCTCGGCCCGAACGCGGCTGACGCCGGGCGGCCCCGTTTCCAAAGCGCGGGTACGCGCATTTTTGGCCTCCGCGCCGATCGCTCCGTCGGCAGCTGTTCCTTCCCTGTTACGCGCGATTTCTTTCCCTGTTATGCGCGATTTCTTTCCCTGTTATTTTTCCTGTTCCGTTGCGCCCTCACTTCTGCGCAAGCCCCTAGAATCCAAGGCCTTTTCCGACTAAACGGGGGCCGAGGACGGGGCCTTCTTCCCTGTTTCATCCCTGTTACCAGGGAAAACCCTTTTTTGCAGGCGGCGCGGCGGCGGTCCGAAAGCGCGCCGGATGCGGCCGGCGACCCCGGCGCCGAGGCCATTCGGCCTGTTCACGATTATGGCGGCCACAGAATCGCAAGAGCCGTCTCGGCGCCTCCCTCACGCCCCCCTCTCCTTCAGGAGCCGCGCCAGCGCAATGTAATCCGTCTTGCCCGAGCCGAGCAGCGGGATCGCGTCGAGCACGACGACCGAGGAGGGGAACATGATTTCGGAAGCGCCCTTGATCTTCAGCCAGGTCTGGACTTCCAGCCTGGTCGCGGCCGTGTGCGTGGTGGCGAGGATCACCCGCTCGCCGCGTTTCGGGTCGGGGGCGGAGACCGCTGCGACGAGGTCGTCGGGCCACAGGCCCGAGACGAGGTCCTCGAGCGCGCCGAGCGAGACGAGCTCGCCGGCGATCTTGGCGAAGCGCTTGGCGCGGCCCTTGATCCGGACGAAGCCTTCGGCATCGATCGCCACGATGTCGCCGGTGTCGTACCAGCCGCCGGGCGGCGGCTCGAGTTCGCCTGGGTTGTCGGCGCGCAAGTAGCCGATCATCACGTTCGGGCCGCGCACGATGAGGCGCCCGCCTTCGTCGATGCCGGGCACAGGCTCGATGCGCGCCTCGACGAAGGGCAGGAGCTTGCCGACCGTTCCGTTCTTGTTGAACGCCGGCGTGTTGACCGCGAGCACCGGCGAGGCTTCGGTCACGCCGTAGCCCTCGAGCAGGCGAAGGCCGAATTTCTCCATATACATGCGGCGCGTCTCGGCCTTCAGGGGCTCGGCGCCGGCGATGACGTAGCGCAGCGTGCGGAAGCCGGAGGCGTCGGCGTTGCGCGCGTAGCCGGCGAGGAACGTGTCGGTGCCGATCAGGACCGTCGCGCCGGCCCTGTCGATGAGCTCGGGAATCTGGCGGTAGTGCAGGGGCGACGGGTAGAGGTAGACCTTCATCGAGGTCATGAGCCCGAGCAGCATTCCCCCGGTCAGGCCGAAGGCGTGGAAGATCGGCAACGGGTTGAAGAAGACGTCGGTCAGCCTCATGTCGAAGAGCGCGTCGAGCTGGGCGACGTTGGCGAGCAGATTGGCGTGCGACAGGACGACGCCCTTCGGGGCGCCCTCGGTGCCGGAGGTGAAGAGGACGACCGCCGGATCGTCGGGTTCACGCACCGCGAAGGCGCGGCCGGCTGTCAGCGCGGCGCGGAGCTTGTCCGCCCTCGAGGCGCCCTCGCGCACGTCTTCGAGCCAGACGATGCGGGCGACCTGCGAAATCGCCTCGACGACCTTGGCGAGGTCGGCCTTTTCGACGAACGAGCGGGAGGTCAGGACGAGCGCGGCCCGCGCCGTCTGACAAGCCGCGACGAGATTGTGCGGGCCTGCGGTGAAGTTGAGCATCGCCGGCACGCGGCCCGCCGCCTGCAGGGCCATGAAGGTCACCGCCGAGCCGTTGGCGTTGGGCAGCATGACGCCGACGACCTCGCCCGGCGCCGAGATTTCGGCGATCTTGCGCGCCAGCACGCCGACCCCGATGCGGAACATCCGCAGGCTCAAGGCGCCGCCGAGCGAATCTTCCACGGCGACGCGCGACAGGCCATGCTTCTTCGCCTGTTCCTCGAACGCTTCGTGCAGCGTCCGGCGAATGTCGATCGTCTCGAACACGAGGTCCGACATCATGTTGCAAAGCGCGGCGACGGCGGCCCGCCGAACGGCCCGTCCGTGCAGGCCGGCGGGCGTCTCGAGACGGCGCGGCGGCAGGATCGTGACGGTCACCTTCGGAAAGAGCCGCCGCCCGACGTGTTTGGGGTCGAGGCGCGAGAAAAAGGTGCGCTCCGTCCCGACGAGGCGCACCGGCGTCACCGGCGCCTGGCTCTTCTCGATCATCAGCGCGGCCACTTCGTAGTCGCGCATCACGGGGCCGGTGAGGGCGACGCGCCCTTCGGGGAAAATCGCCAGCGTGCGCCCGGCGCGCGCCCTCTTGATGAGCGCCCGCGCCGACAGCGGGCGCGACGGGTCGACCGGACTGACGCCGGCGAGCTTCAAAACCGTTCTGGTCCACCATCGCTGCGCCAGACCGTGGTCGATCGCGAACAGGGGCGGCTCCTCCATGAGCGACAGCAGGATCGGCGCGTCGAGGAAGGAGACGTGACTGACGGCGACGACCGCGCGCTCGCCCGCCCGCGGCAGGTGCTCGATCCCCTTGACTTCCAGGCGGAACAGCGCGCCCCACAGCAGGCGAAGGAAGAAGGCGAGGAAGTTCGCCGGCAGACGCCGGAAGAGATAGAGCGCGGCCGCGACATTGGCGACGCCGAGGACGACGAGCGCGATCGGCTCGGTGAGGCCCGGGACCTGCAGCAGGACCATGGTCACGAGCGAGCCGGCGACCATCATGAGGTAGTTCAGCGCGTTGACCGCGCCGATCACGCGCGCGCGCCTTTCCTCGCCCGCCCAGGCCTGGATCGCGGCGAAGATCGGCACGACGAACAAGCCTCCCGCCGCCGAATAGAGGAAGAGCTCGAAGGCGACGCGCAGGCCGAACGGGCTCGTGAAGAATTCACCGAGCGGAACCTCGCGGCTCGCCGGCGCCATCGCGTTTGTCGCGAGCCCGAGGTCGATCGCCAGCGCCGACATGACGAGCAGCAGAAACGGCGCTGGCGCAAGCTCGATGCGTCCGCGAGACAGCACGGCGGCGCCGAGCGAGCCGGCGGCGACGCCAACGGCGAAAATGAGGTTGATCGCGATCTCGACGTCGATCCCCCCGCCGATGCGCGACTTGATGATGACCGGCACGAGGGAGAGCGTCACGATGCCGACCGTCCAGAACCAGCCCGTAGCGAGCGCCGCTACCCACTGGCGGTCGTCGGCGCGCGCCTCGCCGATGATCCGCCAGGTCGAGGCGATGACATTCGTGTGGACCTTGAGGCCCGGCGCGCCGACGCCGGTCGGCGGGATGAAGCGCGCCGAGCCGTAGCAGGCGAGTGCGACGACCATCAGCTGCGTCACGACACTCGCGGCCGACCGGCCTTGCGCCGCCGCGAGTCCGCCGACGATGAGACCCAAAATGATCGCGGCGAAGGTCGCGCCCTCGACAAGGGCGTTGGCCGGGACGAGTTCTTGGCGCCGCAGGTGGTCGGGCAAAATGCCGTATTTGATCGGTCCGAACAGCGCCGCGATGCAGCCGAGCCCGAACAGTGCGACATAGAGCAGGGTCAGCGAGGAGAGGACGAAGCCCGCCGCGGTGATCATCTGAACGCCGATCTCGGCGAGCTTCAGCCGCCGGGCGACGAGAGCCTTGTCGTGTGAATCGGCGATCTCGCCTCCGAGCGCGGAAAGAGGGATCGCCGGCAGGACGAACACCATCGACGCGATCAAGATTTTCGTGCCGCTATCGCCGCCGCCGAAGCGGAACAGGATCAGCATCGCCAGCATGTTGCGGACGAAATTGTCGTTGAACGCCGAGAAGAACTGGCACCAGAACAGCGGCGCGAAGCGCCGCGAGGTCATCAGGGTGCGGAACATGAAGGCTCACGCGTCCAGGCGGCTCAAGAGGAGCGGATGGACGCTGAAATCCGCCCGCGCGTCAAGCGGGCGAACGCATGCGTCGCCTACTGCAGGACGTAGCGGATGCCAACGAGGATCTGCTGGGAGATGTTGCGCTGTTTCACCGTCAGCCCGGTCTCCGGATTAATCAGGAGACTCGATTGGCCGCCGTCGATGAAGCGGTAGCCGACGTCGAGCGTCGCGCTCGGGCTGATCTGGAAGCCGACGCCGGCCGCGAGCGACCAGGCGAAGCGGTAGGTCGTCGAGTTGATCGTGCGGTTCCAGTTCTGCGCCGCGAACAGGATGTTCGGCTGCGGAGTGATCGGCTGCCCGGCCGAGTTGACCCAGACGGAAGGGTAGCCGCCGGTGTTGGTGAGATTCGCCGCATAGCCGAAGCCGTTTGCCGCCTCGGCGAAACTGGAACTCCCCTGCATGAAGCTCATGTCGAGGCCGACGCCTCCGCCGACGTAAGGCGTGAACCCGCTGTAGGTTCCGAGGTCGACATATCCGTTCGCCAGGAACGTGTGGTTGTGCTGGCTGAGGCTCGTCGTCCCGCCGCAGGTGTTGGTCGTATCGTAAAGGTATCCGGCCGGGACGCCAGTCAAGGGATTCGCGACGCCTTGGAGGCCGTAGGGGCAGACGACGGCGAAGGAGCGCGTGCGGGACGGGCTCGTCCAATAATCCCAGGTCGCGTCCATTCGCAGGAAATCGCTGAAGCGGTAGCCGAAGCCGAGGTCGCCCGCGAATCCCGCGCCGGATCCGCCCGACGCCGGGGCGGAAGCCAGAACGCCCGGCGGCGGCGACGGGACCGTCGCCAGCGTGACCGTGGGCGCGTCGTCGAAGCCGACGCCGATGTCGCCGCGGAGGTACCAGTTCGAGCCGATCTCGACCGCGGTCGGCGCCTGCGAGGCGGGAATCGTGAGGGGAGGCGCGGCCCCGAACAGGTCGGCCGCGACGGCGGGCGCCAGGGTCAGGCTCGCGAAAGCGGCGGATAGGACAAGTCTCATGCGTTCGCCCCGGAATGGCGCGCCGACGCGCTTGAAAAAAGCGGCGGCGTCGAAAGTCATCCTGGCGAAGAAGACTTAATCAGGACTTAAGCATGATCAGAATTGTTTGACGCATTACTTACGATTAAACTATTTATCAAGAAATTTCTCCTGCTCCAGAAATAGAGACAGGCGCACGGCGAAGTCTTGCCTGAGGCGGGTCAGCGGCGGCCGGGTCCGCCGCCATGCCGGCGCGGACGGCGCCTTCGCCCAATCGGGCCAGGGCGAGGCGGCGAACCAGTCGCGAAAATTCTCGGCGAAGCGGGCCTCGCCGCGCCAGAGGGCGAGCTCCCACGGCTTCGGCGCGTTGACGAAATGCAGCACGATCGGCTCGATCGTCCGCTCGAGGTCGAGCAGGAAGAAATCGCCCATGAAATTGAAGCGCGGCGACAATGGCGCGAAGCGGCCGCGCAAGGTCGCGTTGAGCGCGTCCTGCTCCATGAACGGGAAGCGCTTCGGCTCGTCGCGCAGCGCCGCCGTCACGCGCTCGGTCAGCTTCTCGGCGCGCCATGCGGCGCGGTCGATCGCCATCATGCCGGCGTTGAAATAGGGCGTATCGAGCGCAAGGCCGAGCCCCCGCCGGGACCGCTGGAATTGCCGCGCCAGCGCGTCGCCCTTGAAGTCCATCAGAAAAATCATGTCGTAGGCGGCGGCGAGCGGCCGGCCGCCGAGGTCGAAATCGGCAAGACGCGATAGCCCGGGCCGCACAATCAGCATGTCCGAATCGACGCTGACGATCCGCTGAAAATGCGCGGGCAGAATGTCGTTGAGGAAGAGTCTGCGGAAGACCGCGCGCGAAAAACGCCCTTTGCCGGAGAGATTGGCGTCGAAGCGGGCGAAGTCGAGCGTGAGAAGTTTTATGCGCTCGCGCAAGGGCCGGGGCAACCTGTCGAAGCCCGGCGTCACGTCGTCGGGCTCGCAGACGAGAAAGATCTCATGGGCTTTGTCGGGCTCGGCCTCGATGAGCGAGGCGATGGCGCGCACCGCCGGTGGAAAGAATGGACGGTCCGGCGTGAAGCAAAAAGCAGTGCGCAAAGGGGCCCCCTGAATTCTGAATGCGCAGATGAGCCGGTGTATCGGGAATCGCCGGCTCCCGAAACTGCCGCGCTAACGCTCGTTCCGATGGACCGGTTGGGGCGTGGCCGGAAATTAATGTTATCAAGGTTGACACGAATTGTAATTCATGTTAGTCGAACTTATATGAAAACGCCGAAGCGTCCGTATTCGATGACCCTGCGGGCCGAGAAGGCGGCCGAGACGCGCCGGCGCATTCTGGAGAGCGCCATGACGCTCTACGCCGGCCGCTCGATCGAGGATTCCACTCTGGACGAAGTCGCTCGCATGGCGGCCACGACGGTCCAGACGGTGCTGCGCGCCTTCGACAGCAAGGAGAATCTGCTGCTCGCGGCGATGCACCGATTCGCCGAGAGGGGCGCGTCGTTGAAGCCGACTCCGCCCGGCGACGTTCGGGCGGCGGTCAGCGCGATCTACGATCTTTACGAGACGATGGGCGACCTCTTGATTCGGCGTCTCGCCGACGAACCCCGGCGCCCGGTGACCAAGCCCGAACTCGACGCCGGCCGCGCCAATCACCGAGCCTGGGTCGAAGACATTTTCGCACCGCTGGTCAAAGGGCGAGGCAAAGCTGTTCGGGCCGAAATGCTTGGCGCGCTGACCGCGGCGACCGACGTCTACGTCTGGCAAAAACTGCGCCGCGACATGAAGCTCAACCGCCCCGCCGCCGAGGCGGTCGTGCGCCGCACGGTTCTGGGAGTGACGAACAGGGAGCTGAACGATGGCGAAGATTCTTTGGCTCAACTGGTCCGGCGGCGGGAACCTGCCGCCTAGCCTCGGCGTCGCGCGGTCGCTGCAAGAGCGAGGCCATGCGGTCAGCTTCGCGGGGCGCCCGGAGATGGTGCCGCGCGTGAAGACGGCCGGATTTCGCGCGATCGAGTTCACCCGCGCCTACGAGCAAGTCGATCGATATCCGCAGGGCAGCTTTCTCACGCGCATGTCCTGCTACCTGACCTCGCCCGCGGTCGAGGAGGAGGTAAGCGTGTCGTCGCGGCGGAGAAGCCGGACGTCGCCGTGATCGACGCGATGTTTCCGGCCGCGCTTGCGCGATCGGCGCATTTCAATTCGCCGACGGCCGTGTTCGTCCACACCTTCGTCCACCGGCAGCTCGACATGTGGCGCGGCATGTTTGCGCGTCTCGACGGCATGCGGCGGCAGGCGGGCTTCGACGGCCTGCCGGACCTCGACTCGCTGTGGGGTCCGCGCGACCTCATCGTATCGACGAGTGTCGCCGCCTTCGACGCGCCGCCGCAGCCGGGTTGGGAAAAGGTGCGTCACGCCGGCCCGGTGCTGGAGGACGAACGCTTCGCTGTGCCGACGCCCCTGCCGTGGCCGGAGAACGATCCGACGCCGCTCGTCCTCGTCAGCTTCAGCACCGGCTTCGAGCAGCGCAACGTCGACAAGGTGCAGCGCGCGCTCGACGCGCTCGCCGACCTGCCGGTCCATGTCGTCGCCACGACCGGGGGCATCGTGGCGCCGAACGAAGTGGCGACGCCGCAAAACGCGATCGTGCTGAATTACGCCGCGCACGATCCGATCATGCGCCGCGCGGCGCTGGTCATCACCCATGGCGGGCACGGCACGGCGATGCGCGCGCTGCGGCACGGCGTGCCGATGGTGGTCATCCCCGGCCTCGCCGGCGATCAGCCGTTCGTCGCCGCGGCGGTGCAGGAATTCGGCGCGGGCCTCGCGCTGCCGGGTGATGCCGACGCTGCGGCGATGCGCGCGGCCGCGCTCGCGGTGCTCGACAATCCGGCCTATCGGGCCGAGGCGCGCCGGCGCGCCGAAGCGCTGACCGAGTGCGGTTCGGCGCGGGCGGCGCGGGCGGTCGAGTCTCTGGTTGGCCGCAACGGAGATTCACTGGCGGCGGAGTGAATCTCCTCGACGTTCCCGGAGAGCTGGCGGGCGTCCGCGCGCCCGTCGGCAGGAAATTGCGGGGCTGCCCCATTCGAGCCGGAGCCGCTATGCTATGCTTCAGCCAAGCGAAACCGGACGAGGGAGCCCCATGGAATACCTGCATACGATGATCCGCGCGACGGACCTCAAGGCGACGATCGCGTTCTTCGAACTGCTCGGCTTCGTCGAGACGCGGCGGCTCGAGAACGAGAAGGGCCGCTATACGCTGGTGTTCCTCGCCGCGCCCGGCGACGCCGAACGGGCGCGCAAGGACCAGGCGCCGCTGATCGAACTCACGTACAACTGGGACCCGGAGGTCTATACGGGCGGACGCAACTTCGGCCATCTGGCCTACCGGGTCGACGACATCTACGCGACCTGCGCAAAGCTGAAGGAGGCCGGCGTGACGATCAACCGGCCGCCGCGCGACGGCCACATGGCCTTCATCCGCACGCCGGACGCGATCTCGATCGAGCTCATCCAGAAAGGCGGCTCGCTGTCGCCGGCGGAGCCCTGGGCGTCGATGGCGAACACCGGGGTGTGGTGAGGCGCAAAAGCCGCTTCAGGCGTTCGCGGCGGTGACGAGATTGCGTAACAGCACCCGGAAATACTCGCGGTATTCCGGCGACTGAACCATGAGCAGGGCGAAGAGCGAATCGCGCGGCGAGATCCAGAACGTCGTTCCCATCATGCCGCCCCAGAAATATTCGCCGACGCTGCCTGGGCTCGGCGCGCGCCCCGGCTCGGTGCGCACGGCGAAGCCGAGACCGAAGCCGTGGCCAGGCCATAGCAGGTAGTGGTTGCGGTTCGCGTTCGCGTCGAGATGGTCGCTCGCCATGAAGGCGATCGTCTGGGGGCTGAGAATGCGGACGCCGTCAAGCGCGCCGCCCTGGCTCAGCATCGCGGTGAAGCGCGTATAGTCGGCGAGCGTCGACACGAGGCCCCCGCCGGCCGATTCGTATTTCGGCGGCGACGTCGCGTTCACCGGGTCGATCCCCGCGGCGGTCATGAAGTCGAACGAAAACGGGTCGGCGCGCCGCGCAAGCTTTGCTTCCGGGGTGAAGAAGGCGGTGTCGGTCATGCCGAGCGGTCCGAATATGCGGGCGCGCAAGACGTCGCTCAGACGCGCGCCCTCGACGATCTCGACGATCCGTCCGAGCACGTCGGTCGACACTCCGTATTCCCATGCGTCGCCCGGCTGATGCATGAGTGGAAGCGCGGCGATCGCCTCGACGTTCTCCGCTGTCGTCCGATCGGGGTTCCTGACGCCGGCGGCCTTGGTGAGCTTCTGGACCGGCGATGCGCCAGTGAATCCGTAGGTCAGCCCCGACGTGTGTCGCAGCAGGTCCTGGACGGTGATTGGTCGCCTCGGGGGCGCGAGATCGAGCCGGTCGCCATTCGGGACGCCGACTTTGACGTCGACGAAGGCGGGAATATAGGCCGACACGGGATCGATGATCGTGAGCCGCCCCTCCTCGGCGAGCATCATTGCGGCGACCGAAACGATCGGCTTGGTCATCGAAAAGATGCGGAAGATCGCGTCGTCCGGCATAGCCGGTCCGCCGGGACGCAGCGCGCCGAGGCATTGCCGATAAACGAACTTCCCATGCCGGGCGATCAGCATGGACGCGCCCGGCGCCTTCTTCTCATCGATCTGGCGCTGCATGACCGCCGTCAGCCGCTCTAGCCGCTCCGGGATGAACCCCTCTTGTTCCGAGGGAGCGTAAGGCAGGACGAAGGCGTTCATGACGGATTCCCGGGCTTTGCGAAAGCGCGGGCGAGCATAGCGTTACGCGTTCGACGGGCAAGTCGGCGGTCGCCGCAGCTCGCCCTGGACAGGGTCCGCGAGGCGCGCGAGACAAGGATCCGATGAGCCTTTTCGATGACGCGAGCCAGAAGGCCGAGCCGCCGCCGGCGCCGCTCGCCGAGCGCCTGCGGCCGAGGAAGCTCGCCGAAGTCTCCGGCCAGGAGCATCTGACCGGGCCGGACGGCGCGCTGACCCGCCTCCTCACGTCGCCGACGCTCGGATCGATGATCTTCTGGGGGCCGCCGGGCAGCGGCAAGACGACGGTCGCCCGCCTGATCGGCGCCGCGCGCTCCGACGCCTTCGTGCAGGTGTCGGCAATCCATTCGGGCGTCGCCGAACTGAAGAAAATCTTCGACGCGGCGCGGGCGCGGCGCGCCCAGGGGCAGGGGACGCTGCTGTTCGTCGACGAGATCCATCGCTTCAACCGCGCGCAGCAGGATTCCTTCCTGCCGGTGATGGAGGACGGCGCGGTCACCCTCATCGGCGCGACGACGGAAAACCCGTCGTTCGAGCTCAACGCCGCGCTTCTGTCGCGGGCGCGCGTGCTCGTCTTCCGTCCGCTGACTCTTGAGGCGCTCGAAGCCTTGCTCGAGCGGGCCGAGCGCCTGCTCGACAAGCCCTTGCCGCTCGACGCTGAGGCGCGCGCGGCGCTGATCGCCATGGCCGACGGCGACGGCCGCGCCGTCCTGACGCTCGCCGAGGAAGTCTGGCGCGCCGCGCGGCCGGGCGAGACGCTCGATGCGCCGCGCCTCGTCGAGGTCGCGCAGCGGCGCGCGCCGATCTACGACAAGGCGCAGGACGGCCATTACAACCTGATCTCGGCGCTGCACAAATGCGTGCGCGGCTCCGATCCGGACGCCGCGCTCTATTATCTCGCGCGCATGTTCGACGCCGGCGAGGATCCGCTGTTCATCGCGCGTCGGGTGGTGCGCATGGCGTCGGAGGATATCGGGCTCGCCGACCCGCAGGCGCTCGTCGTCGCCAACGCCGCCAAGGACGCATATGACTTTCTCGGCAGCCCCGAGGGCGAGCTCGCGATCGCCGAGGCGGTCGTCTATGTCGCGACCGCGCCGAAGTCGAACGCGATCTACAGGGCCTTCGGCTCGGCGCAAGACCTGGCGAGGGCGCACGGCTCGCTGACGCCGCCGAAAACCATCCTCAACGCGCCGACCCGCCTCATGAAGCGCGAGGGCTACGGCGCCGATTACGAATACGACCACGACGCGCCCGACGCTTTCAGCGGCCACAACTACTGGCCCGACGCGCTCGGCCGCCGCGTGCTCTACGAGCCGGTCGAACGCGGCTTCGAGCGCGAGATCAAGAAGCGGCTCGAATACTGGGCGCGGCTCAGGACGGAGCGGGGCGAGTGAGGGCGGACGTTATGAAGTCAAGAATACCCGCCTCGCTACCGCATTCACGCATCTCAAGTCGCCGGGGCTGACTCCGAGCTTGCTGGGGGAAGGCAAAGTCGGCCGGGTCAAGCTCGGGGACGAGAGGGGCTTTGCGCCCCGATTCTCCCTGATACTCCCTGATAACAGGCAGAAAACAGGGAGGATCGGCGGTCTCCGGATCGGGTTCCGGCTGAGAAACCCGTCTGATAACAATATGTTGGTCAAAATTGGCCCTGGGCGCGGAGCGGGACCATAACAGGGAGATAATTCGCGCATAACAGGGAGATAATTCGCGCGTAACAGGGAGATAGCAGGTGGAAAGACAGGAGACTCGGCTCCGACGCCAGGTGGGCCCCTCGAATCCGACGTTTGGAAGTCGCGATTCGACGGCGGCAGAGGCGGCAGCCGGATACCGGAATTCATAGTGCTTACTGACACTTGGAGGTCTTTGTGGCGGCAGGGCTTTCGCATGAAGGACGCGAAAGGGCACGAAGTCAGAGCAAGCAGAAGGCGCCGGACGAGGGCATTCAATTTCCCGCCTCCTCGGCCAGCCTCCGCCACTGGGTTGCGTTCTAGTTCAAGTTCGCCGTGCAATTCCTTGAGAGCGCTTGGAATTCGACTTGTGTGAATTCGCTAGCAAGCGAGTTCGCGCACGATCTCGACGATGCGATCGACCGCCTGAAGGTTGGCGCCCGACATGGCGTTGAAGGACACGGGACAGCGCCTCGTTGAGAGACGGCCGATCTGCAGCGCGGCGAATCCGGCCGGCGGCGGCGGCACGCGCCGGGCGAGAATCGCCGGCGCCACGGCGCGCATGCGCCTTTGCGTCAGTCCTTCGCGCGCCGCGATCTCCGCGACCGAATGGCCGTCGTTCAGCAGTCCGACGATCCGCCTTTCCCGCTCGGCCCGCTCTCGGCGCGCCGCGCGCCGCGCCACGATCGCATAATTACCATTTAAGGGCTCGGAGTCTGGCCCGTCAGCCCGCGGCCTGGGCGGCGAGCCGCGGCTTGCGACCGCGCTTCCCCGGCCGCGGGTCGCGGCCGGCGAGCGCCGCGAGCTGGTCGAGAAACGCCGAACCGGGAAACATAGCGAAACGGGGAAATATGCAAGTGTCACTGTAATATGTCAATGCTCGCGGCCCATATTGTTGTGAACGTCCTGTAGCCGAACGCATAAAACCATTCCAGGGCGATCATTGCTTGAAAGGACATCTCTTTTCTCCCTACGCGCGCGGGTCCATAAAGCCCGACTCTCTCAGACAATCGACGGTTGATAGGAGCGGCGAGACATGGTCGATAAAGTCGGCCTTGTAGCGCCACCGTGGGAAGGCGCGAATTCCGTGGCCAGTCATTGACTGCATGTGGCGCCGAGTCTCGGAAAGGTACGCGCGAAAAGATGAATTGCGTGTCATTGCCGTAGCCTCCCTATGCTCGAGGTAGCCAAGAGATGTAGCAACGCTCAAGGGCTTGCGTGATCTCATGCTTGTGATGCGACGCATGCTGGTGCGACAGGGGCGCGATCAAGGCCGTGCAGCCGTTCGCGTGCACGTATGTCTTGAACCTTTCCGGCGCCGATTCACTAGGGTCAACGATGCGATGCGACGCGGCAGGCGCCGTATCGGCGACGCTCATGCTGCAAGCGTCCAGACCTAGCGCCGTGACGCTCAATGCCGCGCCAACAGCCGCAACGCCTATCCTGCCAGCAAGAAGTGAACGGGCAGGCGGCGCGCCTAAGCCAAAAAGGGCTGTGTCATATGACCCTTGGCAGTAACCCGCACGCCATGCGGCGCGACGCGCCACCTTGGCAACCTTGGTCGACGGTTCCGGTTTGCAGATGCAAACCGAGATCTGCACGCGTCCAATGCGGAGGAAGCGGAGACCTCCGACGCGGAAAGGTTCGGTTGGCGTTACAGTCGGATTCAGATCGCCGCTCATGCTAGTCTCTCAAAGACTCAGTGGCGGAGTCTGACGCCGCGCAGGGCAGATAACCTCGCTCGCTATATGGACTCGGGCAGCTGCCGTTTTATTCCCCGCAATTAGAGGAATCTGGACTTCGGCCATTGACGAGTTGCTTCCGAGGACTCGTGTGCAGTCACCCATCGGACCACCTTCATCAATAGCAATAGTTGTAGCCGTAGGGACTGTAAGGCAGGTATGGGTAACCGTAGGGGCCGCCGCAATAGTCATAATACGCGCCGTAGCCACCAAAGGCGCCAAACCTGCGGAAGTCGCGATGAAATCGACCTTCGCGAAAGGCGCCGCCGGCGAACCGACCATCGAAGTGGCCACCGCCGAAGCCGCCCATGCGAAATCCGCCGCCGGGGAACCCACCACCGAAGTGGCCACCGCCGAAGTGACCGCCGCCTCCGCCGCCCATGTGAATTCCGCCGCCAAAACCCCCGCCGCGGGCAAAGGCTAGATCCGCCGTCGCGATTGGGGCCAAGCCGATGGTGAGCGCCGTCGTCGCTGCGATGCCTGTTTTGCTGAGGGTCCTAAGCATTCCTCTCTCCCGTGTGAGATCGGTTGAAGTCGTCCATAAGACCTAAGAACCGTCACCGTGGATTCAATCGAGAGAGCGGTAACATTCGCGCGACTGGACATGAACGTTTTTTTTAACAAACGCGCTGGCGTCAATCAGCGCGCAGTACTGCCCTTGGTAAACACGAGAAGAACCGATCCTATTCATCCGTCCTTTGCTCCTGTGCCGGTAGCGCGCGCTGATCGGGCGAACATAGAGTTCGCCCTTCTTCTTGCGCATCGCGAAAGCGACGAACAGCGGATTACGGTGACGGTGCGCCGGGAGACCGGCAAGGAGTAGGTGGCGCCAGTCCACTGCGGTGAAGGAGTAGCGATCCGCACCGGCCCCGAGCCGTGCGTTTTCGGCCGCGAGGCCGGAGACGAAGCGTCGGCAGGGGAATGCATAGGCCAGCCATTGAGCCGCGAAATTATCAATCGGGACGCCGACGCTTTTGTCACGGCGGAAGGCAACACGGGGGTGCGCGTCGACGCGAGCGCATCGCCGGTCCCGCGAGGTCGCAGACCCTGGCATGTGCAGACGGTCGTTGTCCGGGAACCGGGAGATCTCACGTCTGGCCGCCGGCGCGAGCCGAAGGTCCGCGTCGGGAAGGCGACGAGCCGAAGCCGATGATGCACGGGCGTGAGAGGTCAGGCCCCGCCATAGTAGCCGTGACGCCGACGAACGAGGCCGGCCGACCGGCCGAGGAGCCGGTGGAGCCAAGGGCGGGGGCCAAGGAGAACGCGGATGAGGGCGGCGCGCTCCGGACACCGGGCCGGGAAGGCGCGTCACACGGCCTCAACCGCGTACGGCAAGCCGCGAGGCTGAAGAAGGAGGAGCTGTTCACCGCGCTCCTGCACCATGTCGACGCCGACGCGCTCGGCCAAGCCTACCACGCGTTGAAGCGGGAAGCCGCGCCGGGCGTGGACGGCGTGACATGGGAGGACTAACGAGCAGGGACTCGAGGCGCGCCTCGAAGACTTGAATTACGGAATTACGGTGACAGTTGCATTTTTTCCTTACGCCGCTCGCCAGCAACGCCTGGAACACGGCTCCAGGCGGGGCGGCTCTGAAATATGGTAAATATGCAAGTGTCACTGTAATTCAGGGGCTGTCTCCAACGGGAATCCTCGCGGGAGTCCTCGCGCTCGGAACGAACGGTAACCTCTGGCTTGAGCACGGACCATTTGGAAACGTTCCACCACCCCGCCAGCAGGTCGACGGAAACGTGCAGGCCTTCCAGGGGCTGTCTCCAACGGGAATCCTCGCGGGAGTCCTCGCGCTCGGAACGAACGGTAACCTCTGGCTTGAGCACGGACCATTTGGAAACGTTCCACCACCCCGCCAGCAGGTCGACGGA
>Ga0074044_10002428_pt1 | contig 16311 bp, 10 predicted proteins | sample BogForMeECP23OM1_FD_94443 | JGI IMG/M metagenome (GOLD analysis project Ga0074044, IMG submission 94443) | Bog forest soil microbial communities from Calvert Island, British Columbia, Canada - Bog Forest MetaG ECP23OM1 | ecosystem: Environmental > Terrestrial > Soil > Wetlands ...
AGGCCGGCCCTTCCGGTCGAGGGTTCTTTAGAAATTCCCGGGCGGAAGTAAAGGTTTGGACCTTCAGTCCGGCTGATCGAATCAGACGGTCGGTGGAACGACGGACTGACAGATCGTCATCAACGATAAACACAATGGCCTCGGCCTCAGTCATGTGGTCGCATCGCCCGCAGCCGGCAGACTGAACAGAAAGGTCGCACCTGGCCCGTGGTTCGGCTCAGCCCACAGACGGCCACCGTGAGCTTCGATGATCGAGCGGCTGATCGCCAGCCCCATTCCCATCCCCTGCGGTTTCGTCGTGTAGAATGCTTCGAAAAGCCGGTCCACTTCCTCCGGGTTAAAACCGGTACCTGCATCCTGCACGCTGACCAGTGACTCAGGCTTTCCATCTCGTTTTTCGCACCGCGCCCAAATGATCAGGACACGCTTCGATTCCTCGATTGTGTTCATCGCATCCATTCCATTAACGACCAGGTTGAGCAAAACCTGCTGTAGTTGCACACGGTCTCCTAAAACAGGCGGGAGCTCGTTGGGTAGCTCGGTGCGGATGGTTACCCGGCGTGAAACGGACTCGTGCCGGGACAGTGTCAAAACATCCGTGATTACATTTCTCAAATCCAACAGGATCCTCTCGCTTGGCGCTTTTCTCGCCAACTGGCGGGCCCGTGCGATGACAGCACTCGCCCGGTCGGCATCGTCGATGATTTCCATTAGCGCGTCCTGAACTTCCCCGAAATTCGGAGCGCCTTTGGGTAGGAGGCTGAGGCAAGCGTTGGCGTTGTTGACGACCGCGGTGAGCGGTTGGTTGACTTCATGCGCTATCGAGGCGGTCAATTCGCCCATGGTGGTCAAACGACTGACGTGAGCCAGTTCTGCCTGGCTTTTGCGGAGAGCCTCTTCAGCGCGCTTGCGGTCATCGATGTCCGTGTTCGTTCCATACCATTTTACAATCTTACCTTGCTCATCAACCAATGGGTCTGCGCGAAATATAAACCAGCGATACTGCCCATCCTGACGCCGCAGGCGGGCTTCTAATTCACATGGCTTCCCGGAAGCCATGGTGCTGCGCCACTGGTCCGATAGCCATCCAACGTCTTCAGGATGAATTGCAACTTGCCAGCCCCAGCCCTGTGCTTCTTCGGTGGACAGGCCGGTGTAATTTCTCCAGCGCAGATTGAGGAATTCCGCAGAGCCGTCCGGCTCGGTGCTCCACGCCAATGTGGGAATCGTATCAATAATTGCTTGTAGTCTGGCTTCTGATTTTTTGATCTTCGAGAACGCCTCCTCCAAGGCGGCCCTGGCCTCGACCTGCTCGGTAACATCCAGCACGGTCCCGATGTATTCAACCAATTCGCCGGAGCCGTTCAACACGGGGTGGCCGACGACATGGATATGTTTTACCTCCCCGCCCGGGAGAACAATGCGATGATCCATTTCGAAATCGCGCTCTTCGCGGAGAGCCCGGTGGAAGGTTTCGTCGAAAAAGGTTCCGTCTTCCGGGTGAACCCGTTCCCGCGCGGCCGCGTATTGCACGAGCGACGTCTCGGGATCGAACCCATAGATGCGACGAAGTTCCTTCGACCAGAAGACATTCTCCCTGGTCTTGGCATTCCAGGCCCAACTGCCGGTTTTACTCAGTCTTTGCGCCTCCGCCAAATGCGCCTCGTTCCGCCGCAGCTTCTCTTCGGCCTTTTTCCGCTCGGTAATATCCCGTAGAATGACGGTGAACACCACTTCATTGCCAACGGTCAGTTTGGAAATGGAGGCCTCGGCGGGGAACTCACTCCCATCTTTTCGACGGCCGAATACTTCGCGACGTTGCGCCATCGAGCGTGACACGTCCAAAGATTTGGCGAACTCTTCGATGTATCCGCGATGAGAATGAGCGAATCGTTGTGGCAGCAGAATATCGAGTGGTTTGCCCATGACTTCATTTCCGACATACCCGAAAATTTTCTCGCCACCTTGATTGAACAAAATGATGTGCTGGTTGGAATCCACTGAAATGATCGCGTCCTCGGCGATTGCAAGAATGCCCTCGAATCGGGCTTTCGCAGCGCGCATCGCCTCCTGAGACTGCCTTTGTTCCGTGATATCCTTGAAAAGGACGGAGACTTTTCTGTCCCCCGGTTCTCCAACGCGGAAAGCATAAGCGTCATACCAACGGTGCAGTTGTGCGGCTTGGTTTTCAAAGCGGACGGGTTTGCCCGTCAGGGCTATTCGGCCGTAAATTTCAAACCAGTGCTCTTCGTGATTCGGGGCAATCTCGCGCATTCTTCTGCCTCGCGCGTTTTGAATCCCTGTCTGTTTCTCAAATGACGGATTGACTTCCAGGAAGCGGTAATCAATCGGATGATCGTTTTTGTCGAACAGCACTTCGATGGTGCAAAAGCCTTCGTCAATCGAATCGAACAGCGTCCGATACTTTTTTTCCGACTCGCGTAACGCTTCGTTTGCGGCGGTCAGTTGCGCAGTCCGGTCCGCGACGCGACGTTCGAGTTCCTCCGCGGCGCGCTTCTGCTCGTGCAATTGGCGGGCTTCTTGCAAGGCGACCAACGCCTGATTCGCCGCCATCCGCAGCAAAAGAGTTTCGGTCGGCGTCGGAAAACTGGCGCGTTTTGAGCTGGCGACCAGCACGCCGATTTCATCCGTAAGTCCGAGCCGGAAGGGCGCGACGTTGACTTCGCCGTCGCCCGCCGGATTCGGCACGACCAGAGGCGCGTTGACGGATTCGTTGGCCAACCAGCGGTCGAGCGCACGCCCGATCTCCAAGGCTTGCGGAGGCGGAGCGCGACGTTGCGCCAATTGGAGGAACTCCACCGGCGATCCATTGATGGAATCACTCAATCGCACGTAGGCGAAATCCAGTCGCAGCATGCTCGCCAACACGTCGAGCAACGTGCTGACGATGCTGCCTGACTCCCGGCCGTCCCAGATGGCGGGTAGAGTCTGGAGGCTGATCAGGTCATTGATACAACCTTGCAGCCGCCTGATCTCTTCGGTGCCGTCTTTCGAGTCACTGGCCACATCAATTCGCCGCTGAAGGCGATCCATCAAGGGCAACTCGGCGTCCGCGCAACTCCTGCAAAAACTGGTCGGGGGGCATGTAGAACGGGTTGATCTGGAGGATGCCCCCGATGATGATCATCGGGTGCGTGCGCATAATATCCATGATGAATGCCGCGCTATGCTTCGAAAGATCGTAGATGCAGATCACCGGATCACGATTGCGGGGTGTCCGGTTGAAATTCGACTCGTATTGGAGCAACACGTCGGCATCGTCACGCGCCCATTCCAGATGGGCGAGGACCCGTGTGCGCGGATAGCCCTTTTGCACTGCGCCGTCCAGCAGCGCAACCCACTGGGCAATCGTGCGCGTCTCGTCGAAGCGTCCGTCCGGGAAATAGAATTCGTTCCAGTCCTGCAGTTCGAGTTGGCCTTTCTCCTGGACCGATGCCGCGTCAATTCCCGCCGATCTGAGACGGCGCAAGTGCGCCTCGCGCTGGGCGGGATCAACGATGTGAAAGGCGCGCTCGCCCCGCTCCAGGCCTTCCTTGATGAACGGCAACAGCACGCGATACTTTTCCTCGGACGTGTTGAAGAACGCGCAGATGTGCCGTTGCGCGCCCAACTCCGAGCCGGCGAAGCGAATGGGATTTTCCTTGTCAGCACTCATGACGTTCATTTCGGTGTCCTTTCAGTTTTGGAGCGGTGGCGCTCGCTGACGAAGAGTCCCGTCAGCGAGCGCCAACTCCGATTGATTTGGTTTCAGGGATGACTGAATGCCCCGTTGCAGCTTAGGAGTGATACTGGCCATTGCTCCAGGGTCGCCCGAGGCGGGAAATGGTACAGGACGGGGGCTGTCGGCGGATCGGTTGAACCCGTTCCGACTCCCGCGAACTTTTGGCGGCATCGTCGGCATGTCATGAACTCTCACACGTTCAGTGCGTTTGTGCGTCAGCTCGCACCATAATGTGGAATAATTTCCACAATAATATGGCCTCCCGGCGGCGAAATCGCAACTCGTAAGCGCGAGATTTTCACGATTCGCAGAGTCTATACCGGTTTGCCCTTGGCGCTCCTGTCGCTGCAAGAATCAGGAGGGGCGTTGCGGTTGGTGCGGGTCCCCATGCGGAAGGTGTTGCATCGATCAGCCAAGCCAGTGCGGATTATGAGCCGTGCCATCGTAACGACTTCCTGTCTTAAAGAGCTCAAACCCGCCTGTTGCAGCGGCTGCCGCGGTTCGGGCGAGCAGACTCGCGACGGCTTCTTTGCTCATCGGCGTGAACGTGTGCGCGGCTTCGAGTGCCTAGTCGAGAATCTTCAGGCTGTCGATGCCCGTTATCACGCTCGATATCGGCAGGTTCAACGAGTAATGCAAGCACTCGATGGGGGTCACGGTTTTGCTCTCGAGAATGAGGGGGTCTCCCATCGACTTCATTCCGAGCACCCCGATCTCTTCCGCGAGCAACTGAGGAAGAACCTGATGCTCGAAGCTCCGAAAGTGCGCATCCATGACGTTTAGCGGCATCTGCACGGTGTCAAAGCGGAATTTGTGGGCCGTAGCGACTTCCAGCATCCGGAGATGAACAAACGGATCCTTATGGCCGGTAAAGCCGATGTAGCGGATCTTCCCGGCTTGCCGGGCTTCTGCCATGGCCTCGATCGCACCGCCGGGTGTAAAGATCCGGTCCGGGTCTTCAAGTCGGATAACCTCATGGAACTGCATCAGGTCAACGTGATCCGTTTGCAGGCGCCTCAAGGATTCATCAATTTGCTTGGCGGCGGCCACTTTGGTCCGGCCGTCGATTTTGGTCATGAGGAAGGCCCTTTGCCGGTAACCGTCACGCAATGCCTTCCCCATGCGGATTTCGCTGACGCCGCCGTTATAGTCCCAGCAGTTGTCCATGAAGGTGAGCCCCCGGTCGATGGCGCTACGGATAATCATGATGCTCTCCGCTTCGTCAGCCTGTTTGCCTAAATGTTACCCGCCCAAGCCGATGGCCGAGACTTTTTCTCCAGTCCGCCCCAGAGCGCGCTGGGGCATTCCCTCATTCGTCTCGGCCATCAAAGCCTGTGGGCTTGCGGTGCCCAAAATCGCGACTGCCGCAGCGGATTTCACGAACGAGCGTCTGCTCATCACGGCCTCCATCCGGTTCGTCGGATAAAATTCGTTTGTTTCATCTCCCATCATGCGAAGCAAAATGCCGTCTCAGCTTGTTCGACTGGGGATCAGACGCGTCTGGGTATCCATTCTGAGCGGGCTTACCGTCCTGGTTCCACGCCAGGTAGTCGTAGATGGCTGAAAAATCCCTATCACCATTTCATTCCCGAATCGCGAAGCGATAGATTTCCTTTGCTACATTCGTCAAAGGCATGGACACACCGGTTTCGTAAGCGCTCACCGAGGCCAGGTGCAGATCCTTTTGCAACCAGCGTAAAGGGAAGTCTGCCTCCCCGTAATTTCCGTTTTCGATCCGCTCGCGTTTGACCGCGAGGAACGGAGAGGCTGCGGGTCCGCTTAACAGTGCCTCAAACAAAACCTGACGGGACAGACCGAGTGACTCTCCCAGAACTAACCCTTCTGAAAAAGCGGCCATTACTGTTCCGAGCAATTGGTTCATGACCATTTTAAGCGAAGCCCCCATGCCTTGTCCGCCGCAGTGAATAATCCGGTTGCCCATGCATTCCAGTAAAGGCCTGCATTCTTCCGCATCAGCCGCCTCGCCCCCTACCCAAAAATTGAGCTTTGCCAGTTCGACCAGGCCCTTGGAGCTGGTCACCGGAGCGCCCAGGAAACGAATGCCGCGCGCCTGTGCCTCCGCAGCCATTTTTCTTGAAAACGACGGCTTAACCGTGCTGCAATCAATCCACATTCGACCCGGCGTTAGATGTGAAAGAAATCCCTCTTCGCCCAGGACCACTTCTTCGACAGCGTCAGGATGAGCAAGCATCGTGAAGATTATCTCCACCTGGGTTGCCAAAGTGGCTGGAGAGTCGGCCCATGTGGCCCCTCTGGACAGCAGCGGCTCCGCCTTTTCACGTGTCCGATTGTAAATGACCAGGGAGTGGCCGCATTTTTGCAGGTTAGCCGCCATGCGGCTGCCCATTATGCCTAGACCGATGAAACCGATGTTCATTTGTCCCTCCAGACGCGAGTTTTAGGCGGCGAGTTCGGTAACGGTCTCAATCTCATTGAGGTCTGCTTGCGTAAGGCGAACTGTCGCGCCAACAATGACGTCGTCCACCTGCTCCGGCTTGCGTGCGCCGACGATCGCGGCGGTTACGGCTGGATGGCGCAAGGCCCAGGCCACCGCGACGGCGCCCGGGGAGCAGCCATGGCGTTCAGCGACCACGCGCAGTCGTTCCACTAAGGCCAGGTTAGTTGATAACTTCGGCTCATTAAAATCAGGATCGTGTTTGCGCCAGTCGTCATTGGGCAGAGCGGCGATTCGCTCACGCGTCATAGCACCCGTTAACAACCCCGAAGCCATTGGCGAATAGACGATCACACCAATTCCCTCAAAGTCGCAAAACGGGAGTATCTCCGACTCCACTTCTGGGTGCACCAGCGAATAGCGCTGCTGCAAAGAGGTGACTGGCGCGATCGCTTCAGCCCGATCCAGTTGTTCGACATTGAAATTGGAAACGCCGATCCAGCGCACCTTTCCTTCGCCTTGCAACTGCGCCATCGTATTCCAGCCTTGCTCAAGCTCTTCTGAATCCTCGACAGGCCAGTGGATTTGGTAAAGGTCGATAGCATCAACCTTAAGCCGGCGTAGACTATCCTCGCATTCCCGTCGGATCGAGGCCGCTGCCAAGGCGCGATGAGTTTGACCTTGTCCGTCCCAGCGAAGGCCGCATTTGGTAAATACGTAAGGCCGAGGCCCTGGCCAAGTCGCGAGGGCGCGGGCCACGACCTCTTCCGAATGACCCAGGCCGTAAACCGCTGCCGTATCGATCCAATTCACGCCCAACTCAAGGGCGCGGTGGATCGCGGCGACGGAATCGACATCGTTTTGGTTACCCCACGCGAACTGCCACCCAGAGCCGCCGATTGCCCAGGATCCAAAGCCCACGGGTGTGATAAACAGATCCGAATTTCCAAGTTGTTTCGTCTTCATATGATCAAATGTTCGTGTTTTCATTCTTATCTTTCTATGCACGACGCGTTCCAATTTCCCAAGGAACTACTCCGTCGCGTGTTAAAACGTTATTATTGAACGGGTTAATTTCTGCGAACCTCGCCCCGACTCAAAAGGACGGTGACTCTGCCCTTGCAAGGCAGTCGTCCGTTCGACGAGGTGTCGAATTGTCGTCATTGCGCGCTCGATTCTTGCCAACCGCCGCCGAGTGCCTTCACTAGGGTGACTGCGGCAACGAGCTGTTGGCCACGCAACGCGGTAGCGGCAAACTCTACATTCAACTCAGTGCTCTCGGCAGTGGCCACTTCGAGATAAGTGATGAGGCCGTCGCGGTATTGATTATTGACTATTTCGAGTTGCTTACGGGCGGCGACCAAAGCTTCGCTTTCGGCAGCGTATTGGTCCGCGAGAAGCGTTTGGGCTGCCAGGCTATCTTCCACCTCCGAGAAAGCCGCCAGGACGCTCTGGCGGTAGGCGGCGACCATTTCGTCGTAGGAGGCTTGCGCGAAGCGCAGGCCAGCGCGGAGCTTTCCCCCCTCAAAAAGAGGCATTGTCACAGAAGGTCCCACAGCCCACAGACGACTCGACCAATTGAACACAGTGCCGGCATTGAGACTCTCGAAACCCGCAAGACCGTTCAACTGGACGGTTGGAAAAAAGGCAGCCTTGGCGACGCCGATGCTGGCGTTCGCCGCTGCCATGCGTCGCTCAGCGGCGGAGATATCAGGCCTTCGCTCCAGCAACTCCGAGGGCAAACCCGACGGAATCAAGGGAGGGGCGGTAGAAAGCGCGTGTTCCGAAACCCGAAACGTCGAGGCGGGTTGCCCAACCAACAAGGCCAGCGCATGTTCAAATTGCGTCCGCTGCAGAATGACGGCGGGCAACTGCGCCTGCGTTGTCTTAAGTACCGTCTCTGACTGAGCCACGTCGAGATCGGACACCGCTCCGCCGGCCCGCAGATTACGGGTCAACTGCAGAGATTTGGTAAAGACCTCGACGCTGGAATTAAGGACGGCCTTCTGCGCGTCCAGTGCGCGCAACGTGAAATAGTCCACGGCTGCTTCGGCCTGGATCATGAGTTTGATCGTTTCCAGATCATCAGAGCTGGCCTGGACCTGCGCCCTTGCGGATTCAACGCTGCGGCGGACGCGGCCCCAAAGGTCCACTTCATAGCCCACGGTCAGCGGGACCAAAAAATCGTTGTACGTGGGGCCGGTTCCCGTGGCAGTACCGGAAGAGCTTAAGGGAGCATTCGGCGAGGTGCGCTGGCGGATGGCCGCACCAGAAATGGCAATGTTCGGGAAAAGTCCCGCCCGCGTGACATCCATCTGGGCGCGGGCCTCGGCAAGACGGGCCACGGCAACTTTGAGCTCTTGATTGGCGGAGGAAGCCTGGATTTCCAGCTCGTTCAATTGAGTATCACCAAAGATTTCCCACCAATTGCCCTTCGGAGTCTGGGCCTGTGGCTCGGCAACTTTCCAGCCATTCGTCACGCCAACGTTCGTCAGACCAACATTGGTAACTCCAGCGTAAGCCGCGGGAATGGTCGTGGCTTCCGGACGCTTATAATCCGGGCCGACCTTGCAACCGGCGACAAGCGCCAAGGCGGCCAATGAAGACGCAAGGCCGAAACGCAACGTCAGGGCAGGCGTCCTGCGAGGCCGACTAAAGGCGGTGCTTGAATTCGGATGTTTTCGAAAAAGGTTCACGAGCGAAGTCATTGCGTTGCGACGGAACTGGCAGATGCTGCAATCTGGACCTTGATGCCGCTGACAAGAGAATCGGACGGGTTCGTGATGACGCGATCAGCGGGCGTGACACCCCCCGTGATTTCGACCGTTTGTCCGAAGTCACGGCCGACCTGAACTGGGCGTAATTCGACCGTCCCATCTGGACTCACCACGCCGACTTGCAGGCCTTGAGCGCGAAACAGCAACGTATTTGAGGGCAAGGTCAGGAGCGGAGCAGACTTGCTGTCCTTCAGGGTAAGCTCGCCGTAGCTGTAGGGCAGAATTTCATTCTCTGAGTTGTCCACTTCGAGTTCCGTTAGCAAGGTTCGAGATACGGCCGAAATCGCTTGTGAGGTGGTAGTCACTCTTGCCTCAAACGAGCGGCCCGGGCTTGCCGGCGTTGTCAATGTGGCTACCTGGCCTGGGGCGATGCCAAGTGCAGAGGGTTCCGGCACGCGCACGTAAACGCGGAGTCTTTCGGTTTGGGCCATATGAAACAATTCCTGGCCGCCACTACCCGCGACGATGAGGTCACCGATATCCGTGCTGCGCAGCGTGATCGTTCCGGCGAACGGCGCGACTACACGCTGGAACGAAACCAACTCCTGCAATCGTCGCATATTCGCGCGGTCGGCCTCGACACTGGCGGCTGCTGTTTCGCGCGCCGCAGCCTTCTCCGCGGCGGCCTGTTCCGAAACCGATGCGGTCTTCAGGAGCGCTTTCCATCTGTCATCGGTGACCTGGGCCAGGTGAAGGTTTGCCTGAGCTAAGACGAGTTGAGCTTTGGCCTGTTCAAGCTGTTGGTCCAAATCCGGTGTCTCGATCTCAGCCAGCAATTGGCCAGCCTGGACATGCGCCCCGATATCGGCAACCCAGTCTTTCAAATAACCGTTCGCGCGCGCAAAGATGGACGCTTCCCGCCACGGCCGAATCTCCGCCGGCAACTTCAGGCCGGTCCCCGATGTTCCTGGCGTAGGGGAGACGACTGAAACTGTCGGGAGCGCCAATTCGCTCATATCCGCCGTCGCGGTTCGACGTTGGCGCCACCGCGGAACGAAACCGAGCACGAGACCGCCGATTACGACCAAAGCGACTACGAATGGTGCGATACGCCGGCGTGTGGGCCTCTTTTGCGGCTGGTCAGGGCGAGACATCCCGCCGAGCGGTGCCCCCGAGGAACGCACGGTTTCGCCGCTTCGTTCTTGTTCGTCCATTGCGCTTTGGTGGAGTTCAACTCTGTTCATAAAACTAGCTCACGCATTGGCTGGAGCCGGGATGACGCCTTGTGGCGGGCTTGGCTGGCTCGACTCGCTCTTTACTGGCACGGACACCGTTCGGTGCAAGACACTGAACACCACCGGCACGAAGAACAGGGTGGCAAAGGTGGCTATGACCAGGCCGCCAATCACGGCCCGGCCCAAGGGTGCGTTTTGCTCACCGCCTTCCCCTAGCCCCAGGGCCATCGGCACCATTCCGATAATCATCGCCATTGCGGTCATGAGCACGGGCCGCAGGCGCCCGGAGCCAGCTTCCCAAGCTGCTTGAAGCGGTTCCATTCCTTCCTGGAGGTGGTCGCGCGCGAAAGTGACCACCAGTACGGAGTTGGAAGTGGCCACGCCGAGGCACATGATTGCGCCCATCATGGCCGGGACGCTCAAGGTTGTCGCAGTCAGGTAGAGTCCCCAAATGACGCCCGCCAACGCTCCCGTCAAAGCCGTGAGGATGATGAAAGGGTCAAGCCAACTTTGAAAATTAACCACCAACAATAGGTATATCAAGGCAATGGCCATGATGAGGCCGACGCTCAAGCCCAGGAAACTAGACCGCATCGTTTCCGCCTGCCCACGCAGCATGATCGAGCTCCCGCGCGGCAATGATTTTTCCGCCTGGCTCAGAATTGGTTTGATGTCCTTGAGCACGCCGCCCAGGTCACGTCCACCAACTCCGCCGAACACATCGATCACCGGCAAGACGTTGTAGTGCGAGTAAATCGCCTGGCTGTTGGTGCGCGTAAAAGAGGCCACATTCGCCAGCAATTGTTCGTTGCCGGTGCCGGGCACGCCGGCAGTCACCGGCATGGAATTAAGATCGGACAGCGAGGTCATCCGATACTCCGGCACGCGGATGTTCAGCAGATACTGAACGCCAACGTGGGAATCGAGCCAGAAGGTGGGCTGGACCTGGGTGCTACCGCTGAGATTGAGCAAAACCGAACCAGCGATGCTGCTCTCGGTGAGGCCGAGTTCGGCTGCCTTCGTCCGGTCAACCGCAAACTCGAATCGAGGCAAATCAGCCGGCTGCTGGACCCGGATGTCCAACGCTCCTCGCACGTGGCGAATCTTGTCCGCGATCATGGCGGCGACTTGTTGATTACCGGCCAGATCACGGCCGAGCACTTGAACGTCGAAGGGAGCCGGCAGTCCAAAGTTAATGGTTTGGCTGACGATGTCCGCAGGCAGGAAGTAAAACGTTACGCCGGGGAAATTGCGATTCAGAGCAAGGCGCAAACTTCGGACGTAATCGGGTGTTGGCCGATGGCCACTGTGCAACGAGACCATGATATCCGCGTCCGCCGGTCCCGCGACACCGCTGTCGCTATAGCTCAGGTTGATACCGGAGATAGGCAGGCCAATATTGTCAATGATGCCTTGGATTTCCCCAGCGGGAATTTCACGGCGGATAGCGCTTTCGACGTGATCGACCAGGACGGCCGTCTCCTCTATCCGCGTACCGGTATGCGCCCGCACGTGTAAACGGAAGATTCCGGCATCGACGCTTGGAAAGAAGTCCTGGCCCAGGAATTGGACCAGGAGAAACGAGGCCAAGCAAAAGCCCAGGAAAACCGTTCCGAACGCCAACCGATGGGACAAGGCCAATCCGAGCAAGTCTCGGTAGCGCTGGCGAAAACGATCGAAACCCTGCTCAAAGCGATTGGCCAGTTGGACGAACGGGCGCACCCACGACTTAACGGTGGCGGGATCGGCAGCGTGGCCGTGATACTGCGTATGCCGGTAGAACCACATCACCAATGTTGGCACAAGCGTTCGGGTCAGAGCGTAGCTCGCCAGCATCGCGAACACGACCGCCTCGGCAAATGGCAGGAACAGGTAGCGCGCGACACCCGCCAGGAAGAACATCGGCACGAACACGATGCAAATGCAGAGCGTCGAGACGAACGCGGGCAGAGCGATTTGTTGCGCGCCGTCCAGAATCGCTTGCATGACCGGTTTACCGAGCCCCATTTGGCGGTGAACGTTTTCGATTTCCACGGTTGCATCATCCACCAGGATGCCAACGGCCAGCGCCAAGCCGCCGAGGGTCATCAAGTTGATTGTTTCCCCGAGCGCACTGAGAACCGCGAGCGAGGTCAGAATCGAAAGCGGGATTGAAACTGCGACAATGATCGTGCTCCTCCACGAACCGAGGAACAGGAGCAACATGATGGCGGTGAGGCATGCCGCAATCACACCTTCCCGAGCGACGCCGGAAATCGCGGCGCGCACGAAGAGCGATTGATCCGCGAATTCCTTCACCTGCAGATTGTCCGTGACCGTTTTCATCACGTTGGCCATCGCGGCCTTGACGCCGTTGGCGATTTGAAGCGTCGAGGTGTTGCCGTTCTTCAGAATGCTCAACAGGGTGCTGCGAACCCCGTCCTGTCGGACCACGTTTTCCTGGGGCATGTACCCATCGCGAACCTGGGCGACGTCTCGAATCCGAATCACCGTTCCACCCACGGCTTTGATCGGCACCTCGTTTAACCGATCGATCAAGCGGGGACTGGTGTTAAGGTCGATAGGGTACTCATTGGCACCTATTTTAGCTGTGCCGCTGGGGTACACCAAATTCTGGGTGGTCAGGGCAGTAACCACGTCCTGCTGTGAGAGGTTCTGTGCTTCCAGCGCTTTAGGATCCAAATCCACGGAAACGACCCGCTGCTTGCCGCCGTAGGGGTAGGGAATTCCTACGCCCGGCACGCTGATGAGGCCGACGCGGATCGTATTCAACGCGACGTCGAAGGTTTGCTGCTCCGAAAGAGTCTTACTGCTGATGCCATACTGCAGAATTGGAACAGTAGAAGCGTTGTATTGAATGACCAATGGAGGGGTCGTGCCCGGCGGAAGCTGTTTCAGGATCGTTTGCGAGACGGCGGTGACTTGGGCTACTCCTGCTTCGGGAGAGACACCCGGTTGAAAGAACACTTTGATTACTCCCATGCTGTCGTACGAGGTGGACTCGATGTGCTGGATATTATTCACCGTCGTCGTCAGTGCGCGCTCTTCGCTAAAAACCATGCGCTGCTCAATGTCGCTTGCAGTAAGGCCCGTATATTGCCAGACCACACTGACCACGGGGATGTTGATGGACGGAAAGATGTCGGTCGGCGTGCGCAGCAGAACAAATGGGGTCAGCAGGAGCAGCAAAATGGCCGCTACGACGAACGTGTAGGGGCGACGAAGGGCAAGGCGGACGATCCACATATGATTTGGGACTAAGATCGGGACGGCATGCCTGGAGTAACGGCGCTGTCCAAGGTGCTCATTTCCACCTGGACGCCGGAACGCCCTCGGGCCAGCAACCGGTCAAGCGAAATAGCCCCGGAACCTCGCAGCACAACCACCAGACCGAGCGCAATTGCTAGCAGATGATACTCGAACCCTTCGCCTTTTTGATTGCCGAACCAGTTCATGAAAAGCCCGAACTGCCAGTGCACCTTGAGGACCGCGCCGGCCATAGTGCAGATGATGCCAAGCGCGGCAACGCGTCCTATTAATCCCAAGATCAGCATCAGGCCGCCGATGAACTGGGCGCAGATCGCCAGAAAGGCGAAGGGGGCTGGAATTCCCAACTGCTGCGTGAAGAACTGGATCGAGGCGGTCAAACCGTGCCCGCCGAACCAGCCCAGCATCAACTGATCGCCGTGAATGAAAAACAGAGTGCCCAGCACGAGTCGCGAGATCGTGAGCATGTAATCCGAGTCCGTCTTGATGAGTTTTTTCAACATACTTATTTGATGTTCTTATATACTTTCTGTTAGGGGCCGACCTTCGCCGGATGTATTCCCGGCGATATTGCGACTGAATGGTGTCAACGTTTCCCATGAACACCAAACAGACGCTTTGGTGTTAATGCACGGGCAATGCCAAAGGGTGCGAATGGCTTCGTATTTTCTCCCAATGACCGTTCTGCCAGTGCCTTATCGCGAAGGACGAGGTTTTGCACCAGCCAGCCAGGCGCCGGACGAGGTCGCGGGAATGTCGGCATTTCGACAGCACGTCGAAGGGGCGTCGCCCCGGAAAAGCATGAACCGAGCAGATTAGGCGCAAAATGTTGCGTGTCCCAGTTGGCACCGCACTTGCAAAGAGTACTACCGTGGATAAATTGAACTCACGCACGCCCAGTTCCTCCAACAGGTGCTGCTCTCCGCTTCAAGCGGCACAGCGGGCTTGGAAGGGCGAGCTGCGATACGACGCTCGGGCTCGCATCAAATGCGGGGGAGGTTCGAAGGTATGATGATTAGCGTAGCAGTTGACGGCAAAGTCCTGGAAGCCAGTCCAGAGGAGCGTCTGCTCGAACTCCTCAACCGGACGGGGACCAAGATTCCCCAAGTGTGTTATCACCCGCAGCTTGGCCCGATTCAGACCTGCGACACGTGCATGGTCGAGGCAGATGGAAAACTGGCAAGGGCCTGCGCCACCCTCGTCGGGGAAGGCATGAAGGTTTCGACGAAGTCGGCTCGCGCGATGGCTGCCCAACGGGAGGCGTTCGATCAGATTCTCGGCAACCACATGCTTTACTGCACCGTCTGCGACAATAACAACGGCAACTGCACCGTTCACAACACCACCAAGCTCCTCGCCGTCGAGCATCAGAAGATTCCGTTCAAGACAAAGCCATACGAAGTGGACGAATCGAACCCATTTTACAGATACGATCCGGACCAGTGCATTCTTTGCGGTCGCTGCGTGGAGGCGTGCCAAAATGTGGAGGTCAACGAGACTTTGTCAATTAACTGGGAGGACCCGCACCCACGCGTGCTATGGGATGGCGGAGCGAAGATTGGTGAGTCGAGTTGCGTTTCCTGCGGTCATTGCGTCACCGTTTGTCCCTGCAACGCGCTGATGGAAAAATCTATGCTTGGCCACGCGGGTTTCCTGACTCGCATCCCGAAGCGGGCTTTGAACGGCATGATCGATATTGTCAAGGGCATCGAGCCGGACACCGGCTACGGCACAATTCTCAAAGTTTCTGAGGCTGAAGCCGCGATGCGCGAAGCCCGCATCCGCCGAACCAAAACGGTTTGCACCTATTGCGGTGTCGGTTGCAGTTTCAACATCTGGACGAAAGACCGGCATATTTTAAAGGTCGAGGCATCCGAAGGTCCAGCCAACGGCATCTCCACTTGCATAAAGGGAAAGTTTGCGTGGGATTTTGTGAACAGCTCCGACCGGCTGACCAAACCGCTGATCCGGGAAATAGATAATAAGTTTCGCGAAGCGAGCTGGGAGGAAGCGCTGGCCCTAGTCGCCCGCCGGCTGCAGGAGATTAAAGTCTGGAGCGGGCCCGACTCGCTCGCGTTCATTTCCTCCTCCAAATGCACGAATGAAGAGAGCTATCTCATGCAGAAGCTGGCCCGTGCTGTGATTGGCACAAACAATATGGACAACTGCTCGCGTTACTGCCAATCACCGGCGACTGTGGGTCTCTGGCGAACGGTCGGTTATGGCGGCGATTCGGGGTCCATCAAGGACATTGAGAATGCGAGCCTGGTGCTCATTATCGGAAGCAATACGGCGGAGAGCCATCCCGTGCTGGCAACGCGGGTCAAACGAGCCCACAAATTGCGCGGCCAGAAGCTCATCGTCTTCGATTTGCGCGAAAATGAGATGGCGAGACGCGCCGACCTATTCGTCCGCCCCAAGCCCGGAACCGACCTCGTGTGGCTTTCGGCCATCACGCGTTACATCCTGGAAAATGGGTTGGCCAAGACCTCGTTTCTAAGGCAGTGGGTGAATGGCTTGGAGGAATACAAGAAGAGTCTCGAACCGTTCACGATGGAGTTTGCCGAGAGGACCTGCGGTTTGCCCATCGAGACGTTGAAGAAGGTGGCGCATATGATCGCTGAAGCGGAGGGTGTCTGCATTCTTTGGGCGATGGGCATCACCCAACACAGCATGGGATCAGATAGCTCAACGGCCATCTCGAATCTGCTGTTGGTCACCGGCAATTATATGCGGACGGGTACGGGTGCCTACCCCTTGCGGGGACATAACAATGTCCAGGGAGCAAGTGACCACGGAGCGATGCCAAATAGTCTCCCCGGCTATCAATCGGTGGATGATCCCCAGGCGCGCGCGCGTTTTGAAGCCGGCTGGAAGGTCAAATTGCCCTCCAGCAAAGGGCTGGACAACCACGAAATGATCGATGCGATTCAC
>Ga0074044_10002429_pt1 | contig 16299 bp, 11 predicted proteins | sample BogForMeECP23OM1_FD_94443 | JGI IMG/M metagenome (GOLD analysis project Ga0074044, IMG submission 94443) | Bog forest soil microbial communities from Calvert Island, British Columbia, Canada - Bog Forest MetaG ECP23OM1 | ecosystem: Environmental > Terrestrial > Soil > Wetlands ...
ACCATCTGCACCATAAGCGAAACGGCGGGCGTCTTGTACGTAGGATGCAACTTGGTAACGCTGCGAAAGAACAGGCCATCTTTGGCCATGGCGTAGTACACGCGCGCGCCCGCCAGAATCAGTCCATTGACGCATCCGAAGCCGGAAAGCATGATCGCAGCAGCCATTAGCAGGCCGCCTGCCGCGCCGAACATCTGCGTCATCACGGCGGTGGCGACGCGATCCTCGGTCGCGTATTTGATTCCACGTTGCAGGATGGTCGCGCCATTGGCCATGCCGTCCAGCGGCAGCACGTTCAAGTAAACAAAATTGCAGATGATGTAAAGCGTAATGACCACGCCGGTGCCCAACGCAAGAGAAAGCGGTAAGTTGCGACTGGGATTTTTGACTTCGCCGGCCGTGAAGGTCACGTTATTCCAGGCGTCGGCCGAGAACAGCGAGCCCACTTGCGCCACCGCGAGAATCGTCAACGTACCCACCATGACCATGGGCCCGCCCACTCCCACTTGCACCGCGTGCTGCGCGCTGAGTCCGGCATGGTTCCAGAAGTTTCCGTGAAAGTTGGCTGCCAGCGCCTGCGCATTCCGCCCAATGAATAGGCCTAGCAAACCCAATCCCAATAGCGCAGAAACCTTGGCGAAAGTGAAAACATTCTGAATCAGGGCTCCAGTTTTCAACCCGAAAATGTTGATCACCGAGAGCGCAACCACGACCAGAATCGCCACCAGATTCTGGGTGTTCAGTCCTACGTCCATGTTGCCCAGAACCATGGGACCAATACGAATTGGCGGCACTTTCCAGAAATGCAGAATCCAGTTCGACGAAGAAATCGATGGAACGAAAATACCGAGGAACTTGCCGAAAGCCACGCCCACGGCGGCGATCGTGCCCGTCTGAATAACCAGGAACAGCGTCCAGCCGTAGAGGAATCCCCAGAGCGGGCCAAGCGCCTCGCGCAGGTAAACGTACTGGCCTCCGGCGCGGGGCATCATGGCTGCCAGTTCGCCGTAGCTCAAGGCCCCCACGACGGTCATGAAGCCCGTCACCAACCAGGCGGCAATCAGCAATGCTGGAGAGTTTACTTCTCGGGATATTTCGGCAGAAACGATAAAAATGCCGGAGCCAATCATCGATCCCATGACCAGCATGGTTGCGCTGGTCAGACCAAGGGCCTTGACCAGCTCCTTGTCCTGGTGGCGATGGATTTCCCAGTCGCTGGCGACAGCTGCTGGCGGCTTGGTGTCGATGCTCAATGGGCTCCTATTGCCTGTGTGGTGCGGGCGCCCTCGCCCGCAAGGTGCCGCTACTTTATCCTAAGATGCGAAAAAAATCCTCAGCTGATTTTCGTGGGTCCCGTATCAGATCGGATATTACCGCAACCGAGTCGGCTCCTGCCTCGATGACCGACTGGCAGTTGGCACGATTGATGCCTCCGATTGCCACCAGCGGCTTTCGTGTCAAGGCCCTCGCCTTCCGGACGCCTTCGAGGCCAATGACCGGATCAGGATTGACCTTGCTCGCAGTCGAAAACACCGGTCCGATAGCAACGTAGTCCGCGGAAGTTCTATCCGCTTCCTTGACCTGCTCGGGGTTATGCGTGGATACCCCGAGCCAAAGTCTCTCGCCGATCACTTTTCTCGCGCTTGCCGGAGACAAATCCTCCTGACCCACGTGAACGCCGTCAAAACCTGCCGCTACACAAAGGTCCGCCCGGTCATCCATGATCAATTTGACCGCCCCGCCGAGCCGCCGTTTCAACTCCCGCGCCTGCTCCAGCATCTCACCAGGGTTGCCGCTTTTGTTCCGGTATTGCAGCAGGGTAACGCCGCCGGCCAAGAGTTCTTCCGCGGTTGAAAACAAACCGGAGCTAACGGGAAAGCACGACGCGTCGAGAATAGCGTAAAGACGCGGCAAAGATTTCATGACTGCAATCCGCTTTGAAAACTCGGCTTCTGCCGCGTCAATGACGATACGACAAACCTGTCATCCTGAGCGGAGTCGGCGCCGCAAAGCGACGCCAACGCAGTTGAAGGACCCCAAGGAAGCTGGTACCCACGCTGGGGCGCCAGGGAATTCTGCCCAGTAAGCAGGGCGTTGTGGGAATGCCTTGCAGCATTCACGTGGCGCGCACGTTCAAGAGGTCCTTCGACTCCGTGGCCGCTGCGCTTCGCGCACCGGCCACTCCGCCTCGGATGACCAAGCATAATTAACAATATCGAATCCCTAACCTAGTGTGCCGGTTTCCCATTCTTCGTCAGGAATCGCTCAATAAATGTCGTATCGAAATTGCCCGCCCGGAAATCGGGGTCAGCCAGAATCCGCCGATGCAATGGAATGGTGGTAAAGATCCCTTCCACAATAAACATTTCCAGCGCACGAGCCATGCGAGAGACCGCTTCCGCGCGGTCTTTGCCGCGCACGATCAGCTTGGCAATGAGTGAGTCGTAATAAGGCGGAATTACTCCCTCGGCATAAGCCGCGGTATCGATGCGCACGCCTGTTCCCCCCGGCGGATTAAATGCCGTGATCCTCCCCGCCGACGGGGTGAACTTCTCCGGATGCTCGGCGTTAATCCGGCACTCGATAGCATGCCCGCGATGCACGATTGGACCGAGCAGCACGCTTTCCATGCGCTCGCCCGCGGCCAGCAGAATCTGGCTCTTCACCAGGTCCACGTCGGTGACCATCTCGGTGACCGGATGCTCCACCTGGATGCGCGTATTCATCTCGATGAAGTACAACCGCCGGTCCTCATCCATCAGGAATTCAATCGTCCCGGCATTCACGTAGCCGATATCGGAAAGCGTCTTCGAAATCACTTCTCCAATTTGCGCGCGCAGATCGGGCGTCATTTGTGTCGACGGAGACTCCTCCAGCAACTTCTGGTGGCGCCGCTGGATCGAGCACTCACGCTCGCCCAGGCTTACCACCTTGCCGTACTGGTCAGCCAAAATCTGGAACTCGATGTGGCGCGGCCGCTCGATGAATTTCTCCATGTAGAGATCGCCGTTGCCGAAGGCCGAAGCCGCCTCCGACTGCGCCGCTCTGAACAAGCCAGGGAGTTCCTCCTCGCTGCGCACAATGCGCATGCCGCGCCCGCCGCCGCCAGCCGAAGCTTTGATGATCACGGGAAAGCCGACGTGCCGCGCCCACTCCGTGGCTTCGCCCTCGCTGGCGAGAATTCCGTCGGAACCCGGAAGAATGGGCACGCCTGCTTTCTTCATGGCTGCCCGGGCTTTCTCCTTTTCGCCCATGAGCCGCGTGATCTCGGGGGGCGGCCCAATGAATTTGATATTGCTGGTCTCGGTAACTTCGGCGAAATTCGCGTTCTCCGCCAGCAATCCATATCCCGGATGGATGGCGTCCACATTCGTGATTTCAGCAGCGCTAATCACGGCGGGAATGTTGAGGTAGCTCTGCGCCAGTTGGGGAGGGCCAATGCAGATGGCTTCGTCGGCAAACTTAACATGCAGCGAGTTGCGGTCGGCCTCGCTGTAGATTGCTACGGTGCGAATGCCCAACTCCTTGCAGGCGCATATCACGCGCAAGGCAATCTCGCCACGGTTCGCAATCAGAATTTTATTGAACATGCTGTAAACAAGTAGCGCTGGCATCTTGCCGGCTGTCTTGCGGGCGTCCCGCCCGCATTCGGGGCGCCTGGAAGGCGGCGCTACACACACAAAAAGGCGCGCTCGGCGCGCCCTCGCACTCAAGCCCAAGTTCAGCTTCGCGGCCGAATCACAAACAATTCCTGCCCGTATTCGATCGGCTGGCCGTTAGCCACCAGTTTCTTCACAATCTGGCCAGCTACGTCGGCCTCGATCTCATTCATCAGCTTCATAGCTTCGACGATGCACAGCACCTGCCCGATTTCAACCGTGTCCCCAACCTTCACAAAAGGTGGCGACCCTGGGGAAGGACACTCATAGAATGTCCCGACGATGGGAGAATGCACGGTGTGCAGGCCAAGCTCCGCGGCAGCCGCAACAACCGCGCTCTCGCCCGAAGCGGTCGCCTGAACGGGCACAGCGGATGTAGCAGCAATTTCCGGCACTGAAGCCGGAGCAGTGTGCACCGCGAAGTGGGTAACCGGGGCAGCGGGCGCGACCACATGTTCGACGCCACGCTTGATCCTTACCTTCACATCGCCGCGCTCCAACTCGAACTCGGCAATATCCTTTTCGATTAAGAACTCAATGAGTTCTTTCAGTTCTTTCTGGTTCATGTTTGCGGTGGGACTGCTTCCTGCTTCTCTCGCGCCAACGTGAGAGGCCGGGCCGTGTATTTGATGCCCGGACTAAGAAACTAAGAATAGCCAGCCTTCAAATGGTTATGAGTTCCTTGCTAGCGGGCGCCAGGACTTCGCACCCCCGTTCCGTAACTACCACCATGTCTTCGATGCGCACTCCCCCACTGCCGGCAATGTACACACCGGGCTCGACCGTGATCACCATTCCCGGCCGCAGGACCTCGGTCTGCCCCGCCGCGATGCGTGGAGGCTCGTGAATCTCTAAGCCTACACCATGACCAGTCGAGTGCGTAAAGTGTCTCGCTAAGCCTTTGTTTTTTAATGCGTTGCGGGCAGCGTGGTCGACCTCGCCAACGCTCACCCCAGCCCTTACCGTCTCGATGGCGACAGCTTGCGCCTCCCGCACCGCCTCATACATTCGGCGGGCCTCGCCCGTGGCACGGCCAACGTGCACCGTGCGAGTCCTGTCTGAACAGTAGCCGGAAAGTATAACACCGAAGTCGCAGACCACGAATCCTCGGGATGGAATCGCCGCCCTCGAAGCCCGCCCATGCGGCAGCGCCGAGCGCTTCCCCGCAGCAATGATCGTCGGAAAAGACATTTCCTCCGCCCCAGCCCGTCGCGCCGCATATTCCATCTCGGCAGCGACCTCATTCTCCTTCACGCCCGGACGGATCACCTCCAGCGCCCGCTCAAAAAGGCTTGCCCCCAATGACGCAGCCGCTCGCAGACACGCAATCTCGTCCGCATCCTTCACCATCCGAGCCCGTTCCACCAACCCTCGCGTCTCTCGCAGCCGCAATTCTGATCGCAGCAAACGAGCCAACTGCGTACGCCCGGCAACGGTTAAATGCTCGCTCTCAATTCCAAGTCTGCGAGGTTTCTTGCGACCAACCTTGTTCTCCATCAGCCACTCGGCAGCCGCAGCCAGCGGCGGTTTACGGGCGATGATCACCCGCGCTCCACGCACCTCGGCTCGAGCCTGTTCGCGGTAACGCCCGTCAGTCAAAAACACGTTGCCGTCTTCGCAGACTGCAAGCACACCGGATGTCCCCGTAAACCCGCAAAGGTATCGAACATTGGGAAGATGGGTGACCAACAAGACATCCAGAGAGTCGCGTTCAAGAACGCTTTGCAACTTCTTCAAACGGCCCCTGTGGTCCATTCTGAAAGTTTAACAAGCGAAAGCAAGAAGCGCCCAGCAGCCCCCCGGACGGCAAGTGAATCAATCCCTCTAAGCCAAAAACTGTCATCCCGACCGGAACCGCAGCGACAGCGACGGTGGAGTGGAGGGACCTGGTGTCCGGGGCGTTGTCAGGAGAAAGCGCGGTGCCCCAGGTCTCGCGGTTTTCGAGACTCGAGATCGCTGCGGGCTTGCCAGCCAGGATTGCGGAGAAAATAACTAACAATAACAACCGCAAGTGATGAAATGCAGCTCATTAACGCCGTAATAGCGTTGGGGATGGTTGGAACACCAAGTCACTTACTGCTGCCGGCAAAGAAAGCTTGTGACCGTCGACCTCGCTGTTTCCACCTTTACAAGAAAACGTAAAGGTCGGCCAGCCCCCCGGCGCACACAGTGGTTCAATGTTCGGTCAAAGAACGAGCAATGGATCGCGCTCCATCGCTGGGATGGAGAACTTATCCGAAATGTAATTTGTCAGGTCTTCGCTCGCGCGCTGGAAGCGTGCGAGTCGAGTCCCGGTGAAGATTTTCACTCCGCCTCTGTGAGCTACAGCCACCTCAATCGGGGAGCCGACCCTGGGGTCGTGCCTGGTGACTTCGTAGATGCAGAAATAGGCCAACAGCATTCGCTGTTCGGTGGTCATCGATGTTTGGTGGTAAGCAGCAGCCAAGTACATAGCGCCATGTTCACCGACGCCGATCGTGCACCTTCTCCCTCGACTGCGCATCGGGCCCGAGAACCCGGGCAGGCTCCAACGGTAGATGACAGGACCGTCTCGACCGAAACCTCCCAGCAGGAAACTGGTGTCACCCACATACTGGCTCTTGCGATAAAGTTCCGCTGTGCGCAAAGCGTATGCGGGAGCTCCCTCATCGACATCAGGGTCGAAAACCTCCTGAGCAGCTGCGATTTGGGCCTGCACATCTGCGCCCACTCCGGTCCCGGCACTGCCCGAGATCCACTCCTGGCCGATGACCCGCAGTTTACTTGCATGCGACGTGTAATATCCCTCTTTCACTCCCTCCCACACCAAAGTATCGGCGGCAAACACGAGTTCATCTTCCCCTTTCAGGGCGACAATTAGCGTCATATGTTATCTGTTCCTCAATTTAGGGCACGAACCACGCTGTGCCGAGGGTTGCTCATCTACTGCACAGTCGCGAACGCTCTCATGCCGGAACCAGCGGAGGATTCGGCAGCCGGTGATCCGGAACCCGGGGAGAAAGCCTCGCGACTCCAGCGCGACCCGGGAAACCGGAGGTAGAGCAGGACAGAAGACGAGGAGTCCCAATTTCCCTTTCGATGCCTCGGTGGCCAGCATTGCTAATAGCTGAGTACAGCCCACGCCAGGCTCGCGGATCGGCCAGCATTCATACATGGCGACCGCAACCTTACTGTCCCTATTTGGAGAAGCATGTGCGCTGCTTGAAAGCTCACCGGTGGGCCGAACTCCCGTCCATGCCACTAGAGTCAGCTCGTTATTCTGGCGAACCAGGTAGACCTGGTCCCCCCTTTTGAGGCGACTTCTATACTCGCGAAACCCCGGAAATAAAATCTCCGGGTGCTCCGAAGCCAAATCCGCCAGATCGCTAAGCCGTCCGGTTGTGATGCCGATGCTCGCATCAGAGGTCAGGCACGGTGGCAGGACCGTAAGCCCTTTGCCATTTTCCGACTGAAACTGAAGAAGAGTGGCTCCGTACTTGCTCCAAACCACATGCCGGAACAGATCCATGCAGGATGCGAGCAGATAGTCGGTTAACTCTCCGGCCCTCTTGGCCCTCCGAAGACGCCGAAACACTTGGAGGTTCCATGTCCAGATCGAGCCGAACACATGAAAAACATTTTCGTGGGTGCGGGCAAAGCCTTCGATCCGGGTCTTGGCGGCATGCGATTGACCCTGCACGGACCGCTGGAACCCGCGCAGTCGGCCCCGGATACCGGGACGTTGGAAATAGACAGTGCGGCATTGACTGACTTGGGAAGCGAAGCGACGTTTATAGAATTCATTCCCGCGCAGGAAGTCGAATTCCCGCTCTACGCTTTCTTTTGCATACGACAAGAGGTAGTGAAGCAGCACCTCGCCCGGTGCGTATTCTTCAGCATCCAGATCGAAAGTCTGCTGGTAAAAAGCGTACTTTCCGTTCGCCTGAAAACCAAGACTCCACGCCAACGGGCGGCCATTCAGCTCCAGGACCCCAAAACGCAATTCCCGCCGCAGATCTAATTGTGCGACCAGCGTGCGCATCATGCTTCGCATCGCCGGTTGTTCAAAGGCGCTTGTCTTTGCGAAGACAGCGCACCGTCGTCTGTGGCACCGCAAGAAATCTGTGAGTTGCTGCTGAGCCTCCGCCTCGCTCTCGATGTGGCGAAAGCTGACCACACCGGCTTTCTGCAATTTCTGCAGGCGCCGCCGCATGTGTTTACCGGCCAGCAATGAGTCGATGACCGCTTCCCGTCTTTCGCCAAGCGGAATTGTGAGACAGCTATGGGTCGTTCCTAGTTGCAGATGGCGACGCAACTGGGAAGGCAACTCGCTCCAAGCTCTGACCATGTGGCTATCTGGGCGCAGATTGCTAAGAATGCATTCTTTCCATTCGGGGGCGGACCGCAATAGAGCTTCGAGGGCCATGGCCAGGAGCTGCGCCGGTCGCGCATGGCAGCACAACATGTCCGAGTAATCGGATTGCGGCGACCCCAGAAATCGGAGCGTGCCGCCACGCTCGACCAACGGAAGGATTAAACGGACCTGACCCCTTTCGTAGACGACGGGAACGCATAGTTTGAAGCGGCTGCCGAAAGATTGCCACCAAGCCCGCACCCAGGTGAACCGCTGAAAGATTTCCGCGTTCGGATCGGATCGCCACAGGCGCTCCCATACGGTCGCCAGTTCCTCCAACTCAGCGAAATCGCTGATGATCTGACATTCGAGTTCTCTCTCAACGCCAATCGCACTGTCACGACAGACAATGAGCCCTTCGGATTCGTGCAAAAGAGGCATAGAATTCGGCATTGAAAAGGGCGACTGCGTGCGCTTGGCGAGGCCCTTCCACATCACAAAAGCTGTGGAATCTTATCGCGTCTGTAACCGGAAATCTGTGACAAATGTCACAAATCACTCCAAATCTAGAGTAGCTGGCGAGAAATGGGCATAGCACTCATCGACCCGAGAGGTCAAAACGTGTAATCGCTGCTTACGTCAACAACGATTACAGAAGTTGGCGAAACCCTCACTCATCACGAAGAACCGTGATGCGTGCCCTTGCTGCTCGTGACCAAACTGCACTAGCGTTGTTTCGAGTCCTTCTTAAAGCAACAGCGTCTCGGGTTCCCCTGCTCGGCTCGTGCATCCTTCCCAGCCCTCCCGGGCTCATTTGGAAAACCCGAAAAAGCAATTATTCATAACGGGCCCCACGGGGAGGCAGCGGCAAGGAGCAAAGTATCATGAAAAGCAAAACACAAAGATTACTCCAGCGATCTCGATTCTTCGGAATCGGAGGCGTACTCACATTCTTCATCTGGCTCATGGCGATTGCCTCGCATGCTCAGACGTTCACTACCCTGGCAGACTTCGACTGGACCAATGGCCCCGCCCCTTGGTCTGCTCTGGTGCAAGGCACCGATGGAAACTTTTATGGGACAGCGAACCCAGTTGAGATCGACTGCCCCTACACCCGCTGCGGCCGTGTCTTCAAAATCAACCAGGCGGGCAAGCTGACCGTTGTGCGCAGCTTCGACGGCACTGACGGCGCCTACCCTACCGGGCTGGTCCTGGCCACGGACGGGAACTTCTATGGGACAACGGTGGGGGGCGGCGTCAACTTAGGCTGCCCAAACTATGGTCCCGGCTGTGGCACGGTCTTCAAAATTACCCCAGCGGGCAAGCTGACCACGCTTTACAGCTTTTGCTCTCAAGGCGGCAAGAACTGCACCGACGGGGCCGCGCCTTTCGCAGGCCTAGTTCAAGGCACCGAAGGGGACCTCTACGGGACAACCTTCGGAGGCGGAACCGGCTCAGCCTGCCAGGGCTGTGGTACGGTCTTCAAAATCACCCCAGCGGGCAAACTGACTACGCTTTACAGTTTTTGCTCCGAAGGTGGCGCAAACTGTACCGACGGCGCCTGGCCGTACCCCGGGGCGCTATCGCAATCCAGCAACGGGATCTTTTACGGAACAACAAGCGGTGGCGGGACCTACGGCGCTGGCACGATCTTCAAAATCACGGCAGCGGGCAAGCTAACCACACTTTACAGCTTTTGTCCTGAAACAAACTGCACTGACGGCGAGAACCCGGGCGCACCACTGGTGCAAAGCACCGACGGCAACTTCTATGGGATAACCCCCAGTGGCGGGGCCAACAGCTCAGCCTGTTGGGGCTCAGGTTGTGGCACGATCTTCACAATCACAGCCGAGGGTAAGCTGACCACACTTTACAGCTTTTGCTCTCAAGAGAACTGCACTGACGGTGCCCTCCCCGAGGGACTGGCTTTTGCCACGGACGGAAATCTCTACGGGACGACCTTGAATGGCGGGACCAACAGCTCAGGCTGCAACGGACTTGGCTGTGGCACGGTGTTCCAAGTCACGGCGACGGGCACGCTGACCACGCTGCACAGCTTCGCCCAACCCGACGGCGCTGGACCCTTCAGGGGGGTGCTCCAGGCCACTACCGGAACCTTCTTCGGGGCGACGGCGTGGGGTGGAACCAACTGCAATGGAAATTGCGGCACAATCTACAGCCTCTCCATGGGCCTAGGCCCGTTCGTGACCTTCGTCCAAGCGTCTGGAAAGGTTGGGTGGAAAGCTGAAATTCTCGGCCAGGGATTCACCGGGACCACCGGTGTCTCGTTCAACGGTACCCCTGGGGTGGCTTTTGTGGTGAAAAGCGACACCTATCTGAGGGCTACAGTTCCTGCGGGAGCCACGACCGGTCCTGTAACAGTCACGACCCCTAGCGGAACCTTGACCAGCAACGTACCGTACCGGGTGCGGCCGACGATCCTCAGTTTCTCGCCGACCAGCGGGCCAGTTGGAACGCAGGTGACGATCATGGGAGTCAGTCTCACGCAGACCACGAAAGTGGGCTTTGGCGGCGTACCAGCGACGCAGTTCACGGTGAACTCGGACACGCAGGTGACGGCAACCGTACCGAGCGGCGCGCAGACGGGGAAAATCGCGATCACGACGCCAGGCGGCAAGACCTGGAGCACAGGGGTCTTCACCGTCACCCAGTGATCCTCAGAGCCGTTGGCAAGAAGAAAAATATGAAGCCGCCTCTACCAGGCGGGTTTCTTATTGCTGCAGGCTTTTGTTAGGCGGCTCTTTGCAAGTAAATGGCGTAACATCCCGATTACGCTCAAAATACGGGGAACAGGGCTCTGAGTGTAATGGCTGTAATGGCATTGTTAGCAGAAATTACGGCAGGCACGACCGGCGGATTGTGAGTTCCATCACAGAAAGTCCTGGCAGTGGGCCTTAAAATGGTGGCGTTCGGCGGAGGGATGAATCTATGAAACGGCCTTCGTCCAGAACGCCTTCCAAGTTGTCCGAATCACTCCAACGCCAACTCAACATGTATGCGCTCGCGGCAAGCGTGGCCGGAGCAGGAGCGTTAGCCATCTCGCAACCGGCTAACGCCAAGATCGTGTACACCCCCGCGAACGTAGTGATCTCGGCGGGTCGCAACGTGCTTTTCGATCTCAATCATGACGGGGTTGCAGATTTCGGGATAAGAAACGTCGTCGGGACATATTCCGGCACACGCCATTTCAACTCAGGTCTGATTGCGGAACCGCTGGGACAGGGAATCGTTGGGAAGAGCTTTTACAGAGGCTCAAAGTGGGGAACCAGTTGGGATGCCTACGCGTTGCCCAAAGGTGCCAGGATCGGGCCCAAGCGACCCGTTATCGGTAACCGCGACCTGATAATGGCCTTCACAGCTTACAACGGCTACCACCTTGGTTTTTGGTTCAACGTCAACCAAGCCTACCTGGGCATCAGGTTTGCCATTAACGGGGGAACCCATTTCGGTTGGGCACGAGTGCGAATTACTCGAAACCATGGGCCTTTTTCATGGATTGCTACGGTCACCGGCTACGCCTACGAAACAATTCCCAACAAACCGATCATCGCGGGCACGACAAAAGGACCGGACCTACTCGTAGAGCCTGCCACGCTCGGCAGGTTGGCGCTGGGAAGGAAGCAGCGGTAAGTTAGCAAGCCGCTCAGCGTTTGCGAGCGCCTAAGTGTTGATAAATCTCGATTACACTCACAACCGCTTCTAACTCTAATCCGGACCGTGTACCTTAACTTTCTCGGCTTTGGAGACTCGGAATTGCGTTCCGACCTTAGTAGCCGACTTAATAGCCGAAGCGCGCGAAATTATTGACTGCGTGACTTTAATCGGATAACCTACTACAAGGTACATTATCTACAAGATAATTATTGGATCTTTGACAATCTGGCCCGGCGACGGTGCGGCCTCTAATTCCGCCTGCGTGGTTCCAAAATGGGAACTCGCCCAGCCCGTAACTCCCATGTTCTCTAGATTTTGCGTGTAACTCCTGTAAACTCAAAGATCTAGCAGGTAGTCGTAAAATAAATCGTTTGTTTTCTATATTTTGTAACAGAACGGGGGAGGGGGGGGTACCAGGTACTAAACAGTAAACTCGGTTCCAATACGGGAATGTCGGCCCAAAACAAAACCGCCGGTCCCTGACAGGTACTTCAGGAAACCGACGGCTGTCTTTACTGCTAACTGGTCGCTAGGTCTGGATGATCCGCGGAGTTATGAAGAAAATCAGCTCCTGGTTCGAGGTGCTGACGGTGGTGTGTTTGAACAGCTCCCCAAGCCATGGAATGTTGCCCAGCAATGGAACCTGGGCCACGTTGATCGAGTTGTTGGTCTGGATCACGCCGCCGATGACGACCGTGCCGCCGTCGGTGACCAGCACCTGCGTAGTTGCCTGTTGCGTGATCAGAGTGGGGTTGCCGTCGATGGTGCGGCCGAAGTCAGGCGTCGTGTTCTCGACGTCCACATTCAGGAAGATCGTGCCTTCGGAGGTGATCTGTGGAACCACGGTCAGCCTTAGGAAAGCGTCGACATAGGTTACGGTCGGTGGGCCGCCCAACTGCGCCTGGGTCACAATCGGCACCCGCACGCCCTGGCGAACCACGGCCTGGATATTGTTCTGCGTCACTACCCGCGGACGGGACAGGATTTTGAGCAGCCCGCGAGATTCGTCCATGGTGAGCAGGGCATCGATCCGCACCGCGCTGCTGGCATTCACGAAAGAAAAGCCACTGGTCGGACCGGTCGCGCCCAGGTTAGAGAACAGCGGTATCTGTACTCCCGTGGTTGGTGTCGGTGGGGTGGTTCCGATGATCGGGTAGCGTGGGCTGACGCCAAAGGTCGAAAGCGGCGAAGGGCCGGTGGCGGGTGCGCCACCCACAGCGGTTGGTCCGTTGCCCCAGCCAAATCCAAGCTGCGTACCAATTTCTCGCGCGAAGCTGCGGGTGGCGGCTACTACGCGAGCTTCAATTTCCACTTCCTGCGTCTTGCGGTCAAGCTGGGTGAGCAACCGGTCGATGTTCGGCATCACCGCGGGGATATCCGAGATGATGACCGCATTGGTGCGCTCGTCGGCAACCACGTCACCGCGCTGCGACAGGAATTTTTTCAATGTAAGGATAACGTCTTTGGAGTGGGCATAACTCAGGAACCGCGTGACCGTCTGCTTATCGACAGCCAGTGCCTCGGCTTCCTGCTCAGCCCGGCGAGATTCGGCTTCATGGCGCAGCGTTTCCAAGGTGGCGATGCGCAGCACGTTGCCGTCAAGCTGACGAGCGAGATCGTTGTTTTTGAGCACGATGTCGAGGGCCTGATCCCACGGCACGTCATCCAGCACGATGGTCAGCGCACCTTTAACGTTGGGGTCGAGCACTACATTCAGTCCGCTGATCTCGTGAATCAGGCGGAAGAAATCTTTTAAGTCCACGTCTTTCAGGTTTACGGAAATCGGTTCGCCCGTGTACTTGGCAGTCGTGATTGGGGTCACCAGGTGGCTCTCCCCTTTTTGCTCGGCCGCCAGATTCACCGCCGGTTGGATGGCTTGGGTGGGCGCGGCCTGAGCCGACTGGGGCTGCATGGCGGCGCTCGGCGTGGGCAGCAGACTGCCCTCCGGTTTGTCTACGAATTTGGACGCTGCCCCGGCTGCGCGGTTTGAGGGAGCGGTCTGGTCAGCGGTAGTCTGTTCGGCCGCACTCTTCTGCTGGTAAGCGGGTTCCACGAAGACAAAGTCGGTCGCCGAAGCGGTCTGCTTCGAAGCCTTATTTTCCGCCGGAACTGTGACCGGCGATCCTGCCACGGGAACTGGCCTGCTGGCCGCCACTACTGTCTTAACTGGCGCTGGCGTAGCCGGCGCTGGCGTCACCGCTTTCGCATTGGTCTTCGCGGCAGCGGGGTGCAACTTGACAATGATTCTATTGTCGCCACCGGGCAGCAGTTCGTACTGGCACGCCTGCACCAGGTCAATCACGATGCTGGTGGTCGGAGGTACGCGGCCGTCCACGCCGATGCGTACTCCCTTCACGCCATCGCTGCCTACGTTGATGTGGTTCTGCACAGTGGCTGCCACGGTGTTCGGCAGAGTCACCAGGACACGGGCAGGCGAGCCCAAGGCGCTGAGCCTGGGTGTAACCTGTCCGCGCGCGGTGATCTCCACGCTGATTCCGTCATCCGCGTGCATCACGTCCACCTTCTGTACGGTGGCACGCGTGTCCGCGCCTGTGCTCGTGCTCTGGGTCTCAGCACCCGCGATCAGGGCCAAGATCAGCAGCGGTAGCAAAACAGCCAACAGTTGCTTTCGCATTTCCCTTCTCCCCACGGGCGCGCGTTTTGCTCGCCTCGTGATCTGTCTCTCAAATTTCCTTGCTCGCTCGCCGGATCCGATCCGGCAGCTTCCCGGGCATTAAACCGCCGGGGTCGAAATCTTCTTGGTAACTTCCCGCGTGAACGATTTGCCTAACTTGTCCTGCAGCGTCTCTTTGAAAACGATCGAGTCACCTGTGATTTTCACCACATATCCGTTGAAGACGGGATCATTTTCGCGCAGGAAATACGCCTTGTTCATGGCGTTGATCACTACCGCGATCATGCCCGCATCCGACTTCACAATTCCGGTGAGGGCGATCTGGTCGACCGCCAAACAGCGTTTGCCGCTACTGCAGCCCGAGCCGCCCACGCTGTGGTTTACTACCGGACTCAGGAATGGATCGCGGCGTCCTCCCGCCATGCTGATGGTCTTGTGCGCATCCTTTTTGGGATCGACGGGATTCTTTTTGTCTTCGACGGCAACCGCCGGCTTTGCCGGCTTCGGCTTGCTCACCACGACCGAAGTGGTTTTAGCCGTGGTCTTAGTCTTGGCCTTGAGCTGCGTTTTGGGCGCGGCCATGGGAGAGACGGTCGCGGCTTGAGGCTTGGAAAGCTGGGCTTGCGATGTCGTCGCGCTCACCGGCTTTCCCGCAGCCGGTTTGGCTGCCGCAGCTGCAGGCTGCAGGCTTGCCCCTTGTCCTTGTGCAGCCGACAACGCAGCGTTCGAGTCCGCGGTCTTCTGCTGCTGCACCGCGTTCAGCTTGGCTTTGGTAGTGTCGATGATGCTGGGGTTCTGCGCCCCGGCAGTTCCCAGCATTCCCAGTAGCAGAATTCCAGTCGCCAGCTTCATAGGCCTCCCTTCCCTTTAACCGGTGCGCCCGCGGGCGGCGCCAGGTCATGACTAAAGAATGTGGTCGCATCGCAGGTCGCTACTATGCTTTCGTTGGGCGCGTATTGATAGGTATGCTTCACTTTGGCCGCGCTTCCCATCTTGGGGTTCGCGATCAGCAAGCCTGACATGTTGACGATCCGTTCCAGCTTTCCCACCCGGTCGAAAAAGTTCAGCACCGAGTAGTACGGCCCATCCAGTTCGACTTCAAACGGCACTTCGGTATAAAACTCGCGGGTCGACACCGGCTTGGCGGTGTAGCGGCGAATCTCGATTCCCGCCTTCATGGCCTCTGCGTCCAGCATCTTGATGAAACCGTCCACTTCTTTCTCGTCGGGCACAATTTTGCGCTCGATCTCCAGTTGCTGTTTCAGATTCGCCAGTTGCCGGTCCATGTCCTTCAGCTTGGGCGCGTAGGATTCGAGTTCGGCATTCTCGCGAAGTTTCAATTCCAGCGCCGATTGCGCCTGCGTGTTCGCGTCCTGCTGCGACTTGAACAAGGTAAAATGCAATGCGGCGGTGATCAGTACTGCCCCTAATACCAGGGCTGCCCACTGCTTGAGACCCGATAATTCGCTAAAGTTCCCCATATTCTCCCGCCTTTAGGACTTTGCTTTTTCGCAGGTCAGAATGAATTGAAATGCCTGCATTTCCTTGTACGTTTCGTCCTGGAAGGTCTCTTTGATCTCAATATTCTTGAAATAACCGGTCTTCTGCAGATTCTGAATCAGCGATGCCACCGCATCGGCGCTCAGGGCCATGCCTTCGATATCCACGCTGCCGCCCTGGTCCTTCATGGTGTTGAGCCACACCGCTTCGGTGCCGTTGATAGTGTCACCGATGGTGTTGAGCAGGTTCACCGGCCCGGACTGGCTTTCCCGCAACTTATCGATCACATCGACCCGACGCTTGTAGCTGTCGGCCTGGCGCTGCCGCTCGAGGTAACGAGCCTTCACGTCGGCCAGTTCGCGGTTCCTCTGCTCCGCCACCTGCATCTTGGTGGCGATGTTCTGTTTCTCTTTATCGAGGCGGTACCAGTACATGAGATTGAGCGTTCCCGCCAGCAGCAGCACCACCAGCACTTTCAGCTTCGGTGAGCCAACCTC
>Ga0074044_10002430_pt1 | contig 16297 bp, 14 predicted proteins | sample BogForMeECP23OM1_FD_94443 | JGI IMG/M metagenome (GOLD analysis project Ga0074044, IMG submission 94443) | Bog forest soil microbial communities from Calvert Island, British Columbia, Canada - Bog Forest MetaG ECP23OM1 | ecosystem: Environmental > Terrestrial > Soil > Wetlands ...
GGTTCATGCGTTCGAGCGAGAGCACGATGCCGCCGCGGACGGGCACGCAGCCGCCGACGTAGCCATGGCCCGCGCCGCGCGGGGTCACGGGAATGCGATGGCGATTGGCAAAGCGGAGCAGGGTGGAAACGGATTGGGTGGAGCGGGGCAGGGCGACGGCATCGGGCAGGTGCGCGGCAAACCATTTGTCGCCGGCGTAATTGGCCAGGGTTTGCGGGTCAAAAATGATTTCGCCGGCCGGAAGAATGTTTTTGAGCCGGCGGAGGAGTTTTGCTTTTACAGGACTCATGGCAATGCTTGGTCAAATTGAATCACTGCCAAGCGCCCCTCGCCCCGTCCCTCTCCCCGCTTGGGCAGGGCGAGGGGGAGAACGGCGCAAAGCGGGATCGTGTTGCGCGGCCTTCAATGTCCGGCGGCACGGCAGCGCCGCCCCACCTTTGATGGGAGGCGTCATTCGGTGGGCGCACCGGGTGGCGCATTGAGAAATTCCTTCGCGCTGGCGGCTTCGGCTTCGGGGACTTGGACATGGATGCCGCCGGCGGCGAGCGAATAACCGTCCATGCTCAAGGCGGAGAGTTCGCCTGCCACGAACGGATGAAAGCCCGCCGCTTCGAGCCGGGAGCGAACGAGCTGCGCGTCGGCTGGACTCAGGGCGGTGAAGACGGTGGCGAAGTCCATGACGGAGTTTGATTGGCGCGGAATGGCATTCAGACGGTCGGCACTCTTATTTCCGCAAAGACGATGACGCCCGCGCCGGTTTGGAGAAGGCTTAGAACCTGGACTTCGACCTGCTGGCCGATGTGCGACTGGCCGTTGCTGACGACGACCATGGTGCCGTCGGGCAGATAGCCGATGCCCTGTCCCTTGTCCCTGCCTTCACGCACGATTTTCAGTTGCAGGGTTTCGCCGGGGAGCAAAATCACCTTGAGGCATTTGGCGACCTCATGGAGATTCACGTAGCTGATCTTTTGCAGCTCGGCGATCCTGGCCAGGTTGTAATCGTTGGTATAAAGCCGGGCATTGAGGTTGTGCGCGAGGTGGATAAGTTTGGTGTCCACCTGGGGTTCTTCGGGAAAATCACCATCGTGAATGCGGACTTCCGTGTGCGTGTTGCGCTGAAGGCGGTTGAGCATTTCCAGTCCGCGGCGGCCGCGGGCGCGTTTGATGGGGTCGGAGGAATCGGCAATCTGCTGGATTTCCTTCAACACAAAACGCGGCACGACGATCAGACCCTCCAGAAAGCCGGTTTCAATCAAATCGGCGATGCGCCCGTCAATGATGACGCTGGTGTCGAGCAGCAACAAATTGTCCGGTTTGTTTTGCGGCGCAAAACGGACATAGGGAATGATCAGTGAAAAATCCTCCTTGTTGCTGCGCATGGCGAGGATGATGCCGATGTAGCCGAAGCCCAGGAACAGTCCGAGCCGGATGAGCCAGCGGACATTTTCGGGGGCGTTTTCAAAAAGGCCGGAGCTGTCCACCAGCAGCGCAACGACGGTGCCGAGCAACAGACCGAACGTCGTGGCCGAAAACGCGCGGAGCGAAAAACCCTTGAGCATTTCGTCCACGGCAACCATCCACCCGCCAAAACCAAAGCCCATCATCATGCCGATCAAGCCGCTGTGACTTATCCCGATAAATTCCGGGCGCACCTGGCTGATGGCGTAACCGCCCGTCGTGCAGAGACCGAGAAACAAAATCCGTATGGCCCAGAGTGGAGTCATGGTTCAGGATGGCGCAAAGCCGTTGGTGCGTTTGTGCGCAGCGGTTCGTGGTGCCAGAGAAAACGCCACAGTCCGAGCCGGTTCAAATTGCTCGATGCCATGGCGAGATTGTTCGCGATGGCTTGCACGTTGGTGGCCAGTTGTTCGTTCTGGAGCATGGTTCCAGCAAGACCTTTACCAGATTGGGCGTTGCTCAACAAACTTTTCAATACTTCGGTCGAAGATTCAATGTTTTTCACCGCGGTGGTGATTTCCGTGCTGTTGGTTGCCAGCACGCCTTCGGCGGCATTGGCCAGGCGCATCAACTCCTGCGAAAAGAAAACGACATTGCTGACCGCGAGGTTGATTTGCGAGCCATTGGTGGCAATGAGCGCGTTGATGTCGTTCACCGTGCCCATCGCCTGCTCGGAAAGTGTGCGCAGATTGTGCATGGTCGCGGAAAAATTGGTGAGCGCCTGTTCGTTCAGCACGACGCGCCGCAAATCTGTGACCGAGTCATCGAGTTTTTTGGCGGTTTCTTCTATGCGCTGGATGAACCCGGAGGCCGAGCGCGCAACTTCCTGCAAATTAAACGGCTCCTGACAGACGACATCCGCGCCGTCCTGCAGCACTGGCCGCGAATTCGTTGTCGGGATGATGGAGACGTATTGGTCGCCGAGAAAGCCGGACATTTCGATGACGAAACGCGCGTCGTGGTAAATTTTGTTTTCTTTGTAAATGTTCAGGAGAATCGTCACGCTTTTGCCGTCATTGGCGAGTTTGATGTCGGAGACGCTGCCGACTTGGACGCCGGCGAGCAAAACGCCCGCGCGTTGCTTCAGGCCGCCAACGTTGCCCGCGTGCAGGCGCAATTCATAGGTGCCGCGGAACAGGCTCGTGCCCTTGCTGAACTGAATCAGCAACGCTGCCAGCAGCGCCAGCCCGATGAACACAAACAGGCCGACTTTGGTTTCCAATCGCGATTTATCCATGACTCAAGGCAAATTTTCCTTCGGATCGGCGACGCCGTCAACGAATTGGCGCACCACCGGGTCCAGCGAGTCAAAAATCTGGTCCGGCGTGCCGTTCGCGTAAATCTTTTTGTTGTGCAACATCAGCACCCGCTGGCCGACGCGCCGGGCCGTGCGCATGTCGTGCGTGACCACCACCGTCGTCACTTTCAGCCGGTCGCGCACGCGCAGGATCAACTGGTCAATGCTGTCGGACACAATCGGGTCCAGGCCGGTCGTCGGCTCATCATAAAGCACGATCTGCGGTTCGTAAATGATTGCGCGCGCCAGTCCCACGCGCTTGCGCATGCCGCCCGACAGTTCAGCCGGCTGTTTGTCTTCCGTGCCGGGCAAATCAACCATTTCGAGCGTTCCGGCCACGCGCCGGCCGATTTCCGCCTCGGTCAGATGTTCATGCCGGCGCAACCCGAACGCCACATTTTCCGCGACCGTCATTGAATCAAACAACGCCGCGCTTTGGAACAACATGCCGAATTTCCGCCGCACGCGCAGCAACTGGCGTTCGTTCATCGGCACGATGTTTTCGCCGTCAATCAACACCTCGCCCGTGTCCGGCTGCAGCAGGCCGATGAGGTGCTTGAGCAGGACACTTTTGCCGCTGCCGCTGCGACCGATGATGGCGACGGACTCGCCATTTTCAATCTTAAAGCCGACGCTGTCGAGAACCAGTTGCGCGCCGAAACTTTTTTGCAAATTCCGGACTTCAATCATAACAAACTCACCAGTTTGCCCAGGACCAGCGTGAGGAAAAAGTTCGCGATCAGGATGGTGATGGAGGCGTAAACAACCGCCTCCGTGGTGGCCTGTCCGACGCCTTCCGCGCCCAGCCGGCACGTCATGCCCTTGTAACAGCCGATGAGCGCGATGACGCCGCCGTAAATGAATGCCTTGATCAGGCCGATGATCAGGTCCGACTCGTGCGTGTATTTGAGCATGTTCGCCCAGAGATAGGTCGGCTCGATGTCGAGCAGGTTCACGCTCACGAAATAGCCCCCCAGGATGCCGATGACGATGACTTCCACCGTGAGCAGCGGCAGCGCGACGTGCGCCGCGACCAGCCGGGGCACGACCAGGTAATCCACCGGGTCAGTGGCCAGCGCCCGGAGCGCGTCAATCTGCTCCGTCACGCGCATCGTGCCGATTTCGGCGGCCATCGCCGCGCCGACGCGCCCGGCAACCATCAACGCCGTCAACACCGGGCCAAGTTCACTGCACATCGCGACGCTCACGACCGCGAGTGTGGTGGTGTCCATTTTGAACTTGTGAAACTGTAAATAAGTCTGCGCCGCCAGCACCATGCCGGTGAACGCGCCGGTGATGAGCACAACCGACTGCGATTGCACGCCGATGAAATAAATCTGGTAGAGCAAATCGCGCCACGAGGCCCTTCCCTTGAGCAGCGACGCAGCCGCCTCCCTGGCCAGCAAAGTGATCTGGCCCAGCTCGGCGAGCGCTGCGGTCACGCGTTTGCTGGCAGAAAGACTGAACATCGCAGCCACAGTATCAAATCGGCGGATTTTGGCCAGCGCCGGATTTTGACCGCGGATTTCGCGGTTCTTTTTACGCAAAGACGCAAAAACGCAAAGGCCGGGATGCTGCGCTTCATGGCTGGAACCATTGGAACATCAAACGCTGGGTGTCCACCCTTTAGGGTGTGAGTTTATGTTTGGGCACGCTGAAGCGTGTACACCAAACGTGTCATTCGCGGTTGGTTTCAGATCCCGGCTTTTGCATTTCTTGACCGCTCACGCCAACAGGTGACCCGTTTACGTTTACGCGATTCGACACTCGCCCTTCTCCCTTCGACATTTCTCCTTTGAGATGGTGTCGTGACAGTCCTTCGGGTTGACCCTTGCGATTCAACTCCCACCTCGGCTACCGTTTGGCCGTTCATGAATACACATGCTTTTTCCAGAGCCGGCGTCATTTCTTGGATTCTTCCGACCGTCTTGTTTGCGGCAGTTCCTGCCGCGTTGTCCGCGCCGCCGGACTCCCAGCCGCCAACGCGCTGGGAACGCAGCGCCCAACAGAAAAACGAACAGACCCGGGACGTCACCTGGCTGACGCACGAACCGTTGGATTTCCTGCTCCGCCGCGGCGACCATTTCGATGACGAGTCCGCGCGCTACCCGCGGATGATCGACCCGGAAAACCTCAGGCGCATGGCCGCGGCCGGGGTGCGTTTCGGGCGGATTTATTTCTACAAGGGATTCGGCCCGGAATATGAGCGTGCCAACATGGAACAGGACAAACGCACCGCCGAAATCATGCATCAACTCGGCATGAAGGTGGATTTGTACATGGGCGGGACCATGTTCACCGAAACGCTCTACCGCGAACTGCCTGAGGCCCGGAATTGGGAGCAGCGCGACCAGAACGATCACTGGGTGCCGTACGGGATCCAGACATTCCGCCATTATGCCTGCCCCAATGAACCCGCCTACCGTGATTACCTGAAGAAAATCCTGAAGTTCGCCGTCGAAGACGTGCACGCCGATCAAATCACGTTCGACAACATCATGCTTCAACCGGAACCCCAGTCGTGCCGTTGTCCGCGGTGCATCAAGGCTTTCCACGATTTCCTCCGGCAACGATATCCCACCCCGGAAGCCGTCCGGCGCCGGTTCGGTCTCCCGGACGTGGACTGGATCCAGATCAACGAATGGGCCACACCGACCCAGCCGGATGACCTCACCGCCCTCAACGACCCGGTGTTGCAGGAATGGGTGCGGTTCCGCTGTGAGTCGCTCGCGCGCTATGCCAATGACCTTTACGATTACGTCAAAAGCTTGAACCCGGATGTCTGCGTGCTGTTCAACATCAAGGGCGTTTACAGCTTCAACCGCTACTGGGTCAATGCCGTCTATCATCCGCTGTTCGCCAACCACGTTGACGTGCTTTCCTTTGACACCGGCGGTTATGACGCGCGCATTGATTCCCGCACCGGCGCGCTGGTCTCCCAAATCCGTTCCTACAAGGTCGCGCGCCGGTTGAAATCAAGCTGCGAGGAATCGCTGCAGGACGACCTTCGCTGCGCCCTCCAGATGGCTTTCGATTACGAGTCGCCGGTCGCCGGATACGTGGGTTCCCCCTTCATGACCCGCATCTTTACCCCCTTCCTCGAGTTCTACCGCGAATATTACAACCGCTATTATACCGGCACCGAAATGGTGGCGGACGTTGCCGTGCTGCACAACTGGCCGTCCATGGCGTACAGCATCAACGACACCTATGTTCCCGTCACGTTGATGGAACAGGCGCTCATCCAGCACAAGGTGCCGTTCGACATTTTGTTCGATGAAAACATCAATCAAATTGACCGCTACGGCGAGGTGATCCTTGCGGGACAGGAATGTGTCGGGAACGCGCAGGCTGAAAGGCTCCTGCAATACGTGCGCAACGGCGGCACGCTGGTGCTCACCGGCAACACCGCCGAATACAACGAATGGCGCGAACGCCGGCGCACCAACCCGCTGCTCCCGGCGCGTCAGGAAGGCAAAGGCCGCATTGTTTACATCCCGGAAATCATCCGCGCCGACAACCCGGGCAAGTCGCAGCGCCTCGATGAAAATCCCGAACCCGGGGCGACCGCGCAAAAAGTCATCCGCCTGACGCCGGCGCAATGGTTGCTGCCCAAGAACCACGAGGCCATCTGCCAGACCGTTGTGGACGGCCTGCCCAAGGGACTTTCGATTGAAACCGGGTTGCCGCTCACGACGGTGATGGAGCTGCTCACCCGGCCGGCCACGCGGGAGACGCTCGCCCACTTCGTCAACTTTGACCGCCTGAATCCGCTGGCCCCGTTCCCGGTGACGGTGCGCAAACAATTCACCGGACCGGTCAAATCCGTTTCCTGCCTCTCGCCGGAACGGGATGAGACGCTGTCATTGGCCTTTCAGGAAGCCGGCGACCGCGTGACCTTCACCGTCCCGGCCACCAGGCTCTACGCGATGGTGGTAATTGCGCAGTAAAAGCCAAAGCCAGGGAATTTAACCACGGCTGGTCGCTTCGCCCCAATTCGACGTTCGATGCGGCTTTCAGAAGCCGACCCGCGTTCTTCGGGATTCAGCGTTCGGTGTCCCGCCTTCAGGCGGCCCATTCGACGTTAAATGTTGAATGTTGAGTGTTGAATGTTGGTTACAGCCCCCATGCCGCGCCAGCCTTTCGCGTCCACTTTGCAACTAGCACCGCGCCATGTCCCCCGCTCACGGATCTGGTTTCAAATCCGACACCAGCAGGACAAATCACGCGCGAACTGGTGTCACGGATTTTGCGTTCATCATGGCCGCAATTCTGGCCGACTGGTTTGTCAAAATCTTTGTGTTGACACTATATTACGCGGCGCATCACCAATATACTGTCTTTGGTTGTAGTTCGAGTTCTGCGCCGGGTTCTGCGCTCGTCAGGTATGTAGTCATCCACAATTTTTTCCACCACGAACTTCTCCGGTAAATGTTGCCGTGCGAGATCCGCAATTGTTCCTGCTGAATCCACCACCCTGCCGTTTCGCTGGTAATCTCCCAAAACCAACACCGCAGCCTTCCCTGGCTTTAACAATCGATACATCTCTTTAACGACTTCAGTCATTTGGGGAACGTAAACTCGATTATTTGACGTAAGCTGCCTTTCAACATTTTTGTAATCTTGCACTCCTAGAAACCAAAGCCGTAGGCGATTATCACGCCCATAGTCCAAAGCGCCGAAGTACGGAGGGCTCGAGATAATTGCATCAACACAAGCATCTGGCAGGCTCAAATGCATCGCATTCTCCATCAGAACCTGCCAGTGCAGTTTTCTATCAATTGGTCTGTGTCGTCGATAAGCCCGGTGCACTTTTGCTAGAAATCGCGACCGCACATCTCTGTAAGCGTACATTTTTGGGTTTTTTTCCGGCGGGTACATCTTCCGTCGCAAGTAAGGAACCAAGTGGCTGGCAGGATATGAGAGGAAACCAGGACGAACGTGATGGAGTATCCCAAGTATGCACGATTGTAAGAAACATTCATCGTTCTTGGAAAGCAACCGAAATAATGCCAGCGTTTCCTTCAGGGTCTCGGGATGAAAGAATTCTTCGACCCACTTAGGCACCTCTCCTAAATCCACTTTATCCTTAGTTCGTTCCGCTTCGTCCATGTATTTGCTTGCTCGCTGTAAAGCCTCCATTTCTGAGGGCGGTGAAGTCAGCTTTCCTCTCGTCACAACATATGCATACGGACTCAAGTCATTACCGATAGCGTTCCGGTTCACTTCCAACGCCTCGTACGGCACAACACCTGAGCCACTAAACGGGTCGAGAACAGTTTCGCCTTCTTCCGAGAAGAATAAAATCAACGCCCGTGCCATGCCCGATTTCATCTTGCCAACGTATGGGGCAAGTTGGTGCATACTACTTTCCTTTGCATTGTAGCATCCCCGCCACAACGATGGGCTGAGAACGTCCGTCCGCTCCTCGAATCCTGGCAACACTAACTCAGTATCAAGCATTTGCCTCTCCTTCTTCGACCTTCACTCCCTCATGTAGAATTGTTGTACGCCGCTTTATCCGCTCACCGCGTGGAGTTTTAACGCTAAAAACTTCGACAAATACTTCCCACAAATGTTTTCCATAATCCTTCTCCGCTACACCAAACAAGTCCAAAACCATTTTTGGCAATCGCAACGTCTCCAAAGTATGAACAGGCGGTTTAGGATTCTTTAAGGAAGGAACAGACCGCGGGAAGAGGAAAATATCTGGCGCTATGACAGCAGGATCAACGCCCATTTTATACTTCGGGCACGGACGAAGGGCAGAACCACAAAGCGCGTCCCGAATCAAAACAGCATCCACGCGTTTGCCACGCTTCACCAGTTCACCCGTAAGGCGATTGAAAATAATCGCATGTGCACCGTGGGAAGGCTGATTCGTAATCGCTCCATCAAGATGGCACCAAACCAAGAATTCAACGGCCCACATTGGCCGATCCGATATATTCACACTGTTGCCTTCGCCCCCTTTTACTTCCAACGCACTTGCTACCCGAGGCTCCTTACTAAACAATATCTCGAAATCGTATCGCTTCGATGTCCCTGATTCCTCAAAATCTACGATTTTCTCTTGGTCCTTCAGCCGTTGTAGCACAGTGTTCACCATCCCATGACGCGACGTAATTGAAGATGCGATATATTGCCCTCGAATTGTCTCAACGGCTGACCGAAAAACCTTTTTCCCGTGGTAATCTTCGGGTGAAATTCTTTCCTCCCTCAAAACCTCAGGGTATTTAGTGTCCAATTTTTTCAACAGATCCACAGTGGGCGCGATCTGCGCCACTGCGGTTTCATCATGTTTGCACGGGAGAATGTTCACGTGTCAATCCATCTAGTCTAATTACTGCCGAGAATCATCTTTTGAAGTTTACTAAGGCTCACTTCGCCTTCTTCCTCCAAATCTCGTATCAGGTCACTCGCCATCTTCTTCCCGCCGGCTCGACCCGCATATGGAAGTTTTCCCTTCGCCAGAAACGCGTCCACCGCTGGAATCTGTTTCAAATACACCAACATATCATCCGTTTCGTATTTCCCCTTCAAAAGGCAACGATCAATGATCTCTACACCCAGGTACGTGATCGCAAGTATCCCCACACCTCGAAAAATGATGTACTCCCCCGGTCGCTTCCAAGCATTAGGCATCCATCGCCGAACCGCCTCCCAAAAGTTTTTAATAATCTTAAATTGTGCATCCGCATCCGGAAACTGCGATAGCTTGGCTGACCGAGTCAGCATATCCTTAACCGCGTTCTTCAAGTTGGCAATCGTAAGCCCCCTAAGAGTCGCTCCTCTTTTAACCGCGCCCCCTTCGTGAATCCGTTTATAGAACGGGCTCGTTCTGTCCTTCTGTAGTTGCTGAACGATGTAGAGTGCTGGGTCTCTGATTTTCAGGACCTTCTCGCCGAGCAGCCGTGCCGTGATATTATGGAGATGACTGGTGTTCATCCCCATCTGGTTGTCATTGATCGCGCTAAACAGTCCCAGCTCTTCCTCAAGATTTGGCAAGGCAAGCGCGCAAAAAGATACAGGACGGTCCACAGCGTCCATTCCCGTTTCGTGCCCATCCACGAACCACAGCCGGTGGTTGCCGTCCAGCCGAGAAACAATAACCGATTTGGATTTTTTGGGGTCTTTGGTAAATTCCAGTGTACCAAACTCTACTCCTTCTACACTCCCTTCATTCTTAATCGGTTCGAATCTCACATAACTTTGGTCACGAATGTTTACGATGATTTCAGGATAAAACGCCTCTGTCACGGATGAAACGTAGTCGTAAGCCTTTCGCGCGTGTTGCCGGCTCAGGTTCCGCTGCGTTCCCCTAGGGTTCTTGCGTTGATCAAATATGTCTGCCCTAGACAATTCAGCTAAGTCCTTCAGCGCCGCGAATCCCCTGTAAACCTTATATCCCAAACAATGTCCAATAATCACGGGGAACTTTGGCAACTGACTTGTCATTTTTCGTTTTGCTTTCATAAGTAAACTCTCATGTAAATAAGGATTCCCGAATATGATCCTTCCACTCTGCGCGGGAATGTTCGCTAGTGTAAAGCACGTATTTCGTTAGGATCTCCTTGGCTAATTGTCCAATCGCACCCACCTGTGGTTCAAGTTTCTTTGTCAGCCTTGACGCCCCGGGATCTCCATGTGCAAGCTTGGAACGAAGTTCATACAGTTTTCCGAGCAATTCAGCCTTCTGCATTGCTATAATGCCCCTCCCGCCGATCACCTTAGCCAAGCACACGCCAAAACGAAAAGAAACCTCTGACTGACTGTCCAACAGAGATTCCAGACTGATGCAGAGGTCCATAAGGCCGTCGGCGTCGCCCCCCGAACGCGCAAATCTCACATAACGATGCGCAGTGATATGGAGTCTGTTCTTCAAACTCTTTTGCGCCAACGCACATCTTCTCAACCATTGTGCGGCTGCCGTGCCTGTCATGGTCTTGACAAACTCCGGCGCCGCCAACTTCCGGTTCGTCACGGATCTCGCGTGAGCACATTTGCCACCAACGAAAGCCGCCGCCAGGCGGAAACACGGGTGACCTGATTTTGTGATTAGAGCCAAACCGAATTCCAAAAGCGTCACAGCCTCTTGTAGGGCCACCTCATTAGGGGCAATGTCTGGCAGTATAATCGCACTCAGATTCTCCGGCAATTTCACCTCTTCCCCCGCCCTGTGAAAACAATCCTCTATTGAAAGTCGTTCAGACTTGCCCAATGGCCCCAAATAATAATGCGAATGGCTCCCCTCTAATTTCTCGGGCAACGGCTCACGCGTGACTATGTATAAATCTGCCATTTGGTCGTTTGCCCGACGATACTTGCACCCGTCACCAGAGTCAACTTCTCGGAGCTCTCTCCACCACTCGGAAATCTCTCATTCTATCGGGCCAAAGCGTACACAATTCATCTTCAAGCCACACTGACGGGCGCGGCGCACGCTCCGCGCGCGTGCTCGCACGGCAGGGGCCATTGAATTTCACGTGCGCGTCAGTAACAGTCCGCCATTTTATCCGTGATACAGCCGAGGATTGTCGGAGTGCTGTTTTCGCATTTGCGACCGAAACTGTGGGGGACAAGCCAGGGTATGGGCTTGCAATTTCGGTGGGGCGAGCGTCCTCGCGAGCCGTTGTCGCCATGCTTTGACGCGCCAAGCCCGGCTCGTCAGTAGCCTCGCCCCACCCAAACTGTGCCGCTCCCGCATTTTGCATTTCCTGACCCGGGGCGGCTATCAAAAGTTAAACCGGCTTTGAAAAAAATCAGTGACAGTCATTGTGCCGCTTGCAAAACTGCCAATCATCACTTTATGAAATATCCATTTCCACTCATCGGTTCCCTCCCCAAAATCGGCATCCGGCCCGCCATTGACGGCCGGCGCAAGGGCGTCCGCGAATCGCTCGAAAAACAGGTCATGGGCATGGCCAAAAACGCCGCGAAATTTTTGTCCGCCAACCTGCGTTATCCGAACGGCAAGCCGGTTCAATGTGTCATTGCCGATTCCTGCATCGGTGGCGTCGCCGAAGCCGCCGCGTGCGCGGAAAAATTCCAGCGCGAAGGCGTGGGTTTGTCGCTCACCGTCACACCATGCTGGTGCTATGGCAGTGAAACCATGGACATGGACCCGCTGATCCCGAAGGCGGTGTGGGGTTTCAACGGCACGGAACGGCCCGGTGCGGTCTATCTCGCCGCCGTGCTCGCCGGTTACAACCAGAAAGGTCTGCCGGCGTTCAGCATTTACGGGCGCGACGTGCAGGACGGCGGCGACACCAGCATCCCAGCCGATGTGCAGGAGAAACTGCTGCGCTTTGCCCGTGCCGGCCTTGCCGCCGCCATCATGCACGGCAAAAGTTATTTGTCGCTGGGCGGCGTTTCCATGGGCATTGCCGGTTCCATCGTGGACCAGCCGTTTTTCGAAAGTTTCCTCGGCATGCGCGTTGAGTGCGTGGACATGACGGAATTTGTCCGCCGCATGGAGGAGAAAATTTATGACGAACGCGAATTCAAACGCGCCTGCGCCTGGACGCGGGCGAATTGCAAGGAAGGCAAAGATTGGAATCCGCCGAAATTGCAGCACGACACTGCGCGCAAGGATTGGGAATGGGAGACGATCGTGAAGATGACGATGATTGCGCGTGACCTGATGATTGGCAATCCGCGCCTGGCGGAACTTGGTTTCGGCGAGGAAGCGCCCGGCCACAACGCCATCGCCGGCGGTTTCCAGGGGCAACGGCATTGGACGGACCATTTCCCGAACGGCGATTTCATGGAGGCGATGCTCACGTCGTCGTTCGACTGGAACGGCATTCGTCCGCCGATGGTGTTCGCCACGGAAAACGACGCGCTCAACGGCGCGGGCATGTTGTTCGGTTATTTGCTGACGAATACCGCGCAAATTTTTGCCGACGTGCGGACGTATTGGAGCCCGGACGCGGTCAGGCGCGTCACCGGCCACACCTTGGCGGGCAAAAGCGAAAACGGTTTGCTGCACCTCATCAACTCCGGCGCGGCCACGCTGGACGGCACCGGCCGGCAATCGCGCGACGGCAAACCGGCGATGAAGCCCTTCTGGGAAATCAGCAGGGAGGAAGCCGAAAAATGTTTGAAGGCGACTTCGTGGCCGGCGGCGGTTTATGAGTATTTCCGCGGCGGCGGTTTTTCGTCGTGCTATTTGTCGCGCGGCGGAATGCCCATGACGATGTGCCGCATCAGCCTGGTGAAAGGTCTCGGCCCGGCGCTGCAAATCGCCGAAGGCTGGTCGGTGGATTTGCCGGCGAAAGTGCATCAGACTCTCGACGAACGCACCAATCCGTCCTGGCCGACGACATGGTTCGCGCCGAACGTGACGGGGCAAGGCGCGTTCCGCGACGTTTACACGGTGATGAACCACTGGAGCGCCAACCACGGCTCCATCAGCCACGGCCACATCGGCGCGGATTTGATTTCGCTGGCCTCGATGCTGCGCATCCCGGTGGCGATGCACAACGTGTCCGGGGAAAAAATCTTCCGTCCGAGTTCGTGGAATCTGTTCGGCGCGCTGGAACTGCAGGCGGCGGATTATCTGGCCTGCCGGAATTTCGGGCCGTTGTACGGGTGAGTGTTTCGGGTTTCAGGTCTCGGATTTCGGATCTTGGACTGCGCGGTGCGGAGACCGCGCCCTGCCGGATTTCGTAGCGCAGGTTTCCAAACCTGCTGTGTCGCCGACTTCCAAGTCGGCGGACGCCCGCAGTCGTGTGATCTGCGGGTTTGGAAACCCGCGATACAGCAGACTTGGAAGTCTGCGTTACCGGGTTGCGGCTTCGCTGCGCTGTGCCTTGGCGTCTTTGTTGTTCAACTTCTGTCGTTAAAATCCAGCGCTGGCCGAAGCCTGCCGTTTGGTGTAATTGTTTCCGCGCGTGAAAAAACTGTTCAAACGAACCGTCCTTGGTTTGTTCATTTTGGTGCTGTTGCTGGTCGTGGCCGCGATTATTTTTCCGCAACCGTTTTTGTGCGTGGACAGCGGACCGGTGAAGGCTGACGTGATTGTGGTATTGGGCGGTGGTTCGCACGAACGGCCGGAACGCGCGGCGGAACTTTTCAAGGAACACGCCGCGCCGCGCATCATCATCAGCGGGCTGGGCGATTACGAAATAAACCGGCGGCGGTTGATGGCGGCGGGCGTGCCGGCGAATGCGATTGAACTGGAACCCCAATCCCGCACGACCAGGGAAAATGCGCAGTTCACCGTCAAATTGCTCCGCGAACAGAAACAGAAGCGCGTCATCCTCGTTACGTCGTGGTATCATTCGCGCCGCGCGGTGGCGTGTTTCCGGCATTATGCGCCGGAGATAAGATTTTACTCGCGCCCGTCCTATTTTGCCTCCGCCCGCGCCGATTGGTCGCATAACCGCATCGGTCCTCGCGTCCGTCTGGAATACGCGAAACTGATCGGCTACTGGATTCGCTATGGAATTTGTCCATTTTGAACAGGAGCCGAAATTTCTTGCGTCTGATTCAGCGTTCGACATACTGATTATCTCTAATCGCGGGGTGGAGCAGCCCGGTAGCTCGTCAGGCTCATAACCTGAAGGTCGCTGGTTCAAATCCAGCCCCCGCAACCAATCTCAACCCCGCTACGCGCGGGGTTTTTTATATCTGAGGCGTTCTTCTCCCCCTCAGAGCGCCGACGTCCCGTCGGCAGGTGGAGCTATCAGTCGCAACCCGGCGGGCTGGCGGGACGCCGGCGCTCCGAGGTCTCACAACCAATTTCAATCTCCATTCCGCGCAGCGGGGATGAGGAACAGGATTGTGAAGCTTGTCAGGCTCATCATCCCGCACTGCGGAATCCTAATTCCAAGGAGAATGGCCGTTATTTCATTTTTAGGCGGACTGTTTTCCCGCCCGCCAAATTACGTGCCTAAAAATAAATTTAAAGTTGTCTAAAAGTGATACACCCGAAGAAAAAGTATTCAGCATTTGAAGTGACAGCCGATGGCATTAAAGCTGCACACGCTGTCGCAGACAGTTCGAGGAATAAATTGATTACGCACCTGAGTAAATCACAAACATCCTGAAACCAGCGGAATCGAATAAAATTTATGAAAATCATTTACTCATTGGCTTTCGCGGGTCTGGCAATCATGTTGACCTCCTGTGCGACCCCGAAGCCGCCACAGGCGTTTCACAACACCGACAGCACGGCATTGGTCATCAAGTCTTTGGATGACAAGACTTGCCAGATGCTCCAACCAACAACCTCCAGCGGGGAGAAAAACGATGAGGTTCTGGCAGAGGCCATGGCGCTGCCCCAACACCTGACGGCTGTGGTGATGCTTGAGAATTACACCGAGCCGCAGATCGGTGACCAGTTCCGCGACCGCGGTACAATCTTGTTCGTCGGATTACGGTACCTCGGATATCAGCACATTGTCTTCCTTCAAGGCAGGGGCGTCGCCAATCCTGACGGGTTGATAACGCTCGCCGAATACGATTAACGCGGAGGGGTTGCAATTCCCGCCCGCAGGACCAGGCGCATCATCCTGCGGGCGGGTCGCAAGTTCAGATCCCGTCCGCGCAACCAATTCCAAGCCCGCCGATTTCCCCGTTTCATTTTTTCAAGCCGCCCTGGTTGATGTCGGCGGCGGAAGGTCATTTCCGCCAGACCGCAAGTTTGGGAACGTTTGATTCAATTTCCCCGACGGCAAGGTCGCACATCCGGCTCGCGCCGCGGGCGTTGAAATGTGTGTCGTCGGACAACCCCTTCGGGTAGCGCTCAAATTCGCCCGGGCCAATCCAATCGAAAAGTTTCTTGGAAAGCTCCGGGCCCATGCTGGCGAGCAATTCCGCGCTGCGGGTGTTCATTTCGAGCAATAACGCCCGCGGTTCCTGCGCGACCTCCCGCACGACTTTCACGTAATCGCCATGCGTGTCAACCAGCCCGCCGTTGTCATCGAATTTTCTCCGGGCAACGGGCGTGGCCAGAACGGGCGCGGCCTTGTGCTCGCGGGATTCGCGGATGAACAACTCGAGGTTTTGTTTGAAACCGCCGAAAGGTTCCGGGTAGCGCCTGGGGTCCTTTTTCTTTTCGTCGTTGTGGCCGAATTCAATGATGACGCAATCGCCGGGTTTGAGCTGGTTCAGGACCGGTTCCCATCGCCCTTCGTCAGGAAAACTTTTTGAACTTCGGCCGTTCACCGCGTGATTTTCAATCCGCACTCCATCCTTGAAATACATCGGCAGCATCTGCCCCCAACCACGTTCGGAATTGGGCGGAATCGCCAATCATGAAAATGGTGAAACCGGTTTGGTTTGGCTCCGCGCGGGTTGCCGTGGCCGGTTTGGTGGCGCACCCGCAAAACGCGACGGCAGCCAAAAGCAGGATGGCCGTTTGAGGCTTGAGACGTTCGCATAAAAATGGAACAGCAGGGATCATAAGCCGAGGTTAGAGCACTTCCAGTTATTACGTAGCGCAGGCTTTCCAGCCTGCGGGTTCAGGCGACTTTCCAGTCGCCTCTTTCGTGCTGATCAATCACGGGACAAGAATGTCCCGCAAACCCGCAGACA
>Ga0074044_10002431_pt1 | contig 16296 bp, 19 predicted proteins | sample BogForMeECP23OM1_FD_94443 | JGI IMG/M metagenome (GOLD analysis project Ga0074044, IMG submission 94443) | Bog forest soil microbial communities from Calvert Island, British Columbia, Canada - Bog Forest MetaG ECP23OM1 | ecosystem: Environmental > Terrestrial > Soil > Wetlands ...
ATCACGGCCTTCGGATCGATTCAGAACGCCGTGGAATCGATGAAACTCGGCGCTTTCGATTACATAACCAAGCCCTTCAGCAACGGCGAATTGCTTCTGATCGTCTCGCGCGCGCTGGAAAATCGCGACCTTCGGGACGAAGTCAGGCGGCTGCGGATTGAACTGGCCCGCAATCACGGCCTGGAAAATATTATCGCCGCGAGTCCGAAGATGACGGCGTTGCTAGGCAAGCTCGCGCAGGTAGCTGACAGCTCCGTGAGCGTGCTGATCACTGGCGAAAGCGGAACGGGCAAGGACCTTTTGGCGCGCGCGCTTCACTTCCTAAGCCCGCGGCGCAGCGGTCCGTTCGTACCGGTGAACTGTGCGGCGATTCCCGAGAGTTTGATCGAGAGCGAGCTGTTCGGACACGTGCGCGGGGCATTCACCGACGCGAAACAGAGCAAGCTCGGTCTTTTTGCGGCGGCAAGCCGCGGCACGCTTTTCCTCGATGAGATCGGCGAAATGCCTCCCTCGGTTCAAGCCAAGCTCCTCAGAGTTATCGAGGACAAACGCGTCCGGCCGCTCGGCGCGATCGACGAGAGCACGGTCGACGTATGGGTCATCGCCGCGACCAATGCCGATTTGGAAAAAGCCGTTGCCGAGGGCCGGTTCCGATCGGATCTGTTCTATCGCATCGCGACCGTGACCCTGGCGGTGCCGCCGCTGCGCGATCGGCCCGAAGACATTCCCTTGCTGGTCAAGCACTTTCTGGTGCGCGCCAGTGCCGAGGCGGGAAGAGTCCCGCCGGAATTGGACGCTCAAACGATGGGGTACCTCACGCGATATCGATGGCCGGGTAATATTCGGGAGCTGCAGAATGCGATTCAGCAGGCGGTCATCCTTTGCCCCGGCGCTCAGATTACGCGAGCCGACCTGCCGAGCAGGATCACGGGTGACCACCACTCGCCCGCCCGCCTCGAGGAGCTTGCGTCACGGCGCATGGCGCTGGAGCAAGTCGAACGCGAGTACGCGCGCGCGGTACTCGCTTCGGTCAACGGTCATCGTGGCGAGGCGGCCGCGATTCTCGGCGTTGATCGCAAGACCTTAACTCGAAAGCTCGAAGACCCGGTTGATCGGTGACTGCTCCGAAAGATACGGAGCCCGCCCTGAAGGCGCGGGCTGGGACCAGCTCCATCACCGTACCCACTGCGGTGATTCCGAGCGCATAGCAGACCGCCTCGTTGCGCTGCTCGCGGTGCTGGATGCACGCTAGAAAGGTAACATTCGCTCCGTAATCGATAGGTGCATTTTCAATGAGCGTAATTTCGCCATGCGTGGGATAGTGTTGTGCCTATGGCGCGGAGGTTGAACTGCAAACCCAGTACTCGCACTACCGTCGGGCCTCGCTGCTCGAAATGCAAGTCACCGATCACTGCGACCTGGGGAAAGCTCTGCGCGCGCTGCGGCTGCGAGTTTGGCAAAGACGCTCGGATTGACTACTGGTACCACCGTGCGGCCCGCGGCCTCGGCTATCTCGGACTGTTGCTTCTTGGATCCGTTTACGTCTGGTGGACCTTGCATAAGGCGCGATAGGTCGTTGAATGTCCGCGCTCGGAGAGCGCATCGTTTGCGGCATTGAGCCTTCACCGGTGGCTCCATCATCGGAGCTCCGTTCGCGTTCCTGCTCGGATCAGATTTTGAAAAGTTGACATGGGCCTTCGGCCCACTCGTGCACGATGAAATCAGATAGAGCACTCGCCTCGTTGCATCCCAAAGCACACATTACCGCCTTTTCAGGAGAGGCACAGGGGTACCAGCTGCTGAAGGTCGCAGTGAAAGGGCTTGAGCGGGCGCACCAATTGAATCAGCGCGGCGACGATGAGAGCATTTACCTGCTGGCTGATGGATATGGTACGAGAGGGCGTCACGCAGGCGAGCCTCGCTCGAGCGCTGGAAGGGCCCCTGGAACTACGATGTAAAGCGGCTCGTGGACGCTGCTCGTACCAGGCTGAAGCGCTTCTATAATGGAATTCCGGCTCACCCAGCGGCACATAGTCGCATTCAATTTCCTGCTCATAGCGGGAATCGCGTACTTCGCCGCACGGTCAGTCAACGACGTCTTTTTGGAAAGTCTTCAGGGCGCGCCACCCATTGGCGCTGTGGTCTCAGCCACCACCAGCAGCGGTATAGAAAATCATCCGCGCGCGTATTACGACCAGATCGTCACCCGCGATGTTTTCAATCTCACACCGCAAGAGGCACCGAAGCCGGTCGTCACGACCGTTGATCTTCATCTGAAATTGCTGGGAACCGCCCTGGCGAGCAAGGATAAGCCCTTCGCCATAATCGAAGACCAGGCCGGCGAGCAATCCCTTTACACGCTCGGCGATGACATTCCCGACGCGGGCAGGTTGGTTTCGGTAGAGAAATCCCGGATCATCGTTCAGCACGGCGACCAGCAGGTAGCGCTCGAAATTCCCAAAGACGATCTCGCGGGAGGGGTGGAAAACGCCCCCGTCGCTCAGTCCCTGAGAGGACGCCGTAGAAAGCAGCGAGATTAAGAGGAGGCGGATCGGCTCCGAGCACAATAAAGATCGCCGTCTCGGCGAATGACGGCACCGCGCTTCCCTTCCTTCTCGGGCCGGTCGCTACCTTCGCGATCGATTAGACGTATCGATGCCAAGTGGCATCGGCGCGGCTGGCGGGAACTCCTTCAGATTGAGCGTCGTCCCTAGTTCGCCAGAATCACGCCGAATGGAGCGCTGCCGCCCGAGGGAGGACTCTTTTCAGTCGCGACCGTCCCAATCTGGCAAAGAACCTGAACGGTGGTCGGACAGGCGACATTGAGCTGAAAGATTCCGACCGTGCTGTTGCCCTGATTCGCGGTGTACACGAACGCGTTCTGCGGATCGACGGTCAGCCCGGTTGGGCTGCTGAGAGTTCCGAATGCGATTGGTGTCGACAACAAACCGCTATTCAGCTGTTGGAAATACCACAGGTTGCCGGCGTTCTGATTCGCCGTCAATATGAAAGTCCCCGACGAGATTGCCGCAATGCCTACACCGACCGGAACGTTGCTTGTGAAGGTGGCTGGTGCGATCGTGGCGAACACCGGAGACCCGCTGGTTATGTTGAAGATCGCAACGACGCCGTTGGTTAGATCATCGACGTAAAGATATAAACCGGTCGGATCGATAACCATCAGCCCCGGCGACCCGTTCGAAACGCCAAGACTTTGCACCGGCAAACCAACCTGAGCGAGGGTGCCGCTGGAGCTAATTGAAAATGTGTAGAGAAGCCCGGCCCTATTGTCCGCGACGTAGAGGATGGTCCCTGCCGAATTTACGGCCATCCCAAATGGACCCGACAATCCCGAAAGCGTGCCGGTCGTGGTCAGCGCGCCGGTCCCCGAAGTGATCGCCCATCCGCTGATCGTTCCGTTGCTGAAATTCGAAGCCCACAGGAACGTGCCGGCTGGATTGATCACGACCTGTTCCGGACCGCTCCCGGAACCGTCACTGACGCTTCCGGTCCCGATCGGGGTCAGAATTGCGGCTGCGCCTATCGTGTACTGTAGGACCGTATTGTCCTTGAAGTTTGCCGCGTAAAGAAAGCTGCTGAACGCCGCCAGCCCTTTCGGACCCTGACTTGACCCCGCCGCAACGGTGCCAACCAGAGTGAGCTTGCCGGTTGAGGTGTTGCGCGTGAACTCCGAGATCTTGCCGTCGTTGAAATTTGTGACGAATCCGAACGCGCCTGTCGTCGCAGTGGCCGTGGCACTCGAGGTGCTGGTGGCCGTTACCGTTGGGAAAAGCCCGTTCCCGCAAGACATGGTGCCGATAGTTCCGACCAGCAGTAGAATTGGTGGAAGAAACGCGAAGATCTTCAGTATCGGCGAAAGTTTGGACACGTTGGCTCCTTACTCCGCGACTCAGTCGGTTCTGCGGAAACGAAGTCTATAGAAGCGCTCGATTCCAGACGAATTACAAAAGGGTTCGGTTGTGTGATAAGACGTGCGCGCGCGGATTTGGTTTCACTAGCGTTTGCTTTGCGACCTGCGGGAACCCAATGGATCCCTGCGAAGTAAATAAGTTCGAGGGACATGCTAGAGATGATGCTCGAACGTCGGCTGCGAGTACCAGCGAAGCCGCACGTACCTTTCGCTCGATATTGCCCGGACCCGTGCCCGGTCCAGCTGCGCAGAATCCGAAGCGTCGTCGCCATCCGGCAGGTCGGCGGCCTGCATCATCGTTACGAACGTCTCGCCTGACACCTCGAACTCATCAGCGACGCCGCGAGCCATGGACCGGCGTGATGAAATTAGGTTCGACTCTGCGTTAGAGTGACGTCTTGGGTTGCTCGTGGCCGCAGCCATGGCGACGCACAAGCTTCATGCCACGGACCTCACAGCCACAGCGGTCGGCAACGCGGGTAGTAGCTCACAAACGCGAGGTGAAGGCGAAGCGCGAAAGGCCGCAGCGTCGCGAGGCCGCGGTCCTGGTAGGAATCAACCCTTGGGCGGAGGCGACTGAGCCTCGGAGCCCGGGCCATTCCATTGGCGATACTGCCGACCGCCCGGAGGCCCGTGGTGGCCGCCGCCGGGACGATGACCCGAGTAAGGCGGCGGAGGCGGGCCATAGGGCATCATGCGCCTTGCCAGCCTCGCAATCCCATCATGGGCGGCGGGTGATGATGTCGGTGATGGCTGGCTATCAAAATCGAAAGCGCCAATAGGACGAGCGCCGCAATCAAGCCGCCTCGCCACCATCGATTTTCTCGCTGCGTCGCGAAGTCGAGCCTTTCGATGCGTCGCTCAAGCCGGCCCAGCGCGTTATCATTCTGGCCCGGGGTACTGGTTGATTCTTCGGGAAATTCCTTCTCGCTCCTTGTCGAATAATGACTATGAGCACGAGTCGCTCTACGTAAGACGCTAGGAGTTCACGGCGGTTTCGCGCCGGTTCACTCACTGACGGTATGAACATACAGTTCGCAATGGAGCGTAAGGAGCGGGCGCGGGCCCGCGTCGATGGGTCGATGTCGCCGCGCATGATCGCCGCGGCCAATTCCTCGGGCGAAATGAGCGACAACACCGGGAAGGCAAGCTTAGGACCCACGTGCTGCACGAGCGTGAGCAGGTCGAAGGCCTGCTTTTCAGCTAAGGTCGCGGAGCCGTCGAGAGTGACCGCGCCGTCGCGGATCAGGCGGCGGACTGCGAGCACGACTGCGGCGCCGGCGGCCGGAAGACGATAGTAAGTGCTGGGCGGGGTGAGGAGCTCATAGCGAACTCCATCAGTTTCGACCACGGATCCTTCCGGCCTCGCGTAGCCTCAGGCTGCCTTTCTGCGCCGCAATTGCGGGACAAATCCGGTCAGCGCCGCTCTTCCAGCACGCCGAGTTCGCGCCACATCCAGCTGAAATCGTACGGCGGGGTTGCGTCCTTCCTGGCGCGGCGGCCCTCGCCGTTCTCAAGATACTTTAGCCAGCTGATTACCTTCTGACGCCCCTCCAGAGTACTGACCGCCTCACGCGGAGGGAGGTTACCGAGCGCGGGGAGCGGTTCGTCGATTACGCGGCGGTAATGGCGATCAAGAAGCTGCCCCATGACGCGTGCGGCATCTTCAGGAGGAAGTTTGGACGCGGCCTCCTCGGCCGACGAACGCTTGCGGGCGCGATGTTCTGCAAGTGCGCTCTGCAAGCTCTGCGTCTCCGTTACAGGCGTTGTAACTAACCCGCCCAGAAGCTTCATGAGCATCTGTTTGCCGCGCTCGGCGCGGGCGGCTGAATTCACTTCGAGTACCAGCCACTTGCCCCGTAGTTCCCCATGGCCGAGGATTAGTGCACCGGTCTCATCCCAACTGGCAAGCGACATGCCGCCTTCCGGCTTTATGCCGCTTTGCTCGCCGTCCTGGCGAAGCCAACTCCAGCAATCGCTCTTCGATTCGCGCGCGAGTTCCGGTGCCTGATCAAGAAGCCGCGCCACCTCCGCCCTGTGCTCTTTGGCAACCGCGAGCCTTACCTTCGTGAATACAACCTCCTCGCCGTCGAAGTTGGTCAGAGTCGGCCGGGGCTCCCTCAGTTGGCGAAGCGTGTGGGCAAGCCATATCCAAGTGAAGACCCGCGCACCGCCCTCCAGCGCAAGGGCTCGATCGGCGAGCAACTCGTCGAGTTCGCGCAGCTGTTCTTCGCTCAGCGCCGGCAGGTGTTCAGCGATCGAGCGCTTGGCCTGCTTGGGGCTTATGCGAAAGACACGCAACAGCGTATCGGCCGGTTCCGGCTCGAAGTGCAGCACCGCGCCAGAGAGGTAGTGGCGACCGCCGATGGTCAGAACTCGCGCGGCGATCCGATCCCAAATTGCCGCGCTCTGCGAGCCAAGCTGTTCGTCAACCTCAACCTGATCTCCGCCGCGCACCAGGTCGCGCAGCACTAGGCCGCGGTCCGGCTTCACCTCGGCCACCTCGTACAGGCTCATCACCGAGCCGCGCAATGCGCGCAGATAGTCGCGGGCCTGGATCGATTCCCTCCAACCGCGTTGGTCGAGGTAGTCGTCGATAACGTTGCGCCGCCTCGAAGCAGGCCGGCAGGAACAAAAGTCCTCGAAGGCGCAGGCCTCGACCATCTCGTAGTGGAACTCGCCCAGTGCGTCGGCGAGCTCGTCCTCGGTTATACCGGCCTTTGCGCACACCGGCTCAAAGTGGGTGTTGATGGCTCGCATGCACTCTTCTTTCCATCGGCCCCGCCCCGCCCAGCGAGCCAGATGCTCAAGCGCTTCATCTGCTCCCGGAATCCTCATCTGCCCAACTCCGAAACCAAACAGGCTGTGAACAGTCGCGCCGCCAGTCCGCTCATCTGGCTTGATAGTGATCCGCGATTCCTGACTTGGCAAGGCAGCTTGACATGCCAAAGTTCCGGAAATCCACAGGTCCAACGTCGCCAATCCGAGGACGGGGTGAGAGGCTTCCTTTCTGGCGCCGGCCTACAAAATCGGCGGGTCTCGGCAAGCAGCTGTTGCGCGGCTATCAACGCGACCGTACCGCAACTCATCGCAGTCAGCGGAGATCCGGTTTTCTCGATCGCTTCGGGGCGAGTATTCGGGGTTCTCCTGCGGGGCGTGGAAGATCACAATGTCACGCTCCTCCGTGGCTTGACCAAGGCGGAGCCAGTTTACCCAATCGTCCCATATCCATTTTGCGTCACAAGACGGGTTTCTCTACGGATTGGTTCGGTTCACTGGAAGCTGGCACAGACCGTTACGTCTACTTACAACTGCGGGGAAGTTCGGGAACAGGCCAACTGATCCAGCGTGGCGACAATCCGTCCGTAGTGCTGCTCAGGCGAGCCGGTCACGGCGGTAGATGAGGCAGAGGGCGGTGCCGATCGAACCGGTCAGCGCGAACGCAAGATACAGCACGATAAACCCTGCGCTTGGGTGTGGATTGTCATGCAGAGCCCAGAACAGCACCAGGTTCACCGGCACGTAGAACGCGTAGAAGACGGCTATCGGCAGAACCCACCGCTTCATGTTCCAGATGCCATACACATAGGCGGCGAGCATCAGGCCGAACATGCTCCCTATAAAGGCGTCCGCGCGGATGCGCGTGAATCGATGTCCCAACACCACAATCCCCAAACCAGGGTTGCGCATGTGTTGCAGGGTCTTGGTGAAGTCGGAAACCGCCAGAATTGCGAGCAGCACGGCCATGATCGTGAGGAACGGGCCGCGACGTCTTACGAATGGTTGCAATGATGTGCTCATATGGTGTTCCCGTCCGAGTCGCCCAAGCCCACTTATCACGCGTGCGCCGTGGGCACTATTCGCGATCGGAGCCGGTACTGGTGTCATTCCGAGTGCGCCAGGAAGACTGGTGAGGTCCAGCCGGTGAGAGACCGGTGCAGGTAAGGGGTAGCGCCGGCCTGCTAGCGAGGGTTGCGTGTGGGGAGGTGACGAGCCACGCGAAGCGTACCCAGCAATCGCGCGGGGTGGGTGATTGAGCCGCGAAATACACAAAATCGCAGAGGCCGAGACGGTTCGGAACGTCGAAGGCAACATGTGCGGGGCCGCTAAGCGAGGCGCCGTCGCTCTGCCGAGGTCTGAGAGCTCATCACGCACGAAAGGACCGCGCCGGGAACTGGGAGATCTCACGTCTGACCGGAGTAGTACGCCGGTCCGCATTGGGAAGGCGAGGAGCCCAAGCCAATGATGAACGGGCGTGAGAAGTCGGACTTCGCCGTAGTAGCGAAGAAGCCGGCGAACGAAGCCGCGTCAGCGGGGGAGGAGCCGGTGGAGCGAAGGGCGGAGGCCAAGGGGAATGCGGAACGGGACAACACGAACCGGGCACAGAACCGGGGCGCGTGTCACATGAGCTGGACCGCATACGGCAAGCAGAACTTGCCCGTCATTCACCCGAGGTGGGAGCCGTATGCGGGAAAGCCGCTCGTACGGTTCTGTGCGGGGGGCGTCCAGTAATGGACGTCCCTACCGCGACAAGCAGCCAGTACCTCGGAGTCTGCTCAGTGGACCGGACACGCGTGATCGCTAGATAACCTTTATGGGCCGCTCTTCCAATAGGAAGTCCTCAAAAACTTGATAGGCGGGAAGTGAACAGTCGAGGCGCGCCCTGATCGTGATGATTGATGGCGAGCGGGGGCGCAACCGTATGTGCTGCGCGGAGCGATGCCCGCGGGGCGAAAGGATGCCGCCGTGTTCCACGCAGTTCCTCCGGATTCCGTCCGAGGTGCGCGAAAGGGAAAGTCTCCCTATTTCAGCGTTCGGACTTTCTGATTGGCTTCCCGGCCGAGGCATTTCTGGAACCAGGCCTGCGCCGTCGGCATGCCGGACAGGTCGAGCCGCATCATCGCGGCCCAACTAAGTACGGCCGCCGCGTTGAGGTCCGCGATCGTGAAACTCTTGCCGAGCAGATAGTCCCTGCCCGTAAGCGTGTCGTCCAGCACCTGAAGCGGCGTCTTCAAAGCCTCGACCGCTGCCTGCGCTGCTTTCTCGTCCCGCTGATCGGGCAGATTCAAGACTCGATTGCGCAGGATCGCGACGAGGTGGGGTTCGACTTCCGTGATCGCCCAGAAGCTCCACTTGTAAGCATCGCCGTGTCCGGCAATGTCGGACACGGCGAATTCCTGCCATACTTCTCGGCGAGGTAGAGATTGATCGCCATCGATTCCCAGATCGTCGCGCCGTCGTCTTCGAGCACCGGCACATGACCGTTAGGATTGCGTTTCAGATGCTCGGGCGATTTTGCTTCGGTCGTCGGCATCGGGACGTGGTCGTATTTGATGGCGAGCTCTTCGAGCGCCCACAGGCATCGCGCGGCGCGTGATCTTGAGGTTCCGTAGAGTGTGGTCATTTGGTCGCCTCCGTTGTGTTCGGTATCTACTCGATCATCGGCGTTTTCTGAAGCCCATGGCGCGATTTTTTTCGGCACCGGCCATGCGAAAGCCTAGTCCATCGGCGGGCCAACATAGTTTAGGTACCCCGTCGGCTTGCCTTCGAACCATACGCCGAACTCTCTGATCTTGCCCATCTTGTTTTCCTCCTTTAAGGTTTATGTCTAAGGTTTATGTCCCGAAAAGCCGCACAGAGACTGGTTCTTGGGTAGAGGCACCCTCCGCTCGAGTCCCCGCGAACGCACGAATCTCGCGCAATTGACTTGGAGAATCTCGCGCATCGATGCTAATCGAACCGCACAATTCAGAACTCGGAGCCCTCCAGGAAGGTGTGGACGGTTTCCTTCCCGTCTCGCGGATCCCTAAAGTCTACGACGGAGCTGGAAACCGTAATCCATCGGACTCCCGGATCGGAGTCGGCGGCGTACGTTCCGGCGCCCGTGCCTCTGAGCTTCAGGCAAAGATTGACACGGCGCTCGCCGCGGCCCAACCAGTAAGAGTACGCCGATCGCTGTCCGACGCTCACCCACGCATTCGCAAATGGATTGACGAGGACCGATGCGCTCGCGAACGAGCGCGGGAGAGCGTCTATTCGCCGGCGGCACTTGTCGATCACGCGCACCGAGGCCGGTCGACGCCGATTGAGAATCCCAACGACGCTGTTCTGGGAGTTCGAACGAATTGGTTATGGTCCGAAGGCGGACGCGAAAAGCAAAAGCCAATCGTCATCCAAGGCAGGTTAGCGCACCTCAATTTCTCCTGATCGAACCGATTCGACGCGTCCCTGTTCCGCTAACGGCGAAAGAAAAGTATGAATCCTGCAGGCGGGGGAGAGAGGAAAGCGAGCCGGCCCTCCGGAGAGCTGGTACTGCGCATCGAGTCGTATCTGGGAGCAGGGGAGCGGAAGAAATGGCGCGACAGGGTGGAAGTCCGGTTCGAGCACCGGATCAATGAGGTTCCTCAGGGTCTTCTCACCGCGATGACGCTACTTGAAGACCAAGAGCAAAAGCGCCATGAGGGAGAGCAACGGCGGTGGGAGCTTGAGCAAGAGCGAGCGGAGCGCGAGCGCCGCGAAAAGATGGAAGCCGCGCGCTGGAAACGTGTACTCGACCTGGCGGAGTATGTGCGCCAAGCGGTTATGATCGGCGAATTTATCGATTCGCTGAAACGACGCGTGCTCAGCGCCGCGGGCGTCGAAGGGCTTTCACCCTGCATTCAGCAGTGGTTCGCGTGGACCCGAAAGAGAGCCCATGCAACCGACACTTGTCCTGATTTGTGGATTGATCACCGCTCTGGCATTGCGCACCGCTCACGCCGCCGATCGGATGCGTTTGGTCAGCGTTCCGCTCGATATGCCGCTGGACGACACCCAGGCACTCGACGAGCAAGCGCTCGAAGGGCTCTACCAGGGCGACTACGGCAAGAATATGAAGTACAATGTTGGCGGCTATCTCGGAGACAACGTCAAATCGAGCGGTCTTGCCGAGTCGCCGTTTAACCACATCGATACGGTGCTCAAGGACGGCCGCAAGCTGCAACTCTGGTTCTCGAGTGCCGACGATGGGCGCAAGACATTTGGCATTCATCTCGAAACGCCGTACATCGAAAAGCCCACGCGCGATTTCAAGCCGGCCGATTTGGAGATTCAGTCCGCGTGGGGAAAGCCCGACCTGGAATTCACTCCTCCCGATGCCATGGGCGCGCAGCAGATCGAGCTATTCGTCGATCATACGATGTCGAAGGATCGGCTTGCAGTCGTCATAGTGCGCCTTCCGAACGCGAACAAGCTCAGCCCCAACGACATCAATCACTTCTGGGAGAACGATTTGCGCGACTATGCTAGAATGCTGGGGCACGAGTTCCGAGGCGCAATTGCAATCGTCAACAATCAGAACGGAAAACTGGTCGGTGAACAAATCCTACTGGTCGATCTTGTCCGCGCGAGAAGCGCATTCAACCTCGGCGAAGGCAAATAGCTGGATGAACAGACACTCTATCCGAATACTTTTCGTTGCCTTTCTGACCATGTGCGCGTTTTCGATCGCACGCCCCGCGGCCGCGGACGATTCCTCGATCAGCGCGACCGCCGACGCCACGCTCCAAAAAGACGGCAAGAAGCTCTACATCGCAACGCGCGCGCGCAGCTACCAACTCGCGCAATATGGATACGGCAAGCGAACGGGAACCGTCATCGTGGATGGCGAGGTCCGACGGCGGCTGCGCGTGTCCGACGACATCGGCGCCGAGGGCGAACAGACCGGCACGGTCGCGCTTGCGATTCATCCCATAGACGCCAGCGGCCGTTTCGGCGCCGTCGCGGCGTCGCGCGAATTGCCCGGCGACGAGATTCGGCTCGACTCACCCGCCGGCGTCGCGGTCATCGCGTACGGATGTTGCGCGGACAACAGTGCGGAGACTGAGCTGAGCCTCGACTCGCTCAAGACGCTCTATGTGTATGCGGGCGGCATCAAGCTTTCGACTTACACGATTCTCGGCAAACCCGCGCGCGGCCGTGTGATCGCGCTGTACCTCGCGATGACGCCCTGCGACGACGACGTGCTCGGCAAAGACCCGACAGCGATTGGCTTGATCACCGTCGCGGGCGAGGGCGACGTGCTCGAGCGCATCCGCGTGCACTTGCGCGCTGACAAACCGCGCGAAGCGGCGCTCGATTGGTCAACCGAGCACGGATGGCGAAGCGCGTCAGGCACTCTCGAAGAGCACACCGTGATCAATCTGGCCAAGCCGTCGAAGCCAGTGTTTGAATGGCGAGTCGATGACAACAAAACGATCACACTGCCATTGGTCGATGATCGTCTCGACGTAAGCGCGGCAAAGTTGCCCGCGGGCGTTACGCTCGAAGCGCTCTCGCAATAGCTGCGCGTCCGCGCTCGTTTTGTTTGATCAGGGCCCGCCGCCGTCTTGTGAATCGATTGGCAACCGGCTCAGCGACCGCATTGGTCGTCGCTGAAAAATTGGACCTGCGCGTGGCGAATTACTGATTTTCCCAGGAATCAGCAACTCGCCACACACAGGTCCCAAGGGAACGCTTCAGTTACGAGCCGCGATGAAATTCAGCGATCGGTGGGTCGATTCGGTGATGACTCGGGCAGAGTGGAGGCGGGCGCGGAAAATCCGAAGCAATCCAGAATCCTGCGCCCAGGCCAGTAGCGGGGCGGCCGGTAAAAAGGATCAAGCTGCTGAACCGCCGAATAAAATTTGGCGGGACGAAGTGAAATCAACCGCTCGCGCCACCAGCTCACATGTTGAGCGAGGTTTTGGACCCGACCGTTGATCTGAACTATAGAAGAGTTGAACACCAAATTAGCGCCCGGGACGGCGTAAAGCGTGCCGTCGATCTGGATGCGATGGGTGGCGTTGATTGTCAAATCGCCAATCGCGGTAAAGATCTGACCGGCGGGAATTACAAAATCGTCCGCATTCACGGTGCCGGCAAGCTCCTGGCGGCGTGCGCATCCGACAGCGATTGCGATCGAAACCACGAGCGCCGCCAAGCCTATTTTCAGCCCCGAATCATCCATCCGCGAACTACCCGCGCGACGCGGCTATCAACTGTTTGACTTCATCGGCGAGCAGACCCGCCCGGACGATCTTCCCGTCGTACTCGCGAACTTCCTTGCCGCTAGCACCGAGCAGGAATATGCCCGCAACATGCGCCACTGAACCGTCGCTTTCCCGCTCGCGCACGAGCTGAAAGCTCAACACCCGATCGATTTCGGCCGGCGGACCGGTTACGAAGTACCATCCGCTAGCCTGGGCGTCCTGACGGCTGACGTACTGCGCCAATTGAACGGGACCGTCGTGCTCGGGGTCGATATCTACCGACAGCAGGGTCACCTGCGAGCCGACGGCCGGGCCTATGCGCTCCGCCACCGCCGCCATTTTCTGCATGAGTAGCATACATGGCCCGGGGCATCGGGTGTAGATGAAGTCCACCAGCACAGGCCGGCCCTTAAGCTTCGAAAGCGTGAGCGGATGCCCGAGCTGGTCGGTGAGCGTTATACCGGGCAGGCAATCCGCCTGATTGGCGGCGCTGTAGACGCCTTCCTCGCTGTGGCATCCCACCATAAGCGCAAGTACGAGCAAGAGTGGCGTCAGTGTACCGAATCCGAGCGGCCTTGGGCCAGCTAGCACTGATTTATTCCAATCAATACTGAGCATAGACGTGAACATCTTGATGACCGATCTTGCATGCATACGCGAGGAAATCTTGCCTTCGCTATCACATTGCCTGCCATGGCGTCGTAATCCAATAAGCATATCAACCCTTATCATGTTCATCCCTTGTAAATACAGCGTAATCATTCATAATGAGTGCGGTTCGTTTCTGGAACGGGCTTATGACTTACCTCTTAGCTAAGCAACGCTTTCTGAGGACCACCTCGGCGATATTGTCGTTCGTGTTAGCGGTGGGAATCTTCCGGGCTCTGAGTGGTTGCGGAAGCGGCAGCAGCAGCGCCACACCCAGCACCAACAGTTTCCCGCAGCCGCAGGTGCGCATGGCGTCGAATGGAGAGCTAAACACCAGTCTTCATGCCGAGATCGCCAGCAATAGTGTCCTGAACGCGACGACCGGAAATAATGACGTCATTGAAGGCCCTACGTTCGAGGGAACGATTCCCGGGCCTACCCTCATACTGAAACCAGGCGACACGTTGAACATCAGCGTGGTCAACAACCTCCCCGCGAATCCGCCGGTCACCCGGGCAGGAGCCTTCCCACACGCGCCGTATACGATCAATCTGCACACCCACGGCCTGGAAGTCTCCCCGCTGGGCAACTCTGACAACGTATTTCGGGCGATGGAGCCTGGAACCACCAACCAGGTGACCGTCGACATCCCTGCCAGCCACCACTCCGGAACCTTCTGGTACCATCCCCATGACCATGGTGCCGTGACCTTTGACCTTATGGGCGGAATGGCCGGGATGCTGATCATTCAAGGCGGGCCGGGCACGCTCGATACCGTCCCTCAGGTCAAGGCAGCCAAACAGTTCGTGATGGACTTCCAAGTCCTGCATAGCACGACCGCCGGCCAGGTGGTGTACGTCAATCCGACTGCTGCGCAGATGGGTTCGACGAACGCGCAACTGGCCGATGGGCTCTGGAGTGCCTACATAACCAGTAATACCTACTATACCACTAACGGGGTCACTAACCCGGTGCTGCACATGCGCCCCGGTGAGGTGCAGCGCTGGCGCATGCTCAATGCGGCTTCGGGCGAGACGCTCCTGGTTGCCCTCCAGGGGCACGATCTGAACGTGATCGCCAACGACGGCATCACGGTTCCGAATACCGTGGTCGTGCCCGAAGGCACGCCCTATACGTTAGGCGCCGGGCAGCGGGTCGATGTCCTCGTGCAGGCCGGCAGTCCGGGTAACTATCTGTTGCAGGCCCTGGATCCGGCGGTCACTCCGGCATCCGTCACGCCGCAGGGAGTCGATCCCCAGCTGCGCCCCGCGCACACTTCGGGCGATTTTCCAGTCGTAACCTATCCGGTTACCCTGGCAACCATCTCGGTCAGCGGTGCGTCCGAGTCGATGCAATTGCCTTCCGGGTCACTGCCTCCGCCCAGCGGATTGCCGAGCATCAGCACGATGGTCAACACCACGCCCAATTTTGTGCGCAACATCGACTTCGACCTGTGCGGTGCGCAGGCGAACATGGGGCTAGGGGCCCAGCGCCTGCCGACTTGTGGCTGGTATTTCAGCCAATATGACGCTGCGTACTGGGGCGGCCTGCAGTTTCTCAGCCTCAACCTGTTCCGCGACGCGGACGACACCGGTGAGGTTAACCCGGTCTGCCTCACCGCCCCGCTCTCGCCAGCGTGCGTGAACATGCCCCTGATCAACTTCGCGAAGGGTGGCTTGTTCGACCCGAACACGCCTCTGTTCAACAACATGTATGCGGGAAACTACGAAGAGTGGACGGTCGTCAATCGCTCCTTTTCGGATCACGCCTTCCACATCCATCAGAATCCCTTCCTGGTCACTGCCGTCAACGGGATCTCGCTGCCGGTGCCGGAATGGCACGATACGATTATCGTCCCGGCGGCTTTTCCACAACCGCCGCCCCCGATTACCGCTCCGAGCGTGACTTTTGGCTCGATCACTTTCCGCACTCACTTCGCCCCAATTACAGTGGGCGAACTGGTAACGCATTGCCATCTCGTGCAGCACGAAGACATCGGAATGATGCAGCGGATCGATATTCTGCCTGCACCATGAAGTCTCTGACCTGTCGGTCGCGGGCAGGAGAAAAGATCGGTGAGCATTCTTGAGCGGCGGTTCAGGAAGCCCCTGCAAAAGCGAATCAAGCGGGGATTTCGCGGCTATCCGATTGCCAGCGTCGCCTATTACGGACCTGACGATCAGCGGGCGAGCAAGGTTGCGGTTGGCGTCATGCGCGGCGAAGGAGAGGGTGTGGCCGAACTCAGGCGTTGGTTTTCAGTGGACGGAGATGTCAGGTTCGACGCCGTCATCAATCGGGAGATCGTCGAGTTCATTCGCGCTCAGGGGGCGCGAACGGTAACCGGAATTGATCGGATTTTCGGTTGTCCTCACGAAGAGGGTATCGACTACCCAGACGGCGGCGTCTGCCCGGCCTGCCCCTTCTGGGCGCATCGTGACCGATGGACGGGCGAGCCGACGCAATGAACGGAAGCCGGCGTTACTGGCGATCCCTATGCGCGTGAAATACCGAAGCCCGCTACGCACAATCTCCGAGAGTTTGAAATCGACCAAGGTGCCTTGGCCAAACAATTCTCCTTCGCAATCGGGAGCCCATGACCCGGAGGTCTGTCTGGCGGTGCTCAAAGAACTCCGTGCCTTCGCAGGTCTTTGAAAATGGCATACGCATAAAGCAGAAGACCTAGACCGAACAAAGGGACGCCGGAAAAGA
>Ga0074044_10002432_pt1 | contig 16291 bp, 14 predicted proteins | sample BogForMeECP23OM1_FD_94443 | JGI IMG/M metagenome (GOLD analysis project Ga0074044, IMG submission 94443) | Bog forest soil microbial communities from Calvert Island, British Columbia, Canada - Bog Forest MetaG ECP23OM1 | ecosystem: Environmental > Terrestrial > Soil > Wetlands ...
AGGATGACTTCTGTATCGGACTGAGTTTTGAAATCGGCGCCGGTGGCTTCGAGTTGTTTGCGGAGTTCGCGGAAGTTGTAGATCTCGCCGTTGAAGACGATCCAATTGCCCGTGACCGGATCTTGCATGGGCTGGTGCCCGAGCGGTGAAAGGTCAATGATAGAGAGGCGGGTGTGGGCGAATCCTATCTGCTCGGCTCCCACGTTGAGTAGGATGGTGCCGGAATCGTCGGGGCCGCGATGGGCGAGACTGAGCGCCGCTTTCGAAAGAAAGTCGGCGGGCAGGGGCGATCCGCGGGACACAACACCAAAAATTCCACACATGTCTTGAACCGGCCTGAGAACGGAGCGTTGCCTGTTCATGATACCTTGCGGGCGCGAGCGCGGCGGTCTGCGGCGAATGCCCGCGACAGCGGTGCAGGGATTTTAGTCTTGCAGTGCAATCGTTTCGTAGCCGGGCGGTGCCCGGCGCTCCACCAGTAACTTTGAGACCCTCGCCCAGGGCTGCAGAAAATGCTAGGCTGCAATTGTGAAGCGCATTCCTTCTCTCGACGGCCTCCGCGCCATTTCCATTTCGCTGGTGTGCGTTGGCCATCTCACTCACGCGGGGCCGGTGCCTAAATTCCTCGGTCCTTATTCGCTTACCGGAGTGCGGGTCTTTTTCGTAATTTCCGGCTATCTGATCACCAGCATTCTGCTGCACGAGCATTCCGAAACTTCCACCATCGATCTGCGCCAGTTTTATATACGGCGCGCTTATCGCATCCTGCCGGCGGCTGCGGTTTTCATGCTATTTGCGCTGGTCGTGTACTGGCATGAGCTGCGCTGGTATGACCTTGGGGCGATGCTTCTGTACCTGATGAACTTCGATCCCGAGCGGCCTTGGATGGTCTCGCACTTGTGGTCGCTTAGCGTGGAGGAGCAATTTTATTTTCTGTGGCCGAGCGTACTGCGCAAGTGGTACCGGCACAGGATCGCCATTCTGGTGGGAGTGATGGTGTTCGCTCCCATCTACAGCGCTGCCTGCTTTCATTTCCGAATTGTCGATGGCGGTTATGGGACGTTTCCCGCAGTGGCGGACAATCTGGCGATTGGTTGTCTGTTAGCGATTTTGAGTTCGCGCATTCCGAGGATACCGGGCTGGGCGGCGCTCTTGATGCTGCTGGCGTTCATCCTCATTCCGAGCTTTGTTCCGAACACGAAAACGCGCACGCTGGTTGACCTGTTTGTGCTCAATCCAATTTTGCATTGCTCGATCGCGGGACTGGTGCTGCACGTCATTCAGTCGCCGTATCGCTTTTTGAATGTTGCTCCGGTCATGTGGCTGGGGAGAATCAGCTACAGCCTCTACCTGTGGCAGGAACCATTTTTCTTTTCTCAGACGCGACCGTCGGTTTACAAAATGCTTCTGGGGGTGGGGCTGGCTTGTCTTTCCTACTATCTCGTGGAACAGCCGGTGCTGCGCTTACGCGGCCGGAAAACGCGGCCGGCTGAAATCGCACTGGCGGAGACGACGACCGCGTGAGCGCGGAAGGCACCTCACAAGGAAGCACGACTCTGGAGAGACTGACGTGAATCGATTGCCCTGGCTGGTCTGTGCGATTGTCCTCTTGCTCGGCCCGCCCTCCCTGCTCGCCCAGCGTCACGGAGGACGCGGCCCCGCGAACTCTCCGAATAGCCCAACTAGCACCGACGACCTGAAGGATTTCAATCGAGCCTTGGCGCTCCAAGCCACCGCGGACCAAAAGACTCAGTTTCAGGAGTTGACCAAAAACACCCAGGCGGCACGAAAGGGCACGCAGGATTTCCTGCACGTTGCGGAAAGCGCGAGCAAAATCGATCTATTGCACTTGAGCGAGCCTCTGACTGACACGGTAGAAGAGGCCCAGGCGGACTCCGAAAAATTCGCGCGAAGCTTTTCGGAGGCGCAAAAATCGGGACTGAAAGCAGTGACAAAAAAGCTGGGAAAAGCGAACGTGGAGATCACGAAGCAAAATAAGGCGCTGAAGCAGAGACTGGGACAGTCCAAGATTGACGGCAAGCAAATTGCGGGAATCGCGGAAAAACTCGATAAGGCGTTGGGCGATTTCCAGACTGAGCAAGGCGCTCTGGGAAAAGAAATGGGGATTCAGGACGCAGGCAGCAGCACGGGGAGTTCGAAATGAGTCGATTAGCCTGCCATTGTCAATGTTTGTAGCAGTAACCGGTATCAGCGCACTGGACGGGCGCATATCGTCAATTGGGAACATCGGATGGGGAGCATCCGAGGAATGGGAACATCCCATACAACTTTTTGAAACGTTTCGGGTTCAATACTATAAAGGGGTGTGATTGTTTGGAGGAAACCTTGAAAGCATCGCGCTTGTTTATTAAACCAGTGGGTTCGGGATGGACGGCAAGAGCCGTTCTTTTACTTTTTGTGTTGGGTGCAGCAACTTGGGCTTGCGCGCAGAGTGGGGCTATGAGTCCGAATCAGGGCGAATCGGACGGAGTCAGCGCCGGCGGAAACTGGCTGGTGTTCGAATCCACCGACAAGATGACGGGGGCGCACAAAGTGCGCTTTGAACTCCAGTCAGATAATTATTTTAAGGAAGACCCCGATTACAAGCCCCGAGTGAATCTGATTTGCAGTGACGGTAAGCTGAAACTGGGAGACTTCAATCCGGGAGTCAGACTGCCTCCGCCAAACCGCCCCGGTTGGTGGGGACAGCCGCAACTGGAGGTGGAAGTGCGGGTGGATGGCGTCCACTATTTCAAGGGCTGGAACTGGATGCGCGGGCATTTTCTTTCCATGGACAAGGGAACAGTCCGAGGGCTGATTGGAGCGAAGGTCTTCAACATTGCTTTGCCCACGCGCAGCGGGCGGCAGATCGCCGAGTTTTCTCCCAGCGGACTGGATCTGGATCGAGTGCGACATGCGTGCGATCTGACCCCTAAAAGGCCGAGCGGAGACTAGGGTCGGATAGAGCTGCGGTCAGGAACTGCTGTTAGGGACTTCGCAAGTAGAGACTTCGCACATCCGAGAGGCGCGGTGCGGATGAAAAATTCGTGTGCGGCGATCCTGTTGCTTTCGTTATTGGGAGCTTCGCAAGCCGTGAAGGCGCAGGAGCAAGCCTCGAAACTTGAAGCCTATGGCGGCTACTACTACGTTCGCGTTAACGTAAATGCCAGCGCCGCCGGCGGAAGCCCCGGGGAAACCTTCAACGCAAACGGCGGAGGCGGCCAGCTTGAGTACAACGTCAACAACCGGCTCGGCGTGGTGGGAGATTTGGCGGGATATGGCGCGACGGCCACCACCAACGGCGCGTTGGTTGGAGGCGTGTTTACCTATCTTTTTGGGCCCCGAGTGAATTTCAGGTATGGCAAAGTCACGCCGTTCGTGCAGGCGCTGTTCGGGGGCGTTTATACGACTGCGGGGATTGGCCATTCGGCGTCTGAAGATAACTTTGCCATGACGGCGGGCGGCGGCATTGATATCAAAGTGTCGAACCACGTTTCAGTTCGCCCTATACAGGCCGAGTACTTCATGACCAAAATTCCCGATGGCCTCAGCAACCGCCAGGATAATTTGCGGATTGGCGCTGGAATCGTGATACGCCTGAGCAAGTAGTTCGCCAGGCATCGCCAAGAATTGAGCCGTGGGCAGTTAGGATTAACCACCAAGGCCACTAAGGTACACGAAGGAACCGCGGAAATGATACTTCGTGATCTTTCGTGTCCTTGGTGGTTTAAGGTTTGAGCGCTGCATCGCGAACCGGACCCACGACTTCCATCACGGTCCCTCGAGTTTCCCTGCCCGTTGTAAAATCAAAGATTACTCATGACGGATCTAGCCGCCTCTATGTCCAAGGAAGACAAACCTATCCCGCCCGCGCGCGCAGAACGTAACGACGAGCGTTACGACGCGCAGCGCATTGAGCAGAAGTGGACGGAGCGCTGGCAAAGCGATCCGACGCTGTATGCCGCCGAGGCGCACTCGACCAAGCCGAAGTATTACGTTTTGGAGATGCTTCCCTACCCTTCCGGCGCGCTGCACATGGGGCACGTGCGCAATTATTCGATCGGCGATGCGCTGGCTCGCTACATGTGGATGAACGGCTATAACGTGCTGCATCCGATGGGTTGGGATTCGTTCGGGTTGCCGGCGGAGAACGCGGCCATCAAGAACAACACTCCGCCGAAGGAGTGGACGCTGGGGAATATCGCGGCCATGAAGGTGCAGATGAAGCGCCTCGGCTTCACTTACGACTGGTCGCGCGAGGTCACCACTTGCCTGCCCGAATATTACCGCTGGAACCAATGGTTTTTTCTAAAGCTCTATGAGTCGGGCTTGGCGTATCGCAAGAAGAGCAAGGTGAACTGGTGTCCCGAGTGCTGCACCGTGCTGGCGAACGAGCAGGTTGTGGGCGGGATGTGCTGGCGGCATGAAAACACTCCGGTGGAGCAGCGCGAACTGGAACAGTGGTTCCTGCGCATCACGAAGTACGCGGACGAGTTGCTGCGCGATCTGGAGAAGCTCTCGGGCTGGCCGGAAAAAGTTCGCATCATGCAGGAGAACTGGATTGGACGCAGCGAAGGCACGCTCGTGGATTTCGATCTGGGCGGAACGGTCGGTCCGGCGGGTTCGACGATCACGGTGTTCACCACCCGCGTGGATACGATCTATGGCGCAACTTCGGTGCAGTTGGCGCCGGAGCATCCGATTGTGAACGACATAATTACGCGCAACCCCGAGTTGCGCGCGCAGGTGGAAGGGTTGATTGCCGAACAGCGCCGGGCGAAAGAGGCGGGCGATATTGGCACTATCGAGAAGCATGGCGTGTTCACCGGGCGCTACGCGAAGAATCCGTATAACGGCGAGCCGGTGCCGGTGTGGGTGGCAAACTACATACTGATGGACTACGGCACGGGCGCGATCATGAGCGTGCCCGCGCACGATGAGCGCGATTACGAATTCGCCAAGAAGTACAAGCTGGAGATCCGGCTGGTGATTTTGCCGCAGTCCAGCGACCCGGAAGAAACCATGACCGCGCCCCCGCTGCCGTTTACGACCATGGACGGGATTTTGGTGAACTCGGGCGAGTTCAACGGGCTGACCTGCGAAGATGCGATTAAAAAGATGACGGCGCGCGCTGAAGAAAAGAAATTCGGCAAGGCGACGGTCACCTTCCGGATCAAAGATTGGGGCATCTCGCGGCAGCGCTATTGGGGCACGCCGATTCCGATGGTGTATTGCGACAAGGATGGCGTGGTGCCGGTCGCGGAAAAAGATCTGCCCATCATCTTGCCGGACAACGTGCCGATCACGCTGGCCGGGGGGTCTCCTCTGGCGAGTGTGCCGTCATTTTTGAATACGACTTGTCCGAAGTGTGGCGGGCCGGCGCAGCGCGAGACTGACACCATGGATACGTTCGTCGATTCGTCGTGGTACTTCTATCGCTACGCCGACGCTGCGAATGACACGGCTCCGTTCGACTCCGCGAAGATCGCTTATTGGTTTCCGATTGATCAATACATTGGCGGCGTGGAACATGCCATTCTCCATCTGATTTATTCGCGCTTCTGGACGAAGTTTATGCGCGACATGGGGATGGTAAAAAACGACGAACCCGTCGAACGGCTATTCACGCAGGGGATGGTAATTAAAGACGGCGCGAAGATGTCCAAGAATCTCGGGAACGTCGTGTCTCCGGACGAGATGGTGGAGCGGTATGGCGCGGATGCTACGCGACTGTATAGCTTGTTTGCCGCGCCTCCGGATCGCGATTTGGATTGGCAGGAAACGGGGATTGAGGGAATTCAGCGGTTCTTGGGGCGCGTGTATCGATTCTATTTGCGGAATCCCGTCGGGCGATCCGGCGCTGCTGAGACGGGGCAAGCCCCGTCTCTACAGACAATGCCGTTGTCGCCACAGGCTCGCTCTGTTCAGCGCAAACTGCATCAGACCATCAAGCGCGTCAGTCACGACTTTCAGGGGCGTTGGCACTTTAATACCTGCATCGCGGCCATCATGGAACTGGTCAACGAAATTTATGGCGCAGAGGAGGCGATTGCCGGTGGGCAAGTTCCCGCGTCGCTGATCTTGGATGTGCAACGCAGCATCGCCCTGCTGCTCGCGCCCATGGCTCCGTATCTGGCGCACGAATTGTGGGAGATGACGGGCGAAACTAGCAACCTGCTGAAAGTTCCGTGGCCGAAATACGACCCGGCTTTGGCGGCGGAGGACGAGATCGAGATTCCGGTGCAGGTCAACGGAAAGCTACGTGGATTGGTGGTCGTGCCGACCGCTGCGGACGAAGATCAAATCAAGCAAGCCGCGCTCGCTGACGAAAAAGTGTGCGTGGCGATTACGGGCAAGCAGGTGGTGAAAGTCATTGTCGTACCGAAGAAGCTGGTGAATATCGTGGTGAAGTAAGTCATCGGGTCATCTCACCATCGGGTCATCTGACCATCTAAGATCACCGCCGCGGAGGTTGCGATGGCCAGATGACCCGATCACCCGATGGCCGGTAGTGTCCTAATTAGGACACTACCCGATGGCCCGATTGCTTGCAACTGAACCCTCAATTTGAGACACTCATCCGTGGAAACCCAATCCCCGCTTAACCAGGCAATCGTTGTCCTCGACTTCGGAGCGCAATATTCACAGCTGATTGCGCGCCGCATTCGCGAACAGAAAGTCTTTTCGGTTGTTCTGCCGTTCAACGCCAGCCTGGAAGAGATCCGCAGCTACTCTCCGGTGGGAATCATTTTGTCGGGCGGGCCGTCGTCCGTTTACGACAAAGACGCGCCGCTGGCCGATAAGCGCGTCTTCGATCTTGGCATCCCCGTGCTCGGCATCTGCTACGGACTGCAGTTCATGGTGTATGCGCTCGGCGGCAAAGTGCGTCCGGCTGCGAAGCGCGAGTACGGGCACGCTAAAGTCGAGATTCAGCACGCTGAGTCGCAGCTTTTCCAGGGGCTGCCACATCTGCTTGCGGTTTGGATGTCGCATGGCGACTCGGCGGAAGAATTGCCTCTGGGCTTCCGATTGACGGCGAAAACTCCGGATGCGGTTGCCGCCATTGAGAACGCTGAACGCAAGATGTGGGCGGTGCAGTTTCATCCTGAGGTGCACCACACGCCGCTTGGGTCGGATATCTTGCGCAACTTTGCGCTCAACATTTGCGGAGCGAAACCTTCGTGGACGCCGCAGCATTTTATTGATGCGACCGTAGCGCAGGTGAAGGAGCAGGTGGGCAGCGGGCGGGCTATCTGCGCGCTTTCGGGCGGCGTGGATTCTGCGGTGGCAGCGGTGCTGGTGGATCGGGCCATGCGCGATGCTTCCGGCGAATCGCGGCTCACTTGCGTGTTCGTCAACAATGGCGTGCTGCGCAAGAACGAGTTCGAAAAAGTTCAGCAAAATCTACGCGACAAACTTGGACTGCACGTGGTTGCGGTCGATGCTACTGAGCGTTTTATGAAAAGGTTGGCGGGGGTGAGCGACCCGGAGACTAAGCGCAAGATCATTGGCAACGAGTTCATCGAAGTTTTCGACGCCGAAGCTCATCGCATCGAGCAAACGGAAGGCCATGTTAAGTGGCTGGTGCAGGGGACACTGTATCCCGACGTGATCGAATCGCGCTCGGTGCGCGGGCCCTCGGAGGTCATCAAGTCGCATCACAACGTCGGCGGATTGCCGGAGAAGATGAAGCTCAAACTCATCGAGCCGCTCAAAGACTTATTCAAAGATGAAGTGCGGCGAATTGGGCGCGATCTCGGCATGCCTGAGGACATCTTGCAGCGGCAGCCATTTCCTGGTCCTGGGCTTGCGGTGCGCATTTTGGGCGAAGTGACTAAGGAGCGCGCCGACTTGCTGCGCGAGTGCGATGACATTGTTGTTGGTGAAATCAAAAAGGCGGGGCTGTATCAGAAGATCTGGCAGTCGTTTGCTGTGCTCTTGCCGGTGATGTCCGTCGGGGTGATGGGCGACCAGCGGACTTACGCTTACACTTGCGCTGTGCGCGCTGTGCATTCCGAAGATGGCATGACTGCCGATTGGGTTCCGCTGCCTTATGAGGTGCTGAAGACGATTTCGAATCGCATCGTGAACGAAGTGCGCGGCGTGAATCGCGTCGTTTATGACATTACCTCTAAGCCTCCTGGGACGATTGAGTGGGAGTGAGCCTCGAGTGGCGCGGACACTCCTGTCCGCGCAGACCTCGCACCGCAACGCCGGGTAGGGTTTTGAGGACAGCCTCTTCCCTGCGCCCGAGCCGAACTTCCTAGCGCTCTCTATCCCCGTTCCCGTCCCTGGCGAACAATCGCAACCAAATCGGCAGTGGAGACTCCTAACTTCACGCCCTTCACATCCAGCGGGGACGCCTTGGATAGGCTCCCTTCCCATTTCACTTTGCCTCGAAACCGCCGCAAGCCAACCTGAGAACGCGTCTGGATGAACAAACGAAGGGCTGCCTCCACCGTTGCCTTCTTGGTATCGATGCCACCGAGTCGCATGGCCTGGCGCATCAGCTTGTCATCGATGTCGATATTGGTCCGCATGTGTGCCCTACCTTGATGTGTAACATTAGCACAACTTTGTGTATCGCAAGTTGTCAGGACTTGGAGCACGAAAATACCCACTCAAGCCTAAAGAGGAGCTTGAGTGGGCCATCCGCCTGCCGGAACGACTTCCGGATACGGCGGGCACGCGCGTTGTCTCGGGCACCGGGCTAGGCAGTCCTCCTTGCCCCGGACGCAGCCCGCGGATACATCTGGCTGATCATGGTCTCATCCTGTACCGACAGCTCGTAGTTCAGTGGGGTCGCGACATGATTCTTGAAAAGTGAGGCATCGAATTGGTAGAGCATGATGGACTTGGGGTCGAATCGGGTCGCGCTGATCCCCTGTGGGGAATATTTTTGCAGAATGTTCTGGTCGATCTCGGCTCGGCTCCAGAAGTTTGGCGGTCCCGCAAACGTCCGGTACACGGCGTCTGTGTCCCAATCGAGCTGCTCGTTGGGCTGCTGATGTTCGTGAATGCATCCCAAGGCGTGGCCAAATTCGTGGACCACGACCCGCTCAAACTCTTGGTCTTCGGTGTCATCCCGCAACCAGCCAAAATTCATGGTGGGCGCGTTCGTGGCAAAGTAACTGGTCACCAGGCAATCCTTACCAATCGCGGACCAGGAGCCGGAGTCGGCCTGAAATGATATCCGTACCTGTGGGTTGGGATCATCGCCGAAGTCAATCCGGACGTTGGCATATTCCTCCCACAGCTTGGCTTTCTCCGTCACTTTCTGCCGCTGGAAGGTATCGCCGTCGAGAAATTTGCAGGTCAGGGTTTGTCCGGGGTCCCATTTCTTCAGGTCAATCAGAGCCATCCTGGCGACGGCGACTGGGTCGGTGGCGTGCAGCTCTCCTAGAGCTCCAATGGCGGCGACGTGTGCGGTGAAGCTCGCATGCGCGGGGAGCCGCTTTCCAGACCCTTTTCCCTTCTCTTTCACGGCCGTCAAGTATCGTGAGACGGCCGCTTTGTGCGTCTGAGCGTTGGGATCGAGTTGTTCAGGAACGACACGGTCAAAACAGATGCGGGGGGCAGTTGAATCTTTTGACATAAGAACCTCCAATGGTTAGAAAAACGCTTAGGTTCGATTCGAGAAAGGGCCGACACGAATCCAAAACGCGTCGAGAGTCGGCCCGAGTGGCGTTGTCCAGTTCGTCTTGAATTGGGGGCGAGGCTTGTTTGCTCCAGACCAAGCCTCGCCGACACCGGAATGTTTCGCGCCCAGCCAACCGCAGCCGTTGCGCCTAGTTGAGAGTTCCCAGAACCTTAGATCCAGATTCCAAGGAGCACCCCGATTAAGGGGACTCCGATCAGAATCTACTACGCAGCCAACCGCCTACGTGCAGCGAGCGCGGCTCTTGCTTTCACCATAGCGCCGGTCGTGAGCGCATCGAGTTTTTGTTTATTTGCTTGCATGTCTTTCTCGAGCATATCGATGATGTTGTGAAAGGTCGTATAACTGTTGACGAAGTTTTTATCCATGGGCAACGCTTTCACGGCATCGAGAGCCTGTTGTACGGCCGCGGCATCCGAGGCAACTACGTCAGCGTAGGTTTTGGTGAGAGCTGCGGTAACACCCATTGCCGCGACCTTGGCCAACCCCTGGGCTGACGCGTACGACTGGTAGACGTAAATGGTTTCGTCAATCGTATTGTTATTGAGGAAATCCGATCGGCTGTACTGATATTGCACTACAGTCATAAACAAGTAGAGGCCTTCCGTCACTTGTTTGTAGGTAGTGTTCTTCATGAGATCGGTCGAGGTCGCGGATTTGAGGCCAGACAACAGGCCCTCGACAGCGGAAACGGCCGCATCCGCGATTACAGCCTCCATTCCCGCAAGCGAAGTAGCAGCTGCCTTTAGGTTCGCAGGATCTCCTCCCTTGCTGCCGGCTGGAACTGGCCCACCGAGGATCGCCGCTTTAACGCCGCTAATGATCTTGATCACGTTGTCGAGAGACCACTCTGACATCGTTTGCAGATGTTGGTATTGCCCTCCGACCAGAAGTACCTGGTCCGTGATATGTGAATCGGCGAATGTTTTCGTTACCAGGTCAGACAACTCTTTTGTGCAATTGGTCACCGTAGTCTGCATCGCTGCCGTTTGGCTGTCTATATAGGTCTGAAAAGCCGCGTTCAGCTGTGTTTGTTGTTCAATCGTGTTTGAATGACCCATTGTTGTTTCTCCTTATTTTCAAAGTTTGTAGTAGCGTTCCCCCAATACAGCTAATGCAGCCAACGAGCAATAATCACTTGGTTCGAGAAACCGGACTCTATATTCCACTAACTCGCGAGTAACTGTATTCGGCAGCGGCAGCGCCGTCTGTGCGCCAGCTCACTTATGGCCCACCTACTTTCGAGGATGGTACGAACGGCTACGCCATTTTTGCGCTGTGGTGGATTGAGGGGCAGAGTAAGACGGTGAGTAACACACTATGTGCGCTAACACGCAGACGCAGGTCTTTTCAAGAGATACTGTGATACGACGAATAATTGTGAGTAGAACTAATGAAATATCGTTTCGGGCGATTGAAGGAGGCCAGAGTCCCGCCCGGATTCTGGTGGTGAACGATGTGGAGGAGACTCGCGACGTATTAGAAAAGTTGCTGACCTCGGATGGCTACCGCGTGGACGCAGCGCGCGGGGAAGAAGATGCGGTGCTGCGAGCCAAGCGTGAGCTCCCAGCCCTGATTCTGGTAAGCCTGGGCGGACCCGAGGAGGGCTGGGTCGCGTCCGCTGCTCGGATACGCAATGGGGCGGAATTGGGCGCGAGCCCGCCCATTGTGTTGTTTGGAGCGGAGGGGATTCCGGAAGGCACCGAGGTGCAGATCGACACAAACATTTATCTCACCTCGCCGGACAACTTCGATCAGCTCAGGCGGTTCTTGCGCCGTCTGCTGGATAGGGCAGCGAGCGTTTAATAGAGGTTACAGTCTGCCGATCGCTGCGAAATAAACGGTCGGTTTCCTCTTTGACAAGGCGGTAGCATTCGCAGACGTTCGCTTCCAGGCCGGGGCGGTTAACAATCGTGATGCGTCCGCGAGAGTAGCGGATCAAACCGGCATCCTGCAGGCGGCCGGCCGCCACCGTAACACTCTCGCGGCGTCCACCCAACATGTTGGCGATGAATTCCTGGGTCATCTGGATCTCATCGGAGTGGACGCGGTCGTGGCTTAGTAACAACCAGCGGCAGAGGCGTTGCTCCACCGCGTGGAGACGATTGCAGACGGCCGTCTGCGAGATCTGGATCATGAGAGCCTGGGTGTAGCGCAGTAAGAGACGCTGCAGAGGGCCGGCCTTGGCGAACTCCTCCTGGAGGGTTTTCACCTTCATTCGAAATGCGCCGCCGGCGATTTGCACAACGGCGCGGTTCGACATAGTTTCTCCACCGAGAAACAGGGCGATACCGACGACGCCATCGTTTCCGGCCAGCCCCATTTCAGCGGTTGCGCCATCGTGCATGGTATGCAGCAAGGAAACAACACAGGAAGTCGGAAAATAAAGATAGTCGAGGTGCGCACCGGGTTCATAGACGACCTCCCCCAGCTGGAAGGCGATTCGCTCCAGCTTGGGAGTAAGTTGCGCGAGTTCTTCAGTGGGGAGGGAGGAAAGAAGTAAGTTGCCGATGCCATTTTCGGCAGGTTGCGCAGAGCGGATCATGACGGGGTATTGTATCGCAAAATTGAGCAGTTAGTCATGAGGGGCGTCAGTTAGTTTGGATATGTAATTCGGAGCGTGCGCGACCGTTGTCTCGGGCACCCGGCCCGCTGCGGCGTTGCGTGGGGAGAAGAATGTAGGGGTCCTTCGACTGCGCGCTGGTTCGGTTCGCTCACAGCGCTCCGCTCAGGATGTCGGGGTTGGGGAGAGCGTTCGACGACGTCCGCGACGCTAGTCGTTGAGAGTATATTTAGCTCGCGGCAAAATGCAGATCCCTCACTTCGTTCGGGATGACAAGATGTGGAGTGATTGATGATTCTGCCTCATCCGCACTACCATATTGCCATGCCCGTTGAGTCCGAAATTCCGACAGCCTCTTATATCCGCGCTCCGCGCGGAACCACGCTTTCCTGCAAAGGTTGGCAGCAGGAAGCGGCGATGCGCATGCTCATGAATAATCTTGATGAGGAGGTTGCCGAGCGGCCCCAGGATCTGGTCGTCTACGGCGGGACTGGCAAGGCGGCTCGCAATTGGGATTGCTATCACGCGATTGTCCGGGCTTTAAAAGCCTTGGAAAACGATGAGACTTTGCTGGTGCAGTCGGGCAAACCGGTGGGCGTTTTCAGGACGCATGAGTACGCTCCGCGCGTGTTGATTGCTAATTCGAATCTGGTTGGGCATTTTTCGAATTGGGAGAAGTTCAACGAACTGGAACGCGCGGGACTGATGATGTATGGGCAGATGACGGCTGGGTCGTGGATTTACATCGGCTCGCAGGGGATTGTGCAGGGGACTTACGAAACGTTTAACGCGGCGGCCGACAAACATTTCGGCGGCGATTTGAGTGGGAAGCTGATCGTCTCCGGCGGCATGGGAGGAATGGGAGGCGCTCAGCCACTCGCGGCTACCATGACGGGCGCGGCGTTTCTGGGGATTGACGTTGATCCCGCACGCATCAAGAAGCGGCTTAAGACTGGGTATTGCGATTTTCTGGTAACAACTTTAGATGAGGCTTTGCGGATTCTTAAGAATGCGGTGCGCAAAAAAGAGAATGTTTCGGTTGGGCTGGTGGGGAACTGTGCGGACATCATTCCGGAACTGGCCGAGCGCGGCGTGGTGCCCGACATTCTTACCGATCAGACTTCGGCGCACGATCCGCTGAATGGGTACGTGCCGAATGGGATGACGCTGGAGGCGGCTGTCGAGTTGCGAAAGAACGATCCGCAGGCTTATCAGGAGCGATCGCTCGATGCCATGGCTCGGCACGTGGAAGGGATGCTGCGGCTGCAGAAGATGGGATCGGTAACGTTTGACTACGGGAACAACATTCGTACGTTCGCGTTTCAGCGCGGGGTTAAGAATGCTTACGATTTCCCAGGATTTGTGCCGGCTTATATTCGGCCGCTGTTTTGCGAGGGGCGCGGGCCGTTCCGGTGGGCGGCGCTTTCGGGGGAGGCTTCGGATATTGCGGTCACTGACGATCTGGTGCTGGAACTTTTTCCGGAGAATCGCAGTTTGAGGCGGTGGATTGAGCTCGCTCGCAAGCGCATCAAGTTTCAGGGATTGCCGGCTCGCATCTGCTGGCTGGGATATGGCGAGCGGGCGCGGTTTGGGCTTGCGATTAACGATCTGGTGAAGAAAGGGACGATCAAAGCTCCGATCGTGATTGGACGCGATCATCTGGATTGCGGGTCGGTGGCTTCTCCATTTCGTGAGACGGAGAGTATGAAAGACGGCTCGGACGCGGTGGCCGATTGGCCGCTACTGAATGCTTTGGTGAATACGGCGGCGGGCGCGTCGTGGGTGTCGATCCACAACGGCGGCGGCGTGGGCATTGGGTATTCGCTGCACGCGGGGCAGGTGACGGTTGCCGATGGCACGGAGATGATGGCCTCGCGCATTGAGCGGGTGCTCACTACCGATCCGGGGATGGGCGTGATTCGGCACGTGGACGCGGGGTATCAGGAGGCTAAGGAGTTTGCGGCGAAGACTGGCGTGCGCATTCCTATGGGGCTGCGATGAACATCTACCACGGTGACACGGAGGCTCGGAGGAAAATTGAGCTTCTTTATGAGGATTACAGAAAACATTATTGGAGCAGCTATTGAGGTGCATCGCCAGCTTCGGCCTGGTCTGCTTGAGTCGGTATGAGGAATGCGTGTGTCAGGAATTTTGGCTTCGAAGTATTCCATTCCTTGCACAGGTGGAACTGCCTTTCGTCTACAAAGGACTGGGAACTGGCGGGAAATATCGAATTGATTTGATTGTGGGCAATGAGGTAGTCGTTGAACTGAAGGCTGTGGAAAGACTACTCAGCGTGCACGATGCGCAACTCTTGAGCTACTTGAAGCTTACTGGGAAACACGGGGGGCTGATCATCAACTTCAATGTCGTTGTTCGTCATCGGGGAATTCTACGACGCATCTTATGACCTGCGAATTTCTCCGTGCCTCCGTGTCTCCGTGGTGGATATTCTTTCTCCGGGGCAGAAATGGCTAAGAAATCGGCTCTCTTGCTGGTAAATATCGGCCAACTTCTCACGCTGCGCTCGGCGGCTGCCGGCCCGCGACGCGGCGCTTCTCTTTCTGAACTTGGAATCATTGAAGACGCTGCTGTGCGTTGCCTGGGCGGCAAGATTGTTTCGGTGGGCACGACAAAGGACGCGCTTCGCGATCCGTGGCTGAAGAAGAATCGCAAAAAGATTATTGAGATCGATTGTGCCGGCCGCGTGGTTTTGCCTGGATTTGTCGATTCCCATACGCACCCGGTGTTTGTGCATCCGCGGCTGGTGGATTTTGAGAAACGGATTTTTGGGGCCGGCTATGAAGAGATTGCCGAGGCGGGTGGAGGAATTCGCTCGAGCATCGACGGCGTGCGGAAGGCCAGCAAAACCGCGCTGACGCTGAAGGTTCTGGCGGCTCTGGCGGATTTGGCTCATCACGGAACTACGACCGTCGAAGCGAAGTCCGGATACGGTCTGAGCCTTGAGTCTGAACTGAAGTCACTGGAGGCCATCGGGGCGGCGGCGCGGGAATGGCCGGGGACCGTGGTTTCCACTTTTCTGGGCGCGCACGTGGTTCCACCTGAGTATCGCGGGCGCTCCGAGAAATATGTCGACTTGGTCTGCACCGGAATGATGCCACTCGTTGTGAAGCGCAAACTTGCCGAGTTTGTGGATGTCTTTTGCGATCGCGGCGCCTTCAGCGCGGAAGAGACGGATTTGATTTTTGCGGCTGCGGAGCGGTACGGCCTGGCCGTCCGCGCGCATATAGGGCAACTCAGCGAAACGCGGCTGGGGCCGCTGCTGCGATATCATCCGGCATCTTTCGACCACATGGATTACGTGAACGACGCCGACCTGACCGTTTTGGCGCGGAGCGACACCATCGCGACATTGGTGCCGGGGGCAAATTATTTTCTGGGCTTGGCGAGGTATCCGGATGCGAGGCGGTTCATTGAATCTGGCGTGGCCGTGGCGCTTGCGACCGACTACAATCCGGGATCTTCACCGACGCTCAGCATGCCGATGGCGATGTCGCTAGCCTGCACGCACATGAAGATGTCTGCGGCGGAGGCGATTGCGGCGGCAACGGTTAACGGCGCGTGGGCACTGCGGCTGGCGGGTTGCAAGGGCAGCGTGGAGGCGGGGAAAGACGCCGATCTGGCGGTATTTAACGTGAGCGATTATCGCGAGATTCCATATTGGTTTGGAGTCAATCGTTGCGCACTGACGATCATGAACGGCGTGGCGAGCGGCCGGATCTGATTGCCGGAAAGACGCTGCTGGTTCGAAAAGGCGAGGTGCGAAAGAGCACGCGAAAGTCGGAGAATCGCGGAAGAGGGGAAGGACGCGGCGAGGACCTCTGGAAGGATTTGGAACGAACGGCAGGGCGTTGCTATAATCTGAAGGTTCTGCACCGTCCCAGCTCATCGGCTGCTTTGCTTTGCGGCATCCCGTCCAGTGAGAGCGCACGATGCACGGCCAGATTGGGCCGCCAAGTCGCAATGTGGACAGCGCTGTAAGGATGAAGGGACAGAAGTGGCCAGGTAGCTCAGGTGGTAGAGCGCAGCCCTGAAAAGGCTGGCGTCGG
>Ga0074044_10002433_pt1 | contig 16291 bp, 22 predicted proteins | sample BogForMeECP23OM1_FD_94443 | JGI IMG/M metagenome (GOLD analysis project Ga0074044, IMG submission 94443) | Bog forest soil microbial communities from Calvert Island, British Columbia, Canada - Bog Forest MetaG ECP23OM1 | ecosystem: Environmental > Terrestrial > Soil > Wetlands ...
CGCACTTGGCGGGGAACCGATATCCTTGTCGGTGACATAAGGCGCATAAAACATCAGATGCGGCGGAATGTGAACCAATTTGTTCGCCGTGGGAACCAAAAGGTAGCCCAGGTCTGAAAGCATGTAAACGATTCCGGGCTTGCGCGGGGCCTGGAACTTCCCAGTCCGATAACCCTCATCGAGATCAGCCTTGATTTGGTCCTCGTTCTTCCCCAGCGCGCGTTGCGCCTCTACGAAGAGCCGGGTAAGGAGCGTCGTTGCGCTTCCTTCAGCGTCAAAACAAGTGGGTTCCAGATTGACCGGCGCTTGCCGATCCACAAAGCAGGAGAAGCCATTGCTTCCGTCTCGGACTTTTACGTAGCCAGTGCTGTCAAGAACATAGACAGTAGCCTTGCTGGAAACCTCGGGTGGGCCCGCGCTCTCGGCCAGCTTGATTTTCTCTTCGCGCGAAAGGGAAAAATCGTACGCTGGCTTGATGGTATTCGTCTGGGCGACGGCGGCCAGATTGCTCATCGCGAGAATCGCAGTTCCCAGCACGATTTGAAGCAGCCCTTTTCGATAGAAAGGCGTCGTCATAGCTCACTCCCTTCTGAGAGGCTGGTAGTCTAGACGAAGTAGGTCGGAAAAAGTCAACCGCACCACGAAATAATTTCACCCACTTGTCGTCTATTTGCTAAGTGACGATGTAATATAATAACGCTTTAGCTGACTGTCAAGCACAAAATGTCTGATTCGCGACCTGCTCCAGAGGGAAAAGATCTACAACACCGTGCGCCCCCACCGGTCCCTCGGCTACCTGACGCCCGCAGCAGTTCCTGCTGCGGGCGTCTTCTCAAAGAAAGGAATGACAAGCGTCAACTGGACGAACCCAGTCTGGACAGTTGACGAAATCTGTGTCACTCTTGTTCGTCTATTGGCTAAATGACGATAACCAAACACACTGACGGAAAGAAATGAAATCTGATGTCCATATATAAAAGGCTTGACGCGCTCCAGATTGAACAAAGCTCTTAACACGCGGGACTTCGCTGAGAACGCATGAAAGGCGAGCGATGAGCGACAAACTGGCCCCGGGATTTACTTGGCAGATGTTCTCACCCACATCGCGAATCACGTCATGGACGGAGGCGACGTGCAAACGTAGCAGTTGGTCAGCGACCCGCAGAAAGAATTCTTCAAGCAACTCTCGCAAAGGGAGAGGATGGGATTGTGGAATGCTTCTCGAGGCGTATTCCGGGCGTGAACGAAGCGGGAGACCGCGCATGGTATCCCAATCCGAGAAGCTCCCTCCAGGGACTCCCATCGAATGATCGCGTGCGAAGCTCCGAGCAGACACGATTGGTGTTGTGGTTTCGCAATTAGGAAAGGGAGAACCGGATTGAATTCCAATATTAAACTTGCGCTGGAAACGAAAGCCACCAAGACATACAACGATTTCCAAAAGAAACAACGTCCTCTGAGCATGCCGATCCATCCAGCGGTCAACTTCGAGGCGGAATCCAGTCGTCAACTGGGAAAAGATTTTCGCGACGGATCGGAAATGGTGTATCAGCGATTTGGCCATCCGACGTCGCGAGCAGCCGCCGATAAAATTGCCCTGCTTGAGGGCGCCGAGTCGGCACTCGTCTTCGGTTCAGGAATGGGAGCAATCTCCACGACCCTCATGGCGCTAGCGGGGTCTGCCGGGGCGCACGTGGTGGCGCAGCGGGAAATCTTCGCTCAAACATTTACATTCTTGAACGAAACATTGCGAACTTTCGGAGTCGAGACGACCTTTGTCAATGTCCCTGACCTTTGTGAAGTGCGTAGAGCAATTCGGGCCACAACAAAGCTGGTTTACATCGAAAGCCCCTCCAATCCTCTGCTTCGAATCGCCGACATCGCTGCCATTTCCGCAATCGCACAAGAAGCAGGAGTTCCCGTCCTAATCGACAGCACGTTTGCTAGCCCGTACTTGCAGAATCCGATAAGTCTAGGCGCGAGTGTCGTACTGCATTCAGCCACGAAGTTTCTTGCCGGACATTCCGATGTGATGTGCGGTGCGGCGGCGGGGAGAAGCGAACTAATAGGCAATATCGGGAGCATGCAAAGGCTGCTGGGCACTGTTCTCGATTCGCATGCTAGCTGGCTGCTCTTGCGAGGCATCAAATCGCTCGGGATCCGCATGCAGCGGCAGACGGATTCAGCTCTGGCCATCGCAAGATTCCTCAAAGATCAGACCGAGATCGAGTGCGTCAATTATCCCTATCTGGAAGGATCTCCCCACTATGAGTTGGCAACCAAGCAAATGCGCGGTGGAGGGGGCGTGCTTTCCTTCCAGTTCAAAGGAGGGTTTGAAGCGGCCACAAAGTTCGTCGACGCACTCCAGTTGATTCCGGTGGCGACGAGTTTAGGAGGAGTCGAGTCGGTAATCGAGATCCCCTTCGACATCGATTGGGGCGAGGATCAGCTCGGTACCGCAGCACAAAATACCGGAATCGCCCCTGGGCTTGTCCGCTTGTCGGTGGGAATCGAAGATATGGCTGACTTGCTGGGCGATCTTCGCCGAGGGTTCCAAGCATTGCGCGCTTAAAGCGATAATGCCTTTCGTGATACACGAGAGTGCGGCCGGGTGCCCCATTTCTCGCGTTCTTTGCGAGTCGCCTGTGGCATATGATGGTCGCTTTACCACATTTTTCGAGTTTCTGCGCAGCAGCAGTAAGGAGTGTGAGACATGGAGATTCACGACCTGAACGTATTTCTGGACTACTTCGACAAAATTCACAAGCGCACTGTGCGGGTCGTCCGCTGTATTCCTCCGGACAGAGTCGACTGGTCGTTTCGCGAAGGCAAATTCACACTAGGAGACTTGGCGCGGCACATCGCCGGTGCCAATCGCTACATCTTCGCCGAAACCCTCGCGGGCAAGCCGAGCCGATACGCCGGCTGCGGCCGGCAATTGGCTCCCAGTTATGATGAGATCCTTTCCTTCATGGAAGCGCTGCATAAAGAATCGTCGGAGATTATCTCCCGCCTCACCGACCTGAATGGCGAATGCAGGACGCCGGATGGCGCGGCCACCGCGACATGGAAATGGATGCGCGCGATGCTGGAACATGAGATCCACCATCGCGGCCAGCTCTACATCTACCTCGCCATACTGAAGGTGCCCACCCCGCCGATCTTTGGACTTACGTCGGAGCAGGTCATTGAGCGGAGCGTCGAAAGACGCTAGCGACCATGGGATAAATGAGCCCCGCGGGAATCGCGGGAGACCAAGGGAGTCAGACCGGGGGGGCCACAACGCAGCTTGCGCAGCCAGTACAATAGCTTCACCGCCTGTTTTCCCCCGGAACCGAAGCGCACCCTCGGCGCTCGCCGATCATACGATTGCCTGGTTGTGGCAGGCGAATAGATCACATGTAACACGACCAGGGAGCGAACACCGTGGGTGCAGAGGTTGGCGGAAGTAAGCACCCCAATGTTGGAACTACGCCAATTCTGTTGCACCTGCCGAAGCCCTGTTCGCGACATCCACCGGTCGTGCGGCGGTGTCCAGAGCACTCAGTTGCGAACCAATGCGAACGACCTCTTGCACAAGTCGCTGGCGGGAAGGGCCTGCCCCGGCACAAACCCGCGAGTGACTGCCGAGGGCATAGAGAGGACATCCTTGCTGGGGTCACGGTAAGCCGGCTGCGCCCTCGGGACTCGATCGGCAGCTTAATGCATCCGTCGCGCGCAACTCCCAGGGGCGAAAGCTAGACTTTACAAGCGAAAAGATCTATGTCATTATTGTTTCGTCAGTTAGCTAACTATCAACGCAATTACGGTTCCGTCAAATTCGCTCACACAAAGGAGTGGGAAACCGATGCCTGTTCTTCAGTACGTCCATCTCGATGTTTTTACGGATCAGCCGTTCACGGGCAACCAGCTGGCCGTATTCCTCGATGCCGCGGGCATTGACGAACGGCAGATGCAGCGGATCGCGAACGAAATAGCTCTCCCCGAAACCACTTTCGTAATTCCCCCCGAGGTTCCCGGAACTGACGCGCGCGTCCGCATTTTCACTCAAGCCAGAGAGTTGCCGATGGCTGGGCATCCGACGATCGGGACGACGTTTGCGCTAGCAGGAGCGGGACGACTGCGTGCTGGCGCCGATACAACGGTGCTCGGCCTCGGCATAGGACCAACGACCGTGGGACTCGAATGGAGGCAGAACGGCTTGCGCTTTGCTTGGATGACGCAACCGAATCCGAGATTCGGGCCCGTCGTCGCCGACACCGTTGCGGTTGCCGCAGCAGTTGGTGTGCAGCCGTGCGACCTTGCAGGTGGAGACTTGCCGGTCCAAGTCGCGTCGTCCGGAATCCCATTTCTGTACGTTCCGCTAAATTCGCGCGCGGCGGTCGATTCCGCATCCCTCGAACGTACGAGGTTATGCACGTTACTCCGCGCGGTGGATCTCGAAGAGCTCCCTGTATTCGTATTCTCGCTTGAGCCGGCCGACGATGATGCCACGGTCTACTGTCGAATGTTCGCGCCCGTCCTCGGTATTCCAGAGGATCCGGCCACCGGCGGCGCGAGTGGACCGCTGGGCGCATATCTGTTCAAGTACAACGCTGTATCGGCCGACACTGCCTCACGGTTCGTGAGCCTTCAAGGCGTCCGGATGGGTCGCCCGAGTCGTATTCACATTGCGCTCTCGATCCGTGCTGGAGTTCTCGAGGAGGTTCGGGTCGGCGGTGAGGCGGTAGTTGTGGGCACTGGAACGGTTCGCGCTTAGCCGGCCGCCGATTAGCTGCGCCGTCACTGACTAAAGGCACCGCGACGTATTCAGGTCTGAGGAGTCACATGCCAAAGAAACTTCGCGCCGGAATTCTCGCCGCTACCGGCACCGTCGGCCAACGCTTCATCGAACTGCTCGCAAATCACCCGAACTCGAGATTACAGCACTCGCCGCATCCAGCGCTTCGGCCGGTAAAACGTACCGCGAAGCCTGTGCGTGGCAACTGTCGAGCGATCCGCCTCCGCATGTCGCCCAGATGGTCGTGCAGGAATGCACAGCTGAACTGGCATGCGAGGTGGTCTTCAGTGCTCTTCTCACCGACCAAGCGCGCGATCGCGAACCGCCAGTTCGCGAGTGCCGGACATAAGATCTTCACCAATGCCTCGGCGCACCGCATGCAGGCAAGAGGGATTGTTTATGGAGAGTCAACCAGTCGCAATCAGAACCACTACCAGTGTCGAAAACGGACACGTGCAGGAAGTAGTGCGCCGGTCCCACGAAGAATTGCGCCAACTCTTGCAACAGCGCGCGGAGGTGATGCGCCGGATTAGAACCATCAAACGAATCATCGATGGCTTGGCTAACTTGTTCGGGGATATGGTCTTGAGTGAGAAATTGCTGGAGCTGGCCGGTCGCAAGAGTAACGGACGGCAGACCGGCTTCACCAAAGCCTGCCAGGAGGTAGTCCGCCGGGCCCACGAAGAATTGCGCCAACTCTTGCAACAGCGCGCGGAGGTGATGCGCCGGATCAGAACCATCAAACGAACCATCGATGGCTTGGCTACCTTGTTTGGGGATGTTGTCTTGAGTGAGGAATTGCCGGAGCTGGCCGGTAGCAAGAGTAACGGACGGCAGACCGGCTTCACCAAAGCCTGCCGCATGATTCTAATGGATGCCAACCGCGCTCTGAGTGCGCGCGATGTCTGTGACCGGATTCAAGAAAAACTGCCGCCAATGCTCGAGCGACATAAAGATCCCATGGCGTCGGTCAGGACGTGCTGAATCGACTTGTGGCCTATGGTGAAGCTCGGGCTGTCGCTCTTGAAAACGGTCGCCGAGCCTGGAAATGGATTGCCGACTCGGAACCTGAGTCGGTGCCAAGCTAGCGGCTTAGCTCCCTGATTGAGGCTATCCCGGAGGAAGGAGCATGCCTTTCTCCAGATGCCGCGTGAAGAAGGCATACGAAGCAGCATGTGGATCGTGCGTCAGCATAACAATGGTTTTTTGAAAGTCTTCATTCGGGCGCTTTAGGATTTCCAGAATATCCGTGGCAGAGTACTGTCCAAGTCGCCGGTAGGCTCGTCCGCCAGCAACAGCGTCGGATCGCTCACAATGGCGCGCGCGATGGCGAGACATTGCTCCTGTCCGGGCGGAAAGCTGCTTGGCAATCCTTCTCGTTCACTGGAGCACGCGTCGACGATGTTGAGGGCGTCCGGGTTAAACTGCCAAACTTTCGACCTAAGAGAAATGGTCGCCGTATCAGCACGCCGGCAACTTCAGGACGCCAACGGTGGTCACTCATGGACAGCGCGACTACCGGGCAATGTTTCACAAGCATTCACCTGTTCAAAACGCCGCAAACCCCGGAGCCTTCCAAAGCGCTGTATTTCCCGGACGATGCACCACGTTAGGGGAAGCCATAGAACTCTCACCTCTTCCACAAAACCATTAACAACTGCGGGGATGAGCGGACGAAGAAGTGATGTTTCATTCCCTGCTTCGAAGCGGCCGAATCGAAGACGCACGCTCCTGACTTCGGCCGTCAACGCCTTATTTAAGGGTGCCGTCTCCGTTGAGCCCGAAAATAGCATTTCAAACACTGAAGTGTTATGATGGTTAGGGAGTGTACTAATCGTACAATGATATCGACTATCGCAATCCGAGCTCTCGCGAACGAGCGCAGACTACAAATTCTCGAGTGGCTTAAGAACCCAACCAAGCACTTCCCCCCGCAAGTCGACGGCGATTTAGTGAAGGATGGGGTTTGCGGCTGCCTCATTGCGCGCAAGCTTCGCATTAGCCAACCGACCACGAGCGAACACATGAAGATTCTGTGCCAAGCCGGATTGACCCGCCCCAAGCGAATCAAGAAGTGGACCTTCTATAAACGCGACGAGGCCAGAATCAGGCAAATCAAGAAAGCTATTCTAGCGAAAGTATAGGGCCGGAGCAGAAAAACACCACGTTGTGGATGTGAAGGGACTTTCCGACAGGGCGGCGGTGACAGTGTTTCTTCACGTCATCCGCCCAAAGCTGTGTTCTAGGCCGGAGTCCTCGCTCTTCAGCGACGATGCGCCGTGCCTCATCCTAGGCTACGTCGAGCATTACAAACACACACTCCCGGTGAGCCAGCAAAACTTATGGTGAAGACAAGCGACGCCCAGTTATATGACACTTCCCTCCGTCAACTGCCGCAGCAGCCCATATATCTCTCCCAAGTCCCAAACGTCGGATCCATGCGTCGCCCCAAATAGTCGCCCGGAGCATTGTCAAAGGCTATAGGATGGCGGCTTCGCGAATCTGAGTCAAGGACTGACGTTGCCTCCCTTTCGAATCAAAGTTGTCGGGCGCGAGCCAGGTTTCAAACGCCGCCTTGATCTGAGGCCATTCGCGGTCGATGATGGAGAACCACGTTGTGTCCCGGTTACGGCCCTTAACAACACGCTCCTGTCGTAAGACTCCCTCAAACTGAAATCCCAGGCGCTTCGCCGCGTTACCCGATGCTTCATTCAACGCGTTGCATCTCCACTCATAACGCCGATACCCTAGTTCGTCGAACGTGCGCCTCATCATGAGATACATAGCTTCTGTGCCGGCTGCGGTCCGCTGTAGGCGCGGAGAATACATCACTGCACCAACCTCGATGCTTCCTGCCTCAGGCTCGATACGCATGTAGCTCGCCAGTCCGGTGGCCAAACCACTTCTCTCGTCAATAATGGCGTGAATATGCCAATCTTTCTTGAGCCACGATTCATTCATCTTTGCGAGATAGGCCTCGAAACTTGAAAATGGGCCGTAGGCCAAATAGGTCCACATGCGCCCTTCTTTGTCCTCGCTGTTCGCGGCATAGAGTTCGGCCGCATGGCGCTCCGGTTCGAGCGGCACAACGGAGCAAAATTGTCCCTTCATGGCGGTGCGTGGCGGCCGTTGCCGTTCAGTCCAGCCGGGAACGGCGAAGCCCATTGGCTGACCGAGATGATTGACGTCTTTGCTCATACTTGTTGCTCCTTCTCGACATTCGCGTTACTTGTTGCGAGAGTTGGCTCTTTTCTCTCCGCTGCCATCGCGGGAGTGGGCAGTGATTGCGAGGTCGCGGACGAGCTCTTCGAGATTGCCTTCTGGCGTGACCTGCGCCAACCGGTCGCACAGGTATCCCCCTAAGACCCTCCCCGGGCACGTAGTTCCTGAGGCAGAAGCGAGGCGTAAACGCAATCCATCGTCGGAGTCGGAGTCCCCCTCTGATCGCCCAAACGGACTACAGCACCGATGATCTCTTCGAGTTCGGACCGTCTCCCGTCAACGATGTCGCGTTGCATCGATGCCGTCCCGCTAGCGGGCTCTCCACGAACGCAAGTGTCCGGGTGATGACATCTTCTCCGAGCTGGATGCCCCGAGCAGGTGCCACGGCCAAAACTTCCTCCATCAGTTCCGACAACAACTGGCGTGCCTGCGGACACGCTCGGACTTCTCCGATGGTGGCGCGCGTCTTTCCGGAGCCTCCCATTGCTTCCAGTGCCCGGTCCACGCATTGTTTGGGGCTTTCATGAGCGCAACCGGGGCCAACCGCAGAGGTTTCTTTCGCCTGAGCCTGCAGTCATCCACAAAACGGCAACCACAGACAGATACACCCAAACTTTTCGCATTCGACTACTCCTGAAATATTTGACTTTCCCTGCCCTCGTAGCTTCGTAGCGTCATTTAAGCGCGACAAATATGACAGCGATCTAACCTGAGCAATCTATGTACGCTTTCTTAGGACAATAAGCGCCTCAGTGCGGCCTTTACGTGAATCTGAGTCGTATCAAGAAACGGGATGCTGCAACATGCGTCCCGCAAAATCAGCGGCAGTTCCGTGCCGGCTAGAATCAACCCTTGCGCGTTTTCTTGTTTGGCCAGCCGGTCGACGATCGCCAGCAACCGCTCCCGCGTTTCGGGCAAAAATACGCCTTTCACTAGCTCATTCATGTACTTGTCGTGAATGTAGGCTTGCTCGCTTTCTTCGGGGACGACGAGGGCGATCCATGCCTTGGAAAAAACGTCCGGGTAGAACTGTCCTTGCATCGTGAATCGCACACCGAAGAGGCCAAGTCTGCGTAGTCCGAGTTCTTCCGCGGCCTCACGCGTCGCCTCTACAATGCTAATCAGGGGGATAGATGATCGGCGCTGAAGCTCGTCAAAAACAATGTGGGGGGTATTTGCCGCAAACAATCCGACATCGGCTCCCGCTCGTGCCAGCCTTTCCATTTCTCCACTCAGATAGGCGGTCACTTCAGAGAGTTCGTTCGCCGCGATCAAATCGAGCATCTTCTTCAGGTCAATACTGTTAAGCACGATAGACGGAGCACTTCCGTCCTTCGTCTGCTCACGCCACTTCTGGATGAGAGAACGATAATAGTCCACGGTTGACTCCGGTCCAATTCCTCCCACGATCCCTAGAGTCTTCATAGGTGGCGTCTCCCTTTCCTGCTATCTATCGTTCCGTTACTACTCCATGGCAATCGCGTCGATCTCTACCAGGCTGTCTTTGGGTAGCCGCGCCACCTCGACGGTTGTTCGCGCCGGCGGATGAGGGCCAAAGACCTTCCCGTACACATCATTCATCACCTCGAAGTCGCTGATGTTTTTCAGGAACACGCCGCATCGCACGACCTTGGCTAGGTTTGATCCAGAGGCTCCGAGGATCGCGGCAATATTCTGAAGGGCACGTTCTGTCTGTTGGCGGGCATCACCCTCGATGATCTGCTGGGTAACGGGATCAAGAGCAAGCTGTCCGCTCACAAAAATGAATCCACCGCCCCGGACAGCTTGTGAGTAAGGCCCGACACCGGGAGCTTTGCTGGTACAAACGACATTGCGCATAGATCTCCTTTGCCCGACCTGAGCTTTGGCTACTTGTGTAACTAACGACGGCGACTCTCCAAGATGCGGGTACATTGATTCCGTCAGGGGATGAGGACAATTTTGCCGCGTGCCCCGGGCTCCATGACTCGCCGGTGGGCATCAGGAGCTGAGGCCAGAGGCAACTCCGCAGCAATCACCGGACGCAGGGTTCCGTTTCCCAATCCTGCCTGAAGAGCGGCATGCGCCTCCGACGCTTCTGCTTCTGGCACCTTCCAGAGAAAAACTCCGAATACGGCCACTTCACGCGTCATGATGTCTCGCGGATTAATTTCGACATTTCCTCTACAGCCCACCACAACGACTCGTCCGCGATAGGCCAGCATTTTCAAATCGTGGGCAAGATTTACGTTGGCCAACACCTCGAGGATGACATCGACCCCACACCCGTTGGTTATGTCGAGAATCTGCTTCTGATAATCCGTAGAGCGGTGGTTGATTGCCTCAAGCGCGCCCTCTTGTCTTACCAACTGGAGGCCTTCGTCGCTTCCTGCCGTGCCGATGACCTTCATGCCCGCCGCGCGCGCGAACTGAACCGCGGCCAACCCTACACCGCCACTGGCACCGTGGACGAGCACAGTCTCGCGGGGTTTGGCACGGGCCAGCTGAAACAACGCGCGGTACGCAGTGGCATAAGGAACGTAAACTCCCGCGCCCTGGGCGTAGCTCACACGTTCTGGCAAGAGGTGAACCTGGGACCGCTTGCACAACGCCAACTCCGCATAGGCGCCGGTGATTGTCCCAGTGGTATAGACACGGTGCCCAAGTGTCAGGTCTACCTCGGCGCCTACGGATTCGACGACCCCAGCAGCGTCGGAACCGGGTACAAAGGGGAGAGCTGGATTCCCGGAGCCGTAGGCGCCAGATCGCATGTAGCTGTCGTAGGGATTCACTCCCGCAGCATTAACACGAATTAAGACTTCTCCTGATTGGGGCGGTCGAGGGTCAGGCACATCTTCCAGTTTCAGGACTTCGGGTCCGCCAAATTCGCTTACGGAAATCGCCTTCATCGAGACTTCATCCTTTCATCGTTAAACGCACATTTCCATGCCTCAGAGAAGCTCCGCAACTAGTTCTATTTCCACACAGGATCCAAAGGGAATCTGCGCGACCCCGAAGGCGCTGCGAACGTGCTTCCCTGTATCTCCAAATACCTCTCCGAAAACCTCAGAAGCGCCATTTGCCACTAGGTGCTGTTCGGTGAATGTTGGAGCACTGTTCACAAGTACCATCAGCTTCACGATGCGCTTGATCTTGTTTAGGTCACCCGCCCCGGCGTGAAGTGTGCCCATCAGATCGATGGCCACGCCGCGAGCGGCGTTCTTCCCTTGTTCGGTGGTGAGATTCGCCCCAACCTGGCCAACCCAGGGCTTGCCGTTCTTCTTAGCGATATGACCAGACACAAAAAGCAAATTGCCGGTACGCAGGAAAGGTACAAAAGCTGCCACCGGAGGCGTGAGTTCTGGAAGTGTGATGTTGAGAGCGTCGAGTTTTTCGTATACGGACACTAATCTCCTGCAATCGGCGTGACATGACTGCCGACAAGACTTCATCTCAGTTTCCTTATCCCTAGAACTTTCCAAGTCTAGCGAACGCCCATCACTCATTCGTGTTCCCTGTTCGCTAACGAAGCGGGCACCCGTCAAAGTTCGCAGCAGTCAACGACTCTCACTTCGACAACTAGCTCTATTTCCACACACGATCCAAACGGAATCTGAGCGACCCCAAAGGCGCTGCGAACATGCTTCCCCATATCTCCAAACACTTCCACGAAAAGCTCAGAAGCACCATTGGCCACCAGATGCTGCTCGGAGAATGTGGGAGTGCTGTTCACGAGCACCATCAGCTTCACGATGCGCTTAATCTGACTTAGATCGCCCACCGCGGCATGGAGTGTGCCCATCAGATCGATAGCCACGGCACGTGCGGCGTTTTTCCCTTGCTCGGTCGTGAGATTCGCACCCAACCGGCCGATCCAGGGCTTGCCATCGTTCTTGGCGATATGACCAGAGAGAAAAAGCAAATTGCCGGTGCGGAGGAAGGGTATAAAAGCTGCCACCGGCGGCGTGGGTTTTGGTAGGGTGATATTGAGAGAGTCGAGCTTGTCGTATACGGACATTGTCATCTCCTCAGAGTCGGATTGTGAGGGCACCAGTCGCATTGTGATTTGAGCGACTTACTCGCATGTCATATCAGGGGGCACAAATATATTTGACAATAGCAATACTGGCGACTATATTTCGTATGTCAGTTAGCCAACTGACGAATTATATAGTGACACAGATCCAGCAGCTTGTAAAGCACTACACACGACACCCGGGAACCGTGTCGCGGCAGGCCGGACGTCTACTGAGGTTATTCCTCCTGATCGGCGGAACCCATGAGTCAAGTGCCAATCTGGTTCGAGCGCAAGTTTGAGTTTTCGTTTCCCGTGGAACTGTTTCCGAATCTTCGCGCGCGTCTGCGCGGCACTCCGGCCAGGCTTGAAGAGGTGCTTCGTGGTCATTCTCACACAATCCTGATCGGGAAAGCGCAAGTAAAGTGGTCAGCTCAGGAAAACGCCGGTCACTTGCTTGACCTGGAACCGCTGTGGCTGGCGCGAGTGGGCGATTACGTGGCGGCCAGCGACCAACTCACCGTAGCAGACTTGAAGAATCGAAAAACCGATGAAGCAAACCACAATGCGCGCCCACTGGAACAGATTCTGAGTGAGTTCCGCGTCTGGGCGGACTTGGAATAGTCCTTCCGAACCGAATCAGCATTTTAGCGGCACCCTTCATATTGAGCGAAGGGATGCCAATAACGTCGCCTTGCATTTGACCGACTTCGACTGCGCTTTAACGAGAACAAATGTCAGCACATACGCGACGAATAATTGCCACTGGGAGTTAGCACCAAGGGGATTGATGCTCCGAGGAGAGAGGAACGTGACTGGAACACTACAACTCGTGGGCGGAGAGCTGCGAGGGCACCTCGTTGACAAAGAGCACAGAGACGATGTAGCAGGGGCACAAGATTCGGCCCACGAATTCACATTCACTGGGCATCGAGCGCAGTAAACCGCGGCTGTCGTTAAAGGAGGGGAAAAGACCGCTTCCAGACGGTCGTCAAAAACCTAATGGCGGCGACTGAGTAGATGGCCAACGTCTCCGGAGGATTAGGAGAATCGAGACGGGAAGCTTGACCTGGCTGTTGTCAGGTGAAACCAAGGGAATTGCACTTTATCTCCAGTGATCAGCTCTTGCCCGAACTTCTCAGGGACTTGAACGGCGAGCGCCTCCAGCAGACCTGGCTTGAGGAGCAGGGCGCGCCCGGCACCAGCAACGACGTGTAGTGAGCCACCGGGTGTAAATGCGACCGCCAGGCCTCGTGCATCGGCGTATGCTGCAATGACACCTTTCGCCACAAAATGGTCTGTAAATCGTAACTGATCGCGATCCAATGGGGTGACATCCAATTCGGGACCAGTGAAGATGATCCCAACCGTTACATCTTGGTCCAGCACAATTGCGTGTACGGCAAATTCACTACACCCAAGAGCAAGAAATCCCGCCGCGTTGACCTTTCGCGGGAGTTGCGACGGGTTCTGCTAGAGTTGCGCGACAAGCGAATGCTCGAAGCCTTTATGAACGGCAAGACCAGCATCGCGGATGAACTGGTGTTTCCCTCGAAAGCAGGAACGGTTCTTGACCCAAGCAACTTGTTTCACTATTACTTCTTACCATGCTTGGAGCACGCTGGACTCCGACGATTCCGGTTCCATGACCTCCGACACACTTTTGGCAGCCTACTGATCCAGGATGACGCTTCCCTGGCATACGTGAAGGATCAAATGGGGCACAGTTCGATTCAGATCACGGTGGACATCTATGGGCACCTCATCCCTGGGGCCAACATCAATTGGGTGGATGGGCTAGACCGGAGAACAACTCCGCAACAGAATGCAACCCAGACGCAACTGAATACGGAGGAAAGTGACGAAGCTCGCCAAATGCCTGCGGAACTTATTGAGCACACGCGGAATGTTGGTGGGCCCACTAGGATTCGAACCTAGAACCAACAGATTATGAGTCTGCTGCTCTAACCGTTGAGCTATGGGCCCGCAGTTCTCGCCGCGCAGTTCCCAAGAGAGGCGACCGATCACAGCGGATTCGGCAACGCTAAAGCGATGCCATGATTCGAAACCAGATTCTCTCCGCAGCTCATCTAGTGCGTGCTGGATGGCGCGGGCGGTACTGGCGCCGGGGCCGGAGCAACTTCTGGCGTCGGGCTGTTATTCACCAGGTCTTTCAATTCCTTGCTGGGCTTGAAGAACGGAATCTTCTTCGCCGGAACTTCGACGCGGTCCCCCGTTTTCGGATTCCGGCCCACGCGCGGCTTGCGCTGGCGCGTGCGGAAGCTGCCAAAACCACGGATTTCGATCTTGTCGCCCACGCGCAGCGAGCGCACCACGCTGTCAAAGATCGTATCCAGAATTACTTCGCTGTCTTTGCGGGTGAGTTCCGCCAGCCGGGAAACCTCTTCGATCAGGTCAGCCTTCGTCATATGCCTATTTGCTCCCTTTGGGGCCGGTTCCTTTGGGGGTTCCATGTGCCCACGGGTTCTTGCGCCCCGACGCTACAGTGTGCTGCCTATAACCTTCTCAAATTCAAGGGGTTCTGTGCAAGTGCAGTTCCCGGCTACTTCCAAAGATAGTAAAAGCCGATTTGCTCCTCCAAGAGCTTCTCGCGTGTGGGCAAATAATCGGAAACGTCGCCAAACAGCAGGTCGAGCCCTGACCGCTTGTCTTTCTTCGGTGGCCAGACCAGATTCGGCTCGCCGGAGATATTCACCGCGCGCGCCGTATCCTTCACCGCCCCTTCGAAGTCCGCGATCTGATCCACCAGTTTCAGCTCCGCCGCCTGCTCGCCGGTCCAGACCTTGCCGTTCGCGATGGCACGGATGTCTTCTTCTTTCGCATGCCTTCCCGCGGCGACTGCCTGAATGAACTGCGTATGCATGTTGTCAATCAAGCCCTGCATGTACTCGCGTTCCGCGGGCGTCATTTCGCGTGTCGGGCTGCCGGTGTCCTTGAATTCCCCCGCCTTCATTGTGATCGCATTCAGCTTCGCCCAGCGCAGAAGCTCGCCGTAGTTCACCCACTCAGCAATTACCCCGATCGAACCGACAACGCTGCCTTTGTCCGCATAAATCTTGTTAGTGGCCGACGCCACGTAATACGCGCCGCTCGCGCCGACCGTCTCAATCGAAGCCACAATCCGTTTCTTCTTTTCGTCCCGTATCCGCTTCACCTCGCGATAAATCTCCTCCGACGCGGCCACGCCGCCTCCGGGCGAATTCACATGGATAATGATGGCCTTGACGGAATCGTCATCGGCAAACTTCTTCAGCTGGGGGACGATCACCTTGGGAGAGAAAATTACGCCATTCAGCTCAACCACGGCAATCTTGGGCCCGAATCCGGAAAACGACGATTCTTCAGTCTCGCCGCCAAAACTGAGGTACACCACCGTAAACACGCCGGCCACGAACAGCGCAAACAGCCCGCCGCCCACCAGAAACCACAGCCAAATCCGCGAACGTCCTTCAGCCATAATCAAACGAGTGTAGCACTGGGCATTTCAATCCCGCGGGATGGAGATCTTACTTAACCTCAAAATTCTTCGGATCGACTGATATGTTGTCCGATACTTTTTGCTCGGTTACGTCATATTGGTCGACAAGACCTTGCGACGGTCCTCCATAAGTGAACCGGATAGTCCACCGGGAGGGCAGCGTGAGGTCGTCAATGGCCTTGAAATCCCCAAACCGTTCCTCCAGCCGGTAATGCGTTTCCTGTTCACGCCCGGAATCTGCCTGGGTACGACCCAAGTGCGCGGCGACGGTCATTAAGTAAACAGTCATGACGTGCCGAAAGGTGTCCGGTTCAAAATAGAGTTGGATCTCCAGATCGCTGCTTTTCTTAGGAGTGTAGTCGATGCGATGAAGATCGACCCCATCCACCTTTTTCACCCCGCGATCCTGAAGTTTCGCACGTCGTTCGTTCAGGTGGGATAGCGCCCATCCGGTCGAGAGCGTGCCTCCCCACAAGCCTTCTGTAAGAATCTCATCGTGCGTCATGATGAACTGGCCAAACCGGGACCAAACGCCCGGCCTCACCTGCGCAACTGAAGTCTTCCGTTCGTTCCTCACAAACCACTCGGTGCGGAAAACGGTAGGTGGAAACTTCATCAAGAACGCGAACTTGTCGCCCTCCGAGACCAAATTCGCGGGGCCCTCCCATGTTTGCGATCCGCCGTTCAAAACCTGGAATTTCACCGCCCCCTGGGCTACGCGGTTCTTCACCGCCGTTCGCGCCTGCTCGGTCCCAATCGAATTCAAATGTTGATTGACGAATTCACCGGCTTGAAA
>Ga0074044_10002434_pt1 | contig 16289 bp, 12 predicted proteins | sample BogForMeECP23OM1_FD_94443 | JGI IMG/M metagenome (GOLD analysis project Ga0074044, IMG submission 94443) | Bog forest soil microbial communities from Calvert Island, British Columbia, Canada - Bog Forest MetaG ECP23OM1 | ecosystem: Environmental > Terrestrial > Soil > Wetlands ...
CAAGTTCCAGGCGGCACTCGCCGCCTACGAAGGTTTGCACCCCGAAATCGGCCCGTCCATGGAAGCCACCATGGAGTACGCTGCGCACCGGGATTCCGTGTACGAGGTGCTCAGCTTCGGGCAGAAGTAGCTCGGAAGACTCAGAAATCACGTCCTGCTTCAATTCTCTCGGGATTTTGGAGTTGGACGGAAGACCGGAGTGCGGCCCTCGGCCAGCTCACGAGCCTTGCGATAAGGAATTGCGCTAACTTTTTTCCTGATAGAGCGCCGCGTCGGCAGAACCGAGCAATTGTTCAATGGAGGAGCCGTTCTCCGGATAGACGGCGGCGCCGATGCTCACCGAGAGCTTCGGCGTTTCGGTATCCGAAGCGAGACGCTCGGCGATGCGCCGGGCCACCTGGAGAGCAGCCTCCCGCCCCGTTTCGGGCAGCACGATGGCGAACTCGTCGCCGCCGTAACGCGCCGGCGTGTCCACTTCACGGCAGTGGACGCGCAGCACGTCGGCCACACGGCAGAGCGCCCGGCTGCCCACCAGATGGCCGTATTTGTCGTTGATCTGCTTCAGACGGTCAAGATCGAGCAGCAGCACGGCGAAAGGGCGCGCGCTGCGGCTAAAGCGTTTCACCTCCGCGTCGAGCGCCTCGACCAGCCGCCGGTAATTCGGCAAGCCAGTGAGCGCATCGCTCACGGCAAGCTGCCGCACCTTTTCCTCCTGGCGGCGGCTCTCCGCGACTACCGCGGCAAACGCGAGCGTGAGCACGGAGGTGATGGCCAGAAACATGTGGAGGTGGAGCAGCGCCGCGTTGAGCGAGCTGGACGCGAAAGGTCCGGCACCGCGCAGCGTGCCGTCCACGGCAATCGCCGAGAGCAGGAAGATTGCCGTGGCCGTCTTTCGCTGGCCGAAGCGGAACGCGGCCCACACCAAGAAAGGCATGCAGAGATAGGTGTGCGGCTCGTTTCCGGAGAGAAGGCGGAGTCCGCCGCCAAAGATGATCTGAGCAGTGGCCGCCAGAGAGAGCAAGACCGCGGCCACCTCCGCGGCCTGCGCGTAGGTCCACTCCAGCCGCGGCCGCACGGCCCACAAAACCAGGAGCGGGGCCACCACCAGGGCTCCGGTGGCGTCTCCCAGCCACCAGGTGAACCAGATGGACGCGTACTCAGACCAGGCCGCGTAACCGCCCAGCGAAAGGCTGGTCACACCCAGCGTTGCGCTGATGGTAGTGCTCAGCAGTCCAGCGAGCGCCGCGAATCGAAAGACATTGCGCGGCGTATCGAAGGCGGCGCGCCCGCCGGCCCAGCGATTTACCAGCCAGCACCCGGCCACCGCTTCGAGCGTGTTCCCCACGGCGATGCCCAGAGAGGTGGCCGCAGACCCCGCGGTGGTGATGTTCACCACAAAGGCAGCCGCCAGGATGGCCGGCCAGAAGCGCAGGCCCAGGACGAGCAACGCGGCCAGGGCAATTCCGGTGGCAGGCCAAACGACGGATGCGCTGGGATGAATGAAGGCGAGACGCAGGCTGAGTTTGCCCGCGACCACATACGCGGCGAACAGGGCACACCCGATCACCAGCTCTTTAGGAAACCGAGAATGCGGCATGCTCTGCTCCCTTCTTCAGGAGCGGCTGGGAATTGTTTTGGAGGGCTAAACGCCTCCCCAATTGGCTCAGAATAGCATTCCGGCTCTTCGGACGACAGAATGCGATGGCGCCGATTTGTCGCCAAAGTTAATCCGTTATCTGCATAGGTATAAAGATCGCAGGGTGCTCCGGCTAGGCCGTGAGCGCCGGCTCGCGTTCGGACTTGCGCCGGCGGTTATAGCGCATGGCGATGTTCAGATAGACGGAGCCCGCGGGCGTCTCGAACGACATGACCACCGCCTCGGTGTCGTAGGAGCCTTTCAACCCCTCGGAATCTTTGTGGACTTCCGGCGGCTGCACTCGGAAATGGAAGCCGGCGTCGTTCAGCAGGGTCACGGCGTTCCCGATGATCATGTTGGCCAGCTCGCACAGGGTTTCGCCGACGAGGGTGTCGTCCGCGGTCGCGGGCGGCTCCGTGCCCGCCAGCCGCCCGGCGATGCGGCAGGCCGGCTCGGGCTCGAGATCGAAAATAATGCGGCCCTCGATGTCGCCCTGAAATCCGATCAGAGCGGCCACACCTTTGCGGCGGTAGCCGTCCTCCTCCATGCTGGGATTGCCCACCACGGTAGGCCCCTCGAGAAGCTGCCCGAGGACGGAATCGGCCGCGCTCACGAACGGCTGGATGAGATCCATTCTCATGTTCAGACTCCCTGTTTGTGCGCGCCGTTCCCTGCCCCGGCGCCGGTCAGCACGCCGTCGTCGTTGAGCACGTAGCGCACGATTTCATACAGCACGTCGGGACGCACGGGCTTCTGGACGAAGTGGCGCGCGCCCTTCTGGAGCGCCGCCAGGATGTTCTCCTGGTAGCCCACCGAGGAGACCATGACGATGCGCGCGTCGGGATGCTGGCGCACGATGCGCTCCACCGCCTCGATCCCTTCCATCTGCGGCATGGTGATGTCCATCAGCACGATGTCCGGGAGCGTGCGGTTGTATTCGGTGATGGCGGTGAAGCCGTCACCGGCCTCGCCGGCCATCACGCCGCCGAACGATTCCACCATGCGCGCCAGGTTCCTCCGGGCGAAGACGGAATCATCCACGACGAGATAGCGGACGGGCCGCTTCTCTTTGCTCAGACTCAGCGCTGTAAACTGGTCCATGACCGTTCTCCTTCATCTTCCCCGCCGCTCCCCGGTGCCCGCCCTCGCGGGACGCCGGAAATGGCGGGATCAGAAATTCTTCAAGTGGCCGCCACGCGGTCGCCCGCGCAGATTTCCTCCCAGACTCTTCCCATCACCTCGAGGGGCACCACGCGCTGCGCATAACGCCGCTCGATGGCCGTGCGGGGCATGCTGTCCACCACGCAACTCTCGCGACTCTGCACCATGGTGATTCCGCCCGCATCGCGGATTTTTCCCAGCCCTTCCACGCCGTCCTCGCCCATGCCGGTCATGATCACGCCGGCCGCGGCCGCTCCAAACTCATGGGCCACCGACGAGAGCAGCACATCCGCGGAGGGCCGGTGGCCGTTCACGCGCTCGGTATCCCGCAACACCACCAGGTCGCCCACCACCATCCTCCGCACGGTCATGTGGCGGTTGCCGGGACACACGTAGGCATGGCCGGCGATCAGAAAATCGCCGGAGCGCGCCTCGTGCACGCGAATCGCCGAGCACTCGTCCAGCCGGCGCGCGAACATCTCCGTGAAGCCTTCCGGCATGTGCTGCACGATCAGGATGCATCCGGGAAAATCCGCGCGAAGCTGCGGAATCACGCGCTGCAGGGCCCCGGGCCCGCCCGTGGAAATCCCCACGGCGATGATGCGGGTGGGGGCGGGGCGCGCGTCGTCGTCCGGGACCTTTTCGAACGGCGCCTCCGGCATTTCCGCCGGCGGCAGATTGGGCAAATGGCTCCCGGCGGCCGCCTTGATTTTCTCGGCGAGCTCGCCCGCCGCCGCACCCAGCGCTTCGCGCGTGGCCTCGGGCGGTTTGGTGACGAAATCGAAGGCGCCGAGGGCCAGCGCCTGGAAGGTGAGGTTTGCGCCACGCCGCGAGTGCGCGCTGAAAACAATCACGGGAACGCGCCGCGCCCGCATGATCGCGCGCAGCGTGGCGATGCCATCCATCAGGGGCATTTCCAGATCCAGGGTGAGCACGTCGGGACGCAGCTCTTCGATCTTCCGCAGCGCGATGGCGCCGTCCATGGCGGTGCCCACCACTTCGATGGACGGATCGTCAGCGAGCAGGCGCGGGATCAGCTTCCGCATGAGCGCGGAATCATCCACCACCAGCACGCGTACGCGCGGGTTCACGCCAGCACCTCCGCCAGGGCCGCGCGGGAGAGCTTGGCCACGACCGTCGGCAGGTTCAGGATCATCACCACCGTGCCATCGCCCAGGATGGAAGCCCCGTTCACGAATTCGGTCTGTGTCAGGCGGCTGTCCAGCGCTTTGATCACCAGCTCTTCCTCGCCGCGCAGGCAGTCCACACCCAATCCGAATTTTCGGTCGGCGAGGGCCACCACGATCACGAACAGGCGGCGTGAGGCTCGCGTGGACGCGGATGTCGCGCCGGAATTCAGCCGGTCCAGGCGCACGAGCTTGAGCACCTGGTTGCGCAACTGGAAGACTTCGTGGCCGTCCACCTGGTGGATCTCCGCTTCCGTCACCCGCGTGATTTCCACCACGGACGCCACGGGAATGGCGTAGAGCTGCCCGCCTACCTCGGCCAGGAGCGCTTTGATGCTGGCGAGCGTGAGCGGGAGCTGCAGCAGGAACGTGGTGCCCTTGCCCAGCGTGGTCTGCACGCTGACCGTTCCTTTCAGCTTTTCGAGCGCCGTTTTCACAACGTCCATACCCACGCCGCGGCCGGAGATCTGCGTCACTTCCCGCAGCATGGTGAAGCCCTGGATGAAGATGAGGCTGAGCGCCTCCATGTCCGTCAACTGCGACGCTTCTTCCGGCGTCACAAAGCCCAGTTCGATGGCGCGCTGCACCACCTTCTGCCGGTCGATTCCCCGGCCATCGTCGCCCACTTCGATGACCACGTGGTTCCCTTCGTGCCGTGCCCCCAGGCGGATCGTTCCGCGCGCCGGTTTCCCCGCGGCGATGCGCTCCTCGGGCGGCTCGATGCCGTGGTCCACGCAATTGCGAATCAGGTGAGTGATGGGCTCCGAGAGCGGCTCCAAAATGCTCTTGTCCAGCCCCGTGGACTCCCCGGTCACGCTGAGCGCCACATCCTTCCCGCGGAGCTTGGCAATGTCCCGGACAATCCGCGGGAACCGGCGGAAGAGCTGCTCCACCGGCACCATGCGGATCTTCATCACCGATTTCTGGAGCGTTTCGAGCACACGCGACTGGAATCCCAGCGCATCCGCAAAGCGCGACGCCAGCGGATCCCTCTGGAACCGCCGGTCGAATTCCGCCACCGTGCGCGAGAGCATGGATCTGCCGATGATCAGCTCACCCACCAGGTTCAATACGTCGTCAATGCGCTCGGAATCCACGCGCAGGGTCTTGTCCGCGAGAGCCGCGGCATGCGGCGCCGCCTTCGCGCTCCCTCCCACACCGGCGCCGGCCCCGCTGGGCGGGACCGCCTCGCCCCGTGGCGCAGAACTGGCGGCGGAGGAAGCGGCGGGGGGAATCGCCGCCTCCTGCGCGTCGCCATGGGGGAGAGAAACCAAATCGTGCAGCGCATCGGCCGCGGGGGCCGCGCGCTCCAGAATCACCTGGCCGGTCACCGCGGGGATGTGCAGCCGTTTGCGCAGCGCTTCGAGCGGTAACTCGCTGGCAATCGCCGCTTCCACGATTTCCACGTGCTCGGCATGCGCGTCGTCCGCCGGATGCAGGGCGAGGATCGAACCGCAGGAATGAAACACGTTGCGCACGAGCTGCCAGGCGGCGGAAGGCATCAGGCTGGCCGCTTCCAGGGTGACAGCCACCTGATAGACCGCTTCGCCCCTGGTCACCGCCTCGCTCATCAGCAATCGCTCGTATTCCGTCCAATCGAAGCGCGCCTCCGGGCCGTTCCGAGCAGGCGACGGCGCGCTGTGCGGCGCCTGGATGGCGGGAGCCGCGCACAACTTGGCGATCAGCGCGCGGAGCGTCTCTCCGCCAGGCGACGGAAGGTTTTTGCGCGCGGCGGACAGCAGGGACTCGAAGGTGTCCGCGGCGGCAAGCACCGCCTCCGCCACCTCCGGGCCGCGCTCCGCCGCCAGCTCCGGGGTCAGCACGTTTTCAAACTCATGGGCGAGTTCGCTCAGCTCGCGCATGCCGATAGCTCCCGCATCTCCTTTGAGCGTGTGCACCACGCGGCGCACACGGCGGATGGCCTCCTGGTCGCCGGCTCCCCGTTCGAGCGCCAGCCCGTCCTCGTTCAGCGTCTGGAGCAGCTCGAGCGCGGTCTCGAAGAAGAGCTCGCGCAGGTCGCTGACCCGTTCATCGAGAGGCAGGGTCACTGGCTCTCCTCGATCCGCTCGTAGGCGGTGCCGTTGTTCTGATGGATCATGCGGAACTTGGTGGTCAGGCCGAACAGGCTCTCGGCGTGGCCCACAAACAGGTAGCCGCTGCGGTTCAGGCAGCGATAAAATTTTTCCACCAGGCGCTTCTGCTCCGCCTCGTCGAAATAAATCATCACGTTGCGGCAGAAAATAATGTCGTTGCGCTGGGGCAGGAATTCCGTTTTCAGGTTGTGAAAGTCGAACTGGACCAGGTCTTTCAGCGGCTTCTTGACTTCGTACTTGTCGTGGAGCTTTTCGAAGTAGCGCAGCCGCAACGTGTATTCCACCGGCTCCATCTGCGGTTCCGTGTACTGGCCTTGTTGCGCGGCCTGCAGGGCGGAATAGCTGATGTCCGAGGCGATGATTTCCACTTTCCAGGGCGGAGGCACCAGCGGCTTGGGCGACGGCATATCGTACGGGAGCGGATTGCGCAGGTAGTAGTAGGCCAGCGCGTCGCACACCAGGATCCCCAGGGTGTAGGGCTCCTGCCCGGTGGAGCAGCCCGCGCACCAGATGCGCAGCGTCCAGTCGCGCCGCTCCTGTTTGCGGTGCAGCAGATCCTCCAGCACCTGTTTGTGGAAGAGCTCGAGCTGCGGCCGGTTGCGGAAGAAGCTGGTTTCGTTGACGGTCAGATTTTCGAGCAGTTTCCCCAGCTCTTCCTTCCCTTCCCGGCTGGTGAGCAGGCGGTAATAGTGGTAGAAGCAGTCGGCCTGCGTGGCCTTCATGCGCCGCTGCAGGCGGTCTTGCAGGAAGTGCGCGCGGCGCTCGTCGAAACACATGCCGCACTCCTGATAGACCAAGGTCTGGAGCAGTTTGAGTTCCGCGTCAGTCAACTGGATCGGCGTGCTGAGAGTGGTCGTGGACATGGTTTCCCGTCAGTTCCTGGCCGGCCTGCCCTTTCAGGCTACGACTGTGGCGATTTCCGCGGCTTCCCCGGCGGAGCGGAGCTCGCCCCGCTGCAGGATTTTCGTCAAATCCAGTATGAGGATGAGCCGCCCGTTCAGTTTCCCCACGCCGCTGATGTAGCTCAGTTCGCCCTCGCTAAAGAGATTGCGCGGCACTTCCACGTCAGCGGGAGGGATCTTCAGCACCTCGGAGGCGGAATTCACGATCAGCCCGACGGACTGGCCGTCCACTTCCGCCACCAGGATGCGCGTCTTTCGCCCGGTCTCCGGCTCGGCATCCCGGAAGCGCTTGCGCAGATCCACCACCGGAACGATTTTGCCGCGCAGGTTGATGACCCCTTCGATGAACTCCGCGGCGTTGGGCACGGCGGTAATTTCCGGAACGCGCACAATCTCGCGGACCATGCCGATGGGCACGCCGAAGGTTTCGCGGCCGACCCGGAAGCCCACCAGGTGCAGTTCTTTTTCCATGGCAGCTCTCCGGCACTCAGGAATTGACCAGTTCGGCCAGCCGCGGCTCGTACTCGCGGCTCCGGCCGTTGCCCGGCTGGCCGCCGGTCAGGAAGTGTTCGGGAGTTCCCGCGTCGTTCTGCGGGCGCTGGTGCTGCTCTTCGAGGGAGATGTTCTCCAGCGTCTTGAGCAGAGTGCGCGCCAGTTTGGACATTTGTTCGGAGGCGGCCGCCAGCTCGGTCGAGCCGGAGGTCGAGTGCTGCACCAGCTCGCGCATCTTCTCCATCGAGCGCACCACCGCTTGTGCCCCGGAGGCCTGCTCCTCGACGGCGGAGCTGATCTCCTGGGTGATCTCGTTCAGCCGGTTGGTGGTCTTGGCGATCTGCGACGAACCCACGGACTGTTCCGTGGTGGCGGCGCCGATCTCCTGCGCGAATTTGAAGACCTCGCTGACCACAACGGAAATCTTCTGCAGCGCGGCGTTCAGGTCCTTGCTGAGCACCAGCCCTTCTTCCACGATTCCCGTGCTCTTGTTCATGTTCAGCACGGCCTCGCGGGCTTCCTTCTGGATGCTCTCGATGAGTTCGCTGATTTCCTTGGTGGACTGCGTGGACTTTTCCGCCAGTTTCCTCACTTCGTCGGCCACCACGGCGAATCCCAGGCCGTGCTCGCCCGCGCGGGCGGCTTCAATCGCCGCGTTCAGCGCGAGCAGGTTGGTCTGTTCCGCGAGGTCGTCGATCACCTCGATGATCTTGCCGATGTCGTCGGCGCGCTTGCCGAGCGACTGGATGGTTTCCGAAGACTGCTGGATCGACTGGTTCGTCTTCCCCATCCCGTCGGTGGCCTTTTCCATCGTGGAGATTCCAGTGCGGACCTCCTCGCGGGAACGGTTCGAGATATCCAGCAAGATCTTTGCGGTGTCGGCCACGCGCTGGATGGAAGTGACCATCTGGTCGATCGAGGCGGAGGTTTCCGCTACGCTCGACGCCTGGTTCTGCGTGTTGCGCACCACGTTCTGCACGTTCACGCTCATCTCGTGCATGGTGCTGGAGACCTCATCAATCGCCGAAGACGCCTGCACGCTCAGCTTGGCCGATTCCTCGGACGCCTCGGCCACCTGGTTCGAACCGGCGGCCACTTGGCCGGCGCTGTCGCGCACCTGGCGCACCAAGGTGCGCAGCCCGGAGCTCATGGAAGCAAAGGCCTTCCCCATGGTGTCGCGATCGGATCGCGCATGCGTCTCAATGGCCAGCTGTCCGTGCGCGATGTAATCGGCCGCCGCGGCCATTTCTTTGAGATAGGTCATCATGTGGGCGAAGCTTTTGGCCAGGGCACCGATCTCGTCCTTGCGGCTCGTGTCCAGGACCTGATCGAGATCGCCCGTCTCGCCGATCACCTGCGCCGTCTTCATCAATTCCGCAAGCGGCAGCGTGATGGATCGCGAAGCGAAGTACGCGATGCTGAATCCCAGCAGGATCACGAAAAGTGTGCCCAGCGACGTGACCACGGAGGCGACCCGGGCCGCGGAGGCCGAGGATTCGTCCGCTTCGGCCAGCGTTGTGCTCATGGCCTGCGAGGCCCGGTCCAGGATCGAACCGGAGCGCACCTCGTGGGCGGCGGGATCGAGCTGCAAATAGTCCACCTGGAGGTCCGCCACGGTGGCGTCGCCCGAATCCACCTTGTGGCGCTTGTCAAGCAGCGACTGGCAAAAATGATCGGACCAATCCCGCTCGCTTGCATCCACTTCGCTCAAAGCGGTGCGGAGCACGCTCGATGAGGTTTTCGTCTGGGCCTTTTGGATCGTGTCGGCCAGGTCGGCGATGCCACGCTTCAGGGCGTCCTCTTCGCGCGTATCGCCGCTCAGCAGGTAGCCGCGCAGCGCCATCCGGTTCTGCATGATCTTCATGTGGATGGTCTCGATCATCTGCACCCCGTTCACCGCCGCCGCAGCGCTCTGCCGCGCGTTGTGCTCGCGGGCGATCACGCTCAGGTTCACGACCAGCAGCAGAACCAGCAGTGCCAGGATGGATCCAAAACCGTAGTAGAGTTTCTTCGCAATCGTCATTGCTTCCAGCCTCCTCGTTCCGGGCCACTTCACCGCCAGGGCGCTTCACGCCCGGCCTGCGCTCGACTAATCAAAGTTGATTTCGACGATCTGAATCGTTTCCTTCGGGGCGGGTTCGAACTTCCAATTACGCACCGCGTCCTGCGATGCACTGACCAGCAACGGGTGACCGCCCACGGCGTGAACATTCTTGACTGTCCCGTCCGGTGCTACAGTCACTTCCAGCCTTACCTTGCCGTGGACATTCATCCGCCGCGCAAGTTCCGAGTAAGTCGGCGTGACTTTGGTCTTCACCGCGCGCTTCGTTTCGGTGGCACCTTGGGCTCTCATCACTTGGGGTGGAACGACGAAGGTCGTGATGAGGGCGGCCAGCAGAGCCTGGCCAATAAATCGTCTGAAACTCCTCATGGAACTTCCTCCTCGGGCTGATCCCAGGGAGTACAAAGCAAGAGGAGTGCCAGCGCGAAGAGCCGCTTGGCGGCTAGGCCGACTTCGCGCTATTTTCGCATCTGATTGATTTACAAAGACTTATAATTCGCTCGCAAAAGGACCATGAAACGGTATGAGCCGACACCGTCTCAGGAACACCCCCGCAGCTCGCGAACCATCTCAAAGTGAGACATTCTCATACTATGAACGAGCATGGCAGCCAGCAGTCCGGCTGGGCGTCAAGCAGGGAGTAAGGCGGCCACTACTCTCGTTCTATCCGCCCATGCGCGCAGCCGCCGATTCCCACCGCCAAGCAGTTAGAATGAACCGAAGCTGCCCCCGCGGCCGGTTCCACCAACAGCAAGCGCGGGCGCACTGGAATCGAAAAACGCATGCCCGTTCTGCGGCTGGAAAACGTCTCCAAGGATTACTCGAACGGCGGGCGCCGAGTACCGGCCCTCGAGAACGTCTCGCTCGAACTGGGCGAGGGCGAATTCGTGACGGTGGTGGGGCGCAGCGGGTGCGGCAAGTCCACGCTGCTTCATCTGGCCGGCGCCATGGACCTGCCCACTGCGGGCCGCGTGTGGATTGACGGCGTGACCACCTCCGGTCTGGACGACCCCGGGCTGGTCCGCCTGCGCCGCGAGGCGGTCGGCCACATCTTCCAATCTTTCGAGCTGCTCCCCACGCTGTCGGTCGCGGAAAACGTCGAACTCCCGTTGCTGTTGGCCGGCCGCTCCGGGGCGCGCGCCCGCGCGATGGAGTGCCTCGAATGGGTGGAACTGGCCGACGTGGCGGCGCGCATGCCCCATCAACTTTCCGGCGGACAGATGCAGCGCGTGGCCATCGCGCGCGCACTGGTGCACTCCCCGAAACTGCTTCTGGCGGATGAGCCGACGGGCAATCTGGACACGGTGACGAGCAACGTCATCCTCGAGCTGCTTCGCCGCATCTCCCGGGAACGCGGCACCGCCATCCTGATGGCTACGCACAGCCTGGAGCTGATTGCCGCGGCGGCCCGTTCCATTCGTCTGCGCGACGGCCGGATCGAGCGGGAAGGAACGCGCTGAATGCCCTTCCTCCGTTTCTGCCGGGCCTTCCTGCTGCGTCCGCTCGGAGAAGAGCCCGTGCGCGCGGGCCTGACGGCGCTGGCCGTGGCGCTGGGGATTGCCGTGGTGCTGGCTATTGAGCTGGCTGGCCGCGCGGCCGCCGGCTCGTTTCACGCCTCGCTGGAAACCCTGGTGGGCAAGGAGGACCTGGAGGTCACCGCGCTCGGCGGTGTTCCGGAAGCGGTTTACGCACGTCTGGTTTCACTCCCCTACCCGCTCCATCTGACGGCGCGAATGGAAGATTTCGCGGTGGTCAGACCTGGAGGCGAAGTCGTGCCGCTCATCGGCCTGGATTTGGTGGCGCTGGCGCTCGATCGCGAAAACGCATGGCCCACGCGGGAAAGTTCTTCGGCGCCGGCCTCGCCGGCTATGCCGGATTGGAACCGCTCGGTGTGGGTAGGCTCGGGGCTGGCGCGCGCTCCCGGCGAATTGCTGCGGCTGCAGGTAAATGATTCGGAGCGCGATTACCGCGTGGCAGGCGTTCTCCCGAACGATTCTGAAGCTCCACAATTCCGCCGCGCCGTGGTGATGGACATCGGCCTCGCCCAGCGCGTCCTGCACCGCACGGGGCGTATTGACCGCGTCCTGATTCGGCTACCGGCGGGCCGGGACGCCGCGAACTACCAGACACTCCTGGGGCGGGAATTGCCGGGCCTTCTCGTGGAGCGCAGCGGCGCGCGCACGGACGAAAACCGCAAGATGCTCGCAGCCTTCCGCTGGAATCTTCGGCTGTTAAGTTATATTGCCCTGATCGTCGGCGCCTTCCTGATCTACAACACGATCTCGGTGTCCGTGGTTCGCCGACGGCGCGAAATCGGCGTTCTTCGCGCGCTCGGTGCGACGCGAGCGCAGGTGCTCGTGGCATTTCTCGGGGAGGCCGCCCTGTTCGGACTCGCCGGCGCGCTCGCGGGCATTCCGCTGGCGCGCGCCATGGCCGCGGGCGCGGTGCGGATGCTGGGGGCAACTGTCGAATCGCTCTACGTAAGCAGCGCTCCGGCGCCGGTCGCGCTCACGCCGGGCACAGTCGCTTTGGGTGTGCTCGTGGGTCTCGGCGTGGCAGTCCTTTCCGCGCTCGCTCCGGCGCTGGAGGCCGCGCGCGTGGCCCCCGTGGAAGCCATGGAGCGCGGCGGCAGGGAATTCCAGGCGCGCGTGCGCAAAGGACGCGACGCGGCCGCGGCCGCGGTTCTGGGCCTCGCCGCGCTGGGCGCTGCCCTGCTGCCTCCGGTAGGAACCACGCCGGTGTTCGGATATATCGCGGCACTCCTGCTGATCGCCGCGGCCACGCTGGCCATGCCCGCGCTCGTGGCCGGCGCCATGTCCGCTTCCGGCATCGTGATGCGGCGGACAGGGATCGGTGGACTCGAAGCCCTGCTCGCTTCGCGCAGCCTCGCGGCCTCGCTGCGCCGCAGCGGCGTGCTGACCGCGGCGCTGGCCACGGCTGTGGCCATGATGGCCAGCGTAGGAATCATGGTCTCCAGCTTCCGCCGCACCGTGGAAGACTGGATGAACCAGCAGTTGCCCGCCGACCTGTATCTGAGCCCGGCCGTGCCGCCCGGGGCCGACCGGCATCCCACACTCGACCCGGACGTGGCCGGACTGGTTGCGCGCGTTCCCGGCGTCGCAGCCGTGGGCCGATTTCGCGCCTATTCCATCAGCTACGATGGGTTGCCGGCCACGCTGGGAGCGAGCGATCTCTCCTTCGCCACGCGCACCGGACGATTGAATTTCCTCTCCGGGGATCGCCGCGACATTCTCTCGCAGCTGGCAGGAAACGACGCAGTGGTGGTCAGCGAGCCGTTTGCGAACAAACACCACCTGCGCCCCGGCGATTCCATTGCCCTGCCCCTTGGGGAGCGCACCGTGTCCTTCCGCGTGCTCGGCGTTTTCTACGACTACGGCAGCGAGGCCGGACTCATCCTGGTGGACCGCGCCACGCTGCTGCGATATCTCCCGGAAGAGCCTCCGACGAACCTCGGCGTTCTGCTCTCGCCGGGCGCTAAGCCGGAAGAGGTGCGGCGGAACATCGCGCGCGCCCTCACGGGCCGGCGGGTGAGCATTTTCCTGAACCGCGAAATCCGCGCCCAGGCCATCCGGATTTTCGACCGCACGTTCGCGATCACCTACGCGCTCGAGGCCATCGCCATCGTGGTCGCCGTGGTGGGCATTGCCGGCGCGCTGCTCGCCGTGGTGATTGACCGCAGGCGCGAGCTGGGTCTGCTGCGCTTCCTCGGCGCCTCCCGGCCCCAGGTGCGGCGGCTGATCGTGATCGAAGCGGGGCTGCTCGGCCTGCTGGCCTCGCTGGCCGGACTTGCGGTGGGCATCCTGCTCTCGCTCATCCTGATTTACGTGATCAACAAGCAGTCGTTCGGCTGGACGGTCGAGTTCCATTGGCCGCTTGCGCTCCTGGCGGCCGGCCTCAGCGGGGTCTATCTGGCCACCCTGCTCGCCGCGCTCTATCCCGCGCGCGCCGCCGCGCGGCTCGTGCCCATCGAAGTGATCCACGAAGAATGAACCGCAGCATCCGGCGGAGCGAATCCGGTTTCCGCCCGCAACCCGGGTGCGCAGCGGAATGCAGTGCCTTCTGCACGCAAATGCCGATCGCATTCGCCTCGTTGAGGCACGAGATGACCACGGAAACATCCACAGGCTCGGCCATATGCTCCACTTTTTCCGAGGGGAAAGATCTGCTCGGGCGAAAGGAGAACAAGAATCGTTTCCATGCGGCGGCGCGGAACGCCTGCGCCGGTTCAAAGTTGGCAACAGTTGCGTGACCTAAGCAAAACAGGAGCGCAGAAACGGCTTTACCCGCCCGCTGGCCGAACATAGCATGGTTTGTTCGGAGCCCGGTCACCAAGGAATGCTCACTCAACACGATCCTCTCGTTTATTGCGCCCTCGCGGTGTTGCTGCTAATCGGCTGCTTTTGGCCGCGGTTGGGGGACCGTTATTTCCGCGCCATCGAACACTGGGGAAGCCGCCTGGCCACGCACCCCGCGGTTTGCGCGGCCGGCGTTGCCCTGCTGGTTGTGCTTCTGCGCCTGGTCTTGCTGCCATGGGACAGGATTCCGATCCCGTCCGTTCATGATGAATTTTCCTACCTGCTGGCCGCCGATACTTTTGCCCACGGACGATTGACGAATCCGCCGCTCCCCCTGCAGGTTTTCTTCGAGACTTTCCACGTGAACGTCTTTCCCACCTACCAGTCCAAATATCCTCCGGCGCAAGGCGCGGTGCTGGCGATTGGGCAATTGCTCGGGCATCCCTGGATCGGCGTTCTACTCAGCATGACGGCCATGTGCGGTGTAATCACCTGGATGATGCAAGGATGGCTGCCTGCACGGTGGGCGCTACTCGGCGGGCTGCTGACCGCCGCTCGATTCTTTGGCTTTAGCTACTGGATGGATAGCTATTGGGGTGGCGCTGTCGCGGCGACAGGAGGCGCCCTGGCACTCGGTGCGCTGCCCCGGCTTCTGCGACACCACAGGTGGCGCGATGGAATCCTGCTCGGTCTGGGAATCGGAATTCTGGCCAATAGCCGCCCTTACGAGGGCATGATTTTTTGCTTGCCGCTGGCGGGAGCGCTCGGCTGGTGGCTCCTGCGGGATCGGAGGGACCGGCTCCCTGGCGCGCGATGGCGCGTGGTCGCCTCGATCTCCTGCATGTTGGTCGTCACCGGCGCGTTCATGGCCTACTACAACTGGCGCGGCACCGGGAACGCGCTCCTGTTCCCGTACGTCGTCAACCAGAGGATCTACTTCTCCACACCCCTCTTCACTTGGCAAGAAACTGAGCCTCCCCGGCATTACGGCAACGCCCAGTTCGATGACTACTTCAATGGCCTTTCCCGTGAGCTGCAGCAAACGCGGCGATTGACCCTGACGCTACGCGGAATCGGACAGGGTGTGTTGCGAAAGCTGAACGATCTTCAGGGATTTTACCTGCCGACGGCATTCTTCCTGCCCGTCCTGGCGGCCTTGCCATGGTTATTGAGAAACCAGAAAGCGCGGTTCCTGCTCGTGGTTTGCGCCTGCACCGCTGCGGGCACCTTCCCGGTATTATGGTTCCTGCCGCACTATGCTGCTCCCATGACGGCTGCGGCGCTGGGAGTGAGCATGATCGGGTTACGCTACATCCGGGCGTGGACTGTAAAGGGTCGCCGAGTCGGCCTGGGGTTGAGCCGGGCGCTGGTGATCTCTCACTTGTTGCCCGTTTTTCTAAGCTTGGCGCTCGTCCGAGGGGACCTCGGCCTGAATTCTTTCTCTCCGGAGTGGTCGAGTTATCGCCAGCAGATGGAAGCGCAACTGGAATCCAAGTCCGGGCAGCAACTGGTGCTGGTTCGCTACACGGCACAGCACAATCCCGAGCAAGAGTGGGTTTATAACCGTGCGGATATCGGTCATGCCAAAGTGGTCTGGGCGCGCGAGATACCGGGAGAAGACCTGCGTCCGCTGTTCGACTATTTCCGCAGCCGGCAGGTGTGGCTCATCGAGGCGGATACGAATCCGCCCAAACTCGAAACCTACCCTTCACACCCAAACCGGTGAGCAGCCGCTGCCATGTCTCGATGCTCGCATGCCCGCATGATTCCCAGAAAATGATGCGCGCGCTCCGTCGCCGTACGCTTGGCGCGGTGGTCGCGGCCGCGCTCGCGGCCCTGGCCGCGCCCGTCCCGCCCTGCGGGATCGCGTTCGCGCGCCCCGCGGCCGAAGACTGGGAGTTGGCACTGCCGGGCTATCACTACGAATTTCCTCGCGATCACTTCAACCATCCCGGCTACCAGACGGAGTGGTGGTACTACACCGGAAATCTGCAATCGCCGGACGGCCACCGCTATGGTTTCGAGCTTACATTTTTTCGCCAGGGAATCGTGCGTCCCATCCCCTCCGGTGATGCTGCCTCGCCGTGGGATGTCGCCGACCTCTATCTGGCGCACCTGGCGCTCTCGGATCTGGATGGCCGGCGCTTCTACCACACCGAACGCCTGAATCGCGCCGGCCCGGGCGTTGCTGGGGCCGACCTCGCCTCACGCCGCATCTGGAACGGCAACTGGCAGGTGCGCTTCGACGAATCCCCGCCAGGCGCGCAGCCGATCCAGCATCTACAGGCCGTGTGCGACGACTTCACGCTCCGCCTGTCGCTTAGTCCCGAAAATTCGCCGGTGATCCACGGCATAGCCGGAGTCAGCCAGAAAGGCCCGGGCCGCGGCCAGGCCTCGCACTACATTTCCTACACGCGCCTGCAAGCCGCCGGAACACTGG
>Ga0074044_10002436_pt1 | contig 16282 bp, 13 predicted proteins | sample BogForMeECP23OM1_FD_94443 | JGI IMG/M metagenome (GOLD analysis project Ga0074044, IMG submission 94443) | Bog forest soil microbial communities from Calvert Island, British Columbia, Canada - Bog Forest MetaG ECP23OM1 | ecosystem: Environmental > Terrestrial > Soil > Wetlands ...
CTGCCGGGTGCCGCCGAAATGCGACGCCACCTGCTTGGTCCACTTAAAAGGGGTATCAAACGCCCACGACCATGCTACTGACATATGCGGGTAGGTTTTGTCCGAGCCCCAGTCTGTGTAGTGTAATAACTGCAAAGGCATGGGGAGGGTCAGGATGCCATTGTAAGCGGTCATTTGGTTAAACGTGCCCTCCAGGGTGCCCTCGGCGCTGGTGCCGTTGTCGCCGACGATATAGATGATGAACGTGTTGTCGAGTTTGCCTTCGTCCTCGACCTCCTGGATCACGCGGCCGATTTCATGATCGGTATAAGCAGCGTATCCGGCGAAGACTTCGGCCTCGCGCGCGTAGAGTTTCTTTTGCAGAACTGAAAGCGAATCCCACCTCGGCAACTTTGCACCACCATACGCGGCCTGCCCGTCCGGCCATGGGGTAAGCTGGGTATTCGGTGGGATAACGCCAAGCTGCTTCTGGTTAGCGAAGATCACATCGCGCAACTTTTCATAACCCATGTCGAACTTGCCTTTAAACTTATCTATCCATTCCTTGGTCGGCTGGTGTGGTGAATGGGTGCCACCGGGCACGTAGTAGATAAAGAACGGCTTGTCGGGCGCGGCTGCGTTCAGATCGCGTATGTACTTGATGGCGTCGTCCGCTATATCGGTGGTGAGGTTGTAATCGGGCTTACCGATCCATGGAAAGACTTGGGTCGTATTCCGAAAGAGGTAGGGTGTCCACTGGTCGGTCTCGCCTCCCATGAACCCATAGAAATACTGGAAGCCCATGCCGACCGGCCATTGGTCGAACGGCCCTGCGACGCTGTATTGAAAGCTTGGCGTATTGTGATTCTTGCCAAACCAAGAGGTGGCGTAACCGTTGTCTCGCAGGATCGTGCCGATAGTGGCGTTGTCCGGCCCTATGATGGAATCATAGCCCGGATAACCGGTGGACAACTCGCCGATCACGCCAAATCCCACCGAGTGATGATTGCGCCCTGTGATGAGAGCGGCGCGCGTGGGCGAGCACAGGGCCGTCGAGTGGAACTGCGTGTAGCGCAATCCCGCCTTGGCGATACGATCCAGCGCAGGTGTGGGGATGACGCCGCCGAATGTGCTCGAAACGCCGTAGCCCTGGTCGTCAGTCATGATGAGCAGGATGTTGGGCGCGCCCTTGGGCGGTACGACTCGCGGCGGCCACCATGGCGTTGAATCCTTGGCGCTTTCTTTGATAACCCCGCCGAACGGCAGCGGCGGCGGCGGGAGTTGTTTCCCGTCAAGCGTTATGGTGGAGCTGGGCGCACCCGGCACGCCGTTCATTTGCTGAGCCGAAGCTGGGTTTGAACCGAAGAGCCCGGCGGTGATCAGCAGAGCGAGTAGCGTCAAAATCGGGACAGTCTTTTGGCGTCGAGCGTTCATCCGGCGATATTCTCCCTAGTCAACAGGTCCGAAATTTGATCAGTTCTGTGCGATCAGTTCGAGTAGGCCCTGCTCCTTAACCACCCCATCCTTGCTTAGCGTAGTATCCGCTCACTTGGTCGACAATCTGCTTGACCGTCTTATCAGCCAAGAACCCCGTAGATGAGGTCACATTTTTCACGCCGCTGGCCGCCACGTTCACGCCCAAGGTTGCAGCTGCTGTGGCTCCCCCTGCCGCCGCACCTGCAGGCCCGGTGACCCCAACTCCCGGCATGTAGCCGCTGTCCGCATGAGTAGTGAAATCCATCACTTGCTGAGTGCCTTCGTCTGTCTTCTGGTAGGCTTGAACTACGGTATCGAGAGTAGATTGACCAGCACCCAGTCCAATGACCATCCTCCGAAGTCGATTGCCCTCATTAATGTCCGTGAAATTGCCATCGATGATTAGCACGTTACTTCCAGTAGGTGGTGTGCCACGGCTCAGGCATGTTGTGGTGATGCCCTTGCTTGTGAGGTTTGCCGCAACCTGTACACATACATTCTGCGCTGTCTGGTCGGCAAGTTGAATTTGTTGGTCAGTCTGATTAGTACCGGACATTGCTACGTATGCCCTTTGAAAAATGCCCTGGTTCATAGTGACTTCAGAAGGACTGACAGCCAACGGGTAGATCACGACCGCGGAGGGTCGTGCGTTGCTGATCGGCGCCGAACTGGATTGTTCGGTCACTTTGGCGCCAGCACAACCCGCTGCGATGATCACGAATGACAAAAGCATCGTCCTGAAGCTCGTTGAGTTCATCGATTCTTTCCTCACTGGAAGATTTTCCTTACGTTTAAAGCGATTCCTAACAATCACCCGGGACACTTATAACGCCTAGAAGTTGTTGTCTGTCGTAGGTGGCGCGTAAGCCGGCGGTGGTGCATAAGTCACCTGGCTGCCGTTGTAGTACGGTTGGTATCCTGCGGGCGGAGGAGGCGGCGGATAGTATCCATACGGATTATTCTCAATGATCGTTGTTTGCGGAGCTTTAGGTTGTGCTGCCGATGTCATCATCGACCCGAGTGCCATACCGCCAACAGCGCCGAGCGCGGCCGCACCCGCCACTTCGCCACTACTCGAACCCCCACCCCCTCCACCGTAGTAATAGTTATTGCTCCCGCCTCCACCACCGCCGCCGCCACCTCCGCTGTAATTGGTGTTACCGACATTGTTGTTGATAGTGTTATCAGTGTTGCTCTGCATCTGCTTTTCGGTCTTTTCGTTGTTCTCCTGAAGGGTATTCGCCTCGTTGTACTGGGCCTGCTTTTGGGCCTCCTGGTTTGTGTTGTACTCGTTGTAATCCGCCTGCTTGTTCGTCGAACTGGACGTGCTTGAAGTGCTTCCGGATTCCGAAGGTGACTTATACTGGCTGTACTGCGACGATGACGAGCTTCCGGATTCCGAGGGCGGCTTGTATTGGTTATACTGCGAAGAGGAAGAAGATTTGTTATAGTTGTAGGTATTTCCGGAGTCGGATGATTTGTACTGGCTTCCTGAACCGCTCGAAGATTTGTCCCAGGATTCGCCACCCGACGAACCGGAATGACCAAAGCTGCCGCCATCGAATCCATCCGAACCGCCATGGAATCCACCGCCACCGCCGCCGCCGCCAGAGCCTCCACGTCCGCCAAAGCCACCGCCGCCTCCGCCGCCCCACCTTGCGAGCGCACTTGGTGCACTCGCGAGCGCGAATGCACTCGCCAGGACGAAGACCCGCAACGAAAATCTCGTGGCGATTCGCAAATCCACTTTGTTCTTCATGGCTGTGTCTCCTTGACTTTCAGAAACTCGATACGTTTTGCGTCCTTGGGAAGCTGGGGTTGAAAATGACTGTCCGAAATTTGTTTCGGAAATTTCCAGTTAGAAAGCACGGCAATGTACTCCGGTGATCCTGGTTCGGTACGGTAGTTAATCACGATTTTGCGCGGAATCGGTTTCCCGGAACGGTCGAGCCAAACTTGCAGATCGAGGTTGCGGGACGAAAACGCAAGATGATCGCAATCGATGCCGTTGACGTCATTCACGCCGACGTACGTCCCGAAGATGATCTGTTTGCGGATTCTCTGGCACGGATCGCTGTACGCCAGGTTCGAGAGCGGTAGTGTGAGATGTTCGGTTGCCTCTACCTGATCGAGCATCGTGTCAATCGAGGAGGGCACTTTCATGCTGGCGTACATCAGGTGCGACTCGTCGAAGATCGTCAGCGTGTCATTCTGGTACCAGAGTTGTTTGCCCCCGAGGTCGCTGTGGTAATCGACTACGAGTTCGTCCGGCCGCTGGAGCGCGAAATTCATTTCTGCGGCGTACTGAACCTTCACAGCGTGCGGAAGCACCTTGTCGAAGAGTATCTCCGCGTGAAAGCTGAACGCGTCGGCCGATCCCAGCGCATCGCACGTTTTGGTCAGAAGTTCATCAGCGTGCGGGTCAATCTTGGGCGGAGCCGACTGGACCGGCGCAGCAGCTTGGGTGGCTGTCGCAGCCGGGTCCGCGGCCAATGCAGCGTTCAAGGCTAACGCCATTCCCACCGCGGCTCCGCAAGCGGCGGCCGCAAGTTTGAAGCTCATTTCTCGCCCTCCCATTCACTATCGTAGTTAGTCTGCCAATTCTGTTTGCTCCGTGACGATCACGGGATCATGCCGCACTCAAACAATTTGTTGGCGACAGGCGCTGCTACTCTGTCGATGAACATGGCGCGCATCTGCGGATCGTTACGCAGAAAATTTACGGCTTCCTGTTCCCTCTGCGACTTTGGCTGTCCTCTCTGCTGCCACAATTGCTCGCAGGACGAATACTGGTATTTCTGGATGACCTTGTTGGCGGCCGCATCCAGCAGCGGGTACTGGCCGTACTGGGCGCTGGCTACCCCTGCGAACAACAGCACCGGAAGCCCCACTGCCAGCAGGTAAAATCTTTTACCCTTGCCCTTTTCACTCTCATGCTGCTCGGACATCGCCAGGATTCCTCGCCGCTTTGTCGATTGCAGATTCCACATAGATTGTTCTCCTCCATTCGGACTTCTGTCTGGCCCTCGGTTTTCAGCGCCGCCAAAAACTGACGCTTGGGACTGGGGACAATTCTGAATCCCGCGGCCCTACCATCGCACCAAGGTACAATGTTCAGCCCTGGGAGAACAGAGGAATCTGCGTGCGATCCTACGAAGCGGTCAGACTCGTGTGCCGCTCTCGGGCTTCCCGTCCGCCGGCACTGACCATTGCTCAAGCAGGCTGTAGCCCAATGCCACCAGTGTCGGTCCCAGGAACATCCCGATAACACCGAACGCGAGCGCTCCCCCTAACACTCCAAGCATCACTAGAATCATCGGCGTCGAGCCGCCGCGGCTGATGAGCAGCGGCTTGACGACATTATCGAGCGCCCCGACCATCACTCCCCACGCCATGATGAAGACCGCCCACGCGGGCGAGCCTTGTCGATAAAGCCAAAACGCAGCCGGCGCGGCGACGATCGGCGGCCCGCCCGGCAGAAAGGATAGCACAAAGGTGAAGAATCCCAGCGACACAGAGCCAGGGACTCCGGCAATGGCGAAGCCAATCGCCGCGACCGCTCCCTGGAGAAGCGCGGTTCCAAGGACGCCGTAGACGACCGCCCGAATCGTCGCACCGGCGAGATCGAGAAGACGATCGCCTCTCTGTCCCGCGATCCGATGAAGCGCTGCATGAAGTTGATTGGCAGCGGTATGTCCGTCGCGATATAAGAAGAACGCGATCAGCAGGCTCAGAATGATCTGGATGATGCCCTCGGCAAGCGCACGCCCGCCCCACAAGACGATTGTCTTGGCAGCCGGTAGCAGCCTGGCCAATTCATGCAGCCGGATCGAACTGCTCTGGTTCAGGTGGTTCCAGTAGTCGGCAACATGGCTGCCAATCAGCGGAATGCTCGCCACCCAGTCGGGCGGATTCGGCGGACCCTCCTGGATGAGTTTCTGACTCGCAGAGATCAGACTCGATACGTTGTCGGTTAGTGTAGCTCCCAGGATTGCGACCGGTACGACGATGACCGCGGCCAGCAACGACGTGGCGATCAACGCCGACAGCGTCCGCCGTCGGCCGAGCAGCTGTTCAAGCCTCAGAAATAGCGGCCAGGTAGTGAAACAAAGAATCGCGGCCCATAGTGCCGCAGATATAAAAGGACGCAGGACGAGCAGGCACAAAAGTCCAAGCACAACCACAGCCGTGCCGCCGATCCAAAGCTCGAGCTGGCTTCGTCCCGCGCGCCCGATCATCGGATCAGCCATGTAAGTGCTCTTGTAGGTCTTTCAACAGCTGCTGGACCTTTGGATTCCCGGGCTCGAGTTCATCCAGCCGCTGAGCGTAGGTCAGTGCTTTGGTGTTGTCGCCAGACTGTTGCAGAAAATTCACCAGCGCGGCCAGTGAATCGCCGTCATAAGGATGCGTTTTGATTGAGCTCTCCAGCGTATCGATTGCGGCGCGAGTCTGCCCGGCGTCGTTCAACGCGACTGCGTAAACGTAAACATAGCGCGCATTACCCGGTTCGCCACGCGCGGCTGCCGCCAACAGATTTAGTCCTTGCGCACTGCGCTTCTGACGGACCATGAGCAAGCCGAGAGCGTGCTCGAGCGACGCATCCTTGGGCGAACGGCTCATTGCGTCCTTGAGAACGCGTTCACCCTCTTCATCTCGGTTCTGCACGCGATACAGATCCGCGAGATTAACCGCTGCAGGCGCAAAATTCGGGTCAAGCGACCGTGCAGTTCTGAGTTCCTCCTCAGCCTTATCAAAATGATTCTCCCTGGCGTACAGCAATCCCAAATTCATATGCGCCTCGGGACGGTCAGCGTCCATTTTCTGCGCGCTCACGTACTCATCGGTGGCGTGACTGAAAGCGGCGGCAACATCCGCGGGTAACCCGTCCGTGGGCAACCCGGCGAGCACCTCCGCCGTTTCGATCCGCACGGCGCGAACTGGATCGCTGAGCAGCGGCGCCAAAGCGTTCGCGCTGGCGCCTGGATCGGAGTTTGATAGGGCGCGGGCTGCGGCGCGTCTCACCAGCGCCGAATCGTCAGTGACTCCGGCGCGAACCGCCGCGTCGGTCGGCGCGGGAGCGTAAGCTGCCACCATCGAAAGCGCGGTGGCACGCGCGATCGCATGTTGCTCAGCGTCCGCGACCAATCGTTCAAGCGATTGCTGCGCGCCGGGCGCGCCCGCTGATCCGGCATCCAATGTCTCAGCGAAGCGTTGAAAGCCCCGAGGCGCGTGCCCGTACCACTTGTTCACTGAATCCGACGCCCACCGGGCGGGCTCATCAGTGTGGCAATTCGTGCACGCGTTGGGAGTGCCCAGCTTCACCGACAAGTCGGGGCGCGGTATGCGGATGCTGTGATCGCGACGCGGATCGACGACCATGTACGTGCGCGCCGGCATGTGACATTCGACGCATCGCGCCCCAGCGGATCCGACTTTGTGAAAATGATGCTTCGGAGAGTCGTATTTCTGCGCCGAATGACATTGCGCACAGACAGAGTTGCCCTCTGCCCGAAGTTTGGAACTGTGCGGCTCGTGGCAATCGCTGCACGTCACGCCGGCATGGAACATTCGGCTCTGGATGAAAGAACCGTATTCATAGTCCTCCTCCTTTATCTGTCCATCGGGGAAATAGTGGTCTTCATCGAGCAGTGCAACGCGATAGTCGTCGCCGACCGGCTGACCATGCACATAGTCTTCGTGAATTTGACCGCGACGAGCGTGGCATCTAGCGCACATTTGTATTTCTTGTTCTGATTGACGCGGCGAGCTTCGCCGCGCGTTTCCGGTCGAGGGATCGATCAACCATGCAATGCCCTTGCGTTCGTCGAGCGCGATCGCCAAGCCCTTGTTGGCAAAGGTTTTCCAATCATCCTCCTTTTCCGCCCACGCCACGTGATTGGAACCGGGACCGTGGCAAGCCTCGCATGCTACGCTCATCTCATCATAGGTGGTGGCAAAAGTACGCGTCCGCAGGTCGTAGTTCTTGCGCAAGTTGGTCGAATGACAATCGGCGCACATGTAATTCCAGTTCTGATCGATGCCCGTCCAATGCCGCGAGTCTCGAAACGTGATCTTTTGACCTGGATAGAGAAAGATCCATCGCTGGCCGCCGCTCTCGCGCGGGCGGCTGTCCCAAGCGATACCGAACGCTTGCAAACGTCCGCCGGACATCGCGATGAGATATTGCTGGAGGGGAAACACGCCGAAGGTGTATTTGATTTCGTAATCATGAAGCGCGCCTTCCGGACCGTCGGTTCGTACCATGAACTTCGAGCCGCTCCGAAAGAAAGTCGAAGTGACGCCGATGTTGTTGAAGTTCGCGTGATTGAAGTCGCCCAGCACAGTGGAATTCGTCGCCGGTAACATCGCCCGTTGATGATGCGAGCCGCGCCAGAGAGCATTCTCGCGCTCGTGACAGCTTGCGCATTCGGCGGCTCCAACGAATTTTGCGCCAAGCGTTAGCGGTTGTGTCGATGATATTGCGGGATGCACGGACTCACCCATTCGTCGCGCCAGAAGCGCGACAGCGATGAGGGACCCGGCAACTATTGGCAGCAGCCAAGTGAAAATCCGGAGCACACGTCGCGATTTTGGTAGTCCGGTGGCCTGTTGCGCTCGCGCCGCGGCTCGTCCACTACCAGCCTGGTTCTTTTGCTTGGTTCGGGTTTTTTTCCTCTTGCTCAACGGTCAACTCTTCAAAACGAATCTCTAAAGCCGGTGACCCGCTGTAATCGCGACGAAAAGTATGGAGATCCCATATCGCTTGAATCATCAAGCGGGCTGCGATGCGTCGGCACCTTGCGTGCGGCAGGCACTTGTTCCTCGAGGGAATGAAGTTTAGGTAACATTTGACCAAAGTCCGATTGCTCGATTCAGTCATCGATTTGTACTATTTCGCTGCGATGGCAGCTATATGCCATAGAACAGCGGCAATAATAGGTAAAATGCAGAAGGGCGGAACGTGATCCCCTCGCCCGCGTCAAAGCGGGCACAAATGGACGCCGGATTTCACGAAAGGATAACGGGCGCGACACAGTCGCGAGCCTTTAAATCTGAAAATCCGCTCCGAACTGGGATTTGTTTGCACGGCACCTTCTACAAGCGCCTCTTTGTCTGCCGCGAGGAGTGGCGCCCAGTACTATCCGAAGGCGAACTCAGCGCGACGATCTGCAACGTAATAGGCTGGTCAATGAGCGACGGACGATCCGTCCACGCCAAGACTTCAAGTCGGCGGAGTCGGAAGCGCTTTGCCCTTACGTTGCCAGGGAGCCGACAAGGTTTCAGTAGGCTAGTTAAGCGATCGAAGGCAAGCTATAGTAATTCGAAATTCTCGAAGGCTTGCCACTCGTGGTGTTGTTGAGATTGTGGCGCTCGACTTATTCCACGACCAACGATACCGGCTGTTCGCGGGAATTGCGCGGTCCTTGTGAATTATTGTGCGCAAGCACACTGTTGCATCGTACTATACAAAAATACAGGATCTCTCCCCGGGGAATGAAGGAATCTTTCGGCAGCAAGTGACAGATACCGACGGTTATACATTAGCGGCGGTGGCGTTACAGACGCGGGGGCTAAAGGTGGAAGTCCGGAATTGCAGTGCGCCGGTTCACGCCGGGGCAATCAGAAGAGGTAATCCGAGGAGAAAATGAACCTCAATTCAAGAAGTATGAAGGCCGCGACCAGCCTGTCGTCCGTGCTGCTCATAGGAATTTTGCTGGCGGGTTGCTCTCAAACGGCGCCGCCCGAAACGAGCCAAGCCTCGCAGGCACCCGGCGTACAGGCGGCGCCGCCGCCGATGGCGAGCGTCCAGCCCTCGCAACTCGGTGCGATGGGGGACCAATATGAGGCGCCGCCGGTCGTTAACGTGGCCGACCTGATGCCAGCGAGTGCGCTTTCGGGACCTGGATTTTCAGTTCAGCCGCAAGCGCCGACCAACGGCGCGATGGGCCAATACACTATAGTCGCCGACGCATCCGTATTTCGTGGCGACGCGGGCACTTACTATATCGAAAGCCTCGACATGCTGAAGATACGCCTGTCCGAGATACCCGCGATCGCACAGCTGGAGAACATAAGCGAAACCGGCGTGTTCGCCAAAGAACTGGCCTCGAGCGCAGAGCGTCCGGTTACCGACGCCGCGAACATGGTCATCCACCCGATGGATACGGTTACCGGGTTACCCAGCGGAGTCGGCCAATTCTTCGGGCGGGTCAGCCTCGGTGCGGGAGAAATAGCCTCGTCGGCCTCCAGTTCATTCGGAAGTGGACAAGCCGCGGGTGAGACGGCGAACGCGACGCTCACCGCTTTGGGCTATGGCCAGGTTCGTCGCGATCTGGCGAGAAAACTGCATGTCGATCCCTACTCTTCCGATCCTATTCTCACCAAGAAGCTGAATAAGGTCGCTTGGGTAATGTTTTCTGCGCGTATGACTGTCGATACGGCCATGATGGCGGTGCCCGCCTCAATGATCATCACAAGCGTGGAGTTCACCGACGATCTCGTCTATCAGACGCCCAAGGCAGATCTCATTCTGCTCGTACAAAAGAAGCTGCAGAACCTAGGGCTCTCGCCGGAAGACGTAGCGGGCTTCACGGGTAATACCGCGATCCCGTTGAGCCTGCAGGTTTCCGCCGTCAAGGACCTCGAAGCCCTCGGCGACATTCCGGGGCGGCGCGCGGCAGCGGTAGCGATTGGCAACGTGATGACGGAGTACCAAGCGCGTTTCCTGGTTACTTCGCTAAAAATGCTCGGTCAATGGAGTCAGCAGAAGAGTCCTGTCACCGGGATTCAGGTTCCCGGCGGGCTGGTCGCACGGGATCAGAATGGCACGGTGATACTGCCCGCGCCGGTCGATTACTTGTCGTGGACACCGCGTATCGCGGGGTTTGCGACCGATCCCCAGTTGATGTCGCTGCAGAATCGTGTCCTCTGGATCACCGGCAAGATGACACCGCTCGCGCGCCAGCAGCTGGCGGCCAACGGCTGGTCGGTGCGCGAAGGCGAACCACAGTAAAGCGCAAGATTTGTATCGACGGGAAGTGAAATGGCGGGAGCCAGCATTGAAGAGGAGATCATGGTGGACCGATGTTGTGGTTTTTTTCGCGGTAGAGATGTACTGTCCGCACGGTACAGCCATCTTGGTTGCCCCAAAGAAGGCTGAATCATGGCTTTCCTGAGCAATGGCGCGATTGTCGCTCAAAGAGCCGGTCGGAGCGGCGGCACACCGGCTTCAGGGACAGCTTGGAGAGATGGAACTAATTGAGCTGGCGGGTGCCAGCACTACGAAGGAGATCACGATGATGAACTGTCTGCGAAAGAAAGTGATGACCGGTATGGCCGCGGCGGGTCTGGCGGCAGTGCTGCTGGCTTCGGGATGTTCGACCACGGTTGAGAGTCAGCCGGCAGCCGCGAAGGCGCTCGAGTCGGGTGGCCCGTTGCCTTCTTCGGTTACCGGATTTCTCGGTCCCGACGCCTCCAAGTTGGCCCGCGGGCCAGAGGGCGGCGCCGCGCTAGTCTGGCTAAATCCCAACGCTCAATGGAGCAGCTACACCAAGATACAACTGATGCCGGTTGAGTTCTGGGCTGCGGCCGATTCGAAAGTATCGCAAGCGGATCAACAAACGTTAACCACGTACTTCTACAACCAACTCCAGACCAACCTCTCCAAGAGTTTCACCCTCGTTGATCAGCCCGGACCCGGCGTTATGACCTTGCGGGTGGCACTGATGGACGCGACGACTGCGGTACCAGGACTTCGCACGATCTCGGTAATCGTCCCGCAAGCGCGCGTGCTCAACCTGGCTCAGTCGATGGCGACTGACAGCTACGCGTTCGTCGGATCGGCCGAAGCCGAAATGAAGATGACTGATTCGGTCAGCGGCGAGCTGCTGGGCGAGGCCGTCGATCAGCGTGCCGGCGGTATGGGGATCAAGAGCGCAGCTTCATTCCAATGGGGCGACGCGCAGAACGCGATGGACTACTGGGCACAGAAGATTCCGAGTCGAATTTTGCAACTGCAGGGGAAATCCGCGCAGAGCTAGGAGCAATCCCACGGTTGACATGGAAACGAGAGCCAGACTCACGAGGAGCATTCTGATGCGCGGCTGGAAGAACGGATTTTTCGCAATCGCGCTAATCGTCGGCGCGCTCATAGGTTTGTCCGTCGCACACACGGCGTGGGCTCAGGACAAGAAGCCTAACATTCTCGTCATCATGGGCGACGACGTTGGGTGGTTTAACATCGGCGCCTACCATCGAGGAATCATGTCGGGAAAGACGCCAAATCTCGACAAACTTGCATCCCAGGGCATGATGTTCACCGACTATTACGCCGAGGCAAGCTGCACGGCGGGACGCGCAAATTTTATCACCGGCGAGTTACCGCTCCGTACCGGTTTGACAACTGTTGGCCAGGCGGGCGCAGACGTAGGATTGCCAGCGCAGGCGGTCACGCTCGCCACCGTGTTGAAGGCGCAGGGCTATGAAACCGCCCAGTTCGGCAAGAACCATCTCGGAGACTTGAACAAATATCTGCCGTGCGTGCACGGCTTCGACGAATTCTTCGGCTATTTGTACCATCTCGACGCGATGTCGGACCCATACTGGTTCGACTACCCGCAGGACTGGATAGACAAGACCGGGCCGCGCGACCTAACGCACTGCTGGGCGTCCGACACCGACGACACCACTGTGATGCCGCGTTGGGGCAAGATCGGAAAGCAGAAGATCGTGGACGAGGGGCCTTTGGCGCCATTTCCCAACATGAAAAACATGCAGAACTGGCAGGAAGGTCGCAAGGCAAAGTACGACATGGAGACCTTCGACGACGTGCTGGTCCAGCACACAAACGGCTTCATGGACAAGGCCAAGCAGGACGGCAAACCATTCTTCATCTGGCACAACACCACGCGAATGCACGTGTTCAGCTACATCCCGCCGAAGTACCAGGCGATGATGAACCCGACGAACAACTACAACATCGAAGAGGCCGGCATGGCACAGATGGATGACAGCGTCGGCGCGCTCCTGAAGCATCTCGCCGACATCGGCGAGGCCGACAACACTATCGTCATCTTCACCACCGACAACGGCGCTGAAGTATTTACCTGGCCCGACGGCGGCATGACGCCGTTCAAAGCCACCAAGGGCACCACTTTTGAAGGCGGTTTCCGTGTGCCGTGCATCGCACGTTGGCCCGGACATATTCAGCGTAACCGGGTCGAGAACGGTATCTTCTCCGGGCTCGACTGGCTACCCACGCTCTCGGCCGCAGCCGGCAATCCCGACATCACCGAGCAACTCCTGAAGGGCGTGACTGTCGGCGATCGCAAGTACAAGAATCACCTCGACGGCTATAACCAGATCGATTTGATCAACGGCAAAGGGCCGTCCGTGCGCCACGAACTCTTCTACTTCGGCGGACCACATCTCGGCGCCCTGCGCATCGATGACTTCAAGTACCAGTTCATCCAGCAGCCATACGGCTGGCCCGGGGAGAAGGTCACGACCGATATGCCCACCATCGTGAACCTCCGGCAGGATCCGTTCGAGCGTACGCCGGATCTGCGTGGCGAAAGCCTCAACGATATGGGTGGGGGGTACATGAACGACTTCATGGCGCGCGAGTTCTGGCGCTTCGTGATGGTGCAGAAGTACGTCGCGAAGCTCGCGATGACAGCCATCGACTATCCTCCGATGCAGGCGCCGGCCACTTTCAACCTTCAAGCTGTAAAGGCTCAGGTCGAGGAGATGATGAAGCAGCACGAAGGGCAATAGTTCAATCGTAATCCGGCGGGCGGGCGTTTAAGGCCCGCCTACCTGGCGTTTGGCGCTGCTGGTGAAATGGAAATGAAAAAGAGACTGGTGCTTACGGTGCTGATCTCGGTGATCGCCGCAGTGTGCGTGCCGCAGCAGCAATACAATCAGGAAGTCCAGCAGGTTCAGCACCTGACCTGCATGGACAACACCTATAAGCAACTGAACCAGAACCTCCAGAGCGAGGTGAACACGGACCAAGTGCAGATCAAGCAGCTCCAGAGTCGGCTTCAGGTGACGATGGTCAATGCGATCCTGTTCCCTGAAGGCGGATGGGAACTCAGCCAGAACGGAAAAGAAGAACTGGGCAAAATCGTACCCACCCTTCAGGGTGTCACGGGAAAACAGATTGTGATCGGAGGCTTCACTGACAACGAGATCATCCTCGAGCCCTTGAAGTCGCTTTCCGAACAACTGGTATCTTTCGGCCGCACGCGCCATCTCGGTAGTAAGCTTTCTGGAGGAGCAAGGGCTTGATCCGAATCAGCTGTCTGCCGTGGCGTTCGGGAAGTATCACCCGATTGCGTCAAACGATAGCCCGGAAGGGCGGGCGCAAAATCGCCGTATCAACGTCGCAATTCAGGACCAGACACCGTAGGCCGGACGCACAGCAGGTTTCGAACAAACCGTATGGAAGTACTGCGAGGTAGTTCAATGGTAAGTCGAAGCTTAGGGTCGAAGACGGAAAGAACTGCGAAACGCACGACTTTAGCGATCGCGGTGCTTGGACTGTCGGCGCTCAGCGGATGCTCGTCGTACACGCCACCTCCGCCGGCCGAGCAAGCGGCACTAGCGAAGACTGAGCTGAATTTCAATCTCGGCGAATGCCAGCCGCTCGATGCCGGTCTGTACAAATGTCCCGCCCTCGACAAGCCAATTTGTAACCCTGATTATAATGGCCAAGCCGAATGTGTCCGAATCGGACCTAAAGGCGGTGTCTTCGTCCAGAGCGGTTTTGCTAACTAGTAGAGGTGCCTTGCAGTGCCTTGAGCCAATGGTCTTTCGGCGGCTCAGCTGATGGTCGCAATACTGGTAGGAACTAGCGCGCCAACGCGGCACCGGAGAAATAGAGGAAGGAGTCCGGATGCGAACATTTGTAATTATGACGCTTGGTTTGCTGCTGCTGTCTTCGGGTCTCGCACGCGCCCAGGGTGTCGTGCTGCCACTGCCGCCGGAGGATCAACAGAATATAACCGCTCAGCTTGGACCAAACGTGGTAGGCGCCGCGTTGCCAAGCCAACCTATCGCGCACCCCTCAGCCTACTTTCCACTTCAAGATAGGGCGCAACAGTACCAGGTCCTCGCCGGCCCTCACGCCGGGACTGTGCAGACGCTAGGGCTGGTGAGGACCCGGCGGCCGGGTGGTAAGATGGCCTGGCGGTTTGGTCTTTCGCCCACGCTCAATGGCTTCATGCGTGAGACACCGGAGGGTGACATTATAATGGCCGCCATCACCGACTCGGGCGAAGGTGTGGTGGTCGTCACCACGCCTGCCAATCCGTTCTTGCCCAAGGGCATGCAACCGGGTGAGACGCGGACCTACTCGCAGCAAGTCCAGGTAAACTATCTGGACGACCCGAGCGACCAAAGATACTCAGGAACTATCAACGGCACCTACACCTATGTCGGTACTTATCAAGTGACTGTGCCGGCTGGCACGTTCCCGGCGGTCCTGTTCCGCGTCAAGTGCGAGGGCAAAGTTGGTCCGGCTTATACGCAAAACACTGGGTACAACTTTTTTGCACCCGGCGTCGGCATGGTCGCGATGATCCTGGAGGAGGACGTGACGGCCTTCTGGCTGTTCAACATCGACAGCACTACCGGCAAGGTGCTGATGTCAAAGTGAAATTGCTCGATGCTTCGGCGATTTATATCGGTGACTGATTGGAAGACGCCGCTATGCGCCTTAGTTTTCATCATTGGGATCACTTGTGGCGTCCGGGACTGTACGATTGCCGGTGATTCCATTTTCGCCCAATCTGAAGAAGATCATCTCGCGCGGGAGGTAGAAGACCCCACCGCGATCCTCACTCAGCTGCAATTCCAGGATCTGTACACGCCGAGGAATTTTCAGACGTCTGCGCAGACGAACACGATTCAGCTGCGTCCTATTGTGCCGATAGAGGCATTTTCAGGGTTCCCCTTTCAGCAAATCATCCGCCCCACATTGAAGGTTCAGCAGCTCGCGACATCATCAAGCAGTTCTACCGTAACCGCGTTCACCGATATGGAGCTGTTCGATTTGTTCATCTCCAACTGGCCCAATCCAAAAGAAACCGGGTTCGGCTGGGGCATTGGACCGACTTTTATATTCCCTACGGGAAGAGTTCCATCTGCGGGAAAGCACGCTTGGGAGGTCGGACCCGCGGCCGCAGCCAAATACCTGGGCGTTCCGCACTTGATGGTCGGCTTCCTGTTCCAGAACCCGATCTCATTTGGGTACACGAATTCCTCAGCGACACCGCAAAGTCAACTGGAATTCCAACCGTTGATATCGTACACGTTGGGCCGTGGCTGGTACGTAAAATCATCCGACTCGACGTGGACGGTCAATTGGCGCCACGGCAGTTCGACCACGATTCCGATCAGCCTTGGCTTTGGGCGAGTCTTTCAGTTCGAGGGGTTACAGTTCAATCCGTGGGTGTCCGGCGAATGGACGGCTTATCGGCAATACACAAAGGTCACTAATGTCACTCCGACGTACACCGTCAGGTTCGGCGTGACGCTGCTCTTTCCTGATTTGGAGCTCTAGCAGGCTGTTGATGAAAGGCTTAAATCACGAACCTCGCTGGGTATGATGGCGGTGCCGCAATGAGTTGTGAGGTTGCTGGTCGGGTAGAGAGAAGGTGGATGGCAGTGGACGGAGCTAGCTGGCCGGCTAGTTCATCCAGCGGGACAGAGCTTCGCGATCCTCAGCAAGTTGTAGGCGGCACCGACCAGGTAGGCGGCGAAACTGGTCCGCTCCAGGCCCCGATAGCGCGTGCGGCGGAAGTTCCCGACCGTCTTGATCCAG
>Ga0074044_10002437_pt1 | contig 16281 bp, 22 predicted proteins | sample BogForMeECP23OM1_FD_94443 | JGI IMG/M metagenome (GOLD analysis project Ga0074044, IMG submission 94443) | Bog forest soil microbial communities from Calvert Island, British Columbia, Canada - Bog Forest MetaG ECP23OM1 | ecosystem: Environmental > Terrestrial > Soil > Wetlands ...
CGCGATCTGTGGCCCGAATCCCTTGCCGCCGTGGGAATGGGCAACCCGGATTCGATGCTGAACCGTTCGTTGAGTTCGGTTGCCGGTTTTCTGTATAGACGCTCGGATCACATCGTGGTCGTCACACCCGCGTTTCAGGAGTACTTGATCCAGAACTGGAGGGTTCCACCCGAGAAGATTTCCGTCGTCGAGAACGGGGTGGAATCGGAGCTGTTCAGCCCGAAGGTGAACAATGCTGACCTGAGAAGGGAACTCGGTGCGGAAGGGAAGTTTGTAGTCGGCTATGTCGGAACGATGGGCATGGCGCACGGCCTCGAAACCCTGGTCCAAGCCGCAACTGAGCTGCAGAGAACAGCACCCGACGTGCTGTTCCTAATGGTGGGGGAAGGCTCGGATAAAGAGCGAATCATCAACCGCGCTCGCTCTCAGGGCTTGACCAACATGCGTTTCGTCGGCCAGCAGCCTAGAGAGAAGGTCCCGGAGTTCATTTCTATCTCGGATGCATGCCTGGTTTTGCTCAAGAAAGCCGAGCTATTCAAAACTGTTATCCCCACCAAGATGCTGGAATTCATGTCTTGTGCGCGCCCTGTCATCTTGGGCGTGGACGGTCAGGCTAGGAGAATCATAGATCAAGCTGGAGCTGGAGTTTACGTAGAGCCGGAAAACGCGGCCGCTCTGGTCCAAGTCATCACGCGATTAGCAGCAAACCCTATCCTGCGCGAAACATTAGGCCGCAACGGGCGACGGCACATCGTGGAGAACTTCTCACGGCAGCAGACGGCGAAAGCTTACATCGCCGTATTGGAAGGAATTCTCGACAAAGAGCCGCCAAGTACTGCAGCCTGATCACCTCCCTCGGTGCCTCAGCCAGGGCGAGATTCAGGGTGGGGAACAGCCCCTTGTTAGTTCTCGCGAGTTGAGCACACAGTTGCGCATCGAAAAATTCGAAGAAAGTTACGGTCGCACTTCAGGGCTTTGCTATTATTCACGAACAGAGTCCGCAAAGATCTCTTTCCACGGTGGGTGGGGTTGAAGTGTAGAACGGGACTGCCCTGAAACCGCATACGCATGGGCAACGTGTCTTGTTGTGTCTCTGTTGCAACGGTCATGCCGGGAAATCTATCCTTATGTGACACGCTCGAGTGACGTCCGGCTTCTGGAAGAGGCTGGTTTGGAAGGGCAGTTCCTGCGACCTAACCTCGACTGCTGCGTTTGCGTGTTGAATGTCCAGAGAGATGGCTGAAGATTCCGAGTCGGGCTCATGAGTGTTCAAATGGACAGCAAGACAGCACGGGACTCCATTGCCTATCACGCAGAACTGGCTCATGATTGGGATACGCGGTATCTCAAGAAGTCCTTCGTCGCTCGCCTGCACGTTCTTCGGGAATGCCTGGAAGGTCGTGATTTGCGATCCCAGCTCTGGGTGGATGCGGGTTGCGGTACTGGTACCCTGTCGCGCTGGCTGGCAGAACAGGGGTGCCATGTGAGCGGTGTCGACGCCGCACCGGAAATGGTCAAGACCGCGGCAAGTATCGCTCTGAGTATGAGCTACCCGGGCACGCTCAGTTTCGAACGCATCGAAACCATCGCTAGGTTGCCGGTTCCGAGCGGCTCGCTGGATGGTGTCCTCTGCTCCAGCGTGCTGGAGTACGTGCAAGACCCGGATGCGTGCTTGTCTGAGTTCGTGCGAGTCCTTAGACCCGGAGGGTTGTTGCTAGTTTCGGTTCCGAACGCCCAGTCGGTTGCGCGGAAGGGACAGGCTGCTATTCACCGATTGGGCCGCTCGGTGGGCAAGCGCTGGTTTCGGTTCCTGGACTATTCGAAACACCAGTATTCGATGGAGCAATTCATTCAGCTTTTGGCCGCCCACAGGTTTCGTGCGAAAAAAGTCTTGCCCTTTGGAAGCCCGATTCCGGTGTGGTTGCAGAGAAGACGGTTCGGTGGATCCTTGCTGATGTTTGTAGCGGCTAGGGAGCTATGAAGCCGGGGTATCATGCGGTGGGTGGATGGTCAGGAATGTCAATCGTTTTCTCGCAGTAAGTAACAGACGAGCATGAGCGAAGTTGCCTTATAGGTACCCGTTCGTGGCTTTAGCGGCGATGCACCGTGGCGTGGCATGCCGCGCAGAGCGTGATCAAGTTCTCCTCTGAGTTTTGCATGGGCCTTTGTGGCCCACCGGAAGGAATGAAAATCGGCCTGATTCAGCGCGTGTACGATCAAGCTGGCGTGGGACGGTAAAGGTTGTGCCGATTCTGGATTAAGTGAGGCCATCTCTGAGTTTGATCTGGAACGTGCGTTTTGAACCAATCTGTGTGGCGCCCCCGTTCCGGCAGGAAGGGGGTAGCACGTGACGGTGTTTAATGTCTGTTAGCGCATGTTCTGCCGCTTCCACGCCAGGAGGAAGCGATGTCCTACAAGATCGCGGGAATTGACGTACACAAGAGAGTGCTGATGGTGGTAGTGATCGATGCGAGTACGCCGGAGGGGAAGCCGGAGCGACGGCGATTTGCCACCATGCGGAGCGACCTGCGCCGATTATCGACCTGGTTGCGAGAGCAGGGTGTGGAGGAAGCGGTTATGGAATCGACCGCCCAGTACTGGCGGTCGGTGTGGTTGGAATTGGAGCCGTATCTGCTTTTGCATTTGGCCCAGGCGTTCTCCAACCGTGCCCGCGTGGGCGCAAGCACGACTTCAAGGACGCCGAACGTTTGGTGCGGCGACTGCTGGCGGATGAGTTGATCTTGAGCTTTGTCCCGGATGAGGAGCAGCGTACGTGGCGCAATATGACGCGGATGAAGACGCAGCTGACGCGGGACCGCCTACGGCTGCAGAATCAGATGGAGTGTCTGCTGGAGGAGATGCGGATCAAGCTGTCCATTGTCGTCAGTGATCTGCTGGGCGCCAGCGGGCTTCGCATTCTGCGGGCATTGGCCGAGGGCGAGACCGACCCCAAGAAATTGGCGGCCTTGGGAAACAACCGGTTGAGGTGGGCAATCGCCCATCGGCTCTGCCGCGTGGTTTGGAAGATCTTGCACGAGGGAGTGCGCTTTATCGAGCAAGGCAGCGAATCTGACCCCCAAGGTTGGAAGCAACGCGCCCGGATTCTCGCGCGAGCCCTTCGCAAGCTCGGCTACGACGTCGCAATCACCCCCATAAACCCAGCTACGACCAAAATGGAGATGCAAATGTAGTGGAGGTGATTTTCGACGGAGTCAGCTCCCGAATGGCTGCGGAATTCCTTGTGGTGCACCTCAAGATTCGACATCGCGCCACTTGACCGGCCAATGTGCGCTCATTTTTCGGTATCGGCGAGGGAGTCGAGTTCGTCACGGAGTTTGAGAAGGCGCTGCGAGAGGCGTCGGAGTTTGCAGCGGGACTTGTCATCGTGCAGCTGACGGCGAAACAACTGCAGAAGATGCTGGGTAGCGGCGATGGCGTCGTGAATGGCGGGGATGTCGGCTTGAACGGGGGTGGTGGTTGCGCGAAGAGGGAGTTTAGGAAATGGAGAGCAGTGGGGTGGTGGTGTTTAGGCGCGCGCGGTGGAATTCGCGTTGCAGGTCCTGCTGTGTGACCTGCACATAGCGCAGGGTCATACGGATATCGTTGTGACCCAGCAGTTGCATGAGAGCAGGTAAACTGACGCCCAAACGCAGCATTTCGCTAGCGAAGGAGTGTTGCAGGCGGTGCGGGATGACCGGGCTTGATGGGCGACAATTAGAATTCCCGATCCAACGACAACTAAGCCAAGCTGGTCCCGGTTCTTGCGGACGGAGGCGGATTGGACGATGGGAACGTCCTTCGAGGGTAGTCAAGTCGAGGGGATCATAACAGTGCTGCCAACTATAGAAGGTCCGGCGGCTGATCCCGAAGTGACGGCACGTGCGGGCCACGTTGCGGCTCCAACGAAAGGAATCCATCCAGGCTAGACGAGTCCGGGCTTCCCGGCTCAAAACCACCCCGTGCGCGCCACCTGGCGCGCACGGGGTGGTTTTCCCTTTCGAACTTGCATGCCAATACTCTATTCGAGGGTCACTAATCATTCTGAACGAAAACAAAGTTACTGATATGCAAGTCCAGCACACAGTATGTTAAGTTATGTCCAGTTCCCAGCTCGATAGGTGATCATGCGCGTCCGTCTTGCAATCATCGTCAGCCACCCCATTCAGTACTTTGCCCCCTGGCATCGCGAGTTGGCCCAAGTCTCCGATATAGATTCCAAGGTATTTTTTTGCTGCGACTACGGGGTAACGCACTACATCGACCCGGGATTTAACACGGAAGTGGCATGGGATATCCCGCTGTTGGAAGGATATGCCCACGAATTTATTAGTATTGCTCATCGTCCCCGGCGCCTAGGCTTCTGGGAGGTTGACAATCCCTCCGTCGGCGCGGCGCTGGACCGCTTTCAACCCGATGTGGTGAAAACTTTTGGCTATGCTTACCGGACGAATTGGAGGGCAGCGCAGTGGGCCCGTCAACGCCGCCGGCCTTTGCTGCTCTATTCCGATTCGAGCGGGCAGAATATCGTCCCGTGGTGGAAACGTTCCGTCAAGGACGTACTACTGCGGAAATTCTACAGCTATGTCGACGGAGCTCTTTTTGTCGGTGACAATAACCGGCGGTATCACAGGCGCTGCGGACTCCCCCCCGACCGCCTCTTTCCCGGAGTGCTGCCGGTCGACCGTCGGATGATGCTGAAGGCAGTGCCCGACCCTGCGTCCACGCGTGGCGAAGTTCGCAGCAGGTTGGGCATTCCCGGCGATGCGTTCGTGGTTCTGTTTTGTGGGAAGTACATCAGTCGCAAGAGACCTGCAGATTTGGTCCGCGCTGTGCATCAGCTCGCGGGCAAAGGTCTCCCGGTCTGGGCGCTGATGGTGGGCGAAGGAGAACAACGGCTAGCGATCGAGTCCTTTTGCAGAACCGAAAAGGTCAACAACGTGTCGCTCACCGGCTTTGTCAATCAATCAACGATCCCGCGTTACTATGCCGCAGCCGATATATTGGCTATCACCTCTGAATTGGACCCCCACCCCTTAGTCGTGAGTGAAGGTGCTTGCTTCGGCTTGCCTGTAATCGTTAGTGATCGTGTGGGCTGCATCGGGCCAAATGATTCAGCCCAGCCGGAGCGTAACGCGGTCGCGTACCCCTGTGGAGATGTACAGCGGCTCGCCGAGGCCATCGAGCGACTCTGGCGAGATCGGGACTTGCGCGCCAGGATGGGCGCCGAGTCGTCCTGCATAGCACAATCGCAGGACGTAGTTGTCGCCGCACAGCAGTTGGCTTTCGCGGTGCGATCTCTCCATAAATTAGGCCCACGCCGGTCAGCCGCGGGCAGTCAACCCCCGTTGAGACCAGAGGCTGCGCGCCTATGAGTCTCTACCCAACTTTGCTACAGCAAGCTCGATCCGGCCGGTTTCCGCCGCTTGTCAGAGGCAAACTGACCGCGCGGGGTATTTGGAAGCCCTCCACCTGCTTGAAGATCCATCTCACTCTGGTGGGCGTGTTTGCTTTGCTGCTGTACTTCCCCCCCCCGGCGATGTGCCTTGTTCTGAGCGGAATACTGATAGGCACTTCATTGTTAGTCCTTGGAATTGTGGAGGCGCGCCGCGGTCCTGGTTCTGACCGATGCGCGTCTTACTAAACGCACTTGCGGCGGGCTGGGTGGCCAACTACATTGGGATCCTGGCAGAAAGGGAATCTCGGATTAAAAGAGGATTTTGTTAAATGCTGTCTCCGCAAAAATGGGCGGCGCGGCGAACTACATTCTCAATATCGCCTGTGAACTGGAGAGAGTGGCCCCGGTGGATGAATTCATCATCGTTTTGCCTGCGAATCAGGCAAAGGCGATCAAGAGAACGGCGCCAAATATTCGGGTCATCACTAGACCAAATGCCGGGTTGCTGAAACGAGTGTGGTTTGACCAGGTTACGTTACGCCGCGTGCTGCAGCGCGAGCGGGTCGATGTGCTGTACTCGACCGCGAACCCGGGGATGTTCTCGTGTCCCTGCCGGCAAGTTCTCCTGGTGCGAAATCCCCTATATTTTTCGCCGCTGTTCTTGCAGCACATCCTCGCACGCATGGGTGTGTGGACACGATTGACGAATTCGCTGCGCCGCTGGTTGATCTGCAGGTCCGTGGAATGGGCGGAAGTTGTCGTGACTCCATCGGAAAGCATGATGCAGGATTTACGTGCGTATGTGAACCAGCCTGCATCGAAGCTCCACGTTATCCCATACCCGTTCGTGGCCTTAGCGGCCATGCACTCTGGCGTGGCATGGCGAGCAGAGCGTGATCAGGTTCTCCTCTGAATCAGCTCCCGAATGGCTGCGGAACTTCCCGTGGTGCACCTCAAGGTTCGACATCGTGCCGCAGGTTTGACACTTCCAGCCATCGCGACGCAGGATCTGCTGGCGCAGACCGTCGTATGACAAGGGGTCCAACCGCAAGGGAGTGGCGTTGGGGCGAATCATTATCAGGATGCCTTCTGACACAGGTTTTCGAGGAAAGCCTGCTGCTGTTGGCCGGGCAAGAACTTGTAGTAGCGTGAGATCGAGTTGAGCAGGATCTCCGGGTTGCCGTTGTCCAGGTGTGCGCCAGCAAGGAAATCGGCGCAGATCATCTCCAGGCAGTAGCCGCGAGATTTGTCCGTGCCCAGCATCCGCGCTGCCGTCTCGATCGCCTGCTCGATGACCGGGATCTGGCTCTTGTAGACCTTGAAGTAGATCAGCTCCTCTTCCTTTCCCGTCAGTTCCTTCTCCACCTCCCGCCTGAACACTTCCCTCGGCATTGAGCGGGCTCTTTGTGCACCCAGGGTGCACAATCGAAGTGCTGTCCGTCCCGGCGCGCGATCTTCGCCAGCTCCCTTCCTTTCGTCCAAACCGATTTCCTTTAGTTCCCTCCGCGCCTGCGGCGGCAGGTGCTCGTGGATGGACATCAGGTAGTACGCCTTCCTTCTCGATTCCGGGAACCGCTTCGCCAAGAACTCGTCAAACGACTTCAGGTTCTCCAGCCTCCAGTACTGACCCGCCGGCACCTCGCACAGATACCTGCCGAGTTCGACGAAACGGGTGTCCCGCTCCATCTCTTTCTGCTTTTCCCACGCTAGGATCTCGTCGATCTTGGTCAGAACAAAGAAGGCTCGCTTGCGATTGATATCCATGGGTTGAAGCCCATTAAACGGGCGGCCACGGCGTGAATGGTGTGGTGAGCGGTCTGATGGTTTCCGCTCTTGAGCTCTCCTATGGGGATGACCATATCCAACTCGCTATGAGGCGATTTACGCGACAAGCTCGTCAGTTCGAGTATGCTGGCCGGCGCAGTCAATCGCGGCTATCTCCCCTCCGCATAGTATTTGAGCGCCCGCTCAATACCCGTCGTAAAATCGATCTTGTATTGGAATCCCAGTCGTTTCTGTTTCGTCGTGTCACCGCCCCGCGCATGCACCCCGGCTGGCTTGTCGGATAAGCCCTTCACTTCAGGGTGGTAGCCCGCGATCCCAGCAGCCAGTTTCGCAAAATCGATAAAACTGGTAAAAATTCCCGTCGAGAGGTTCACCGCGCTGCCATCGTCAATCTTATCGATCGTTGCCATGACCCCGTCCACGCAGTCCTCTATGTGAATGAAGTCGCGCATCTGTGTGCCGGTTCCCCACACATTCAGGACCTCCGCGCCGCGTTCCATCAGCACGCGCTTGCAGATGCTGGGAAAAGGATAAGCGTCGTCCTGATCCTCCCCATAGCCGGAGAAGGGGCGATAGCAGATCGACTTCAGCCCATGCTTCTCGTATGCCAGTTGAGCCAGGTATTCGCAGGTCAGCTTTGCCCAGCCGTAGCTCATATCGGGCATACCGATATCGCTCTCGAAGGAGATCATATCCTCTGTCAGAAGCACATAGCCTTCGAGCTGCTGCAGCTTGATCGGGTAGGCAGCACTGGAACTGAAACTGGCCGTCTTCTTCGGCCGGGCTTCCTTGGCCCATCCCCAATATGCCGCGTCGATCGCCAGATCGTCCGCCACCGCCAGCGGGTTGTTCTCAATCATAAGGCGCCCTCCAACCATTGCCGCCAGGTGGAATGCGTAGTCGAAATCAGCATCCTTCACCCGCGCGAACCAGGTCCGGCAATCTTCTTTGTAGAAATGGAAGTGCGGGTATTCCCGCGGGTCGAATAGCGGCCAGCCGTTTGTCGGATCGATGCCTCCGGTAAACTCCGCCACGCAGTCCACGGCATGCACTTCGTCTCCGGCATCCAACAGCCGCTTCACCATATGCCGCCCAACGAAACCGGCGGCGCCCGTAACTAAAACTTTACGCATTCTGAAAGCGCCTCCTATAGAGTTCGAATGCCCAGTTCGACTTCCCCGGCAGGTAGGCGGCAATCGATTCCGAATCCCCAGCCAGATCCTGAACCAGCTTCAGGTTGTTCTCATAGCCCATATACTCTTGCACCATATCGCGAACCAAGTCGTGCGGGTTTCGCAACTGATATACGGATGCCTTGGCCCACACGGCGCGATAGCCCTTGGCCTGCAGATAGTACGCAGCCCAGATATCGTCCATCCGTCCGACATGCGGAAACAGGAAGTAGTCTTTCAAACACTTGCCGGCTATGAAGGTGTTCTGCGAGTTGAACGGACCCATCTTGTTCGCGCACATCGGGAAGACCTTGGGATTGAAATCGCACTCCGGGGCATGCTCCATGCGGCAGAGCGCGTCAATATCTGGATCGCCGTTCCAGAAGTCCGCCTGCACGTCCACATGAACAGTTTTCCGCACTTTCTTCGAGTAGTCCCTCTTGGGCAATAGTTGAAGCGGGTAACCCCGGTGCCACAAGTGGGAATGATTGGTCGCGCCAACCGGGTCGAAGGCAGGCAACTCGGTCTCGTAACAATCCATTTCCACGTCTTTGCCCACCAGCAGATTCTCGCCCCATCCCTGCAGCGGGATGTTATCGTCGTCCACCACTGCAACGATGTCGGCTTTCATATCGTGGGCCCAGAGCAGCCCCATGCTCCGCCGCTGGATGCAATTCCAGCCGATGGCATCCGAGAGTGCGGGATCGTACTTCTCCTGCTCTTCAGGGGTTACGTAGATACCCCGGTCCAGATGATAATCGCGCGGCGTCTTCTTATCGCCGATGACTACCAGTTCGCAATCCTTCATCGCCTGGAACTTATGAATAGCCTCAGTCGGATGGTTGATGGTCGTTGTTACGATGACTGTCTTCATATTTTATCTCGTGATCCGCTATGCTCGTAGCCTGGTTTGAGAATTGACTGCCGACTGGCGAAACGCGTTCGGATGCCCGTGCGAAAGTATACGAAGTTAAGAAGGAAAGTATTCTGGGATTTTCCTTCCGAGCGTACTTTCCACCCGGAGGGAATCTCAATAACCTGGACTCCGAGCCTGAGCGGTTTGACCAGCGTCTCAAACAGAAACGCATGCCGCAGTTCTTCCCAATGAATACTCTGCACGAGTTTGGTTGGGAAGATACGGTAGGCAAAAGTCATATCGGTAAGCCGTACTCCATACAATACCGCGAAGAATCGCTGGAAGGCCCAATTGCAGAGCAGCTTGACCTTCGAGTAGCCCTGAAATCCCTTGCTCACGCGCCAGCGGGATGCGGTCACGATCGCGGACGGTCGAGTCTCCGCGTTGGCAATCAGGGTCTTGACCGCATTCGGATCCGTCTCAAGGTCGCTGGCCATCATGACGACGTGGCTGCCGCGGGCCAAATCGAAGGCCTCTCGCATTGCACCGCCCAAAAAAGGTAATGTCTGTGTATGAACCCTGACCATGCTTCCGAGCGTCTTGCTCAGATGGTCTACCGTGGCCATCGCTTCCGGCGTCGTGCGTTCGCAAACCACAATCAAAATTTCATCGATGTGATCCTTGACGTCCCGTAAAATGATCCTGACCGTCTCTTCCAATGAAGTAGTCTCATTCATAACCGGGAGTATGATCGTTGCCGATTCAAAACGGTCCACGCACAGATAATCGCTCATGGGATGTCATCCCTTCGCTTCACAATCGACCTCCGACGCTTGGGGCTAATTGGAGAGATCCAAATCTGGATTGTAAGAATTTGACGGAAACTTTGCAGTAGTCATCGCTGTCGGTGGCTAAGACGGCCTCGAAGGGCAGGCTCATCATCTTCCTCGACGGGGTGCGCAACCGCATCGGCCGCGTTTGGGTGCAGGTGCTCACCATCCGCCTTCGTCTCCACGCCCATGACCACAGATCTACCGCAAGGGTCGCTTTTCGCCAGCCCGGCAAAGGTGGCGCAGGGCATCCTTAGGCAGATATTATCCTGAAAATGGAGATTCCGGATTCGGAGGATTACAGTTCATGCCTCAGGTACTCAGCGACAAACAAAATGGGTTGGCAGTAGCGGTGTCTGAAAGGAGCGGCCAGACGAAAGCTCTGGCCGCAATCGTGCTCACCGGCCTTGTCGCGCGCCTCGCGCTGCTCATTCATGGCGCACCGTTCTATGACGACGCGTTTATCACCTTCCGATTTGCCGCTAATCTCGCAAATGGGTACGGGTTGTTCTGGATTCCGGGCGAAAAGATGCTCGGTACAAGTACACCCCTGTATGCATGCGTGCTTGCCTTCCTGGGGAAACTGTTCGGTACAGCACATATTCCCTACTTGGCCGTTGCGCTTGGGCTGTTGAGCTACGTTGGGGCGTGCGCGCTGTTGCAGCGAATTGCACGGAGGATCGGGTTCAATGCGATTGAGACCTCCATGCTGTTTTTGCTTTTCTGCTTCCAGCCCAACATTGTTCTCGCCTCCGTCGGTGGTATGGAAACGAGTTTCTTGCTCTTTCTGATGCTGCTGGCAGCTCATCTCTGGATTCAAGGATCGGAATGGCTCGCTGGAATTGGTTGTGCGCTGCTGATCGCTACCAGAGTGGACGCGATTGCCTGGGTCGGGACGTTCTTTCTCGCATATATCATTGCCAAACGCGCCTTCCCCTGGCGCGCTATGGTGGCCTTTTCCACAGGGGTGGCTATCTGGATCGCTGTTGCGATTCATGCCTGGGGTGCCTTCATTCCGGTGACGACCAAAGCAAAGCTATTGGCCGACAGCGTGGAGGGATCGTTCGCAGTCCGCCTGTTCAGTGTCCTAGAAGCATACTTCCGGTTCGGAAATCGCATGGCGTTGGTAGTGATCGTTCTTCCATTTGCGGTTGGTGCCTGGGTCGCCTGCAAGAATCGTCCCATCGCCGGAGGGGCGGCAATGTTCTACATCCTGGGAAACGCAGTTGCACTTGCCGCTGCGCGCGCCGCGGTTTTCCCATGGTACATTGTTCCGGTGAATCTGGCGATGATATTCGTCTCTGCCATGGGGTGGGGTTGGCTGCTCTCGAAAGTGAGGATACCCCATACCGCGTCACTGCTGGTTTGTTCCCTGTTTTTCGGGGTTTGGCTCGTGCGCGACTACCACTACGCCTGGCGGCCAATGCAGACTCCTGCAAATCTTGAGGTCGGGTTATGGCTGCAGCGGCATGCCCGGCCAGACGCAACGGTGTTTGCTGAGCCCGCCGGATGGATTGGCTTTTACTGCAATTGCAGGTTGCGCGATTCCATCGGGATAGTGAATCCGGAGATTCTTCATTATTGGAGCCGCCCCGGAGGACGCGCGCGATGGTTCTCAACTGCATTGCGAGAAAGCATGCCCGATTATGTAGTTCTACGGCAGCATGAATACACGACGGGAATCCTATTCTCCAGCGAGCAAACCCCCTTGTTTGCAACGGAATCGGACAAGCAATGGTTCCAGAAGTCGTATGGGATGGTGTTCATCGCAAACCCCTCGGTTCCGATTCAGACACAAGATGCTTTCTTTATATTCCAGCGCGAATAGGGACCACCCGCACGGAGATCCAGGATTACAGCACAACGTGCAAACTCCGCTCTCGACGCTGCACAACAACTTGGCTGGTTTGCAACATCGCCGCGAACCGTGTTCGCGTCAGATGCCGCGGATTCTATTGCCTTGACCAGAGTGGGTTTGTCCGCTACCCAGATTTTGAATGCGGCGGTAATCAGTCTTACCTGCTTCTTGGGCGGCTTTGCGTAGAACGGCTTGTCAATCCACCCATCGAAGGCCTGAATTTCTTCGATGACTTCCTCCATATCCGCGAGCCACGAGAGAACGTCTGGAGAAAAATGTGTTTTGTTGAGCCTGGGCCTCTTGCGGAGAAGTTCTGCCAGATACACTACCGGGCAAAATGAGCCCTTTATTGAGTATTGAATAATATAGTGACATTCCTGACTGTTTGTGCTGCCGTTGGCCCATGGGGAATCCGGCGGGAGTACGACGGGACTTTCAGGCGTTGGAGCAGCGGCGTTTGCGGGCGGCGCGGTTGCTGAAGCAGGGAGTGCATCAGTCCGAAGTGGCACGGCAAGTCGGGGCCCATCGGCAGTCGGTCAGCCGCTGGGCCCAACAGCTGGAGGCAGCCGGGCTGTCCGGTTTGCGGGAAGCGGGCCGGGCCGGACGCAAACCTCGGCTGGGTGCGGAAGATCTGCAGAAGATCGAGCGCGGGCTGAAGCGCGGGCCGGAAGCTCTGGGTTACGAAACCGGTTTGTGGACGGCGTGGCGGGTGGCGCACCTGATCGAGGAAGAATGCGGCGTCCGCTACCATGCCTCGCAGGCGTGGCGCATCCTGCGTCAGCTGGGATGGAGCTGTCAGCGTCCCACCGGACGGGCGCTGGAGCGGAATGAGGAGAAGATCCGGATGTGGAAGCAGAAACGTCGGCCGGAGTTGAAAAAAAGGCCAAAAGCGAAGGCCGGACGATCGTCTTCATCGACGAGAGCGGACTGAGCGAGCGTCCTCACCGCTGCCGGCTGCGGGGACAGATGCCGGTGCTGCAATATCACTTCAACTGGAAGATGCTGTCGGCGATGGCGGGGGTGACGTGGTGGAACTTCTACTTTCGGCTGTTTCCTGGAGCGGTCCGCAGCCCGCAGATCATCGAGTTTCTCTCGCATTGCTTTGGCGCTGTGTCAGCCACTATCCTTTTGTGGCCTTAGCGGCAATGCACTCTGGCGTGGCATGCCGCGCAGAGCGTGATCAAGTTTTCCTCTGAATCGGCTCCCGAATGGCTGCGGAATTCCCTGTGGTGCACCTCAAGATTCGACATCGTGCCGCAGGATTGACACCGCCAGCCGTCGCGACGCAGGATCTGCTGGTGCAGACTTTCGTACGACAAGGGGTCCAGTCGGGAAAGAGCGGTTTTTGGGCGAATCATTCTCAGGACGCCTCCTCCCGCAGGTTTTCGAGGAAAGCCTGCTGCTGTTCGCCGGGCAAGAACTTGTAGTAGCGTGAGATCGAGTTGAGCAGGATCTCCGGGTTGCCATCGTTCAAATGGGCGCCCGCCAGGAAGTCGGCGCAGATCATCTCCAGACAGTAACCGCGTGATTTGTCCGTGCCCAGCATCAGCGCCGCCGTATCGATCGCCTGCTCGATAACGGGAATCTGGGTTTTGTAGACCTTGAAATAGATCAACTCCGCCGGCTCCTCTTCCTTTCCCGTCAGCTCCTTCTCCACTGCACGCCTGAAGTCCTCCTTCTGCATCTCGCGCGCTCTGTGCAACCAGGTTGCACAATCGAAGTGCTGACCATCTCGGCGCGCGATCTTCGCTAGCTCCAGCCCCTTCGTCCATCCCTTTCTTTGCAACCGTGTACGGAAGACTTTGGCTTTTTCGAGGGGCTCTTCCTGCCTCAGCGCGATCCCAGGCGAGGCGGGAACTGAAAGAAGTGGGACCCTGAATCCTATCATGACAATCCTGTAGTGACAGCCGGATATTCATGGTGTATTATCCTTTGGTGATTGACCGTAAGGCCGACGTTGCACTGGTTCGCGCCGCCTTGAGACGCAGCCGTGTGGTTGCCCTCCTGGGACCGCGGCAGTGCGGGAAGACGACGCTCGCGAGGCAATTTGTAAGTCCCGACTCGCTCAACTACTTCGACCTTGAGGAGCCCCAGAGCCTCGCCCGGCTGACCGAGCCCGATACGGCTCTGCGTCCACTTGAGAAGCTGGTGGTGATTGACGAGATCCAGCGCCGTCCCGACCTTTTCCCGCTACTGCGCGTCCTGGCCGACCGGACGCCACTCCCTGCACGGTTTCTCATTCTCGGCAGCGCGTCGCCAGACCTGCTACGGCAGTCCTCCGAAAGCCTCGCGGGCCGACTCGAAACCGTTTCCCTGGAGGGCTTTCGGCTTTCCGATCTTGGCGCTGCTGCCCAAAGCCGCCACTGGCTGCGCGGCGGCTTTCCACTGGCTTACACGGCGCGCACTGAAGCCGATTCTCTGACCTGGCGGCGACAATTTCTCCAGACTTTTCTTGAACGTGACCTGCCTCAATTGGGCATTAGGATCCCAGCAGTCGTTCTGCGGCGGTTCTGGAACATGGTCGCCCACTACCACGGCCAAATCTGGAATGCGGCCGAGTTGGCTCGTGCTCTGGCTGTGAACGAATCCACCGTGCGCCGCTACCTTGACCTGATGACCGGCGTCTTCATGGTCCGGCAGCTTCCGCCCTGGTTTGAGAACCTCGGAAAACGGCAAGTTAAGGCACCCAAAATCTATGTACGCGACAGCGGTCTCCTGCACACTCTGCTGGGCGTCACCAGCCAGCACGACCTCGAGCATCATCCAAAGGTGGGTGCTTCGTGGGAAGGTTACGCAGTGGAAGAAGTGCTTAAGGCCTTCCAGCCCGACGAGGCTTATTACTGGGCCACCCACAACGGGGCTGAGATCGACCTCATCCTATTCAAGGACGGTCGCCGTGTTGGCGTCGAATGCAAACGCGCCGACGCTCCTGCGCTTACACCGTCGATGCGCATCGCCCTTGCCGACCTGAAACTTGACCAGCTTAGCGTTGTGTATCCCGGCGAAAAGAAATATTCGCTGGCAAGAAATGTCGAAGTCGTACCGCTGGCGAAATTCGTGAAAGCACAATAGGCCGACGCGAAGAAATGCGCGAAAGATCTGGTCCAAGGATCCAGGCGCTGAGCACGGCCCCCTTGCCCTAATCCGTGGGGAGATGCGCCGGTTCTGCCGGGGAGGCAGCAGAAGTTTGACAAATCCGGGAGTGGGCTTCTTTCAGTAGCGAGACCACCAGTTAAGGCGTCCTGTGCTGAGACAGCCGGAACGGGCTCCCGTTTGCCGCTGCTCCATTTGTGAGCGCAGGATTTTGACCTTCACCGATTGCGATCAGGCCCCTTTGAGGGGCCTGCAATCGTGATACCTCCGGCTCTCCCGGAGGATACTTATTTCCGACGCAACGGAGGGTTCTGCTGCTAGGGCGTCTATTCTTTGGTGTGCTTAGTCCACTACTCGATATTGCGCCACACTGCCGTCCGATTTTGGTGTTGTCCGGCCCACCTTACAGAGTAGCCGGAACGTTTGGCTTGGTCCGGCAATGCACGATTGAGTGGCATGCAGTGCAAAGCGTAATAAGGTTCTGCTCTTTATCATCCCCGGACTGGCTACGCAATTCCCTATGGTGAACCTCGAGATTCGACATCGCGCCGCAACGCTGGCACCTCCATCCATCCCGGCGTAACACCTGCTGCCGCAGGTTTTCGTACAATTTGGGAGCGAGGCGTAGGCGAGAATTTGTTGCCGGAATCCGGTTCATGACGCTTTCTCAGTGATCTGCTCGACAAACGCCCGCCGCTGTTCGCCGGGCAAGAACCGGTAGTACCGTGAGATCGAGTTGAGCAGGATCTCGGGGTCGCCGTTGTCCAAGTGCGCGCCAGCCAGGAAGTCGGCGCAGATCATTTCCAGACAGTAACCGCGTGATTTGTCCGTGCCCAGCATCAGCGCCGCCGTATCGATCGCCTGCTCGATGACTGGGATCTGGCTCTTGTAGACCTTGAAATAAATCAGCTCCGACGACTCCTCTTCCTTTCCCGTCAATGCCTTCTCCACCTCCCGCCGGAATGCTTCCGTCGACATGGAGCGGGCTTTGTGCACCCAGAGTGCACAAACGAAGCGCTGACCCTCCGCCCGCGCCAGTTTCGCCAACTCCCTTCCTTTCGTCCAACCGATGTCCTTGAGATCCTTTCTGATCTCCGGCGGCAGGTGCTCGTGGATGGACATCACGTAATAGGCCTTCCTTCTCGACTCCGGAAATCGCCTTTCCAGAAAGTCGTCGAATGATGCCAACTTCTCCACCCGCCAGTACTGACCCGCCCGCACCTCGCACAGATACCTGCCAAGCTCGACGAAACGGGTGTCGCGCTCTGCCTCTTTCTGCTTTTCCCACGCCA
>Ga0074044_10002438_pt1 | contig 16275 bp, 14 predicted proteins | sample BogForMeECP23OM1_FD_94443 | JGI IMG/M metagenome (GOLD analysis project Ga0074044, IMG submission 94443) | Bog forest soil microbial communities from Calvert Island, British Columbia, Canada - Bog Forest MetaG ECP23OM1 | ecosystem: Environmental > Terrestrial > Soil > Wetlands ...
AGTCCGGCCCGGCCGGCCAGCAGATGCTGGATAGCATCGTGAGCCGGGTCCCGATGGGCCGCTTCGGCACGCCCGATGAAATCGCCAGGGCCGCGGTCTTCCTCGCCTCCGATGACAGCACTTTTGTCACCGGCATCGAGCTATTCGTTGACGGCGGCGCCGCCCAAATCTGAGTCTTGATGCGGCTTGCTGATGCCATCGAAGCTGCGTCCAAGGAGGTAGACTGAAATGCAAGCAAAAGTGGACAGCAAGCGCTTTGGTCCTTGGGCGCTCATAACCGGAGCCTCTTCCGGTATCGGTCGCGAATTCGCACGCCAGATCGCGGGCGCGCACATCAACGTCGTGCTTGTCGCTCGCCGGCAAGCTTTGCTGGAGGCACTCGGCACCGAACTCTCGCGAGATCTCGAGGTGAAGCATCGGGTCGTCGTTGCCGATCTTGCTAACGAGGGATTCATCGCAGGATTGGCCGACGCGACCCGCGATCTGGACATCGGTCTCGTTATCTCGAACGCGGGCACCGGCAATCCAGGGAGGTTTATCGACAAGGAGCCCGAAGAGCTCGCGACGACGCTGCGATTGAGCGCGCTTGCTCATGCCGAACTCGCCCTGCATTTCGGACGCAAGCTCGCCGAGCGCGGGACTGGCGGCCTGCTGCTTGTCGGAGCCATGGGTGCCGACAAGGGCGTGGCGTTCATGGCGCATGACGCCGGAGCCAAGGCCTATGTCCAGAGCCTTGGCCTGGCGCTCCACGAGGAGTTCAAGCCGTGTGGGGTCTATGTGACCGTTCTGCCGCCCGGTCTGACCGACACGCCGGTGCTCGCCAAATTCGGCCTCGATCTCCAGGCCATGCCGATTAAGCCGATGAATGTCGATCAGCTAGTCACAGAAGGCCTGAATGCGCTCGCCGTCAATAAGGCAATCATCATTCCGGGCCGGATGAATCGGATCATGCGAGCGATCCTTCCCGCCACCGTGACTCGGTTGCTGATGATGAAGATGTTCCAGAAGATGCCAGCGATTGCGAACCCGAGGCCCCGGCTCGGGAGGCAGTAACTCCCATAGAATTCAGTCGATGGCTCAAGCAAGCCTATTAGACCCCGCGTCGTGGCGAAAAGCCTGGAACTCGAGGGAGAGAACGCGCAAGGCGAACGGACCATGCCCGATCCTGATGCGCTGAAGACATTCAAGCGCGTCGCGCCGAAACTCAGCTTCACTCACCCAGGGATTTCGATTTCAACGCGAGAGACAGAAAACAATCGACGGAGGTTATTTGAAAATGGAAGCCGGCGGCCTGAAGAAATGGAAAATTGGTGACGTTAAGATTACTCGGGTGGTTGAGTCGGAAGGACCGCGGGACGGTACGTTTATTTTGCCCAACGGCACCGCTGAAAACGTCCGGAAGGAAAGGGACTGGCTATACCCGGCCTTCTCCGACGAAAATGGCAATCTTCGCCTGGCAATCCAGGCGCTGGTGATAGAATCACAGGGCAAGCGCATCATCGTCGATACCTGCATTGGCAACGAAAAAGTGCGTTCGAATCCGGAATGGAACAAGCTGCAATTGCCCTTCCTGCGGGACCTGCAGAAAATCGGATGTCCCCGAGAGGGCGTCGACCGCGTCATTTGCACGCATCTTCATATCGACCACGTCGGCTGGAACACTATGCTCAAGGACGGCAAATGGGTGCCGACGTTCCCTAACGCCAAATACCTGATCGGTGGCACCGAATGGGATTTCTTTTCCCGCGCCAACGACCCATTTCTAAAGGATCCGGTCGAAGACTCCGTTCGGCCAGTGATGGCCGAGGGATTGGCGGAACTGGTAGACGATGGATACCAGATCACCAATGAAGTCTGGCTAGAATCGACTCCAGGTCACACCCCGGGCCATTTTACGGTGCGCATCGCCTCCAAGGGTCAGAACGGGGTCATCACCGGTGACCTGATGCATCATCCGATTCAATGCCGCTACCCCGAGTGGGATGACAATTTCGACATCGATGGGCCGTTGGCAAAGAAGACGCGGCGGGCTTTCTGCGAGCAATTCGCCGACTCGGGGGTCCTGGTCTTCGGAACGCATTTCGCGCTGCCGTCACCGGGCAGAATCTCTAAGAAGGACGACTTCTTCCGCTTTTCGCTGGCTGAATAAGAAAGATACCCAGCGGCGGACGCGACGAGCGCGGCGCCGTGTCCCTAATCTAAGAACAAGCAGAGCGGATGCGGGAATCGAGGTCGGTAATAACTCACAGCTACATACAGAGGAACAGGTGATCGATATGCGTGCAATCAGAGCAGAAGAATTCAGCGGATATAAAGGGCTGAAGCTGGTGGACCTTCCTAAGCCAGCAGCCACGGACGGAAAAGTACTCTTGCGGATCACCGCCGCAGGCGTCACGCCTCTCGACCATACCATTCTCTCAGGCCAATACCCCCGTGCGAAGCCGCCGCTGGTCTTAGGTGGCGAAGGAGCAGCTGTGATTGAGGAAGGAGGTGGATCGGATTTTCCGGTTGGTTCACGCGTGATGTTCGCGGGGTCGTACGGCGTATCAGAAGATGGCGCTTATAGTGAATGGCTTGCGGTGCGAAAGGAGAGCCTTTGCCTAATACCGGAAGCAATCAGCGACGTGAGCGCCGCGGGTGTTCCGGTCGCCTATCTCACAGCACTTATGTCTCTCAGTCTCGCTGGTTTCCAGCCGGGCAAAACCGTGTTCGCGCCGGCAATCGGAGGTTCGGTCGGTAATGCGGTGACGCAACTGGCCCGGGCCTTGGGTGCGAAACACGCCATCTCAAGCACCACCAACCGCGGCAAGGCTGAGCAGGCAAAGGCGCTCGGATTCGATGAGGTCATTGACCTCACCTGCGAGAAGCTGGGCGACGGGGTGCGACGTATCACAGCCGGTCGTGGCGCAGACATCGTGATTGACAGCATCGCGGGTGGAGTCCTGGGCGAGGCGCTCGGAGCGCTTGCCCCGAACGGAAGCCTAACCATACTGGGTTATTCGGCTGGCCGCCGGGCAACCATAGACGTCACAGATCTGATCTGGAAAGGCGCCAGCATCAAGAGCTTCTCTCTGTTTGCTCAGCCACAGGCAGCTTGGGAGGAAGCCTGGCATACGATCGTCCCGCTGCTTCAATCCGGCGCTATCAAGCCAATTGTGGCAAAGACCTTCCCTCTAGAGGAAGCTGCTAGCGCGCTGCATTACCTGATCGAAGATCGTCCTTTCGGCATGGTGGTTCTCAGGATCTGACTGTTTTTCGATACAGGGTTCCGGCATAAACAATTTCTCTTCGCGAAAGATAAGAGAGTCAAAATGATTCATGAACTACGAGTCTTCCATTGCGTTCCCGGCCGGCTGCCAGCTCTGCTGAAACGTTTTGAAAACGGAACGCTGCAGCTGTTCGAGAAGCATGGAATTAGGCAGGTTGGGTTCTGGACTGTCGCGATCGGAGAGTCGAACAACGATTTGTTTCTGATTCTGCAATGGGAATCTTTGGCTGAGCGCGAACAGAAGTTCGGTGCTTTCCTAAAGGATCCTGAGTGGCTCGAGGTGCGGAGGAAAAGCGAGGAACAGGGTCCCGTCGAGGCATCGATTACCAATACGATTCTCGTACCAACCACGTTCTCGATGCTCCGTTAGCACCGTTTCATTCGCACCCGCCCAAGATTGGCGCGTTATCTGTCTTTCGCAAACAGGCCAAAATGTTGGTCCAACTCTTGTATATACAATGATAGTTGCGGTAAACAATTGAAGAACTTCATTGAAAATCACAGGCACCGATTCGCAAACGGCCAAGTAAGTTGCGATTTGCGAGGAAAGTTGGAGCCCGCGGAATCGGAGACCCAGCTCGATGCAGCGAACGTCATCGAAAAGCGCGCTGAAGTCTTTCGTTTTTCTACCCGCTTGATCCTTCGCAGATTAATGCGGAGCACTTCCGAGAGACATCTGAGAATGACGCGTTAGACACAGATGCCATATCACTAGGTCTGGGATGCAATTTGCTGAGAAGCCTTTTTTAAGAATCGGAAGTCACTGGACTACAGGGACATGTGAGGACGATATGATGGCATTGAACCCTGAATACCTTAAGCGGTTAACGTACAAGGGAAACACGCAAGTCGTCGGTGAAGACATCCCGCCTATCAGAAGCTTCTTAGATCTAAAGAGCGGGGTGCGAGCGAAGCTAGTCGATCGTAGCGGTTCGATGGTGATCGTCGAAGTCCGAGAGTATCGCTCCGATTGGATTGAATGGAGCGAGGTCAAGGCAAGGATCGCGGCAAAGTGACCCTAAGCCGAGAGCACATGCATGAGCAGTTTGCCAGCGATCGGAAAACATCTAACAGGCAACAATCGAGGAGTCTTTCATGAACCATCCAGTTGTTTTGATAACCGGTGCGCTCACCGGAATCGGACGAGCCACCGCAATCGCCTTCGCGCATGGAGGCGCGCGCGTGGTTGTCTCCGGGCGCCGCGACGAAGTCGGCCATAAATTGGTCGTTGAACTTCGCGAGATCGGAATTGAGGCAGAGTATTGGCGGGCCGACGTGCGCCATGAGGACGACGTGCGCGACCTCATCGATAAGACCGTCAAGCGCTTCGGCCGCCTGGATATTGCCGTCAATAACGCCGCGACTGAAGGACAGGGAGGTCTGGTAACCGAGCAGACCGCGGAGAGCTACGCGGCCACGTTCGATACCAACGTGCTTGGCGTGTTGCTCAGCTTAAAGCATGAGCTGCGCGTGATGCTTCCGCAAGGCAGCGGCAGCATCGTCAATGTTTCATCAGCCTATGGAAGCGTCGGCGCCCCGGGAGCGGCCGTTTATGTGGCAAGTAAACACGCGGTGGAGGGAATGACGAAGTCCGCTGCGCTCGAAACTGCGGGGACTGGCGTTCGCGTAAACGTAGTGGCTCCGGGCACTACAGACACTGGTATGCTCACTCGTTTTACCAATAGCGACGAGAACAAGAAGGCACTGGTCTCAACCGTCCCCTTCAAACGCCTCGCCGCGCCGGAGGAGATCGCACAGGTGATCGTCTTTGTAGCCTCCGCAAACGCCTCGTATATGACCGGCGCGTCCATCCCGGTGGATGGCGGAATGCTAGCTGCCTAAGCGCTCACTGAGCTCTTTCCAGGGCTAAACAGTTTTCACGGTTTCGGGAGCCTGAGAATATGGTCGCAAGCAAGAGTCATCGTCGCGTTGTAACTGGACATCGCACCAGAAAATCGATGGTGCTGAGCGATCAGCGTCACGAGCCCTACAACTTCAAGACGGTCGGCGGCCTTAGGCACACTTACATGTGTTCCACGGATGGGAGCCTTGAATCCGACCCCGATAAAGTCGAGAAGGAACTTCCGAAATCGGCGCTGCCTTACACCAATGGCTCACTTCTCCAGATCGTGACTTTTCCGGCGGCAAAAGCCACCGCTTCCACGTCGGATGTGCAGGTTGCTCAGGAGTTTTTCACGCGTCTGCCGGGACTCGCTGACACCTTCGAGTGCGACGGGTCGCAAATGCATGTAACACAAACTGTAGACTACGCGATCCTGCTGGACGGCGAACTGTGGCTGGAATTAGACGACGCCGAGACAGTGCATCTTGCCGCGGGCGACATTGTCGTACAGCAGGCGACACGCCATGGCTGGCGGAACAAGGGCGAGCACCCCGGCAACGATCGTTTTCGTAATGCTCGGCGCGGCTTCGTGACGCATCAGAGCGCGCCCACACTTAGTCCTGACACCTTAGACGACCCCAGATCATCCTGAATCCGCCGCTAGAGGAGGCGTCCGATGACCGGAAATAGAAAGTTGGAAGGAAAAACCGCGATCATTACCGGTGGCACAACCGGGATAGGGTTGGCTACAGCAAAGCTTTTCGTAAAGGAGGGTGCCTACGTTTTCATCATAGGGCGCCGTCAGAAAGAGCTCGACGCGGCTGTAGAGGAGATCGGTAGCAACATTACCGGCGTTCAGGGAGACGTTGCCAAAATGGCCGACCTCGATCGGCTTTATGAGGCCGTCAAAGCAAAAGGGAAACTTGACATCGTCTTCGCCAATGCAGGTATCGCGGAATTTGTTCCTCTCAGCAAAATCACTGAGAGGCATTTCGATAAGCTTTTTGACATCAACGTCAAGGGAACGCTATTCACCGTGCAGAAAGCCTTGCCGCTGCTCCGTGATGGCGGTGCCATAATCCTCACGGGCTCTGTCGCGGGAGTCAAAGGTACGCCTGCCTTCGGTGTCTACGGCGCGACTAAGGCCGCCCTCCGTTCCTTCGTGCGGACCTGGACCTCGGACCTCAAGGATCGTCATATCCGCTCGAATGTCCTTAGTCCAGGTCCGACCGATACCCCCGTTGTCTATGGACTACCTGCAAACGCCGTTGCGCAGATCGTGTCCACCATTCCTATGGGACGCATGGGGGAATCCGATGAGATCGCCAACGCCGCGCTTTTTCTGGCGTCAGATGACTCGAGTTTCGTCACGGGTATCGAACTCTTCGTAGACGGGGGAAGAGCCCAAATCTGATCGGAAACCGCTGCCCTGCTTTGCTAGTAGAGCGAGCCGTGAATCCGCTTATAGCAGAGCATCCAACGTCGATTTGTAAGAGTGGAAGAACAATGATCGGTTTAAATGCGGAGAAGAATGAGGCTCTTGTCCTGGAGGCTTTCGATACGCTTCTAAAAAAGCGCGACCATAAATCCGCCCGGCGATTTTGGTCGCCCAACCGCATCCAGCACAGCGCTCACATCCCGCCAGGACGTGAGGGTAAACCAGACCTCGCGAGACAACTAAGTAAAGGCAAGCCATGTGGATTGTTGAATTAGCTCTCCGTCGGCCGCTCTCGGTAACGGTCATGGCGCTCCTGATGCTCGTTCTCGGCGTGCTCTCGTTTGCGATGATGAACGTCGACATTTTTCCGGCAATCAACCTGCCGGTCGTCCTGGTTGTCTACAACTACCCGGGCCTTTCGGCGATCGACATGGAACGGCGCATCATTCTCATCAGCGAGCGTGCCGACTCGACCACCGTGAACGGGATTGACCACATCGAGTCCGAGTCGTTCGAAGGTATCGGACTGAAGAGGATTTACTTTCAACCCGGCACCGATATGGGCGCGGCCATCGCGCAACTCAACGCTACCGCGGGGACGATTGCGACGATTCTCCCCCGCGGCACGGAGCCGCCGGAGATCATCTCTTACAACGCAGCCAACGTGCCGGTCGCCCAGCTCAATGTCTTCAGTGACACGCTCTCCGGGCAGCAGCTGTTCGACTACGGCCTCAACTTCATCAGGGTTCAGTTATTCACCATTCCTGGCTTCTCTTCGCCGGCGCCGCTCGGCGGCGTGCAACGTACCGTCCAGGTTAATCTCGATCCGACTGCGCTCTACGCGAACGGGCTTTCGCCGCAAGACGTGAGCAATGCCGTCGCGGCACAGAGCGTGGTGATTCCGTCCGGACAGGCCAAGATGGGCGACCGCCAGTACAACATCGACATCAACATGAGTCCGAAGACGGTCGCGGAGTTCAATCAAATCCCGGTGAAGTTCACGCGCGACACGCCGGTGCTGCTCGGCCAGGTCGCGCCTGTCAGCGACACGCATCAGCCGCAGAGCAACGTGGTTCGAATCGACGGCAAGCCCGCAACCTACCTGATGGTAATCAAGCACGCGGACGCATCGACGCTGGCAGTCGTCGACGGGGTCAAGAAGAGGATTTCCGACATCGAAGCCGTAGCGCCCAAGGGCCTGAAGGTCAAGCTGACCTTCGATCAATCCAAGTTCGTACGCGATGCGCTCGAGGACGTTGTCCAGGAAGCGGTGACCGCGGCTATCCTGGTCGCGCTGATGGTGCTGGTGTTTCTGGGCTCGCCGCGCTCGATGCTCATCGTCATAACCTCGATTCCGCTTTCGATCCTCACTGCGATCATCGGGCTCAAGCTGAGCGGCCAGACCATCAACACGATGACGCTGGGCGGAATCGCTCTCGCCGTTGGGATGCTGGTTGACGACGCGACCGTGGAGGTCGAAAACATCCACCGCAACCAGGCGATGCACAAGCCGCTGCTGGTTGCGATTCTCGACGGCGCAAGCCAAATCGCGACGCCGACCCTGGTCGGCACCCTCTGCATCTGTATCGTCTTCTTTCCCGTGGTTCTCCTGACGGGCGTAGGACGTTTCCTGTTCACGCCACTTGCCCTCGCGGTGGTATTCGCGATGCTCACCTCCTACCTGCTGTCGCGGACGCTCGTAACTACCATGGCCCGCTATCTGCTGCCGGAAGACCACGAAGAAAGCCACGGCGACGGATTGTGGGGTCGCTTTCTCGACGGCTTCGAGCGCGGGTTCGAGGGATTGCGTACGAGCTATCGCGCCGCGTTGACCGCCTTCATCACGCACAAGACGCTGTCACTGACCTGTGTGGCATTGATGGTTCTCGCCTCGGGATTGCTCCCCCCGGTCGTCGGCGAGGATTTCTTCCCCGCAGTTGACGCCGGCATGATGCGACTTCACGTGCGCGCCCCTACCGGCACCAGAATCGAGGACAGCGAGTATATCGTCGACCGGATCGAGCGCTCGATTCGGAAAGTCATCCCGCCTAGCGATCTCGAAACCGTAAGCGACAACATCGGTGTGCCGTTTTTTTATAACCTCGCCTTTTACCAGACCGACAGCATCGGAGCGATGGACGCCGACATCTTGATTCAGCTGAACGTGAAGCATCGGCCGACCGCGATGTACGAGGACCTAATCCGACGTGATCTCGCGCGCGAATTTCCGGGCGTTACGACTTACTTCCAGGCCGCCGACATCATCGCGCAGGTTTTGAACTTCGGGCTCTCGTCTGCAATCGACGTCCAGGTCTCAGGCAACAATCTGGACTCGGACTACGCAATCGCCAGGCGGATGGAGAAGCAGATGCGTAACATCCCGGGTGTGGCCGATCTGCGGATCGCCGAGCCGCTCGATTATCCAGCCTTTAAGGTGGACGTGGATCGGAACAAGGCGCTCGAACTGGGGATCACTGAAAATCAGGTGGCGTCAAGCTTACTCACCGCGCTGGGCGGCAACTCGCTAATCCAGCCGACTTTCTGGCTCGATACCCATAACGGCGTGAACTATGACGTCATCTCGCAGGCTCCAGAGCACCTGGTCAATTCGGTCGCCGCTCTCGACAATATTCCGCTCAGCACGCCAGGCGTATCTGGTCTTAACGGGAATACCCCGCAGTTGCTGAGCAACGTCGCCACCATCTCCCACAGCGTCGATCCGGCCGTAGTCGAGCACTACACGATCCAGCGCGTGATCGACGTTAACTGTGCGGTGGCCGGACGCGATTTGGGAAGCACCAGCGCAGCCGTGCAGTGGGTCATCAACGGGCTCGGCAAGCTCCCGCCGGGGACGAAGGTCACGATCCGAGGGCAGAGCCAGGCCATGCGGCAGTCCTTCACGACACTCGGGGCAGGGATCGTTCTCGCGATCATTCTCGTATATCTGCTGATGGTCGCGAATTTTCAGTCGTGGCTTGAGCCGCTGATCATACTAATGGCGGTGCCGGGCGCACTTGCAGGCGTGCTGTGGATGCTGGCGCTGACGGGCACGACCATCAATGTTGAGTCGCTGATGGGTGCGATCATGGCGGTCGGTGTGGGCGTGGCCAATGGCAACCTGCTCGTTATCTTCGCCAACGATTTGCGCGAGGAGGGTCGTGAAGCGACTAAGGCCGCGATCGAGGCTGGCGTCACGCGGCTTCGCCCGATCATGATGACCGCGCTCGCTATGGTTTTGGGAATGTTACCGATGGCGCTGGCGCTGGGGCAGGGATCAGAACAAAGCGCGCCGCTCGGTCGTGCGGTCATCGGTGGCCTCCTTGTCGCCACCATGATGACACTGTTCGTCGTGCCGACCGTGTACTCGATTTTCAGCGGCCACTTGAAACCGAAGCGGGAACGCGACGCAGAAATCGCCGCGGCCAAATCGCTTCGCTCTTCTTGGCTTTAGGAGGTTTCCGATGGGAGCACCACAAGACAAATCAAGTTCACTGCGCCTGCCACCCGTTGCCGTCCGCCTCATCGGATGGTCTCTGGCAGTGATGGTGGTCTTTGCGGTGAGCGTTGGCCTGGCGTGGGCGCACAGCCTTCAAATCCGCGATCAGGACATCCTTCTGCAACGATCCAACGCGCTCGGCCCGCGGGTGCTGGTGATGCGAGTGCAGCAACCGACCCGCCGTCGGCTCGTCTCACTACCCGCGAGCATCCACGGCTACATCGAGACGCCGATCTACGCGAAAACACCCGGCTACTTAAAGGCGATCTACGTTGATAAGGGCGATCGCGTACACAAGGGCGAGGTGCTGGCGATCCTCGATTCGCCCGAGCTCGACAAGCAGGTTGCTGATGCAAAGGCCAGCTACTGGCTGTCGAAGGTTACCGACGGACGCAATCAGGAACTGGTCGCCCAGCAAGTAATTCCGCAGCAGACTGCCGACGACTCGCACGCCGCCATGCTTCAGGCCAAGGCTGCTTATGAGCAATTGTTGGCGCTGCAATCGTACGAAGTTATCCGTTCGGAGACCGATGGCATTATCACTGCTCGCGACGTCGATCCCGGCGCACTGATTCCCCAAGTGACGACACCTGGGAGCAGCACCCCGATCGTGGATCTCGCAACCCTTCATCCGCTTCGCGTCTATGCCGACGTGCCGCAGGACCTTGCGGCCCTCATCAAGGACGGGGAGGCGGCAAACGTATCAGTGACACAATATCCGGACCGCGACTTTAGCGGCACGATCACGCGCCATCCTGAAGCGCTCGCTCAGGATACGCGAACGATGCGCGTCGAGGTCGATCTGCCGAACAAGGATTCCGTAATGTATCCCGGGATGTACGCGACTCTCACGCTGAACGTTGGGTCATCCGATATCGTGCCATGGGTCCCCGACGATGCTCTGATGTTCCGCGGCGGCGATGCCTTCGTCCCTGTCGTTCGAAAAAACCGTATTCATCTCGCGAGAGTGGCGCTCGGCAACGACGATGGCCGCGAGGTGCAAGTCGCAAGCGGACTCTCCAAAAATGATCTGATCGCGGTGAATGTCGGCCAAGGCGTCGAAGAGGGAGATCCTGTACAACCGGTCGTTCTTGCCGGTGTTCAGTAGAACCGATCGCTGAAGCGACTATGGTGCACCCTTACCTCGCTGCGATGGTTCTGCTCGCCACTCATTTGAAGATGCACCACCGATCGTGGTGGGAGATCACTTTGAGCGAAGATTCGCGACGCCATTATCCAAATGGGATCAACCCATGGTGTCGACAAGGTTTGTTTAACTAAAACGCACCGCGCCGGTAGTGGTAAGCGCGAGCGGCGCTTGATCTAAGTCAGCCACGGTCTTTTGCCCGGCACGTCGCCGTTTTCCAATCCCTCCTCCTCGCGCCGCTTCTTCCCTTGTGCGCGGCTTTTCGAACTCGCTTGACTTCGTCGGAAATGGCGTCGTACTTGAATCCTGACATAGGCAGAGTGAGGCCGAGAGGAATTAAACTCGTGAATGAACAGAGTCCTTCGATGCCGCTGGCTGATCGGCGTCTGCCGCAGGGTGGCGATTGGCTGTCGCGTGAGCAACTGGCCAGGGTCACACCCAACGAGCTCGTCAATAGAACCGTCGCGTTGAAATCCTTGCTCGCCGCCAACAGCCGCGAAGCAGAACGGCTACGGCGGCCGGTCGACGCGGTCTGGGAAGCGTTGCGCGCGAGCGGAATCTTCTATCACTTCGTGCCGAAGATGTACGGTGGACTCGAGTTTGGCGTCGACACGTTCATCGACGCCATGCTGCCGCTCGCCGAAGGATGCTCCTCAGCCGGATAGGTGGCGGCGTTCTGCGTCGAGCACAACTGGATGCTCGCCCACTTTTCAAAAGAGCTGCAAGACGAAACCTTTGGCGCCGGCTTCCCCTACATCATCGCACCCGGAGTTACCTTCCCGCCCGGAATCGTGACGCCGGTTGCTGGCGGTTATCGCGTCACTGGCCAGTGGAAGTGGGGCACCGGCGTGATGCATGCGGATTGGATTCTCGCGGCGGCCATGCTGCCCAACGGTCCCCGCCCGCATCTGTACTTTATCGCTGTCCCGGCAGAACAAACGATCGTCGTCGACACATGGCACATGGACGGGATGATAGGGACCGGCAGCAACGACATCGTGATGCATGACGTCTTTGTGCCCGCTTATCGCGTCATCGACATGAAGGAGATGCAGGACGGCACCGCACCGGGCTGCAAGTTGCACACGAATCCCGTGTACCGGATGCCGATGCTGCCGTTTCTGGCCGTCGCCGCGGCGATACCGGCGGTCGGTACGGCACGACAGGCGGTCCGCCTGTTTCGCGAGCGGCTATCCAAACGCGTGATCGTCGGCACCGAGATGACCCAGGGCGAAAAGCCCGCAGCCCAGATGCGGCTGGCCAGAGCGCACGTGCTCACGGCTACCGCCGAGACAATGATCCGGCAGGCGGCGAAAGAGAACTTCGCGCTGGCGCAAAGGGCCGCGCCCGCAAAGGCCGACGAGCGCATCGAGCTGCGATGCCGTATCGCCTACGCCGTTAAATTCGCGCGCGAGGCGGTGCAGACCCTATCGGAGGCCGCCGGCGCTAGCGCTCATTCCCTGGACGATCCTCTCCAGCGCGCGCTTCGCGACGTCAATACGATGTCGAGTCACGTGGTGTACGACCTCGACACGGCCCTCGAACAGCAAGGCCGCGCTATGGTCGGCTTGCCACCGAACACAGTGCTTGTCTGACGACCTTGGTCGCGCGCACGACGGAGCCGCCGGCGAAAAGCGAGATTGTTGGAGTGTCCGAGGTGTCATCGATCAACAGTCAGCCTCAAAAACCGTTCAAATATACTGTCTGGAACTCTCTAGCCGCAGAAGTTCTGAATCAGAAAGAAGAACAATTGTTGGAGTGAGCGGTAGTCTTCAAGGAATAGGTCTGCCAGCAATGTGGAGTCACGCAACTGGCGCGCGACTCGGGAAAAGAGGTCGCGAACAAGCTCTCGCTAAGCGTCCCTATTGGCTGCTTCGGGGAGAGATTGTCTTCCGCGACCCCTATCGGCTCAAGCCCCGGTCGGCGAAATCGGGGGAGAACCTGAGGCGAAGAAAATACCTTCGTATCTATTCTCTGCGACGTGATTGATATTCGATACGTATTTCGGCGAGCCGCCATTATAGACAAGGTATCGTGTCTTACCGTGCTCGTGGCCAGGGATGTTGGAGTTGTAGCCGGTGAACCAGGATTTCGCCTTCCGCATAAGCATCGCCGAGTACATCTGTTTCACGTGGTTGGTCCAGCGTTCCTCAGCCGCGGGCGTAGGTTCAGCTCGCGAATAGCCGTGCTCCCACATAAACTCGAGCAACTTCGTACACCACCCGACGCCAGTTTCGATTCCACGCGGATAGTTCGTCGACGCAGATCCGCTCTGTGGACCAGACGGCATAAAAAGATTTGGGAACCCATGAACAAGCATGCCGAGAAATGTCGACGGGCCCTCGCTCCATTTGTCGCGTAGCTTGGTGCCGCCGACGCCTTGAATGTCAATTTGGTCGAAGGCACCGGTTATCGCGTCGAAACCTGTGGCATAAACAATTATGTCGAAGTCGTATTCGCGCTCGGTTGTGCGCAGTCCGGTTTCGGTTACCTCTACGATCGGCGTCTCGGTGATGTCCACTAAATGCACGTTGACGCGGTTATAGACTTCGAAATAGTGCGTCTCCATCGGTACTCGCTGCACACCAAAGCCGTGATCGCGGGGAATCAGCTTCTCCGCGACAACCGGATCCTTGACCCGACGACGAATCCGATCGGCGATGTACTCCGAGAATTCGGCGTTGGCTTTTTCATCCGTGAATATTTCGCGGAAGTTGCGCAACCATATCGCAAACCCCGGGCTGTCATAGAGCCGGTCCCACAGCGCAACCCTCTCCTCGCGGGTGACCTCATAAAAGCCACGCCGGTCAGGCTCATGCTCGAAGCCGCCCGGCGTACGAGCACACGTCTTGAAGATCTCGTCGTAGCGCGAACGGATGTCGGCCATCTCCGTGTCCGAGATCGGTCCGTTGTTTAGTGGCGCTGACCAGTTGGGCCGGCGCTGGAATACCGTCAAATCGCCAACCTTATCTGCGATCTCGGCGATAACCTGGATACCGGTCGCGCCGGTTCCGATAACTGCGACCTTTTCGCCTGCCATCCCAACCGGTTCGTGGGGCCAGTAGAAGGTATGAAACGAGCGGCCCTTGAATTTCTCCATGCCCTTGAACCGTGGAGGCGTGGGTATTGAAAGGAGGCCGATTGTCATAATGATGAATCGGCATGTCAGTTCCCGGCCGTCGGCGATCTTCAGCCGCCACAAGTCATGGATCTCGTCGAAGTGTGCCGCCTCAACCTTGCAATTGAACTGCATGTACTTGCGTAGATCGAACTTTTCCGCAACGTAGTTCAGATAGCGCAGATTTTCAGGCTGACTTGAGAACCTCTCCTTCCAGTGCCAATCATTCAGCAATTCCTTGGAGAATGAGAAGCCGTAGGTGTAGCTCTCCGAATCGAACCGGGCTCCTGGATAGCGGTTCCAGTACCAGGTCCCGCCAAGGTCACCGGCCGCGTCGAGCACTGTGGCGTCTATTCCGAGGTCGGCCAGCAGTTTGATCTGGTAGATTCCAGCCACTCCAGCGCCGATGACGATAACCTCGTAGTGCGACTTGGGTTTTTCGATCATGACTTTCTCCGGTTTCGTTCCTGTGACCGACGTGCCGAGTTCTTATCATCGGCGATTCGATTCTCAATCGTAGTATCTACCAACCGGTGGGAAATGCGAAAGGTATGGCGTAGTCGCCAAAGCGTCTGCCGCGAGCAGGCGATTCGTCCGTTTCATGCGGATGTTCCGGACGCTCCCTCAACCGCGATCTGTTTTTCACACGAGCGGAAGAGTATCGAGCCCGGCGAGGCCGGCGATGTGCCGGGTGATTTCCGCGCCGGGCGCGATTCGCTAGTCGGGTATGCGTGCATACCATTCTTCGGTTGCGACCCGAAGTTCGATGCGCGCCAAGATACGAACCTAGGCATCGTCCGCGTCGAAGCGGCCGTTCGCTTGGGTACGCGACCACTCGAATTCGTCAGCCAGTTAGGGGATCCTTAGCGCACGCCGATTATCGGCGACTCACCTGACGGCGCCAATCCGAAACTTCCCCCTCAATCATGGTACTCTTGGCTTCATCAATTGCCCGCGCTTGCCCAAGCGGGCTTCCATGCGGGGGGGCATCCGACCTACCCGGCTACGGCCGCGAAATGTCCCTCACAAGCGTGTATTTTCGCAGCTTCGATGTAATCTCCGCACGGAGAAGGACGGGTTGGCGGAGAGCGAATGATTTGAACCCAAGAGCCGGTAGCTCGAGAGGTCTTTCCCGCCTTCGGCGTATCGTTTTGGGCGCTCCTGATATATCACGCTTGTCATGCTGAACGACGAGCCGTGGTTCGGGCTTAAGGGGAGCGCGCGAACTCAATGCCCCCCCATCTTGGTATGCGCGGGATCGTTGTGACGTAGCAGTAGCGCGAAAGGCGCCATTACAATAGCGACGATCATCATCAGCCAAATCAAATCGACATACGCCTGTGCAGCAGCCTGCATCTGCATCGCACCATATATCTGCGCGTACACCCGAGGAGGAATCGGCCCGGAGCCGGGCACCTGATGGAGCAAGAGCGCATCTAAATTGCTGACTCGGCTCCGAAACACAGGTGCGAATTGATTCAAACCTTCGACCATCCGGCTTTGGTGGAACTGCGAGCGGCGCACCAGCATCGTTTCGACAACCGAAATTCCCACACTTGCCCCGATGTTGCGCGAAAGATTGATCATGCTGGCAACCTCGCGGCTTTTCTCCGGATCAATTCCGATGTAGGCCACGGTTGTAATCGGCACGAACAAAAAGGCCAGCCCGGCGGATTGATAGACCCGGTACATCATCGCAGTGCGGAAATCGATCGCGATTGTGATATTCGACATGTGGTAGAAGGCGGCTGCGCTGATGAGAAAGCCGATCATGATGAGCCAGCGCGCCTGTACCTTCTTCATCATCATTCCCATCATTGGCATCAGCACTATGATCGCGAATCCGCCCGGCGAAAGCGCCATCCCTGACTGCTGCGCGGTATAGCCAAGGTCGCTCTGCAGAAACTGCGGCAGCAGGATCGTGCTGCCGTTGAGCACCATGCCGAGCACGAAGCTGAAGGTCAC
>Ga0074044_10002439_pt1 | contig 16273 bp, 12 predicted proteins | sample BogForMeECP23OM1_FD_94443 | JGI IMG/M metagenome (GOLD analysis project Ga0074044, IMG submission 94443) | Bog forest soil microbial communities from Calvert Island, British Columbia, Canada - Bog Forest MetaG ECP23OM1 | ecosystem: Environmental > Terrestrial > Soil > Wetlands ...
ACGGGCCGGTTCGAGCAGGCGCTCGAACTCATCGAAAGCTGCAACCCCCTGCCCGACGTCACCGGCCGCGTCTGCCCGCAGGAACTGCAGTGCCAGGGCGGCTGCACCCTGACAGGACGGCCGATCGAGATCGGCCAGCTCGAATGGTTCCTGCCCGAGCGCGAGAAGCTGAGGCATCCGGGCGCGACGGCTCAGCGGTGGAAGGGCCATGTCAGTCCGTGGGCGAAGGCGGAGAAGCCGCCGATCGCCGTGGTCGGCTCCGGCCCCTCGGGCCTCATCAACGCCTATCTGCTCGCGGCCGAAGGCTACCCGGTCACGATCTTCGAGGCCTTCCATGAGCTCGGCGGCGTGCTGCGCTACGGCATTCCCGAGTTCCGCCTGCCGAACGCGCTGATCGACGACGTGGTCGCCAAGATCAGGCTGCTCGGCGGCCGGTTCATCACCAATTTCGTCGTCGGCAAGACGGCGACCATCGAGGACCTCAAGGCCGCCGGCTTCTGGAAGATTTTCGTCGGCACCGGCGCGGGCCTGCCGCGTTTCATGAACATACCCGGCGAGCACTTGCTCGGCGTGATGTCGGCCAACGAATTCCTGACCCGCGTCAACCTGATGCAGGCGCGGCTCGAGGATTACGAGACGCCGCTGCCGGAAGTGAAGGACAAGCGGATCATCGTCATCGGCGGCGGCAACACCGCCATGGACGCGGCGCGCACCGCCAAGCGCCTCGGTGGGCTCGTCACCATCGTCTACCGCCGCACCAAGGCGGAGATGCCGGCGAGGGTCGAGGAGCTGCATCACGCGCTCGAGGAAGGGATCGAGCTCATGGCGCTGCGCTCCCCGCGCGAATTCACCAGCGAGAAATCCGCCCATGTCTGCCACACGGTCCTCGACGTGATGGAGCTCGGGCCGCCCGACAAGTCGGGCCGGCGTGCGCCGGTCGTCACCGGCAAGACCGAGACGATGCCGGTCGATCTCGTCATCATGGCGCTCGGCAACGCGTCGAACCCGATCATCAAGGACAGCGAACCCGAGCTGAAGACCAGCAAATGGGGGACGATCACCGTCGGCGGCGGCTCGCAAAAAACTTCGCTCGAGGGCGTCTATTCGGGCGGCGACGCCACCCGCGGCGGCGCGACCGCCGTTCTCGCCGCCGGCGACGGACAGGCGGCGGCGCGCGAGATCGTCGGCGACATTCCGTTCTCGAGAGCCGAGATCGAGGATCTCGTCGAAAGCGCTTCGCGCTACACCGATCTCGGACAGGCGCCGCAGACGATTCTCAAGAAAGTCGACATGGCCGAGGGCATCGTCGAGATGACGGTGAAGTCGCCGATTATCGCCAAGGCCGCCCAGGCCGGACAGTTCGTCCGCGTGCTGCCGACGCCGAAGGGGGAGCTCATTCCGCTGACGCTCGCCGACTGGGACGAGAAGGTCGGCACGATCGTTCTCGCCATCCAGGCGGTCGGCGTGAGCTCCATCGGCATCAACGCGATGGAGGTCGGCGAGGCCTTGGCCGGCATCGCCGGGCCGCTCGGCCAGCCGAGCAAGCTGCATCGCTACGAGGGCGATCAGACGGTGGTGTTCTGCGCCGGCGGCCTCGGGCTGCCGCCGGTCTACCCGATCATGCGGGCGCATCTGAAGCTCGGCAACCACGTCACCCTGATCGCCGGCTTCCGCAGCGCGAACTTCCTCTTCTGGACCGGCAAGGGCGAGCGCGTCGATAAGCTGCAGAAGGAATTCCCGGAGCTTTTGGAGGTGATCTACGCCAGCAACGACGGCACGTTCGGCGTGAAAGGTTTTGTCACTCACCCGCTGGAATGGCTGTTGAAAGCGAACCAGGAGGGCAAGGGCCGCAAGATCGCCGAAGTCGTCGCGATCGGCCCGCCATTGATGATGCGCGCGGTCAGCGAGCTGACAAAACCCTACGGCGTACCGACCGTCGCGAGCCTCAACTCGATCATGGTCGACGCCACCGGCATGTGCGGCGCCTGCATGGTGCCGGTAACGATCGACGGCCAGATGGTGCGCAAGCACGCCTGCATCGACGGCCCCGAGCTCGACGCCCACATCATCGACTGGGACAAGTTCCTTCCGCGCTTCAGCCAGTTCAAGGCGCAAGAGCAGGAGAGCCGCGCGAGGCACGGGCTCGGGTGAGGGGGCGTCCCTCTCCCATCGGGAGAGGGGCCGGGGGTGAGGGGACCGCGCGCCTCAGTTGAAGGGCAAACGGGGTTCAGCGCGAATCCGCGCTAGGACGGCATCAAGGTCTTCGCAGACATCAGCGTTGGTGAAGCGCTCGACCCGCACGCCCAGGCGTTCGAGAATCTCCGTCCGCCCAGCGTCGTAATCGGCGAACCATTCGTGTTGCTTGCCGTCGAGTTCGACGACGAGCTTTGAGGCGTGGCAATAGAAGTCGGCGACGTATCGATCGATCGGGGCCTGCCGCCGGAATTTCGCGCCGTGGAAGCGCGAGCCGCGAGTCGGCCTCGACCCCTCGGAGCGACTCTTGTCCATGGCCCGGCGGCGCGCGAACCGGGCCAAAGCGCCCGTGAAGCTGATGCAGGGTTTTGCAACCGCGATCCCGCTCGGCGACGACAGCGTCGACACGCTGGTGATGACCTGGACGCTCTGCTCGATCCCCGATCCGCTCGCGGCGCTCGGCGAGATGCGACGGGCGCCAAGACCGGGCGGCGCCCTGCTCTTTGTGGAGTATGGCCTGTCTCCGGAGCCCGGCGTCGCGCGCTGGCGGGATCGGCTGACGCCGGCATGGCGGGATGTTGCCGCCGACGCTGGCCTAATCCGGCAGCCCCGCCTTCAACAGTCCCTCGCGCACGTGCTCGGCGTCCGAGGGTTGCCGGTAGTGAAGCGTCGAAAGGAAGGTCCGGGCGGTGAAGGAAGGCTCGCGCGCCAGCACCTCGCGAGCATGGGCCGAGGCGGCGGTGCGGTCGCCGAGCTGCGCCGAGGACGCCGCCAGAAACGCATGGTGCGTGGCGTCCGGCGCCGTCACCTTGCTGAAGGATGCGATCGCCTCGGCGTAGGCGCGCGCGCTGTACTGCGCCCGGCCGAGGTGGCTCCAAAAGCGCTCGGGATGATAGGGATTGAGCCGCATCGCCCGGCGAATCCACTCGATTCCCTCTTCCGGACGGCCAAGCCAGGTCAAGAGCTCGCCCTGCTGGACGACGATGAGTTCGCTGTTCGGATTGAGGCTGAGGGCGCGTTCCTGGTGATACGCCGCCTTGTCGTGTTCGTTGAAGACCAGGCCGGCGGCGGCGAGGATCCGATGCACGTCGGCGTCGTTGTCGTCGAGCGACAGGGCCGTTTGCAGTTCCTCCAGGATCACCCGCTCGGCGGCGGGCTTGTCCTCGCACCAGCCATACCCCCACGCCTGACCGGTCACGCACGCCTTCCAGGCATGCGCATGCGCATAGTTCGGATCGAGCTCGATGGCGCGGTTCAGATGCCGAAGCGCTTCGGCATTGGCCTCGCGATTCGACCGATGGTGCAAAATCTTCCCCGCCAGCACATGCTCGTAGGCCTGCATGTTTTCCGTGGTTCTTCGTTGGACACGGTCGTGTCTCGCCGCTTCGACGCGGCCGAACAGGGTCGCAGCGACCGAGGACGTCACTTCGTCCTGGATGGCGAAAATATCCTCGAGCTTGCGATCGTAGCGTTCGGCCCAAATATGCGTCTCGGTTTCGCCGTCGATCAGCTGGACGGTGACCCTGACGCGATCGCCCGACTTGCGCACGCTTCCCTCGACGATGTAGTCGACGCCGAACTCGCGCGCGATCTGCTTGGCCTTGACCGGCTTGCCCTTGTGCACGAAGACGGCGTTGCGGGAGATCACCAGCAGCTGGCGGAAACGCGACAGTTCGGTGATGATGTCCTCGGTGAGCCCGTCGACGAAGAACTCCTGCTCCGGGTCGCCGCTCATGTTGACGAACGGAAGAACGGCGATCGAAGGCTTGCGAGCCCCGGCTTGAGTCGACGATGACCGATCAGATGTCGTTTGGCTCTCATTGGGGGCTTGGCCGTCGAGCAAGACCTTGAAAGCGCGTATCGGCCGGCTGATGTTTTTGAACTGCTGTTCGCCGAGATCCACGTATCCGACCTCGAGCCGGTCGCCGACCTGATCGCGCACCGCCGCGGAGACGCAGATTCCGCCGGGCTCGGCCATCGATTCCAGTCGCGCCGCGACATTGACCCCGTCGCCGAAGATGTCGCTTTCCTCCGCGATCACGTCCCCCAAATTGATGCCGATGCGATAAAGCAGGGCGCGGGAGGCGGGCAGGTCGCGATTGCGCCGCGCCATGCGCTGTTGAAAATCCACCGCACAGCGCACGGCCTCCGTGACGCTCTGGAATTCAATCAGCATGCCGTCCCCGGTGGTCTTGATGACGCGGCCGCGGCACTTGGCGATCGCAGGGTCGATCAGCTCCAGCCGCACCGTCCTCATCCGGGCGAGCGTTCCCTCCTCGTCGACCTCCATGAGTCGGCTGTATCCGACGACGTCCGTCGCAACGATCGCGGCGAGTCGGCGCTCAATGCTCGGCGCTTCCATCCTGCCATTGCCCCGATCGACGAACTCAAGGATCCCGAGTTGAAAGCGCTCAGTCAACCAACGCGGCTGGCGGCACTCGATCCGATCCCGCCTCCGGGATCGGAGCGACCTCGGCCTTGCACATTATCGATGCATAATACTACACGCGCCGCACGCTTTCAAATTCCCGACGCTCGGGCCACTCGGCGGCTGGACAAACCGCGTCGAGCGGCGAGAGGCGCAGCAAGCGCGTCGTGATCCATGGGGAACCGGCAAGAGGTCGCGGTCTCCCCTCTCCCCTCGGGAGAGGGGCCGGGGTGAGGGGACCGCGCGTTCATTCGAAGGGCAGGCGCAATTCGGAGCGAATCCGCTCAAGCACGGCATCAAGCTCATCGCAGACCGCGGGTTGGTCAAGCGCGCCACGCGGACGCCCCAGCGTTCAAAAACCTCCGTCCGCCCGGCGTCGTAGTCGGCGAACTCATAACCGTCTGGTCCCCTCGCCCCTGCCCCTCTCCCGACGGGAGAGGGGTTTCGCCGCCGTCTCCAGATTGAGCCACCATAGCTTTGCCCGGAGCTTCCCGCAGCAGTCGTTCCGGTCCAAACGGCGAAGCATGGTCCCTGACTTGCTACCAACCTTTGCGCCGCCATGAACATCTATGAGCGCTGGGTTCTCCCGCCGCTGCTCGACCTCGCGATGCGCCAGCGGCAGATCGAAAAGTATCGCAAGAATCTGATCCCGGCGGCGCGCGGCCGGATGCTCGAGATCGGCGTCGGCTCCGGCCTCAACCTTCCCCACTACACCGCAGACGTGACCAAGGTCGTCGGCCTCGACCCCTCCGGGCGGCTGTTGTCCACGGCCCGGCGGCGCGCGGACCGGGCCAAGGCGCCCGTCGAGCTGATGCAGGGCTCCGCAACCGCGATCCCGCTCGGCGACGACAGTGTCGACACGCTGGTGATGACCTGGACGCTCTGCTCGATCCCCGGTCCGCTCGCAGCGCTCAGCGAGATGCGACGGGTGCTGAAACCGGGCGGCGCCCTGCTCTTCGTTGAACATGGCCTGTCTCCGGAGCCCGGGGTCGCACGATGGCAGCATCGGCTCACGCCGGTCTGGCGGCATATTGCCGGCGGATGCCATCTCAACCGAAAAATCGACGATCTCCTTCGCGAGGGCGGCTTCGAGATCGCCGAGCTGAAAGCCGGATACGCCGATGGTCCGCGACCGATGACCTACATGTACGAGGGCCGCGCGGTCAGCGCGCCGTGATCCGTGGACTCAGGGGGTCGCGTTCCCCCTCTCCCATCGGGCTGCCGAATTCACACAAGAAGAATTAACAACGATTTCATTGAGTTGCGCGGCGGGGTGAAACTGGGACGAAACCTGGTGGCGGAGGCTGGCCGAGGAGGCGGGAAATTGAACGCCCTAGTTCGGCACTTTCGCATGCTCCGACTTCGTGCCCCTTCGTGTCTTCGTGGTGAAAGCTCTTTCACCACAAAGAACTCCAAGGTACACGAATCAATACGTTTTCCCGCATTCGGCCGCCGCCTCTTCGCAGCCGAATCGCGACTTCAAACGTCGCGGAGCCCAATCTCCCTGTTTTGCGCGTCCTTCTCCCTGTTACCTCCCTGCTATTGCCAAATTATCTCCCTGTTATGATCCTGTTCCGCGTGCACAGCCGTTTTTGCCCAACTTATTGTTATTCAAAGGCATTTTCCTGCAAAACCGGTCCAGAGACCGCCGATTCTCGCTGTTTTCCGCCTGTTATCAGGGAGTATCAGGGAGATCAGGGTACGAAGCCCCTCTTCTCCCGGGCTTGACCGCGCCACGCGGACGGCCCAAGCGTTCGAAAACCTCCGTCCGCCCTGCGTCGCAGTCGGAGAACCATTCGTGTTGCTTGCCGTCCCCCCCCCGGATCGCAGTCCGGGGGTCGACGACGAGCTTGGCGGCTCGCAGCGTCGGCGACGCAACGGTCGAGCGGGAGCTACTGGCCTCGTAATTCCAATAGTACTGGCCTCGCCTTTGTTGCAAACACACGGAGGGACAATGCAATTCTCATATAGAATGACATTGCTGCTGGCGATGGGATTGCTGGCGCCCAACGCCTCGCTGGCGGCCTCGCTTAGCGTTCATTTCAGTTGGACAGGAACATCGGCTTGTTCGGGAACCCCGCCCGCGTTCACCATCGCGAACGCTCCCAAGGGAACTAAATACCTCGACTTCAAATTGGTCGACCTTGACGAGCCGGATTTCGTGCACGGTGGGGGCCAGGTTCCGTATTCCGGGTCAGGGAAGATACCGGCTGGGGCGTTCGACGGGTCGTACAGGGGTCCATGCCCGCCTAATGGCGCAACTCACACATATGAATGGATCGTCGATGCGCTTGATGATTCCAAGGTCAAGGTTCTGGCTGAGGGCAAGGCGACGGGGCGGTTTCCACCGCAATGACGCAGGGCCGCATTCGAGCCATGCGCGCGCAATCTTGCCGTGCGCGATCGCGGGCAATAGCGCGAAGCCCGCCGCGCCGATCAACCGACCATCATCCTTGAAGGCGAATCGGCCGAGGCCAGGCGGCTCGACGCCGCCATAAAGCAGGAGTACAAATACCCACGAAGCGATAGAGAATAGTCAGTAACCTGAGATCGACTCATCGCTGAACGGCGACGTCTCGATCGGCGACAATGTCGGGTCTTTCATTTTTATAAAGCCAAAGCCGGTAGCTTCATGACAAGTGTTGCATGCGGCCGTTAGCTTAGTGAAGGCTTTGGAAAATTTGACGCTGTCCTTCGCCTTGATCGCATTTTCAACTTCGTCGTCCACCGGCGTCATCATCGCCATGTTTGATTGCACATTATTTGGATAAAGACTTCTTGCTCGATCAACGCTGGTCCGGATTTGTGCCAATTCATAATTTGCCAGCGGCCAGTTTTGCGCTGTGCCCGCATACCACAACTTGAAATGACTTAGTTGCGTTGCGACCATCAGGAGGTTTAACGGCGGCGCATAGCCTTCCGGCAAGTTTGCCGGTTTTTGGTCGTCAGCCAGAACTGGCGACGAAGCGCCTATGGATAAAACGGCTATCGCCGCAACATGCTTCATGTTCATTATCGCGCCTCCCGGATTGCCGCCACATCGCTCGCCAACTTGCTTATTGACCGACATTCGCGGGTGACCGCGGACCCCATGGGAAAATTGCCCCAACTTTGGCTTTCTGACAAGCCTGGGGCAACCGGCTTTGCGCGCGGTCGCGGGCGAGCCGAAAAACTCCGCGCGTCGAACAGCGCCAATTTTTTTGCCCTCGAGACAACGAGCGTTTTTAGCAAATCGCAAGTCCATGCTCAGCGTCGCTCCATGACCCGAATCGCTCGGGTCCCCGTTCCCGGCCTGCCCATCGGGAGAGGGGTTGGGGGTGAGGGGACCGCGGTCAGACGAAGGGCAGGCGCAGTTCAGTGCGAAGCCGCTCAAGCACGGCATCAAGGTCTTCGCAGACCTCAGCGTTGGTGAAGCGCGCGACGCGCACGCCCAGGCGTTCGAAGACCTTTGTTCGCCCGGCGTCCTAGTCGGCGAACCATTCGTGTTGCCTGCCGTCCCCCCGGATCACAGTCCGGGGGTCGACGATGTGTTTTGCGGCGTGGCAGGTGAAGTCGGCGAGGTATCGGTCGATCGGGACCTGCCTCCGGAATTTCGCGCCGTGGCAGCGCGAGCCCGCGCAGTTGCGCCCACAGGATTTCTTCTGCGCGCGTCATCAGCTTGCGCAGGGCGCGGGCGAACTGTCGGCGATCCGAACTCATAACCGACCCGTCCTCTCACCCCTACCGACGGGAGAGGGGTTTCGCCGCCGCTCGCCACTATACCGCGCCCGAACTCGGCCGCGAGCCGCAATAACCATCCCTGACCGCCTTCACCCGTTGGCGTCGGAGCCCAGTCGAGGCGCTGTAACGGCGCGGCGCTTCCGCCCGTATTCGTCGTCGCCGGCGGGTTGACCGGCTCCAAGCAATGATCCCGGTCGCGGCCGGCCGTCCCGCGCGCCTCGCAAGTCACTGCTTTTCAAGGGGGCGGACATGGGGAGAAGCGGCATGAGCGAGAAGAGCGAGCCCTCGGCGCGGGCTCGGCCGGCGATCGATCCGCGCGCGGTCAAGCAAGATTGCGGACAGGTCGTGCTCGTCTTTCAGGGCGAAGGCGCGCTCGGCGCCTATCAGGTCGGCGTTTTCCAGGCGTTGCACGAGGCGGGCGTCGAACCCGACTGGGTGATTGGGACTTCCATAGGCGCGATCAATGCGGCGCTGATCGTCGGCAATCCGGTCGAACTGCGACTCGGCCGACTCGACGAGTTCTGGCGTCGCGTCGAGCGCGGGGAGTGGCAGAGCTGGCTGTCGCGCGCGCCCGGGCTCGGGCCATTCATCGCGAATTTCGTCACCGCCACGTCAGGCCTCGAGGCGTTCTTTGCCCCCAATCCGCTCGCATTCGCGAGCGAGCTGGCGCCGCTCGGGCCCGAGCGCGCCGGCTATTATTCGACCGCGCCGCTCGCGGCGACATTGCGCGACCTCGTCGACGAGGAGGCGCTGAACAGCGGCGCGCCGCAGATCACCGTCTGCGCCGCCAACGTCGCGACCGGGGACATGCGCTATTTCGACAGCCGCGACGGGCGGTTCGCGCTTCCGCACATCCTCGCCTCCGGCGCGCTGCCGCCCGCCTTTCCCGCGGTTCGCATCGAAGGCGACCTTTGTTGGGACGGCGGCATTCTCTCCAACACCCCTGTCGAGGCGGTGTTCGACGACAATTCCCGCTGCAACTCCCTCGTGGTTTCGGTTCACATCTGGAGCCCTCGCGGGCCCGAGCCGAACTCCATCTGGGAGGTGATGACCCGGCAGAAGGACGTGCAGTATTCGAGCCGCACCCTGACCCACATCGCGCGGCAGAAGCAACTGCATCGACTTCGCCACATCGTCACCGAGCTCGCCTCTCACATCCCTGGCGACGCCAGAAACGACGAACGCGTCAAGCTCCTGCAATCCTACGGCTGCGTGACGCGCATGCACGTGGTGCGCCTGGTTGCTCCGCCAGTCGACGGCGAGGACCACACCAAGGACATCGATTTCAGCCGCGAAGGCATCCGCCAGCGCCGCGCCGCCGGCCGAGACGACACGCGGCGCGTCCTGGAATCGAAGCCGTGGAGCGGCGAGTTCGATCCGATGGAAGGGTTCATCCTGCACGAGGTGGATCGCGGAGTGACCACCGAAGGGACGCGCCCCGAACGAAACGAGTGACGTCGTTCTTTGACGGCGCCGAGCTCGAAATTGAGCACGAACGGAGCTCCTCCAATGACGCCCCGGCCAGAGGACAAGCGCGCCGACAGCGAAGCCACGGCCGCAGGCGACGGAAAACCCGGACTCGCACGGGAGCTTGTTCGCGATGCGGTGATCGCCGCAATGGCTTTCCTGACGCTGGTCGATCTGTTCGCGACGCAGGCCATCCTGCCGTCGCTCGCCGCGCATTATGGCGCGTCAGCGGCTCAGACGGGACTTGCGGTCAATGCGACCACGCTCGGCATGGCCATTACCAGTCTCGGCGTCGCTCTGTTTTCCGGGCGCATCGATCGCAGAAAAGGCGTCGTCTTCAGCCTTTGCGTGTTGGCGGCGCCGACCGCGCTGCTCGCCTTCGCGCCGGACCTGCGAGTCTTTGCCGCCTTGCGTGTCGCTCAGGGGCTCTGCATGGCCTCCGCCTTCGTGCTGACGCTCGCCTATCTCGGCGAACATACGTCGGCGCGCCTGTATCGATGGCCCCGAGATTGAGGCGCATATCGTCGACTGGGACAAGTTCTTGCCCCGCTTCAGCCAGTTCAAGGCGCAGGAGGGGTGACGGTCCGAAGACGACGCTTGCACGTCATTTGCGAGGATAGAGCGGGGCCCGCTCGGACCCGATCGACTTGCGATGATCATGAAAGATGGCAAGATGCGCTGCGATCCGAGAGTCAGGCGCGGCGCTTCTGAACGACGTGCGGCGGTATAGGGGTCTGCAGAAACAACGCCGGGAGGACAGGGGTGAAGAGCGCCGCGCTCGCCCTCGAGATGCACAACATCACGAAGACGTTTCCCGGCGTCCTGGCGCTCGACGACGTCAGCTTTGGCTGCGCGCGGGGCGAGGTCCATGCGCTCTGCGGCGAAAACGGCGCGGGAAAGTCGACGCTGATCAAGATCCTCGGCGGCGCCTACCAGCCCGACGCGGGCACGATTCGAATCGATGGACGCGACGTCGCGTTCTCGCACCCGGTCGCGGCGCGAAAAGCCGGCATCAGCATCATTCATCAGGAGCTCAGCCTCCTTCCCTTTCGCACGGTCGCCGAGAACATCTTTCTCGGCATCGAGCCGACCCGCTATGGCGCCCTCGATCGGCGGCGGATGCGCGTCGAATCCGAGCGGCTGCTCCGCCGCCTCGGCTCGTCGATCACGCCGGAAGCGCTTGCGGGAGACCTATCGATCGCGCAGCAACAGATCGTCGAGATCGCCAAGGCGTTCGCGATCGAGGCGCGCATTCTCGTGATGGATGAACCGACCGCCGCGCTCGACCGCGCCGACGCCTCGCGCTTGCTCGACCTCGTGCGGCGCTTGAGCTCGGAGGGCGTGTCGATCGTCTACATTTCCCACAGGATGCCGGAAATCCAGGCGGTCGCGGATCGCGTCACCGTGCTGAAGGACGGCCGCGCCGTTATGACGGCGCCGCTCGCGGAGGCGCCAACCAGCCGGCTCATTCACGCGATGGTCGGGCGGGACCTGGCGGAATTCTATCCGCCCCGATCGTCTCGACCGCCCGGCGCGGAAGCGCTGGTGATCCGCGCCGCATCAAGCCGCCACTTGCGCGGCGTCGATCTCGCCGTGCGCGCCGGCGAGATTGTCGGCGTCGCGGGACTCGAGGGCTCCGGTAAGAACGATCTGGCGCGCGCCATCTCGGGCGACGAGCCGTTTGAAACCGGAACGATGGAGGTTGATGGCAGAACGGTCGTGGCTCGAAGCCCTCGCGCCGCCATCGGGGCGGGCCTCGGACGCCTGTCCGACGACCGGAAGCGCGAGGGGCTGCTGATGCAGCAGTCCTTGCGCGACAACGCCGCGCTGACCCTCAGGGCCTTCGCAGGTCTGCTTCGCTCGCCGACCGCTGAGCCCATGTCGAGCGCGGCGACCGACCGCAGGCTGAAGCAACTCGATGTCCGCGCGGCGAGTTTCGAGCAGGAGGTCCGCCTCCTGTCCGGAGGCAATCAGCAGCGTGTGATCATTGCCCGATGGCTCGCGCGCGATCTCGAAGTGTTGATCTTTTCCGAGCCGACGCGCGGCATCGACGTCGCGGCGAAAGCGGCGATCTATAGAATCATGCGCGATCTCGCGGATCGGGGGCGCGCGATTCTGATGATCTCGTCGGATCTGCCGGAAATCGTCGGGGTCAGCGACCGCATCATTGTGATGCGCGAAGGCGCCGTCGCCGGCGAATTGCCCGGCGGCGCAAGCGAAGAGGACGTGATGGCGCTCGCGGTCGAACAAGGCCAAAGCCCGCACGCGCTGCTCCAATGAGCGTTGCGGACGTCTCTAAGCCGGCGGGGACCGCATGGCGGGGCCTCAACGCGCCTCTCATGGTGCTCGTCGGGTCCGTCGCCCTCTACGTCGGCGTCGCGCTCTGGACCGGACAGACGAAGATGCTGGAGACCGACGGAATCCTCGGACTGCTCCAAAGGATGGTCGCGCTCGGCATCGTCGCGCTTGGCCAGACGTTCACGATCCTCGCCGGGTCGATCGACCTTTCGGTCGCCAACCTGATCAGCGTAGCAGCCGTGCTCGCCTCGTTCATCATGCAGGGCCGCACGGAAATGATGCTCCCGGCCGTCGGCGTCGTCCTCGTTGTTTCGGCTATCGTCGGGGTCGTCAACGGCGCCCTCATCTCGTGGCTGCAGGTCAATCCGCTGATCGCGACGCTAGGGGTCGGGCTCATCTTGCAGGGAATGCTTTCGGCAAGTTTCACCGACTTCGCCGGATCGGTCCCGCGCGAGTTCCAGGCCGTCGCCTATGGCTCGTTCGGCGTCGTCCCCTATTCGGTCGCCGCGCTGTTCGTTCTCGCCGCCGTCGCGTCCATTGTCCTTCGCGCCACGCGTTTCGGCGCGCATCTCTACGCGGTCGGCGGAAACGCGGAGGGGGCGCGGCTCGCCGGCATCCGCACGGACCTCGTCACGATAGGGGCTCACGTCGTCTGCAGCCTCGCCGCCGGAGTGACCGGCCTCTATCTCGCGAGCCGTCTCCGGTCCGGCGCGCCCTGGATCGGGCGGGACGGCGTCTATGACCTGGAGTCCATCGCGGTCGTGGTCATCGGCGGCACGCTGTTGGCCGGCGGTCGCGGCGGGGTTTGGGGCACGCTCGCCGGCGTGCTGCTGTTTGCTTCGCTCGACGCCGCGTTCAACATGATGGGGGTCTCGGCCTATCCGAAACTCGTGCTGCGCGGGGCGATCGTCATCGCCGCGGTCGCGGTCTACACGGTCCGCACGCGGGGTCATGTCGCATGACGCTGGCTCTGGACGAAGACCGGCGGAGATCCCGCGCGATCGAGGCCGCCCGCCGCATCAACATCGCGGTCGTCGTCTTCCTCGTTTTCTACCTCGCCGTCGGACTGTTGCAGCCGACTTACCTCGAGCCCGCGGGCATCATGAATTTCCTGCGGCGCGCCGCGCCTCTCGCCATCCTGGCGTCGGGCCAGCTTTTCGTGCTCGTCAGCGGCGGCTTCGACCTGTCGATGGGATCGCTGGTGACCCTGACCGTGATCGGCGGGTCGATGCTCACCGCCAACGATCCCTCGAACACCTGGTGGGCGATCGCCGTCCTCTACGCAATCGGCTTCGTGGTCGGGCTCATCAACGGCGCTGTCGTGGCCTATCTTCGGACGCCCTCGATCGTCGCGACGCTCGGCACTTTGCTGTCGGTCAACGGCGCCGCGATGATGTGGTGTGGCGGAGCGCCACGCGGCTATCTGCCGGACAATTTCCGGATGTTCGGCCGGTTCGCGTTCCACGACGTGCCGCTCATCAAGATTTTCCCGCTCGCGATCGTCGTGCTCGCGGCGGTCTGCGGCCTCGCCTATTGGGGCCTGCACGGGACCGTCTTCGGGCGAAGGGTGTTCGCGGTCGGGGACAACGCGCGCGCCTCCGAACTGGCCGGGATCCAGGTCGATTATGTGCGCCTCGGCGTGTTTGTCATATCCGCGCTCGCGGCCGTGACGGCGGGCGTGATGCTTGCCGGATTCGGCGGCGTCTCGATCGACGTGGGCCTCGGGCTCGAATTGCAGGCCATTGCGGCCTGCGTTGTTGGCGGCGTTCAGCTGATGGGCGGACGCGGAACGCTCGTCGGCGCCGTCGCCGGAGCGCTCACGCTGACGGCGCTCTTCACGCTGCTCACCCTGCTTGGGTTGCCGCAACCGCTCAAGGAGACGGCGCAAGGGATGATTCTGATTGCCGCGGTCGCGTTCGGCGCTTGGCGCCGGCGCCGCGCAGGATAGCGGGCGCGCGTCGCGCGTCCGTGGATCGCCGAGTTTCGGCGACAGGGAGGTAAGGAGACTGATGATGTTCAAGCTGATCACGTCAACGATCGCGGGCGTCGCCTTGGCCGGCTTCGCCGGCGGCGCGCTCGCGCAGAATTTCGACGATCCGAAGGAGTTCCAGGCCGCCAAGGACCTTCTCGCGATGACTCCGCAAGGCCCCGCCGATAAGCCCTGGGAGCAGCATCTCGACGGCAAGGAGGTCGACACCGCGCAGTACAAGAAGCCAGGACCGTACCGGATCTGCTTCTCCAACGCCGGCCTCTTCAATCCCTGGCGCGTTGTCGGGTGGACCAACATGCAGGCGCAGGTCGACGTCCTCAAGGACGACATCAAATCCTTCACCGTCGCCGACGCGCAGGGCAAGGACGACAAACAGATCTCCGACATCGACGCCTTCGTTTCGAGCGGCAATTGCGATCTGCTCATCGTCTCGCCGAACACGACAGCGGCGCTGACTCCGGCGGTCGAAGCCGCCTGCAAGAAGCTCCCTGTCATCGTATTCGACCGCGGCGTTCTGACCCAATGCCCGGTGACCTTCATCAATCCGATCGGCGGATACGGCTGGGGCATCTCAACCGCGAATTTCGTCGTCTCCAAGCTGCCGAAGGGCGGGAAGGTTCTGGCGCTGAGAATCTCTCCAGGCGTCGACGTGCTCGAGACCCGTTGGTCGGCGGCCAACCGCATCTTCAAGGAGAACGGGGTCAACGTCGTGGGCGCCGAATTCACCGACGGCGACAACGCCAAGACGAAGTCGATCGTGGAGGACTACCTCAACCGCTTCGGCAATATCGACGCCGTCTGGATGGACGCCGGCGCAACGTCGGTGGCGGCGCTCGAGGCCTTCGAGGACGCTGGCAAGCCCTATCCGATCATCACCGGCGAAGACCAGGAAGACTTCCTGAAGAAGTGGAAAGACAAGGGCCTCACCGCGATAGCGCCGACCTACCCGACCTATCAGTGGCGCACGCCCATCATCGCCGCGGTCGAGATCCTGAAGGGCCAGCCGGTCCCCGGACCGAACTGGAAACTGCCGCAGCCGGTCATCATGCAGGCCGACCTCGACAAGTATGTCGACGACAAGATGCCGCCGCTGCATTACGCGATGTGCGGCTGCAAGGACCTGCCCGGCTATCCGCAGCGCTGGGGCGGAAAGTAGCTTTCGAACCTCTCGCCGGAGGGGGTGGCCGCTCCGGTCGTCGCCCTCACACCTACCCTCTCCCGCAAGCGGGAGAGGGTGCGCGCGCTCCCTTCTGCCGCCTGCGCAGGTTTGTCCACGCGCCAACGATTTCAATTCTTAGGCGCCAAAAACTGTCCCTTCGAGGGTCTGCTCGGCGATGTCGTCGAGCGGCGGGGCGGCGTGGGACAGGGCGAGCGGCGGCGCGGGCAGGGGCGGGGCCGCGCGCGGCGCCGGCCTCGCGGGCTCGGACTGATCCTGGCGTCCATGATAACGCTCGAGCGCCGCGACGACTTTTACCAGCGGCGCGATCGCCGCCAACTCGCCGCGGTCGATGCGCGCGTCGGCGAGGCGCAGCGCCTTGGTGAGCCGTGCGACCTGCAGATGAACGAAGCGGTCCGGCGCGTCGAGCCGCCGCTCCGCGACCGCGCGTTCGATCTCGCGGCTGACCGTCTTGGCGCTGACCTTGCGGGCTTCCGCGATGTGCCGGATGCTCCAGCCGGCCGCGAGAGCGTCGAACGACTCCTGGCGCAAGGCCGACTCGGCCTCGCGGCGCGCCTGCGCGGCGGCTCGCGCCTGGGCGCGTTTCGGGAGAGATTCGGGGTCGCCGGCCATCGGCGGTCTCCTTTGCGGCGAGGGGCGGATCGCGCGCCCGTGGTCAGAGGCAAGCCCTCCTGCGAAAGCGCGATCATCGACGCGATTATAGTGTTGTTTGTCGGCTTGTCAAGAACAAACTGCGAACACTTAGAATAGATCAGTTATATCAAAGACTTGTATCCGCTAGCGCAAACCCGTGGTTGGCCTTCTTCGCCATCGGCGCGCTTCGCTGACACTCATATGCGGCCCGCTGACAAAGCCCGCGGACCTCTTTGTGTCGCCGCCTAGCCCGACTTCGCGGATTCGCAGGTGGAAAAGCGGGTTTTACGATTTTTTTGGTTCGTAAGTATTTGATTTGGAATGTGTGGGCCACCGGTAATATTGTCAAAAAGGCTTGTAGTGAAGA
>Ga0074044_10002441_pt1 | contig 16265 bp, 13 predicted proteins | sample BogForMeECP23OM1_FD_94443 | JGI IMG/M metagenome (GOLD analysis project Ga0074044, IMG submission 94443) | Bog forest soil microbial communities from Calvert Island, British Columbia, Canada - Bog Forest MetaG ECP23OM1 | ecosystem: Environmental > Terrestrial > Soil > Wetlands ...
CAGGCAGCGAGAACGCTGGCGCAACAAGGCGACACTGACGCGGCCGCGGATTTGTATGTGTTGTACTTGAATGCAACTCCGCAGGGTGCATCTCCAGGGCGAGACGAGGCAGTCAAGTTTTTGCGCGATCAGTTCAATTTATCGGTGTCGGCGGATACCAAGCTGTGACCGGTTAATCGACGGCAGCTAGCTTTGCTGTTGTAAAGGAGGATAAGACCATGGCAGAGAGTCCAACCAAGAATCCAGAGCTTTCGTCTCGTCTGAAAAATTCCAACGAAGAGCTTAAGAACCTGCAAAACTCAGTCAAGACCGGAATGATCAATGTGAAGGTTCTGATGGATTTCCGGACCGCTACCGAACGAGCTCGCCAGGCCAGCGCAGCCGTACAGCAATGGCTGGATGCACAAGGAAAAGGAGGCGATCCTTACAAGCTGATGGAGCAGGTAGTAAAACAGCGTGTTGAAATGACCACTCAACTGATCAAGGACGTTACCGTTGACTTCGAAAGCCTCGACGTAGACTACGATACCCCCGGCCTTTCTGAACTGAATCAGGCCGTGCGCAAGATTGCCGAGCGTTTAGAAAAACTGTTCCCCCGGTAATCTCTGCACTTACGCGATTTCTGCCGGGAATCTGTCGGTCTCGCGCGGTGCGGTGGTGTTGGCTCGCGGTGCGTGAAACAGCAGGTCCTTCGCTTCGCTCAGGATGACAAACTTGAATGGGTACCTTGGTACTCTTTCCTTCCCTGTTTTTGGGCGCAGAATAGTTAGTGATCATGCAGCGGTAACGCCGAGGGAAGCTTCCTCGGTCGTACCGGAATCCCTCGCAGACCACACATTTTGGAGCCGCGCCATGGCCGAGCTGTTTCTCAAATTTGAAGACCGCGTCTTACAAGAGATCTTGCTTTCCCGCGGTACCGTCACCATTGGCCGCCAGCCAGACAACGTCTTTCGCATCGACAATCCTGCCGTCTCCGGACATCACGCCAAGATCTATGCCGAAGGCGATCACTATCTGATCGAAGACACCGAGAGCTTTAATGGCACGTACGTCAATGGTCAACGCATCAGTAGGGTGGTATTGAAGCACGGAGACAACGCCACCATCGGCAAGCACACGATCGAATTTCGTGACGAGGTACGTCCGGTTGCCGCGCCCTATGGAACTCTGGGTATGGCCGCTGATGGGCAAATCCTCAAGGCCCCGCCACAGCTCGATCGCACCATGGTCTTGGACACGGCCAAAGCGAAAGAAATGCTCGCGAAAGCAGCCGCAGCAGCTTCTTCTGCCGGCCCAGTTGTGGTGCAGAGAGTCGGCATCGCTGAAAGCCTGTCGCCAGTCAATGTCAATACCACCCTCGTACATCAAACCATTGGCACGCTGACGATCGTCAAAGGCCGAACTGACCAGCAGCGTTACTTTCTGACCAGCAAACTGACCATCATCGGAAGATCGAAGATGGCCGGCATTCGGCTTAAGCGCTGGTTCGCTCCCCGCGTCGCAGCCTTGATTTACCGGGCCGAGGATGGCTACTTCATCGCTGCTTCCGAAAACAAGGTAAAGATCAGGGTGAATGATATCGTGGTCGAGGGCGGCCAAAAACAACTCGAAGCCGGTGACGTAATCGAGCTCGCAGATATCAAGGCTGTTTTTTCTACCTAACTGGGACGCTCAAAGCCAACCCTTCCATCCCCAGAGAACCGTTCGATTTTCGGACGCCCGGCTGTTGTCAATCCGTACCGCTGGGGGCAGGTTCCGCTCCATAGTCAAGTGCACCGTGTCGCCCTGCCTGCACGCGCAGCCGCAGCCGGTCGAATGCCAGATAGACGACCGGCGTGGTGTAGAGCGTGAGCAATTGACTCAATATCAGCCCGCCCACGATAGTGATGCCCAGCGGCCGGCGCAGCTCAAACCCCGTGCCCGTTCCCAGCGCCAATGGCAGAGCGCCCAGTAACGCGGCCATCGTCGTCATCAGGATGGGACGGAAGCGCAGCATGCAAGCTTCAAAAATCGAGTCGAGCGGATTCTTTCCCTCCTGCCGTTCCGCCTCCAGCGCGAAATCAATCATCATGATGGCGTTCTTCTTTACGATTCCGATCAGCAGCACGATGCCAATGATGGAGATGATATTCAGATCCTGTTTGAAAAGCAGCAAAGCCAGCATTGCGCCTACGCTCGCCGACGGCAGCGTGGAGATGATCGTCAGCGGATGGATCAGACTCTCATATAAAATTCCGAGAACGATGTACACCGCCAGCAGCGCCGTCACCACCAGCACCGGCTCGGTGCCGAGAGATTGCTGATAGGCTTCGAGCGTGCCCGCAAAAAAACCTTGCAGCGTCGAAGGTGCTCCGAGCCGCTTTTGCATCTGATCAATGGCCAACGTGGCATCGCTCAATGATTTGTTCTCCGCAAGATTGAAAGACACGGTGACCGAAGGGAATAAACCGGTATGGTTCACGGCCAGCGGGGTGTTGTTAGCGTGGGCCGTCGCCACCGCGAGCAGCGGAATGTTATTGCTGCCGTTGCTGGTGCTCGCCGTATGCAGATAAATGTCTTTCAATCCCTCCGGGCTTTGCCAATACTGCGGGGCAACTTCCAGCACCACGTAATACTGATTCAATTGCGTGTAGATGATGGACACTTCCGACTGGCCAAATGCGCCGTATAAGGCCGAGTCCAGCGATTGCACGGTGAGCCCGAGCTTGGCTGCAGTAACGCGATCATAGTTCAGCAGCTCGTCCAAGCCGCCATTTTGCTGATCCGAACTCACGTCCTGCAGACCCGGCAGGCGCTGCATCTGACTCAAAATTCGCGGCCCCCACGTGGCGAGATCCTGAACATTGTCGGCTTGCAGCGTGTACTGGTACATCGCATTACTCGACCGTCCGCCGATGCGCAGATCTTGCGCCGCTTGCAGAAACGCGGAAGCCACTGGCAAACGATTCAATTTCGGACGCAACCGGTCGATGATCTGCGAGGCGCTTACATTGCGTTGCGCCAGCGGCTTCAGCGCAATGTACAGGGAGCCGGTATTCGTGGCTCCGCCGGCACCGGTAAACGCAATCACATTCGCCACCGCCGGGTCGGCTTTGATCACCGCGCCAATCCGCTGAATAGAGTCGTTCATCGAGGGGAACGATGAATCCTGCGGCCCGCGCACACTGCCGGTAATCGCTCCCGTGTCCTCCACCGGGAAAAAGCCCTTGGGTATTTTGATGATCAGCACCACATTGAGCGCGATGGTGATGAACAGAACTATCAGCGTCGGCGCGGGATGTTCGAGCACCCAATGCAGGCTGGTGCGATACCACGAGAGCATGCCGTCAAAGAACTTTTCGCTGGCCATGTAGATGCGGCCATGTTTTTCCTTGCGCTCGGCTTTCAACAGGTAGGCGCACATCATCGGAGTCGTGGTCAGCGAGATGAGCATCGAAACGAAAACAGCGGTCGAAAGCGTGACCGCAAACTCGCGGAAGAGACGGCCTACAATTCCGCCCATCATGAGCAGCGGGATAAAGACGGCAATCAATGAAATACTGATGGTAAAGACGGTGAAGCCAATTTCCTCCGCGCCCTTCAGCGCCGCGGCGAATGGCGCCATGCCGTCTTCCAAATGGCGCGTGATATTTTCCATCACCACGATGGCGTCATCGACCACGAATCCGGTGGCAATGGTCATAGCCATCAGCGACAGGTTGTCCAGGGTGTATCCGAGCAGATACATCACAGCGAACGTGCCCACCAGCGAAACCGGCACCGCAACCGCGGGAATCAGCGTAGCGCGCCCGTTGCGCAGAAAAACAAACACTACGGCGATCACCAGCGCGATGGAAATGATCAGCGTCCTCTCCACGTCACTGACCGAGGCGCGAATCGTAGTGGTCCGGTCCAGAACGATGGTGGTATCGATGCCGAGCGGAATCGATGCCTCGATATACGGCAGTTGCGCGCGCACCAGGTCGACTGTGTTTATGATGTTGGCGCCGGGCTGGCGGAAAATGATGACCGTAACCGAGCGCTTGCCGTTGAGATATCCGGCAGCCCGAATGTTGGCGACCGAGTCCGTAACTTCGGCGACATCCGATAAACGAATGGCCGCGCCATTGTGATAGCCGACGACGAGCGGTTTGTAGTCGGCGGCGTGCGAAATCTGGTCGTTGGCCAGAATGTCGGCGGTTACTATGCCGTCGGAGATTTGACCCTTGGCCAAGTCGGCGTTTTGCAAGCTCAGCACCGATTGCAAATCGCTGAGCGTAAGCCCGTAGTTAGCCAGTTGTGTGGGATTTGCGTCCACCCGCACCGACGGTAAAGCGCCGCCTCCAACCACCACCTGTCCCACGCCCTGGATCTGTGACAGCTTCTGTTCCAGCACGGTTGAAGCTTCGTCATACATCTTGTCGGGACCGAATTTGTCGGATGTGAGGCCGAGAATCATAATCGGCGAATCGGCAGGATTCACCTTGCGATAAGTCGGATTGCCGGGGAGATTACTGGGCAGATAAGTTCGCGCCGCGTTGATAGCAGCCTCCACGTCGCGCGCCGCTCCGTCGATGTCGCGGCTGAGGTCGAACTGAATCGTGATCGACGTGCTGCCCAGCGAACTCGCGGAAGTCATTTCCGTCACGCCCGCAATATGGCCGAGTTGCCGCTCCAGCGGAGTAGCCACGGACGACGCCATAATGTCGGCGCTCGCTCCCGGCAAACCCGCGCTGATCGAAATCGTCGGGAAGTCGACCTCCGGCAACGGCGCTACGGGCAGCACTTCAAACGCAATCGCCCCCGCAAGAGCAATCGCTACCGTAAGCAGCGTGGTTGCCACCGGGCGGGTGATGAAGGGTTCGGAAATGTTCATGCCGGCCCTGCCAGTTCTCCGCCTTCGGTCTCGGCACGATTGGACTGTTTCGTAAACCGGTGCGCCAGATTGTCAAAGAAAACGTAGATGACCGGCGTCGTATACAGCGTGAGCACCTGGCTCAGCAGCAATCCGCCCACCATGGAGATGCCCAGCGGCCGTCGTAATTCGGAACCGAACCCCGTTCCCAGCGCCAACGGAAGGCCAGCCAGCAGCGCGGCCATAGTGGTCATCATGATGGGACGGAAGCGCAGCAGACAGGCTTCGTAAATTGCGTCGGTCGCGTTCTTCCCATGCTTCCGCTCGCCTTCCAGCGCAAAGTCGACCATCATGATGCCGTTCTTTTTCACGATGCCGATCAGCAGCACAATCCCGATGATCGCCACCACGCTCAAATCCTGACGAAAGATGAGCAGCGCCAGAAAAGCGCCCACGCCCGCGGACGGGAGCGTGGACAGAATCGTAATCGGATGAATAAAGCTCTCGTACAAAACTCCAAGCACGATGTAGACCGTGACCAGCGCGGCCAGAATCAGCAATGGTTCATTAGCCAGCGAAGCAGTGAATGATTCGGCAGTGCCTTGAAAACCGGCCTGCACGCTGGCCGGCATGTGCATGTCTTTCTGCACTTTGTCGACAGCCGTAATCGCCTCGCCCAGCGCGGCATTCGGCGCCAGATTGAACGACACCGTGATGGCCGGAAACTGCCCCTGGTGGCTGATGGAGAGCGCCTCGGTTGTGTTTTCGAAATGCGAAAAAGCGTTCAACGGCACCGCATTGCTCGTAGACGAACTCGTGGCGCCGGCTGAGTTTGCTCCCGTGCTCGGCGTCGACGAGGCAATCGGGGTAAGCGCATTCGCGGGTGGAGTCAAGGTATTCGCCGCCGGAGTGTACAACGCCGAACCGGTCGGCGCATTCGATCCTGCCGAAGATGATCCCGAGGAAGCGAACGACGAAGCCGCGCCCGCGCCACTTGCACCCGCAGAAGCATTTGCCTGGATGTAGAGCTTATTCAGATTGCTCGGATCCTTCTGAAATTGCGGTTCCGTTTCCAGCACCACGTGGTATTGATTCACCTGCGTATACATGGTGCTGATCTGCCGCTGGCCAAAAGCGTCATAGAGAGTGTTATCGATGGTCGTCGGCGCAATCCCCAATCGCGACGCGGTGACCCGGTCGATCACCAGCGAAACCGCCGATCCGCCCGGCTGTTGATCGGTGGCCACGTCTTCCAACTCCGGCAACTGTTTCAGCCGCTCGACAAAACGATTCGTCCAATCGTTCAGTTCATCCGCGTTGGGATCTTCGAGCGTGTACTGGTATTGCGTGCGGCTCACCCGGTCATCCACCGTGATGTTTTGCACCGGCTCCATAAACAGCGCGATCCCCTGCACCTGGTTCACGCGCGAAGTGAGCCTGCGAATCAGGTTTGACGCGCTGATCTTGCGCTGGTCGAGCGGCTTCAAGTTGATCGACATTCTGCCGCTATTGGTGGTGGTATTCGTTCCGTCGGCGCCAATAAACGACGAAACACTTTCCACCGCCGGGTCATCCAGAACTGCCTTGGTAAGCTCCTGCTGCTTTTCGGCCATCGCCTTGGAGCCAATCGTCGGCGGCGCTTGCGATATCCCCTGAATAACGCCCGTATCCTGCACCGGGAAAAACCCTTTGGGGATGATGATGTAAAGAAAAACGGTGAGCACCAGCGTGGTCAAAGCGACCAACAGAGTAATGGTTTGGTGACGAAGAACAACCTTCAGCGTGCGGCCATAGAACGCGATCATCCCCTCGAACGCACGCTCGGTGAATTGATAAACGCGCCCCTGCTTCTCCTTTGGGTTGTGCCGCAAAATTCGCGCGCTCATCATCGGGGTCAGCGTAAGCGAGACCACCGCCGAAACAATGATGGTGACAGCCAGGGTGACGGCAAACTCGCGAAACAGACGCCCCACCACGTCGCCCATAAATAAAAGCGGAATCAGCACGGCGATGAGCGATACGGTCAGCGAGAGAATGGTGAAACCAATTTGTTCTGCTCCCTTGAGCGCCGCCTCCATCGGCGGATCGCCTTCTTCGATGTAGCGCGAGATGTTCTCGATCATCACGATGGCATCATCCACTACGAAACCGGTAGAGATGGTTAGCGCCATCAGCGATAGGTTATCCAGGCTGTAACCGAGCAGGTACATGGCCGCGAAAGTGCCGATCAGTGAAAGCGGCACAGCCACGCTCGGAATAATGGTCGCGTAGAGACTGCGCAGGAAAAGGAAGATGACGAGCACCACAAGTCCGACCGTCAACATCAATTCGAACTCAACGTCGGCAACCGATGCTTCAATGGAGGTCGTAAGATCGGTAAGCGTGGTTAGCTGTATGCCAACGGGAAGATTAGCCTGAAGCTGCGGCATCAGTTGCTTGATGCTCTTGACCACGGCGATCGTGTTAGCCCCCGGCTGGCGTTGCACGTTGAGGATGACCGCCGGGGTCTGGTTCATCCACGCCGCCTGATTATTGTTCTCGACGCCGTTCACAATCCGCGCTACATCGGTCAGCATCACCGGCGCTCCGTTACGGTAGGCAACCACGACTTTCCCATAGTCGACGCTGGTGATCAGTTGATCGTTGGCGTCGATCTGGTAATCCTGGCGCGGCCCGTCGAAGTTGCCTTTCGCGGCGTTCACACTGGCGCTGGTCAGCGCTGTCCGAAGATCTTCCAGGTTGATGCCGTACGAGGACAGTGCCGTAGGATTAGCCTGAATGCGGACGGCGGGCTTTTGGCCACCGCTGATCGTAACCAGGCCGACCCCGCTGAGCTGCGAAATCTTGGGCGCAAGGCGCGTGTCGACCAAGTCCTCAACCTGAGACAGCGGTATCGAATTTGACGTGATCGCCAGCGTAAGCACGGGAGCATCGGCGGGATTCGTCTTACTGTAGACCGGCGGCGCCGGCAAAATTGATGGCAACAGACTCTGCGCAGCGTTAATGGCCGACTGCACCTCTTCTTCCGCTACATCAATATTCAAAGAGAGGGTGAACTGCAGCACGATGACGGAGGTTCCACCGGAACTGGTAGAAGTCATCTGACTCAATCCTTGGAGCTCGCCGAATTGCCGCTCCAGTGGCGCCGTAACCGTGGTCGCCATCACGGTTGGGCTCGCTCCGGGATAAAACGTGAGTACCTGAATCGTCGGATAATCAACTTCCGGTAAAGCCGAGACCGGCAGTTGGAAATAGCCAACAATCCCGACCAGCAGAATCGCCGCCATCAGCAAAGAAGTGGCGACCGGCCGCAAAATAAACGGGCGAGAGGGACTCACGGAACGCTGCTCCCGTTGCTGGCTGGGGCGGGCTTGCCCGAACTCGAATTCGAACTCGGACTCGAACTCGGACTCGCGCTCGGATTTGAAACCACGACCGCCGTGTTGTTCTGCAACTTATCGAAGCTGCTGTTGGCGACAACATCTCCTGGATTGATGCCGTCAACCTGCGTCATGCCGCCGTCGGTGACTCCTGGCTTTACGGCGCGCATCTCGGCCTTATCGTTCTGAATCACATACACGAACGATGCCTGCCCGTTTTGCTGAATCGCGGATGCGGGAATCAAAGTCACTCCCTGCAGCGTATTCACCAGCAACCGAGTATTCACAAACTGGTTGGGGAAGAGTGCATCATTCTTGTTCTCAAAGACGGCTCGTCCCTTGACCGTCCCGGTCGTAGTGTCGATCTGGTTGTCGATCGTCAGCAGTGTTCCGCTGGCGATTTTCTTCTGCGCGGCACGATCATAAGCATCGACCGTGAGCTTAGCTTTCTTATTGAGCCGCGCCACAACCGCGCCGAGATTGTCTTCCGGAATTGTGAAAATAACGGTGATTGGAGTCAACTGCGTGATCACCGCCAGACTCACGGTTCCCGCCGTCTGCACGACGTTCCCCGGGTCGACCAGCCGCAGTCCCACGCGGCCGGAGATCGGCGCCGTGATATGGCAGAAATCGACCTGCACCTGGTCATATTGCACCGTCCCCTCGTCGTTCTTTACTGTGCCTTCGTCCTGCAGGACAATTTTTTCCTGGTCCTCCATCTGCTGCTTCGCGATCGCATTTTGCGCCCATGCGTCTTGATAGCGCTTCAGGTCCATCCGCGCTTCTGCCAGCACGTTCTGGTCGCGCTCGAGCGCGCCTTGCGCCTGCAAAAGATTCGCGCGATAGGGCCGCGCATCGATATCAATCAGCGGATCGCCCTTACTTACCAGTTGACCTTCTTTAAAGTGCACGGCCACGACCAGGCCCGTCACCTCTGCCGTAATCGAGTCGGTATAGACCGGAGTAACCGTGCCGATCGAGTCAAGGTAAACCCCAATGTCACCTTTCTTAGCTGTCGCGGTAGTGATCGCAATCTTCGCCGGTGCCGGCTTCGCCTTTTTTGCAGTTTCGTCATGGCGCCATACCAGCACGATGGTCAGCACTGCGGCGAGCAACAGCAGAATCAATAGGACGATCCACCATACTTTGCGCCGCTGGGAAGTCGAGCCGTGAGCCGGCAGTTGATGGCTAGGATCAAGGGGAAGACGCTCGTGGGTATCGGCGGTCAATCAGATCTCCTTTCCCCGCTCCAAATTGCTCCAGATTATAGTCGAGGACAGGAAGAGGTTTGATTCCCAATCGCTTGCCCCGGTTGGCCTGACCCTGAGAAACCGGAGTGCTCGCTCCCGAGCAGGTCGCTCACGTTCGGCGGCAGCAGATCGGCCGGATTCAGGGTTACCTCTCCGTTTCGCCCAGCCGGAATTCGGGAGCTTCAGCTCGGCAGCAGATGCCATATCGCTGCCACAGCCGAAACCACGGGCTATGCGCCAGCATTTCGTCATGCCGCTGATTGGCAGCAGAGATGTCGCGTGCACTAAGTGGTCTTATATCCGGCGCTTCGAACATTTCCTGTAGCTGCTCGATGTCGTCAATGATGCGTTCAACGTCCATGCGTCACAATCATCTAGGAGAAGGCGGCAACCGGTCAAACGGAAGCCGCATTGGCATACCTAGTGAACTCGGAAGTGGTCAATTTTGACCAGACAGGCGTCCTTTGGGCTGCTTATTTTGAAATCGTGGATAGATTGTTAGTGCGGAATCGTCCTCAATTCGCAGCCATGAGTCGTGGCGGGAGTGTCGCCTAGGGCGTCTCATGTATCAGCGCGCCAAATCCGGCTTGTATCGATTTGATTCAAAGTTGGCTCAGACATTTGCAGTGAATCCACGTAACCCGTAGCGGCAGAGCAACACCGGGAAAACGAGGGATGATGGGCCAGAGGAAAAACAATGCATATCCGCTTCGTTCGCACGCTACTGTTCGCGCTCGTCGTGCTGTGCATGTCGGCAGCGTCGTTTGCGCAAATTGGCGTGGCCATCTCGATCGGCCCGCCCCCGCTGCCTGTCTATGAGCAGCCGCTCTGCCCAGGGGACGGTTATCTCTGGACGCCCGGTTACTGGGCCTACGACTACGATGTCAGCGATTACTACTGGGTGCCGGGCACTTGGGTGATGGCGCCGGAAATCGGCTTCCTGTGGACACCAGCCTATTGGGGCTGGGGCGGCGACGGATTTGTCTTCTATGACGGCTACTGGGGGCCGCACATAGGCTTCTACGGCGGGATCAATTACGGCTTCGGTTATTTCGGTGTCGGTTTTGAAGGCGGGCGTTGGGATAATGGACACTTCTTCTACAACCGCTCCGTGAGCAACGTGAACATCACTAACATCCACAACGTTTACGACACCCACGTGACGTACAACAACGAGAGCCACGTCAGCTACAACGGAGGCAATGGTGGAATCAGCGCGCGTCCGACAGCACAAGAAGAAGCTGCGGGGCGTGATCGACACATCCCGCCGGTCGCGGTTCAAACTCAACATGCACAAGCGGCCCGAGCCAACCCTCAGCAACGGGCGTCAGCGAATATGGGTAAGCCAGGAGTTGCGGCGACACCCCGGCCCGGAGATTTTAATGACCGCGGTGCCGTACCCGCCAAGGAAGCAGGAGGTCCCTATACTTCAGCCAATCGGGGAGGAAATCAGGGGAACAAGGCTAGCACGGCCGTCCATCCTCACGACCTCCCGCCCTTGGCACGGAGCACTCCAAACACGGGCAACCCGAAGCAGGACAAGAAGTACCAGCAGCAGCAGGACAAGCAAATCGCGAAGCAGCAACAGGAACGAGACAAACTCCAGCAGCAGCAGGACCAGGAGCACGTGAAGCTGGATAAACAGAAGGCGAATGACGCGCAAAAGCAGCAGGTGGAGCAGAAGCACCAGCAACAGACGCAGCAATTGCAGCAAAGACACCAGCAGCAGACGCAGCAGTTGCAGCAGAGACAGCAGCCAACGAACCGGGAGCCGTCCAAGAGGTAACATCGTCCTTGAACATCGACCTTGAACAAGGAACGGTTGCAGTGAGGGCAGTATTCAGACTGGATATACGTCGATGGGCATCCTGAGTTGTCGGGGTGCCCTTTTCCTTTTGACTTAGTCGTGCAGAACTATATGGAGCAGCGAGCTGTGGACTTGTAGCCCGCCGTTGTAGTGGATAAATCCCAATTTTCTGAACCGGTTCATGAAGAAACTGACCCGCGAGCGGGTGGTTCCGACCATTTCCGCCAGCATCTCTTGACTGATCTTGGGGACTACAGTCTCCGGTTTGCCTTCCTTGCCAAAATGAGCAAGCAGCAAAAGGATCCGTGCCAGCCTCTTTTCGCTAGAATTGAAAAGCTGATCCACCAGGTCTTCTTCATAACGGATGTTCCGCGCTAGCAAATAGGCGACGAACAGGTCCGAGAATTCGTGTTCCCGATGAAGCGCTTCCATCATGGCCCTCTTGTCGATTCGCAGAACCGCGCAATCCGTCATCGCGGTCGCAGACGACATGCGTAAGAGCTGACCGGCAAGACCACCTTCACCGAAAAAATCTCCGTCACCTAATATGCCGATGGTCGCCTCTTTGCCGTTCTTCGAGACCACGGTGAGTTTTACCTTGCCCGTCTGGATATAAAACACCGCATCCGCGGTATCCCCTTGCGCGAAGATGGTTTGTTTCCTCGGAAAGAGCACAAGTTTCTGGCCCTCGCTGATCGTTGCGAGGAAGGCATGCGGATCGAAATCGCGCTTTTTCTTGGCCACAACAGTTGAACCTGAAGCATGGAGCTTCGTTTGGAGCGCCGGTTCAATTGGGGTTTGGCGAGTGCTCTTCCTTCCGCGAAGAGAACCGCTGATTTGGCCAGCAGGAGACATAGACACCTCCTTCTGCCTAACAACGACGTTTCTGTCTTTATTTTAGTCGCTATCCTTGGACGAAGTAAATCGAGAGACCGGATCTCGCGCTGCGCTTTTTTGGATGGTTTTAAATCTCGCGAAGCAGGGATTGACGTGGGCTGTCTGAGGGCTCACGACATGAGCCGTTCTGCACAGTATTGCCAGAGCAAGTGAGCGACTCTATTGCCGGTGTGCAAGTCTGGTGTGCAAGTCGAGGAGAAGGAATGGTTCTGGCCGGCAAAGTCGCGTGCACTGGGATTGCCTTCCTACTGCTGGCGATAGGGATCTCGGGACCACGCTCGACACCGCTCGTTGCGGGACCCAAGCTCGGCCCAGTACTGCCAGCGATCGCGGATCCAGACAACGTAATAAGGATGCAGCGAACTCTGCAGGACAAAGGATGCTACCACGGGAAGCTGGATGGTGTGTTCGGTCTACGGACCCGAGCCAGTATTCGTGCCTATCAGAAGGCTGAGAATCTTCCTGTCACTGGCCAGCTTGATACCCAGACGGCAGCGAAACTCGGCGTAACAGCAGAACGCGACGAGCATGGCTACGAGACTACACAGGCTAAACCTTCGGCAGGCGTGAAGTGGACTGAAGGTTCTAGGCGAAGAAGCAAGCTACCGCGAAAGACAGTCACAAGAAATGAGACCGGGACAGTCCCGCCGGCGTAGCTGGCCTATCGGGAGATCAGGATGAAAAATTGGTTTGTGGATGGATCTGTGGCACGTGGTTCGACGCGGAGCGCCGGTCACGTGGAGGCGTAGGCTTGAGACTTGGCGTTGGTATTGTCGTGCTTCTCTCTGTGTTTCTTGCGGTCGGAGCGACCTCTTCCAGTTCCGACATGTTGCCGCCCATCAGCGGGCTGTCCCTCGCGGATCTGCGGGATACGTTCGAAGTAGTTCATAACGGACATCGGCATGAGGCGATTGACATTCTGGAGCCGAGAGGGACACCCGTGCATGCGGTGGTATCCGGAACCATCCGCAAGCTGTTCCTCAGCAAACCAGGCGGCAACACGATATACCAGTTCGATGATATGGGAGTGTATTGCTATTACTACGCGCACTTGGACGGGTACGCGAAAGGGCTACGGGAGGGAATGCGGATCGAGCGTGGGGACATCATCGGTTTTGTCGGATCGACGGGAAATGCGGATGCACGCACGCCGCACCTACATTTTGCGATCTTCGAGTTGGGATCGGAAAGGCTGTGGTGGAAAGGGAAGGCCGTTAACCCATATCCTGTCCTCGTAGACACGGTGAAGAGAGCGAAATAGCAATCGCGTCGGCGAGTGACCTAGCTCTATGCGGTCGCAACGATTCCGGAGCGGTCGGAGCTTCGATTCCTTATTCCTCGAACACGACCGGCGTTCCATCTTTGACCAAGTCGGCGACTCTGGTGGCGTCCCAGTTTGTCATCCGGACGCACCCGTGAGATGCGGAATGGCCGATCTCTCCGGCTTCCGGCGTGCCGTGTATGCCGTAGTGCGGTACGTTGATTCCCATCCAAACAACACCCACCGGATTGTTTGGACCCGCTGCGATCTTCACCTTGGCGTTTGCGGGATTGGCGTCCCAGAACAAGTCCGGGTTGTAATTGTAGGTTGGATTTCGCACCACATCAGTGATCACCCAATTCCCGAACGGGAGCGGGTCGTGCTCGCTGCCGCTCGTTACCGGAGCGTAGAAGATGACCTGACCCTCGCGGTCATACACCATCAGCACCGATGCTTTCTTCGAGACAACGATCTTGACCGCCCCCGTCTGGGCACGCGTCGCCTGTTCAGCGCCCAACACGTTAGGGACACGGATGTGCTCTCCCGCGATGAACCGGGCACGGGGGTTCAAGCGCTTGAGCAGGGCCTGGGCCGAATGGAACTTCCCGGCCAGTTCTTCCAGCACGGATGTGTAGTAAAGGCCCGGCAGTTTCGACTGCTCCGTCGCGTCTTCCGGAATCGTTTTGTTGAACGGCCCGGCGGCGTCTTTCGCAGTGATCGTGTAGGACACGATCGGCTTAACGGTACCGGCGCCGAGCGCCTGGAGCAGCGCCTTGCGGCTCCGCGCGCCTGAAGCAAGCCCGTGCCCGGCCTCAAACGCTGCTAGGGCCTCGCGGCTGTTCTTCCCACCCTTCCCGTCGATCTCCCCCGACGAGAAGTTGGCTCGATCGAGAAGGATCTGCATATCGAGTTCTGCGGGCCCGACTGACCGAACTGCTGGAGCCGAGCGGTTGGCAGCGATTGAGGTGGACGCGCCAAGAAGAATCGCCGCGCTTGCAACGAAACACGACAGGGTCCTAAGTGTAAATGTCATGGCGCCTCCCGGAGCGACAAAGTCACTTCTTCTGGCCATAATGTTGAGAACCACGCAACGCAAAGTTATCAGGCCGCGATCTGACGCGTCTGTTCAACACCGCTCACGTCAGCCAGAACGATGGAAGGAAATTCTCGACAAAAAGAGGCGAACTGGTGAGCGCCTATTTCCGTCATTTCTTGGCTGTGACCCGGTCTGCGATTTTGTCATACTCAGTCTTAGACATGATGCGCCGCGTCACCACCTCGCCGGGTTCGCTATAGGGACGTCCTGCAATCACCCGGTTCGCTTCTGCCGCGGTTACACCCGGCAGGCTCAGCAACTGCTCTTTTGTGGCCGCATTCAAATCGAGTGGCTTGTCGCGGCTCCAACCCTCCCGTATGCCTGCCGCCACAGCTTCCGCCTCGTTCTTTACCTCCGCTGTTGCTTGCGCGGTTTTCTCTTTCAATTCCTGCGTGTTTTGTGGTTGAGTGCAGCCCACGAGCGCAGCCAGCAGCAAAATTGTAGGAACGTACCGACGTCCGGGGAAGTTCATTTTGAGGAGTTCCTTTCCTTTCCGCGGTCTTGACTGAAATGTCAGACCGTGTGATTGGCCATTCTTGTGGTGACGGAAGCAATCTGCCAATGCGACGGTCATGCGGCAGGTGGCTTATCCAACTTTTTTTAGGTCTGCCAGCTTTCCTTTCAAGTTTGCGACGACTTCTTTCGCATCGCCTATTCGCTGTTGAACTTTGCCCGCCTTCTTCTCGGCTTTCCCTTCGGCGTTCAGATTGGGGTTACTCGTAGCCTTTCCGAGCCCCTCTTTGATTGTTCCCTTCAATTCGTGGAAGCTGCCTTTGAGCTTGTCTTTCGTGCCGGTTTTCATATTCCCCCTTCGCCCTAGCAAAGCGCAGATTAGTGGCTTTCGAAACCATTTTGAGGGCTGCCACTTTTTTAATCTCTCGCCCTTCCAAGGTCTGAGCAGAATTGACCACCTCTGAAATCAGCGTCGGCTTCATGGACAAAAGTAAAGTGTAGAGTTCTTCGCGTCAATTTGTTGGGAATTTCCACACGATGTAGGACGTGTGAATTGCAAAACAATGGGGTTAATGGTGAGCAGTGCAGCACTCGAACCTGCGACCTCCTGCTTGTAAGAGTTGCACATTATAATCACGCGATGGCCAGCGATCCCTTCCGCTCGTGGGCGAACCGCACCGTGCTTCGCATGGGTCGGGAAGAGCCCTACCTGAGCATCCAGGACATCGTCGTCTTTGTCCGCGATCTGGAAGTGAGCAAGCGATTCTACGTCGACCTGCTGGGCTTCGAACTCATCACAGAACAGTGCCTGCCCACCGGCGTGCGCTGGATTGAAGTGGCGCCTCCCGACGGCAGCGCCAATCTTGCGCTGGTTGAGCCGAAGCCCGACCGGCCCGAATTCAAGCTCATTGGAGGCTACCGTTGGGTTCTTTTTATGACGGAAGATGTTCACGCCACGTACAAAGAATGGAGTGAACGCGGCGTTCGGTTCTTATTTGAGCCCGGGACGCCGGGGTGGGGCGGCACCTATGCGCGTTTCGAGGATCCAGACGGGAATGCGTTTGGGCTGGAAGGCTTCGATGAAGTGAAACGAAGCCTTGAATTGCGTCGGCGGACGCTCGCAGAAAAGCTCGAAGCCGAACGCCGTGCCACCCAGGAACTGGAAATCGCCAAGCAAGTGCAGGCGCGGTTGTTTCCGCAGATTCAACCGGAGTTGCGAACCGTGGAATACGCAGGCATCTGCCTGCAGGCGCGGCAAGTGGGAGGGGACTACTTCGACTTCCTCAG
>Ga0074044_10002442_pt1 | contig 16260 bp, 17 predicted proteins | sample BogForMeECP23OM1_FD_94443 | JGI IMG/M metagenome (GOLD analysis project Ga0074044, IMG submission 94443) | Bog forest soil microbial communities from Calvert Island, British Columbia, Canada - Bog Forest MetaG ECP23OM1 | ecosystem: Environmental > Terrestrial > Soil > Wetlands ...
AGAAATTTTCCTGAACGCGATCGCCAAGGAGCGTCACGAAGACGGCGCGAGCGCCGAGGAAACGCTGGAGGAGGGTGGAGCGGGGCATACCTAAGCGACCCGTGCTGCTGGAATGAAAAATTCTCTTACAATCGCGGGCAAGGAGCTCTCGGGCTATTTCCTGCAGCCGGTCGCCTACGTCGTGATGACGGTGTTCCTGCTGCTGGGCGGCTTCTTCTTCTTCGCGCTGCTGCGCTACTTCGAAGTGACGCTGACCGCCTACTCCGCGATGCAAAATCCCGAGGTGTTGCAGCGCTTGAATCTCAACGAGCGGGTAATCGAGCCGATGCTGCACAATCTGGCGATCGTACTCGTCATCCTGGTGCCGGCGATCACGATGCGAAGCTTTGCCGAAGAGAAGCGAACCGGCACGTACGAGCTTCTGCTGACGGCTCCAATCCGGACCGGCGAGATCGTCGCGGGAAAGTTCATCGCGGCGGCGGCTTTTATGCTGATCATGATAGGGCTGGCCGGGATGTTTCCGCTGATCCTCGCAGCCTTCGGCAATCCGGAGGTCGGCGTGATGTTCTCCGGCTATCTCGGGCTGGCGTTCCTGTCGATTTCGTTCGTTTCGATAGGATTGTTCACCAGCTCGCTGACCCAGAATCAGATCATCGCGGCGATCAGTTGCTTCGGCCTGCTGCTGCTGCTGTTCGTCATATCGTGGCCGGCGCAGGGAGGTGGTGGGCCGCTTGTGGACCTGGTGCGCTATCTCTCGCTGCCGGAGCATTTTGCACAGATGGTCACCGGTATCATCGATACGCGCGACATCGTTTATTTTCTGAGTCTCATCTTCGTGGCGCTGTTCTTGACCCAACGCTCGGTCGAGTCGGCGCGCTGGCGGTAAGGTAGCGAGGGGCGGATGCGGCGATCGGCGGCGCTTTACGGAATTCTCGGCCTGGTTTTGTTGTCATTCGGGCTGGTGGACTATTTTATCTCGAGCGGCTTTCGGCTGTTCGTGTGGGTCAACCTGATCTGCGGCATCTTCGCGATAGTCCTGTGGATCACTTCGAGCCGCTCCGAGCTTTCGTCGATCACCACCGGGCGCTCGGCGCGTTACGGCGCCAACGCCGTCATCTACTCGGCTGCCTACATCGGGCTGCTGGTCGCGATTAACTATATCTCGACGCTCCATCATACGCGGCTCGACCTGACGGCCGAGAAGGTTTACAGCCTTTCGAGCCAGTCGGTGAACGTGGTGAAGGGTTTGCAGAAGCCGCTCAAGTTCTACGGCTTTTTTCAGGGCGGCGAGAATCCTGCCGCGCGCGATCTCTACGAGACGTTCGCGTACTACTCGCCCAAGCTCACTTACGAGCTGGTCGATCCCGACAAGCATCCCGAGCTCGCCGAGCGTTTCAAAGTGTCGGTGATGGGCACCACGCATATGCAGTACGGCGGCGACAACGGCGAGGGCACCAACGTCACCGAGCTCAACGAGGAAGCGCTGACCAACGCGATCATTCGCGCGACCCGGAGCAGCAAGAAGGTAGTCGAGTTCCTCGACGGGCACGGCGAGGCGGATCCCGACGATGCCGAAACCCAGTCGGGCTACGGCGCCATCAAGAAAGATTTGGAAGGCGAGGGCTACGAGGTTCGCAAGCTCGAGCTCGCGCAATTGCCCAAGGTGCCCGACGACGCCAACCTGGTCGTGGTCGCGGGACCGATCAAGCCGCTCGGCCAGCACGAGATCGATTCGTTGAACGACTATCTGAAGCATGGCGGCCGCATGATCGCGATGTACCAGCCGCAGCGCCCCGACAATCCAATTGACGAAGCGGCGATGGTGAAGCTGGCGGGCGATTGGGGCGTCAAGGTCGGCAACGATATCGTGGTGGACCAGGTGGTGAGGCTGTTCGAAGGTCCCGCGCTCGGCCTCAATCCGCTCGTGCAGACCTATGGCGAGCATCCGATTACCAAGGATTTCAAGCAGCGCACCGTGTTTGCGATGTCCCGATCGCTTAGCGCCGAACCCGATCTGAAACCGGGACTGACCGTCACTCCGATCGCCAAGACCAGCGAAACGTCGTGGGCGGAGGTCGATCTCGACACGCTGTTCCGGCAGCAGAAGGCCGAACTCACGGCCAAGGACACGCGCGGACCGATCACGGTGGTGATGGCGGTGGACGGCAAGCTCGAGCAACTCGGCTGGGGCAAGGGCGACGCGCGCATGGTGGTGTTCGGCAGCACCGAGTTTGCCGACAATCAATACGTGGCGACGTTCTTCAACCGCGATTTTTTCATCAATAGCGCCGACTGGCTGACCGGCGAGGAAAATTCGATCTCGATCAGGCCGCGGTCCATCCGCGCGTCGCGCTTTCGCCTGACCACCGGGCAGTTCTCGATAGTGTTTGCGTTTGCGGTGCTGTTCCTGCCCGAGATGCTGCTGATCGCCGGGATCGTTGTGTGGTGGGAACGGCGCAACTGAGGCGCCCCCTGATCCGACTCAAGTCCGATGCGGCTGCGCAACACCATTATCGTTCTGATCCTGTTTGCGATTGTCGGCGGCTACGCCTTTATCGCCGGCCATTATTCCTCGCCGGAGGCGCAGCGCAAGCTGCTCGCCGTCAAGCAGGACGACATCGCCAAAATTGAACTCCACTATGCGGACCGGGACATCGTGCTCGAGCGCGACAAGGGCAAGCCGTGGCGGCTCGTGAGGCCTATCGGAGCCGAGGCCGACCAGACGCAGGCCAACAACCTAGCGCGCGCAATCGCCGATTGCGCCGTGGTCCGCACCGTGGATGATAAGCCGGCGGATCTCGCACCATTCGGGCTTAAGCCTCCGACCACGACCGTCACGGTCACGACCTTCGACAAGAAAACATTGCCCGCAATCGAAGTCGGGAAATCGACGCCGATCGGGTTCAACGCTTATGTCCGGCTCGCCGACAGTCCGGCGGTGCTGCTGGCCGAAGCCGTGTTCTCGGCCGGGATGAACAAGACGGTCAACGATTTGCGGGTCCGCGACTTGATGGCATTCAAACTCGACGACGTTCAGAAGCTGATCATCGCGCGGGACAACGGGCAGACGGTGGAAATCGATCGCGACGGCGACCACTGGAAAATCGTCAAGCCCGCGCCGTACGCGGCCGACGACACGGCGGTCCGGATGGCGCTGAGCACGCTGGTCAACGCGAAGGCGTCCGACTTTATCGCCGATGCGCCCGGCAACGTCACGCAATACGGGCTCGAAAAGCCGCATCTGACCGCGGCGGTGATGCTCAAGAACGGCGAGCAGCAATCGATGCTGTTCGGCTTCAAACAGAGCGAGCAGGGGAAGAGCGGAATTTACGTGCGCCGCGGAGAACGCGCGCCGGTTTACGCCGTGGCCGGGTACGTGATGAGCAGCCTGGACAAGTCGGTGCTGGATTTTCGCAATCGAACGATTGTGAAGGTCGATCCCGAAGCGGTCGGAACGGTCAAAGTCAAAAACAGCGACGGCGAATTCACGCTCAAGCGCGCGGGCACAGACTGGAACGTGATGGCAGGAGGCAAGACGACGGAGGCCGATATTCCGGTCGTGGAGCGCCTGCTCAATCAGTTGCGCGATCTGAAAGGCCAATCGATCGTCGCCGATCCGATGCCGAGCGCCCAGCCGTTCGGGCTGGTCAATCCCGCGGTTGAAATCACTCTGATTGGCAAGGACGGCAAGGAGCTCGGCGCGGTCAAGCTCGCGAAGATCAGCGTCCAGCCAACGACCCCGCCAATCCCCGGCGAACCGGCCGGACCGCGGACGGAGTACTACGCATCTTCAAGCGCGAGCAAAGCCGTGTTCTCGCTCAGCGATTTCAGTTTCGCGCAACTCAACAAGCCTGCGCCGCGGTACATGGCCAAGGCGCCGGCGGCGGCGTCGCCGTCGAAGTAGCCGCTCGCTCTCGCGCTAGTGCTTTCGAGGCTTGCCGCTCGCGTGTATTCGGATGTATTCTATTTGAATATGGGCAATGAGAAGACAACCACAGTGCGCATGGAGGGCCGCACGCTCAAGCGCGTCGATGGTCTTGCCAACGCGATGAGCCGTTCACGGGCATGGGTGATAAATCAGGCCGTCGAACGCTTCCTCGACTACGAGGAATGGTTCGTCGGCGAAGTGAGGCAGGCGCTCAAGGAAGCCGAAGCCGGCCAGTTCGTGGGACACGAGGCGGTGGTGAAGAGGTGGGAGCGCAAGCGTGCAGCTAAAGTGGACGCTCGCCGCTAGCCGCGACCTCGATTCGGTCGAGCAACATATACACCGTGCAAACCCCGGCGCGGCGATCGAAACAGTGCTCGAGATTGTTCGAGATGTCGGGATGCTCGCCGAGCATCCAGGCCTCGGACGACCGGGTCGCGTCGAGGGCACGCGCGAGTTGGTGATTGCGGGACTTCCCTACGTGATCGCATATTTTCATCGGGGCGACACCGTGACGGTGTTACGCATCCTGCACGGCGCGATGAAATGGCCGGAGCGGTTTTGAAAAGTGGCGTCAGGTTTCGGCGATGACGTGGGCGATGGCCTGGGCGGCGGTGTGCGTGATGCTCAGATGAAAGCGCGCGATCTGTTTTGTTTGCGCGAACGCCGCCGCCTTGCCTGATAGCGCTATGGTCGGCGCTTTGCCCCGCTCGCGCACGACTTCGATCTCACTCCATCCGACGTTGCGGTTCCATCCCGTGCCGAGCGCCTTCATCGTCGCTTCCTTGGCGGCGAAACGCGCGGCGTAGCTCTGGTAGCGGGGACGCCCGCGCGACTCGCAGTACCTGACCTCGCCCGGCGTGAAGACGCGGGCGCGAAAACGCTCGCCCGTGGCGGGCCGCGTCAGCGCGCGCTCGATGCGCTCGACCTCGATAACGTCGATTCCGGTGCCGGCGATTTGGCCCATCGCGAATCAGTATCAGCCGCGCTGCGGGCGGATTCAATTGCACGCGCGCGCGTCCGGGCGATTGAAACAGTAAGATACTTGCGGCGCGCCGAGTGCGAATTCTATTGTTCATCCACAACGCGGAGGCAGCGATGGCGAAGCTTTCGATCACAGTGAACAAGATCCGTTGCATCGGCAGCGGCGACTGCGTGGAAACCGCCCCCGCCGTGTTTCAACTCGGCGCGGACGGCAAGTCCGAAGTGGTCAACGCGACGGGCGCCGGCGACTCGATAATTATCTCGGCGGCGCGCTCGTGTCCGGTCAAAGCAATCACGGTAGTGGACGAAGACGCCGGCGTGCAGCTATTTCCGCCGCCGAAGAAGTAGGTTCACGGATCGCGCCATGGCCATCCGCAAGCGCCGCGCAGGCGAACTGGTAATCGAGCAGACGCGTGACCTCGCGCGCGTGCGCGAGATGCTCGCGCGGGCCGGCATGATGACGGACGGTATCGAATGGCCGGCCGCGTGTTACATCTTTGCGCATGTCGGCGATGAAGCGGCCGGAGTGATCGGCGTCGAGTCGAAGATCGACGCGGCGCTGATACGTTCGCTGTACGTGAATGAATCGATGCGCCGGCGCGGAATCGGCGGTGCGTTGATCGCGGCGGCGCGCAAGGCTGCGCACGCGCGCGGCGCGCGTCATCTGTACCTGTTCAGCATCGAAGCTGGGGGGGTTTTCCGGCGACACGGTTTCACGACGGTGGCCGTTGCCGACGTTATCGCCGCGATCCCCGGCGTGCCGCAGGTCGAGTACTATCGCGCGCGGCCCGAGCAGCTTGCGCGCGAGCGCGCGTACCATCTGGATATTTCGCGCGATGGAGTGATCGAGAGATAGCAGGGGCCAGCCCGCTGCGTTTTTTGTGTGATCCTGAGCGCAGCGAAGGAACCCGGATTCTTGATTCTTCGCTACACCAGCTTTCGCTTAGAATGACGGGAAAACGCCGAGAGGATTCTCGGCCGCAGAACCCTCACCTACCGGCCGCCAGGCGGTCGGCCGCCTCTCCCGTAAAGTAACGGGCGAGGTAATCTAGGAGGGAAGGTACCGGCCGAGATAGTTTCCCATTGCGGTCGTCACAATCAGGTACGGATTCGAGGTTAGCAGTTTCGCGGCGAGTCGCGGCGTCATGTCCGGGCGAATCGTTTGCGGACCGGGATTCATCGCAGCGAGCGCGCGCGGCGCGGACTCGGATTGTTCGATCGCGCCGAGCAGGACTCCATCGGGAGTGAGCACGACGGCGCGCGGCGTCGGCGAATCCGACGAGGCCGGCGGGACGGAATCGTCGGGACCGAGGCGGACGAGGTTTTCGTTGTCGCGCATGAACTCGCCGACGCGCACGCGGTCCGAATAGCGAATCCAACCGGAGCGCAGGCCGGGCGCGAGATTGTTGACGAAATAGGGAAGCGTGCGCATCCGCTCTGAGAGCAGCGCCGGGGGATCGGTGGGCAATCCGCGGACGATCCAGTCGGCCTTGCCCCGGAAGTAGTGACGGACGTCGGTGAATCCCAGCAGATCGAGCTGCGCCGCAGCTCGCGCACTAAGGTCGCACAAGGAATCGCGGCAATAGACAACGACCGGACGCGTGCGGTCCAAAGACGCGGGCGCGTCACGGATAATGCGGCGGAGCGGAATGTGAACGGCGCCGCGGATGTGCGCGGTGTCGTACTCGTGCGACGGAAGCACGTCAACGATTTGCACGCCGCCGGACGCGCGCATCCGGGCAAGCTCGCGATGCCGAATCTCGCGCACGGGCTACGCGCGCATCGCGGCGAGCGCAGAGAGTGCGGTGCCGACGATCGTCTCGCCGCTACCGGCGGCAATCCGCGCGGTATCGACTTCATAACCGCCCTCGGCGTACGCGGCGCGGGTGGGGATATATCCGATCAGGTCGTTGCAGTAGCCGGCCACAAAAGTCTGATCGAAGTACGGGGTTGCCTTTATCGCCAGGCCGAGCTCGACGAAAAGTTCGCCTGGGATGCCGACGATGGCGAGGTTGCCGATGGTGACGATGGTCATCGCGGTGGCAAGCTCGCGGCGCGCCATGTCGACGCGGCGGTCGCGGCGATTTTGCTCCTCGAGGGCTTCCAGAGCGCTCAGCGCCGAAAGTGATTGTGCATGATGGTCGCGCAGGCGCTTCAACTGATAGCCGTCGCCGCCGCGATGGTTGTCGAGCGAGGCCTGAGTCTGGGCGGCGCAATCGCGCGCGATGGCAAGGTTGGCGCCAAGATCCTTGAGCTTGAGGTTGAGCGCGATTGCGCGCGCGGCGATTCGCGAGGCGCCAATCGAGGGCGCGTGCTCGAGCGCGTCGAACGCGCCGCGACCCATCGCGCGGCCGTATTGCTCGGCGACTTCGAAACTGCCGCGGCTGCGTGGATCGATGTTGCCGGTCGCGCCCTGGAGGAAAATCGATATTGGCCGCGGGCCGGCGCCGGAGGCGGCCGCGCATTCGATTTCGTCCATCGCGAAGCCGGGCCAATCGCGCGAGTAGAGCAGGTTGTCCTCGCACAGCACGACACCGTGGCATGGATAGTTCATGAGGAACGCAATTGGACTTCCGTCCGCGCGGTACGCGCCCAGCGCCATGACTTCGGCGTCAGCCGGGCCGGCGTCGTTGGCGGCAAGCTGAATTTGCCGGTTCGGACGCATTAGGCGGCGATTGATCCCGAGCGTAAATCGGGCGGTGGCGGCGCGGAGCGTCGCGGGCTCGAGATTTTTGTGCGCCTGCACGATGGCGGAGGCGATCTTTGCGGGCAGCGCGCGCTCCCATGCGAGGTCGCGGCCGTCGGCGGGAATTGCCGCGGCGCGCGGAGTCGCGAAGATGTTGAAGGCGGGCGCCGAATGGGTGTGCGTGGCGCAAATCAGGATCGAATCGGCCGGGATGCCGGTGTCGGCGGCGACGCGCTCGCGGACATCGCCGGCGATACGATTGCCAAGCGCGAGAACGTCAACGCCGGCGATTGCGACTTTCGCGCCGCCGTCCGCGAGCACGAGCGCCTGCGCTGCGAGGTCATCGTGCACGCCGGCGTTGCGGCCGGCGCGATTGCCGTAGCCGAGCATCGCGAGCCCGACGGGCGGTTCGAGCTCTACTCGCGCGGCGCCGGCGTAGAGGGGACTCATGCTAGCTCGATTTCCCCAGGTTGGCTGCGGCGAGCTCAGCCGCTCTGGAAGCCACTTTTGAGGCTGCGGCGACGATGTCGTCAACGTCGCGATCGTCGCCAAGCAGGCATTCGTGCGGTATCGCGACCATCGCGTGCTCGAAGAGCCGTTCGGCGACCGGGCAATCAATCGAGGTCCGCTCGACGTTGGGAGCGCCTGCAAGTTCGCAGGCTTTGCGATAGGCGGCGGACTCGCGCGGCAAGAGTGCGGATCGATATACGGGATCGTTGCCGACGCCGCATGGAATGCCCTCGGCGCGAATCGCGCGGACGAATCGGTTGCGCGAGACGCCGAGCGCGGATTCATCGACGAGAAAAACGAATGCGTAGATGACTTCGCGCGTGACGCGTGGATCGCGCGCGATCGGGCTAATCCCCTTGATTGCGCCGAGTCCTTCGCGCAGGCGGGCGGCGGCGCGGCTCTTGCGCTCGATCTGTTCGGGAAGGCGCGCGAGTTGCGCGAGCAGAATTCCGCATTGCCATTCCGTCATCCGGTAGTTCGCGCCCATCAGCGGACCTTCGAAAGTATCGCCGGGGCGGCGGCGCCCGCAATTGATCAGCGACTGGCATCGTTGCTCGAGGTCGGGGTCGTCGGTCGTGATCATTCCACCTTCGCCCGCGGTCATCGGTTTGGTGGATTGAAAACTAAAGCATCCGAGAGCGCCATGAGTACCGACGCCGCGCCCGCGCCATCGAGCACCGGGGACGTGGGCGCAATCCTCGACGAGCGCAATGGAATGCGCGCGCGAAATTTCCGCGAGTGCGTCGAGATCGGCGAGCGACGCGCCGTAGTGGACGGGGACGATTGCCTTGGTGCGGCGCGTGATCAGCCGCTTGACCGAATCGGGATCGATGCATGCGTTGGCGGCGCTGACGTCGGCGAAGATCGGACGCGCCATGCATGCGACGGCGGCATAGGGGGTCGCGGCGAAAGTGATCGCGGGAACGATGACCTCATCGCCGGCGCCGATGCCGAGCGCCTTGAGTGCGACTTCGAGCGCGCTGGTGCCGGAAGTGGTCGCAATGGCGAAGCGAGCGCCGTGATATGCAGCGAATGCGGCGGCGAACTCGGCGGCCTTGCGATTGGGGCTGGGGAAGCCGCCCCAGTTGGACGAGCTGAGCACGTCGTCGAGCTGCGCACGCTCGCGAGCGTCGAAGACCGGCCACGTCGGGAAGGGGCGGGCGCGAAGGGGCAGGCCGCCGAGGATTGCGAGGGTGGATGGCATCGAACTTAAACGATTACTTGAAGTATCAAAATATCCGCACCCTCAGCTGCCTCGCTTACGCTGGGCGGGCGCGGCGCTACTTGCGCGCGACTTCGGTGAGCACCGCGATCTCGGGACGTCCGGCGAGCAGGCCGCCGATTTTTCCGCCGAATGCCCTCATGTGATCGGTCTTGCCGTGGGAATCGAGCGCAGCCTGATCCTGGTAAACCTCATAGTAGGTGAATTCGGTCGGGTCCTTGGTGTTCTTGTGCAGGACATAGGCGAGGGTGCCGGGCTCGGACGTTTTCACCGTCGCGATCATTTCCTTACCTGCGGCTTCGAACGCGGCTTCGCTGCCGGGCTTCACTTTAAGTTTCGCAATCACAGTAATCGGCATCGTGGGTCTCCTTGGGGGATCGAGTTCAACTACCTTCGTATTCGGACGCGCGCGGTTTTTCAAGGCGAATCGATGCGCGGCGCGGCGGCTCTTTCCTCGCAGCGCGCGGTCGGTTAACGGTTAACAGCCAATTGCGGCGGCGCGATGATCGATCACAGCCGGGATCGTGGAGAACAATAAAATGTTTGGTTTCGATTTGACCGACGAACAGCGCGAACTGAAAGAGCTGGCGCACAGGTTTGCCGAACAGGAAATAATTCCGCGCGCGCGCGAATACGACGAGAAGGAAATTTTTCCGGTCGACGTGTGCGAGAAGGCGTTCGCGGCGGGGCTGATGAACTTTGGAGTGCCCAAGGAGCTGGGCGGACCGGGACTCGGCGTGCTCGACACGTGCCTGATCGTCGAGGAGCTGAACTACGGATGCTCGGGAATCTCGAACGCGGTGGGAGCCAACGACCTCGCGACGCTGCCGATTCTAATCGCGGGCAGCGAGGAACAGAAACGGATTTACCTGGGGCAGTTGGTGAAGAAGCTGACGTTTTGCGCGTTCGCGATCACCGAGCCGGGCGCGGGATCGGATGTTGCCGCGATGAGTACGGCGTACCGGCGCGAGGGCGACGGGTTCATCCTCAACGGCACCAAGCATTTCATCTCGAATGGCTCGCGCGCGGATTGGTACGTCGCGTTCGCAACGTCGGACAAGCGGCTCAAGCACAAGGGCATCTCGTGCTTCGTGTTTCCGTCGAGCGTGCCGGGAATCACGCGCAATCGGATGCACGGGAAACTCGGGCAGCGCGCAGCCGACACCGGCGAAATTGTTTTCGAGGACGTGCGCATACCCGCCAGCGCGCTGGTCGGACGCGAGGGCGAGGGTTTCAAGTACGCGATGGCGACGTTCGATCACAGCCGGCCCGAGATTAGCGCGATCGCGATTGGGATTGCGCAGCGCGCGCTCGACGAATCCCTCAAGTACTCAAAGCAACGCAGCGCGTTTGGCCAGCCGATCGCAAACTTTCAGGCGATTCAGTTCATGATGGCCGACATGGCGATCCAAATCGAAGCGATGCGGCTGCTGACGTACAAGGCGGCGTGGCTGGTCGATCGCGGCCAGGGCGTCAACACGATTTCGGCCTACGCGAAGGCCTTCAGCGCCGACGCGACGATGCGGATCACGACCGACGCCGTGCAGATTTTCGGCGGCTACGGCTACATGAAGGATTATCCGGTCGAGAAGCTGATGCGCGACGCGAAGCTGCTGCAGATCTACGAGGGCACCTCGCAGATCCAGCGCGTCGTGATCGCGCGCAACCTGCTCAAGGAGTGAGCGCGGCGCGCGGGGTCAATTCGCGGGCACGACGGGATGCGGGATCGGCGGGTCCGGGTCGGCGGGCTCGTTGCCGGTGACCGCGCCGACGTATTCACCCTCGTGGTACACGTCAACCCGGCCGGTCGTCGGATCGGGAAATAGATTCCATTCGTCAGGCGGCGGCGCATCGGAGGGCGGCATATACACGACCGGTGCAGGCGCAGGGGGAGCCGGCGGCGGCGCCGCGGAGCATGAGGCGATCACGATCGACAACAGCAGGGGGAGCGCGGCTCGCGAAATCCTTCTATTCATGGTGCGGCGCTGATTCGCGCAGACGGGACTTGAAATTATCTTGTCGCCGGATTGCGCAAATCGCAAGCGGCGCGGCGCGCGCCCGCGAACGCTATTTGCGCGGGAGGCCCAGGACTTCGCGGAAGTGATCGATGGTTTTTTCCAAGCCGGGCCGAAGTGCGGTATGCGGCTGCCAGCCGAGCACCTTTTTCGCGAGCTCGATGTTTGGTTTGCGCCGGACGGGATCGTCGGCACGGGGCGGCTTGAATGTCACTTTCGAGGAGCTGGCTGACAGTTCGATGGCGAGTTTGGCCAGTTCCGCGATTGTGAATTCGTCGGGGTTGCCGACGTTGACCGGGCCGATGTGAGCGTCCTGATTCATCATGCGCACGAGCGCGTCGATGATGTCGTCAACGTAGGCGAACGAGCGGGTCGAATTGCCGTCCCCGTAAATCTCGAGATCCTCGCCGCGCAACGCAGCGACGCAGAAGTTGGAAACCACGCGGCCGTCGTTGATCGCCATCCGCGGGCCGTAAGTGTTGAAGATCCGCACGATGCGGGTGTCCACGTTGTTCTGCCGGTGATAGTCCATCATCAGGCATTCGGCCACGCGCTTGCCCTCGTCGTAGCAGGAGCGCACCCCGATCGGGTTGACGTGGCCCCAGTACGACTCGGTTTGCGGATGCTCCTCGGGATCGCCGTAAACCTCGCTGGTGGAGCTGAGCAGGATGCGCGCGTGCACGCGCTTGGCAAGGCCGAGCATGTTGATCGTTCCCATCACGCTGGTCTTGATGGTCTTGACCGGGTTGTACTGGTAGTGCACGGGCGAGGCAGGGCAGGCGAGGCTGAAGATGCGATCGACCTCGAGCAGGATTGGCTCGACGACGTCGTGGCGGATGAATTCGAAATTCCGGTTGCCGAGCAGGTGCGTGATATTGGCGCGCTTGCCGCTGAAGAAGTTGTCGAGGCAGATGACCTCGTGGCCGTCCTTGAGCAAGCGCTCGCATAGATGGGAGCCGAGAAATCCCGCGCCGCCGGTTACCAGTGCTCGCACAGTTATTCTCCCGGGTCAGCGGCGGTTTTCGCGGGCGATGGCGCGAACGGTTTCGATTACGTAGCCGACATCTTCGTCGCTCATTGAGGCGTAGATGGGAAGCGACAGGCAGCGGCTGAAGATGCCTTCGGCGATCGGAAAATCGCCGTTGTGGTATCCGTAGTTGCGCTGATAGTAGTGCATCGTGTGCAGCGGGATGCAGTGCACGGAGCATCCCACGCCGCGCTCGCGCAGTATCTCGACGAACTGATTGCGGCCGAGCTTGAGCCGCTCGGGCCGGATGCGCAGCACGTAGAGATGCCAGGCGTGCTCGATCCCCGGCTCGGAGTAGGCGGTCTGCAGCGCGTCGTCGTCGCGAAACGCCTCGTTGTAGGCGCGCGCGATCTCGCCGCGCCGGCGCATGAAATCGTCGGCGCGCTTGATCTGGGCCAATCCGATGGCGGCGTGCACGTCGGACAGGTTGTACTTGAAGCCCATGTCGTGGATTTCGTAGTACCACGAGCCGCTCTTGTCGTAGCGCTTCCACGCGTCCTTGTTCATCCCGTGCAAGCTGGCGACCGCGATTTTTTCGGCCAGCGCGTCGTCGGCGGTGGTGATCATGCCGCCCTCGGCGGTGGTGAAATTTTTGGTCGCGTAGAAACTAAAACAGGTGAGGTCGCCGATGGTGCCGACCTTCGCCATCCCGCGCCCGTCCATGTGGCGCGCGGAGCCGGCCGCGTGCGCGGCATCCTCGACAACTTTCAAATTGTAGTTGCGCGCGATTTTGAGGATCCGATCCATGTCGCAAGCCTGCCCGGCGAAGTGCACCGGCAGGATCGCGCGGACCCGTTTGTTGGCGCCGCTCTCGAGCGCCTCCTCGATGCGCGCCGGGTTGATGTTGAAGGTGCCGGGATCGACGTCAACGAACACCGGCCGCGCGCCGAGGTAGCCGAGAATCTCCGCGGTCGCGGTGAAAGTGAACGGCGTGGTGATAACTTCGTCGCCCGGACCGATGCCGAGCGCCCATAGCGAAAGATGAAGCGCGCCGGTGCAATGCGAAACGGCCAGCGCATGTTTCGCGCCGACGTAGCCGGCGAATTCATGCTCGAAGCGCTTGGCCTTCGGTCCGGTGGTGATCCATCCGGAGCGCAGCGTGTCGAGAACCTCGCGCTCCTCGTCGGGTCCGATGGACGGACGATGAAATGCTACTTGTCGCATCGTGTGTGTTTCGGTTGAAATCGGCGCAATCCCGCTGGTCGAGTCAGTTTTGGAGTATAAGGGATAGGTCAAAAGCGGAGCAAGGCGGAACTCGATGAGGCGCGCAGGATGGGCCGCGGCTGCGGCGGTGCTTGGATGGTACGTGTTTGCGCTGGCGATCTTGCATCCGCTGGCCGACACGCCGGTGGTGGATAGCTGGCTGTACGCCTCTGCCGTGCGGCGGTTTCTGCGCACCGGCGAGATCAGGTTTGCCGGCTTCACGCAGGCGATGCCGATAGCGCAGGTGATCTACGGCGTGGCTTGGTCGCGCGCGTTCGGCGCGAACTCGGTGTCGCTGGAAATCTCGGTAGCGGCGCTGGCGGTGCTGTGCGGAGTGATGTTCCATGCGCTCGCGATCAAATGCGGGGCGTCGCGATGGCAGGCGCTGGCGGCGACCGGGCTGCTGATCTGCAATCCTTGTTTCACCTTCCTCAGTTTTTCGTTCATGACCGAGGTTCCGTTCCTGACGATGCTGGTCGCGGCGCATCTGGCGTTCGCCAACGCCGAAGGACGGCGCGAGGATTTATGGCTGTGGATAGCGGCGGCGCTGGCGGTGATCGCTTTCATGATTCGGCCGTTCGGTGCGATGGCGATAGCCGGGTGCGTCGGCGCGATGCTGCTTTACAATTACAATGCGCGGCGGCCGGGAACGCGTCGTCTGGATCGCGCGCGGCTGGCGAAGATGCTCGCGCCGTTCGGCGCGGCGCTGGCGGTCTGCACGTTGCTGTGGATCTGGCTGACGGTGCTGGGTCCGAAGGCATGGGCCCTGCAGCTTGACGAAAATCACTTCTACTACATTTTCCGCGTGCCGCTGGCGAACTACCTCCGCGCGGGCCTGCTCGGTCCTGCCCTTTACCTGGGCATGGTGTTGTCTCCGCTTGCGATTCTACAGCTGACGACGCCGCGATGGCGCCGGGTGGCGATTGGCGGCGCTGGAATTTTCGCTGCCGCGCTGATCCTGATGTGGATGGATAATCGGTTGCCCGTGACGCCGGAGTGCAGTTGCTTCGGCGGGTGGCGTAACGCGCTTATACTGCGCGGGGGTTCGAATCGTTTTTCATGGGACGGAAACTGGCAATACGCGTTCCTTATGCTGGCAAGTTTTGGCGCGGCCGGACTTATCGCCGCGTTCGCGGAATTCTTCAGAACTCTTTCACGGGCGGCTGCCGCGATTGTTATAGCGGCGATATTTTATTGGGCGGCGACTATCCCGCTGTGGTTCTATAACGACCGCTACTACCTGGTGATGGTCCCGGCCGGCGCAATCGTGCTTGCGCTTGCACCGCTGCCGCGAAGCAGGATGGTCAAGGCCGCGGGATTGGCGATGACGCTCGCGATGGGCCTGATGTCGCTCGGCGGGACCTATGCCTATCAACGTGGGATGGCGGTAGTCCTCGCAACCCGCAACGAACTGGAACGCGCGGGAGTTCCGCGCTCAGCGATCGATGCCGGCTACGCGCTCAACGGCGAAGACCTCTATCGCTATCCCAAGCATGGGATTGAAACGATGCAGCTCGAAGCTGGAATCCCGATGATCACGTCGGAGAAAGTGGATGAATACACGATTGCGAGCGAGCCTGTCGCCGGCACCGAAGTCGTGCGGCGGCTTAAATGGCCGGGGCCGTTCGGCCTGGGCCATCGCTACTTCTACCTGGTGAAAAAGCGCGCCGCGGCCGGCAACGGCAGCAATCCGCCCAACGCGCCGCCAGCCGCCCCGCCGCCGCAGAACTAACCGGCGCTGCTGAACGCAGCCCCGGTGCACTGACGGCGGCCGGCACGGCGCTATGAAGCCGGCCCGAAGGTAATCTGAGCGTTCCCGGTAGTTCCCGTCACTGAGACCGTGGGAACCGGTGCGCCGCTGGCCTTCAACTGTTTGGGCGTGAACTTCGCGATCGTTCCGTTGTCGTATTCCACAACCACCAGATCGCCTTTGCTGTCAAATGCCAGTGCCCATGGTCCGACAAAGCTGGCACTGCTCAACGTCACCGTCGGAGTGGGGTCCCCGGAGCTGGCCAGTTGACTCGGCGCAAACTCCACGACCGTCTCCGCGTCATAGTTGGGAACCCAAAGGTTGCCGTCCTTATCGAACGCTATCTGTCCTGGGTCGTCGAGGCTGCCGCTGCCGTCGTTCGACAGCACGACCGAGGGAGACTTGCTGCCGCCGCTCGTCAATTGGCTGGCGGAGAATTCGACGATCTTACTGCTACCCTGATTCTCTACCCAGGCATTCCCATCTCCGTCGAACGTCAGAAAGTCCGGAGTATCCAGATCGGAAGAAGTGATGACTATGGCGGGCGTTACATTTCCACTGCCCGCATTCAGTTGTGCTTTTGACAGTTCATCGATCGATTCGTTCTCGTCGTCAGTCACCCACAGATTACCCTGATGGTCGAAGGCGAGGCCAGTTGGTCCCACGAACGTGGACGTACTCGTGATGCTCACTCCGGGTGTCGGGCTCGAATCTTTCTTCAGCTTCTTGAGTTGCTTGGCGGTGAATCGCTCGATCACGTCGCCGTCCATGACCCAAAGGTTATTAGACTTGTCAAAGGCAATTCCTGCGACAGACCCGACGGTCAGATTAACCGGCGTCGGCATCCCGCTTTTCTTCAGTTGTCCTGATGAGTACGACTCGATGAGCCCGCCATAGAACGATACCCACAGGTTCGCGCTGCCGCACCATGCGCGCGA
>Ga0074044_10002443_pt1 | contig 16257 bp, 15 predicted proteins | sample BogForMeECP23OM1_FD_94443 | JGI IMG/M metagenome (GOLD analysis project Ga0074044, IMG submission 94443) | Bog forest soil microbial communities from Calvert Island, British Columbia, Canada - Bog Forest MetaG ECP23OM1 | ecosystem: Environmental > Terrestrial > Soil > Wetlands ...
CGTAGGTCGTACTCACGTTTCATAATCGTCTATCCTCGTATTGAGCCTGCTCGCGTCTGGTCGCTCGTCGCGCCGAGATTATTCGGACTGTACTCGGACGCACCGCATAAGAAACTGCGAGTACACGTCCGGAGGCATCCATGCCAAAAGTCAGGTACCGCTCTTCGCTCGGGTGTTCATCCAACAGCGTGATCGCGCGATCATCATCGAAGACAATCACGGCATCCAGGAAATCGACGCCATGCTTGCGAACATTGCGTTGAGCTTTGAGCGGGTCCCATTCGAATTCCAAAGAGTTACCCCCTCAATCGAGTGTACACTGTACACTCTGTGAGGGGCGTGGCCATCGCGCGATCCCTTTCGTCTCACGCCGATCAAACCGCGGCCGAGCGGTCGTGTAGAAAACCGAAAGGTCAGTGGTGCTCGAGGACGTAGGAACCGGGTGCCGGGCCGATCGCCGGGTAGGCGGAATTTCCTACTTTGGTTGGCGCCGCACGTTCCTCGCCGGAGCGGGCGCCGAGCCACTTGAGCCAGTGGTCCCACCAGGTGCCGCGACTGTCGGTCGCGCCGCGAAGCCACAGGTCAGAATCGTCGGGCAGCCGGGAATTGGTGTAGTAATGCGATTTCAGATTTCCCGGCGGGCTCACCAGGCTCTGCACGTGGCCGCTCGAGTTGAGGACGAAATCGACCTTGCCGCCGAATAGTCGGGTCGCGCGATAGCAAGATTGCCAGGTGCAGATGTGGTCGGTCTGGCCGGCGAGCAGATACATCTCAGTTTTGATCTTCCGCAGATCGATCGGCGTGTCGAGAATCTCGATAGCGCCCGGCCTCGCAAGCGGGTTATCCAGAAACAGGTTCAGAAATCCTTCGTGTAGTTTGGCGGGAAGATTGGTCGAGTCGCCATTCCAATAAAGAATATCGAAGGCGGGCGGCTGCTCGCCCATCAGATAATTGTTGACCCAGTAATTCCACACCAGGTCATTGGGACGCAGCCACGCAAAGACCCGCGCCATGTCCGCGCCCTCCAGGATGCCCTTTTTGCGCGAGCGATCGATGGCGTCGGCGACGATTTCCTCGGTCGCAAACATCCCCGTCATCGAGGGCAGGCTGGTGTCGAGCATGGTCACCAGCAGGGTGGCGGCATTGACGCGCCTGTCGCCGATCGCCGCGAGGTGACCGAGAGTCAGCGAGGTGGTGATACCGCCGGCGCAAATTCCGAGCACGTTGCAATCGGGACTGCGGCTGACCTCGCACGCGATCGCCATCGCTTTCTGGCACGCTTCGACATAGTCGTCGAGGCTTTTTTCGCGCAGCGCCGCGGTCGGATTGCGCCAGCTGATCGCGAAGACCTGCACGCCGTGATCGAGCGCGTACTCGATGAAGCTGCGTTTCGGTGCGAGATCCATGATGTAAAATTTGTTGATCTGCGGCGGAATCAGCAGCAGCGGGCGCGCGAAAACTTTCTCTGCGCGCGGTTCATACTGGATCACTTCGCAAAGCTCGCCGCGATAAATCACCGCGCCGGGGGTGACTCCCAGATTCTTGCCGACCTGGAACGGACGCTTGTCGACCTGCGCCGGCATCGCACCGTTGTTAATGACGTCGCCGAAGAAGTTGCGAATTCCGCGCACCAGGCTGAGGCCGGCGCTGTCGAAGGCATGCTTCAACGCCGCGGGATTGCCCAGCAGCGAGTTGGTCGGCGCGAGCGCTTCGGTAATCAGCATGGTGGCGAAGCGAAGTTGCTCGGCATCCTTCCAGTCGATGCTTTGGTCCTCCTGCACCAGATCGAGCAGCGACCCGCGCCACGCGAGGTAGGTCTGCATCAGGCGTTTGTAGACGGGATTTTGCGCGAAGGCGGGATCGGCGAAGCGTTTGTCATTCGCGGCTGGCGCGATTTCCGAATTGCCCAGCCCGATCTGCACCAGATCGATGGCGAGCTGCCCCATCCGCGACATGACCGAATCGGGCCGCGAGGTGAGGAAGCGTCCCAGCTCGGTGAGCATCCCGACCAGCTGCTTGGGTTGCAGATCGATGAACGGATTGGCGCCGAGGATCGAATTTACCGCCGGATGCTCTTCGATCGCGGCTTCATGAACAGTCATTTTTGGTACAGCAGCCATTTGGATTTTCCTACATCGCAAGTAGCTCGAGGCCGTGCGAGGATATTTTAATCACCCTCGACTCCGCTTCGCTCCGCCTTGGGTACGGCTGCGCCGTGGCGCTGCGCGCCCCCTTCGGGTCTCTTCGTTACATCGCCAACAACTCGAGGCTGTGCGAGAACATTTTAATTACCCTCGACTCCGCTTCGCTCCGCCTTGGGTACGGCTGCGCCGTGGCGCTGCGCGCCCCCTTCGGGTCTCTTCGTTACATCGCCAACAACTCTAGTCCGTGCGAGAACATCGTGGGTGCCGAGAGCGCGATATCTTCCCAATGCGGGTCGTCGCGCTTGCCGCGCCGATGCAGCATCACGTTGAAGCAGGTGATGACGCCGAAACGATATCCGGCGAAGGCGCGAAACCAGCGCACCTCATCGATCGCGATCGGAACCCCGGCGCTCTTCGAATAGATCTCGGCGATTTCATCCGCGGTCAACGGCGTCGCGGTGTTTACCATGCCGTTGTCGACGAAACTTGCACGGTCGGCGAAGAAGCTGATCCATCCGAGATCCAGCAGCGTCGGTCCGATCATCGAGATTTCCCAATCGATCACCGCGCTCACTGTATGGTTGTTGAACAGAATGTTGGAGAACTGGAAGTCGCCATGGACGATTCCGATCCGGGGATTCGCGGGCAGCGACGAGCGCAGTTTCTCGCGCAGCTCGGGCGCGCGCGCAACTACTTTCGGATCGAGCGTATCGCGATCGAGCAGATGATCGAGGCGCTTCATTTCCTCGCTCAGCTCGGTGACGCTGCCCCACGCGTCGCGGCGCGGCTCCCAGGGCACGCGATGCAGCGCGGCCAGTGTTTCGATTCCACTGCGCGCGTAGGCGCGGGCTTCGTCATGCGGGAGCGCGACATCGGCGAGTTTGAATCCATCGACGAAACCATCGACGAAGTAGGGACGCCCGAAAAATTCGGCCTCGTCGCCGTACCACAAGATCGGCGGAACCGGAACGTCGGTGTCGGCGAGGGATTTCATGATCCGCGCCTGCCGCACCACGTCGGCGGGACCGGCGATCCGCACGCCCTCGGGCGCCACCCGCAGCACCAGTTTGCCCGCGGGTCCACCGGCAGTGGTGCGCTCGAGGATGAAGCTGTAGCCGAAGCCGGCGTGACCGGGGAGCGGCGCGACCTCGAGGATGCGCGCGCCGGGGTCGCCGGTTTTCGCGCGCATCATGGTGGTGGCCTGCCGAGTTATCTCTTCGATCGTCGCGGGCATCGTTCAGCCCTTCATTTTCAGTTGCGCGTGCGCCGGATGGAGGCTCTTCTGCGCGCTTGGCCGCGCATCGACGCGCCTGAACCATGCGTTCACATTTTTCAGCGATGGATCGATTTTCTGGCCGACCCCGGCGCCGAAATCGAGCGCCGCGAACAGGATGATATCCGCGATGGTGAAGCGATTGCCCGCGATATAGTCCTTGCCCTCCAGCAGCCCGTCGAGCCACTTGAGGTTATCCTGCACGGTCGCCTTCAGTCCTGCCGCGCCTTCCGGAATCAGGCGCATGCGGCCGTTGAAAAGTTGCTGACCTTCGGAGAAGCGAAACCCATTGTAGAGATTCTCGGTGATGCGCTGCTCGATGCGGCGCTGCCACATGCGGGCCTCTGCGCGATCCTCGGCATTGGCGCCGATGAGCGCCGGAGTGGGATGCTTCTCTTCGAGGTATTCCCAAATCGCGACCGTCTCGCCGATGCACTTGCCATTGTCGAGCTCGAGCGCGGGAAGCTCCCCGCCCGGATTGCGCTCGGTGTAGGGAGGCTTGCGATTTTCGCCCCCCATCAGATCGACGTCCTTGCGCGGAATGTCGATTCCCTTTTCGGCCAGAAACATGCGCATCGCGCGCGGATTGGGTCCAAACGAATCATATAGCTGCATGACTTCCTCTCTTGTGCCCGCAAGGCGCAGGCGTGGTGAAATATACAACAGTCATCGCCATCGCAGGTAACTGCGCGGAATGCATCGCCAGAAGCCCGAAGGCGGAGCGCAGCGGAGTCGAGGGAAACTTACCATGGTTGCCTATGCTGCCATGCGTATGTAGGAATTTGCTATGCGATTTTGCCCGCATTGCGGGGCGCCGCTGATGGCGGGCGCTAAATTCTGTGTCGAATGTGGCAGGGCGGTGAGCGATGGCGCCGCGCCCGGCGTGGCCATTGGATCGGCGAGCCAGCAGCGGCAAAAACCGCCCAAACCGCCATCCACTACCGGCGTGCAACTCACCACGGCCTTCATCGTGGTGTTCCTGGGGATCACCATCCTCGGCCTCGGCGCTGCCGGATACCTATATCTAAGACCGGTTTCGCCGCGGGATGTGGTAACCGCAGCGCCGCAGGGCCAAGCCGATCAAGGCGCCGCCAGCGGTCAGGCTCCGGGCGCGGCGGCCTCTCCAGCGGACGCGTCACTGCCGCCGGGACATCCGAAAATCGAGCTGCCGACCGAGGCGCGGACGTTCATCGACAAGGTCGAGAAGAGTGCGAACGACAATCCCGATGATGTTGCCGCATGGGTCAAGCTCGGCACCGTCACCATGCGCGCCGCCTTGTTCGATAATTCCTACTATAAGAAGGCGGCCGAGGCGTACGGGCACGTGCTCAAACTGGATCCGGAAAACCTCGATGCGCTGCGAGGAATCGGCGACATCGATTTTGACCAGCAGCACTATGACGAAGCCGCGGCGGCGTATGAGCATTACCTCAAGCACCGGCCGCATGATCCCGAGGTTATCACCGACCTCGGCACGATGTACCTCTATACCAACAACCCCGACCAGGCGATCGTGCAGTACAAGAAGGCGATCGCAATCAAACCGGACATGTTCCAGCCCTACTACAATCTCGGCGTCGCGTACGGCGAGCAGGGTGACAAGGGCGACTGCGCGATCGCGTTCACCAAGGCCATCGCGCTCGCGCCCGATGACGATCAGCGCACGCAGGCGAAAACAGCGTTCAGCAAGTACACCGGCATGTCGGCGGATGAGGCCGCCAAGGTCGCCGCGACGCTGCCGGGACCGAAGGTGGCATCGGCGGACGCCGCGCCGGACGCGAAAGCGCATCCGAGTGATTTCCATTCGTCATTCGAGGAGATGATCCGCAACATCCCCTTCGCAGGGCCGAAAGTCAGCGCGGTCAACTGGCCCGAAAATCAGAAGGCGACGGTGATGATGGATAATTTTCCGATGGATCAAATGCCGCCCTTTGCCAAGGACAAGTTCCTCGGCGATTTGAAGGCCGGCATCGATTCCGCCAAGGCCGCCAACCACGTCACTGGCCCGGTCGAGGTTGACATCGTCGATGCGCAAAGCGGCAAAGTGATGCAATCGGTGACGCAGTAGGAGAGGGCGCGCAGATGGACGAAAGCACCACCCAGAGTCTCGCGAAAATCGCGCCGCTACACACCCTGACGCTGACCCACTACGGGCGCAAATCGGGCAAGCCGTACGAGGTCGTGATCTGGTTCGTGATCGAGGGGCCGCGGATGTACCTCGGCACCGCGAACAAGAGTCGCAACTGGGTGCGCAATATAATGGTGAAGCCGAACGTCATCATCAAAGCGGGCGGGGAAACCTTCAACGGCACCGTCAGTGAGATCACCGACACTCCGGGCCGCGATCATGTGATGAGCCTGGTGCAGTCGAAGTATTGGTACGCGGTGCCTTTTATGCTGGTGGGCCGGCTGTTACAGAGTCTGGGAGTGGTGAAGGACAACACCGGCGCTTTCGAGGTGCATCCTGGCTAGCCCGGCTCGCCGGCTTCCGCGACTTTTTTAAGACTCTCCAACCAAACCTGATGCCCTTTCAGCAGCATCGGGCGCAGGTACCATGAGCCGATCGCGCCGAGGATTCCATTCTGGCATTCCTCGGTGATGACGTGGCATCCGCCCCCCGCCGGTTCCAGCAGCCATCCGTGGTAGACCGGGAGGAGTCCTTTGCCGTCCCATCCGAGTTCGTGTGGCGGATCGAATGCGAGCACCGTGCTGTTGACCGTCGCGCCGAAAGTCTTCCAGATGAAGTTGGCGCCGGGGGCGAGGTCGGGACCGGGCGCGTTTTGAAAGCGGACATTGGCGCTGTTGCGGTACCATGCGGGCCAGTTGGAGGCGCGGATGAGCCATCGCCACACGCGCTCGCAGGGCGCGGCGATCATGATCTCGTTGCGCGCGTAAACTCGGGAATTTTCCGGCTCAAACCCCTTCGGCCACTTCACGCTGATTCCTGATCCTACGGCAACAACGATGCCGCATGAACGGGGCCGAGGCCGAGGGCGGAGTTGAATGCAGTGGTAGCCGCAGTCATATACGGCGAGGGATAGATTCCAATCAGGACGGTCGCCACCACCGCCAGCATGATGGTCGCCGTCAACCCCGGACGCAAAGTCATCGAGGCAACCTGGACTCCGCCTTCTTCCATGTACATCGCGACGATGACGGCGATGTAGTAGTACGCCGCTATTACGGCATTGAGCACCGCGATCACCACCAGCCACACCAGGCCGGACTGCAGCGCGCCCGAGAAGACGTAAAACTTACCGACGAAACCAACCAGGGGTGGCACGCCGGTGAAGGAGAGCAGGAAGATCGCCATTGCCGCCGCCATCGCCGGCTCGCGCTGTGCCAGGCCGCGATAGTCTTCGATCAGATCATGCGATTCACCGCGGCGTTCCAGCGCGATGACCACGCCGAACGCGCCGAGGTTCGCGACTACATATCCGACCAGGTAGTAGAGCATCGCGGCGCCCGCCAGCGGCGCCGCCGCCGCCATCGCGACCAGCAGATATCCGGCGTGCGCGATCGCCGAGTAGGCGAGCATCCGCTTGATGTTGGTCTGCACCAGTGCGACGACATTTCCCACCGTCATCGTGAGCGCGGCGATAACCCACAGCACCCACGACCAGTCGGCGCTCACCGCGCCAAGGTGGAGCGGGAACACCCGCAGGAATCCGGCGAAGGCCGCCAGCTTCACCCCGGTTGCCATATACGCGGTGATCGGAGTCGGCGCGCCTTCGTAGGCGTCGGGTGTCCACATGTGAAAGGGGACCGCGGCGATTTTGAAGCCGAATCCTATGAGCATCATAGCGATGCCGAGCAGCAGGATCGGACTGCGCAGCGCGATCCCATGGTCAAGCGCGGCGCGAATCGGTTCCAGCTTGATGGTGCCGACGGCGCCGTAAATCAGCGCGATGCCGTAGAGCAGGAAGCCGGTCGAGAACGCGCCGAGCAGGAAGTACTTGATGGCAGCCTCGCCCGAGCGCGGGTCGGTGCGCTTGAGGCCGGCCAGCACGTAAATCGCGATCGACATGGTCTCGAGACCGAGGAAGATGATGATTAGGTCACCCGCCGCCGCCATCAGCATCATGCCGAGCGCTGCGAATAAAATGAGCGAGTAATATTCCGCGCCGGGTAGGCGAACGTCGTCGGCATAGTTGAGCGACATCAGAACGATGACTGCGGCGACAAACAGAATCGCGAGCTCGAAAAAGACCGCGAAGTCATCGATCGCGAGGGAGCCTGCAAATGCGGTGGTGTTCTGCCCCGACATCGCCAGCGTCAGCACGAAGGCGATCGCCAGCGACGCGATGGCCAGCCATCCGAGCCCGTCGCTCTCGTCGTCGGGGACGCGCACGCCGACCAGCAGGACGACAATCGCGGCGATTGCGATGGTGATGAGCGGCAGGATCGGGAGCCACTGGAAATCGATGGCGGTGAGACTAAAAGGGGTCATTGGTCAGCCGATGACATCAGCATGATGTGTTTCGATGAGGAGGTAAGTGGCGCGGGTGCCGGAGAAATCGCTTGGCGCAGATCCTTCGCCGCTCTCCGGATGACAGCCGGGGAGGTTTTATCGGTCTTCGCGAAATTGATCGCGTGGTTCTCCTGATCGAGCCGCGCTTGCGCCGATTGAACCCGCTGCAGCAGCGGCGCCATCGAGGGCTCCACCCGGTCGATGATGAATTTCGGATAGAGTCCCATCACCACCATCAACGCCATCAAGGGAATCATGGTCGCGAGCTCGCGCGCGTTGAGGTCGCGGATAGTTTCGTTAATTTTGTGCGTAATCGGGCCGAACATCATGCGCTCGTACATCCACAGCATGTAAAGCGCGCCGAGGATGACGCCGGTGACCGCGAATAGCACGGCGGTCCACGACGCCACATAACTGCCCATCATAATGAGGAACTCGCCGACGAAGCCATTGAGGCCCGGCAGACCGATCGAAGAGAGCATCGAGAACATGAACACCGCGGCGTAAATCGGCACGCTATGCCAGAGGCCGCCGTATTCGGAAATCTCGCGGGTATGGCGGCGCAGGTAAATCATTCCGACCAACAGGAACAGCGCGCCGGTGGAAACTCCGTGATTCAGCATCTGGTAGATCGCGCCGTCGAGGCCCTGCGGATTGAGCGCGAAAATTCCCAGCACCACGAATCCCAAATGACTGACCGACGAGTACGCGACCAGCCGCTTCAGGTCCGGCTGCACCATCGCGACCAGCGCGCCATAAATGATGCCCACTACTGCGAGCGCCATGAACAGCGGGGTGGCCTCGATCGCCACCGCCGGGAATAGTGGAATCGCAAACCGCAGGAAGCCATAGGCCCCCATCTTCAGCATCACGCCCGCGAGGATAACCGAGCCCGCCGTCGGCGCGTTGGTATGCGCGTCGGGCAGCCAGGTATGGACCGGCCACATCGGGATCTTGACCGCGAAGGCCAGCGCGAAGGCGGCGAACATCCAGCGCGCCTCGTTCGGCGTCATTTGCGTGTTGTACAAGGTCGGCAGATCGAAGGTGATGCCGGCGCTGTGCGAGTGATAGGTCATCACCAGGTAGATGATCGCGGCGAGCATCAGGAAGGAGCCGATCATGGTGTAGAGCACGAACTTGACCGCGGCATAGATCGGCCGGCCGTGTCCCCAGATTCCGATCAGGAAATACATCGGAATCAGCATCAGCTCCCAGAACACATAGAAGAGGAACAGATCGATGGCGAGCAGGGTGCCGAGCAAACCGGTTTCCAGCGCAAGCATGAAGAAGCAGAACTCGCGCGGGCGATGGTCGATATCGCCGCCGCCGGAATACAACAGCGAAAGCGTAATCAGGACCGTGGTCAGCACCACCAGCACCAGGCTGAGACCATCCATGCCGATGTGGTAAGAAATTCCGAATTGCGGGATCCAGTTATATTGCTCGAGGAATTGATAACCCGGCCGCGATACATCGTAGGCGTGAAAAAGATAAAAACTCAGTGCGAGCGGGAGCAGGGAAAAAATAAACGCGGAATTCCAGATCGAACGCTCGTCGCGCTGCAGCAGGACGAACAACGCGCCGATCAGCGGCGTGAAGATCAGCGCTGTCAGGATTCCGCCGCTGCTCATCAGTGCGTCACCAGGTAGAGGTAATAGGCCACGATCGCAAGTACGCCGAGCACGTAGACGAAAGCGTATTGCTGGACGTTGCCGGTTTCGACCCGGCGTGACAGTTGCCCGCCGGTCTCGACGCTAAGCCCCGCGCCATTGACGAACCCATCGATCATGAAGGAGTCGATGAAGCGTCCCAGCACGAAGGTGGATATCCAGAACAGCGGCCGCGTCACCATCGTGTTGTAGAAATCGTCGACGTAGTACTTGTTGAGCAGGAGGTCGTACGCGGACTGCGCCTGGTAGGCGATCAGATACGGCATGCCAGGCGCTTTGAGGTAGAAGTACCAGGCCAGCAGAATGCCGAGACCCGCGAGGCCGAGCGAGGCGCTCGTCAACATCACAAAATTTCCGTGAAGAACTGGAGCGAACTCACCTACCGAGGGCGCGAGGAAATCCCCAATCTTGTTGCCCCACAGAAATCCTTCCGGGAGACCGACCAGTCCGCCCACCACCGCCAGGGCGGCAAGCACCATCAGCGGAATCGTCATCACCAGCGGCGATTCGTGAATGTGCGGCACCTTGTCGGCCTCGACGCGCGAGTCGCCGTGGAAGGTCAGAAAGATGAGGCGGAACATATAGAAGGATGTCATCGCCGCGGTAATGATGCCGAGCAGCCAAAGCATCTCGTGGCCCGAGTTGTAAGCGGAATCAAGGATCTCATCCTTGGAGAAGAAGCCCGAAAACGGAGGGATGGCGGAGATCGCCAAGGTCGCAATCAGCATCGTCGTGTAGGTGATCGGCAGCTTCTTGCGCAGCCCGCCCATCTTGAACATGTCCTGCTCGCCGTCGAGCGCATGCATCACCGATCCGGCGCAGAGGAACAGCAGCGCCTTGAAGAAGGCGTGCGTCATGACGTGGAAGATGCCGGAAGCAAATGCGCCGACTCCGACCCCGAGGAACATGTAGCCGAGCTGGCTGATGGTGGAGTACGCGAGCACCTTCTTGATGTCGGGCTGCACCAGCGCGATCGAGGCGGCAAAGATCGCGGTGAGCGCGCCGATGGTGGCGACCAGCTCCATCGCGGACGGCGCCAGTATGTAGAGGAAGTGCATCCTCGCGACCATGTACACGCCGGCGGTCACCATCGTGGCCGCATGGATGAGGGCGCTAACCGGGGTGGGACCCGCCATCGCATCGGGCAGCCATATATAAAGGGGAATCTGCGCGGATTTTCCGGTGGCGCCGATGAACAGAAAAACCGCCGCCAGCGTGACCGTGGTTGGCGCAATCACGCCGACGTTATCGTGCATGATTGAAAAATCGAGCGACCAGATTCCGTGCGCGCCGAGGGCCGAGACAATGGTGAACATGCCGAGCAGGAATCCCGCATCACCAATGCGGTTGGCGACGAAAGCCTTGCGCCCCGCATAAGCATTGGCGGGGACGGTGTACCAGAAGGAAACCAGGAGATAGGAGCACAGCCCGACGCCCTCCCATCCCATGAACAACAGCGGGAGGTTGTTGGCGAGCACGAGGATGAGCATCGAGAGCTCGAAAAGATTCAGGTATGCGAAAAAGCGCGCGAAGTCCTCGTCGTGCGCCATGTAACCGATGGAATAAACATGGATGAGTGCGCCGACTCCGGTGACGATCAGCGTCATCAGAGCGGACAGCGCGTCCATTTGAAGGGCGAAATCCGCGCTGAAGGGTCCGGCATGGATCCACGGCCACAGCGTGACTGTCAGGACGGTGCCCGATGGCATCGAGCTGAGTCGAATAAAGGCGCCCGCCGCAACCGCGAACGCGGCGAAGATGACGCCGGGACCGATGACATTAACCGCCGAGCGGCCCCATCGATTGCCCAGAAAAACGTTGAACAGGAACCCGAGCGCCGGGAACAGCAGGATGAAACCTAATGCAGGAAAATGGGCCGTCATGTTAGTTCCGGATCACCACTTCATCAGGTTCAGTTCGTCGGCGTTGACGGTTTCACGGTTGCGGAAAATCGAAATGATGATAGCGAGTCCGACCGCGGCTTCAGCCGCCGCCACGGTCATCACGAAAAACACGATCACCTGCCCGTCCATCGAGCCCATCCGGCGCGCGAGGGTCACGAAGGCGAGGTTGACCGCGTTCAGCATCAACTCGATGGACATGAACATCACGAGGATGTTGCGCCGCAGCAGCACGCCGGCGACGCCGATCGTGAAAATCGCCGCGCTGAGTCCCATCAGCCAGCTGTAAGAGATCATCATGGCGTTTCCTGCTTCGGCGCCACGATGCGCTCCGGGGCGGCCCGGCGCGCGACGGCGACGGCGCCGATTACCGCGACCAGCAACAGGATCGAGGTCGTTTCGAATGCCATCAGGTACTGGCCGAACAGGGTCTGCGCGAGGCTATCGATGGAGCCGTAGCCAGCGGCCACGGTCACCGCGCCGAGCGCGACTTTGGTCCTCGCCATGAACGCGAAAAGTTCCGCCGCCACTCCGGCCACCGCAATCGTCGCGAAGAACTTCAGCCCGAGATGAGCGGCCGGAACCGGTTCGGCTTGTAGATTGAGCAGCCAAATGACGAACAGGAACAGCACCATGATGGCGCCGACATAGACGATGATTTGCAGAAAGCCCACCGTGACCGCGTCGAGTGCGATGAACAGCGCGCCAATCGAAACCAGCGTCATAATCAGCGCGAGCAGACAGTGGATGGGGCTTTTCTGCACCACCACGCCGAGCGCCGAAATGATCGAAACCAGCGCCAGGAAGATGAAGAGTGCGACCGGCATCAGCGCGCCGCTCCTGTCGCGAGCACCACCACGAAGGCGGTGACGAGGACATTGAGAAGGCCCAGCGGCACCAGCCCTTTCCATCCCAGGGCCATCAGCTGGTCGTAGCGAAAGCGTGGCAGCGTCCATCGAATGAGGATTTGCAGCCAGCAAAACAACACTACTTTGATCCAGAACGCGATCACGCCCATGATCACCACGAGCGCGCGCGGCAACTGCAGCGCATGCGACCCGAAGTGGAAGCCGTCGCTATACAGCCACGGCACCTGCCATCCGCCAAAGAAGAACAGCGTCAACAGCACCGCGACCAGCACCACTTCGGCGAAGTCGGTGAGCATGAAGGCCGCCTGCTTGCCGCCGGAGTATTCGGTGAAATATCCCGCGATAAGCTCCGATTCGCCCTCCGGCAAATCGAACGGCACCCGTTTGGATTCCGCCATGCCCGCCGTCAGCAGCATCACGAATGCTACCGGTTGGAGGAAAATCCCCCATCGCGGCAGGAAACCGAACCATACGCCGCCCTGCTGGCGCACGATGTCCTGCAGATCGAGGGTGCCGTAAGTGATGACGATCGCGATGATCGCGAGGCCCATCGCGATCTCGTAGGAAATCATCTGCGCGGTGGCGCGCACGCCGCCCAGCAGCGCCCAGCGATTGTTGGAGGCCCATCCGCCCAAAGCGACGCCATAAACGCCGATGCCGATGGTCGCGAGAATGTAGAGCGCGCCCGCGTTGATGGGAGCGGCCTGAAGCTCGACGGTATGGTTGCCGATGTAGAAGACGTCGCCGAACGGAACCACCGCAAAAGTCACCAGCACCGGAAACAGCGCGAGGAACGGTCCCAGTGCATGGAGGAATTTATCCGCGCCGTCGGGGACGAAGTCTTCCTTGGTGAAAAGCTTCAGCGGATCGGCCATCAGCGTGTTCTGGAGGCCCAGGTTCGGCAATCCGAGCCGCTTGCCGACGCCGAAAATTGCCGCGCGATTGGCGCCGACGCGGTCCTGGATCAGCGCGCTGCCCTTGCGCTCGAACCACAGCAGTATCGCCGACAGGTTCAACACCACCAGCAGGATCACAATCGCTTTGATAGCGCCGATTAGAAGGTCAATCGCCACGGTTGGACAGTTCGTCGATCAGGTTGAGGGTGGATTCCGGGGTGAGGTTTTCGTAGTAGCGATCATGATTGAGCTGCAACATCGGAGCCGTGCCGCAGGAGGCCAGGCACTCGGCGCGACCGAGGGTGAACTTGCCATCGGCGGTGGTCTCGCCGACCTTGATGCCGAGCTTGTCGCTAATCGCCTCGACGATTTGGTCGGCGCCGCGCAGCCGGCACGAGAGATTGGTGCATACTTCCAGGTGCCATTTCCCGACCGGATGCTGGTAGAACATGGTGTAGAAGGTGACCACCGCGCGAACATGCGCGGGCGGGAGTTCCATCAGGGTCGCCAGGTAGAGCATGACGTCGCCGCTGATCCATCCGAACTGACGTTGCGCGATCCACAGCGTGGGGAGCAACGCGGCCTGACGCGTCGGATAATGGGTCAGCACCTCGCGATATTCCGCGAGCGAGGCCTCGGAGAACTTTATCTCAACGCCGTCAGACATGGGCGGCTCTATTACTCAACCTTACGGAGTCAGATGGTTCCGTGCGCGGAATTCTAATGACCGGCACCTAAGATTCCCTAATTATTTCGCAAGCGCAAGCGATCCGATTAGTGAACTTGCGGACGAACTTGCAGCCTTGCGATAGACGGGTTATCTATCGCGCTGACAGTTGTTCGTAAAGATGTTTGGAGAGCGCAAGCACTTCTTAAGGTGAAGATAATTGCCGGACATGCGCGCGGCCGGAAGCTCAAGGCCCCGGCCGGACTGACCACCCGTCCCGCGACCGCGCGGATGCGCGAATCGATCTTCTCGCGGCTGCTGGTGCGGCTCGATTTCGAAGGACTCGCGGTGCTCGACATTTTCGCCGGCAGCGGCTCCCTCGGCATCGAAGCGCTCTCGCGCGGCGCCGCGCATGTGACCTTCATCGATTCTTCGAAAGCAGCGACTGCGGCTATCCGCGAGAACCTGGCAACGTTGGAGTTCACTGCGCGCGCGCGCATCATCGCCAATGACCTGCGGCGCGCGCTGCCGCAGCTATCGCATGAGGGCAAATCTTTCGGGCTGGTTTTTGTCGATGCGCCGTTCGATGACGACCTCAGCGATCTGGTGATGCAGATGCTGACCGATCTGAACCTCGTCGCCCCCGACGGATGGATCGTAATTCGCCAATTCAAGCGCGCGCCGGGGCCTCCGTCGGCGCCGGCCGGGGTCGAACAATTCAAAGTCGCAATCATTGGCGATCATCGAATCGCCTATTACCGGCGACCCTTCGCGGGCGTCGAGACAGCAAGCGGATGATGAGATGACAAGTAAGGGTAACTCGAAGACGATGCTGGCGGTTTATCCCGGGACTTTTGACCCGATTCACAACGGCCATATCGACGTGGTGCGCCGCAGCGTGCAACTGTTCGACGAAGTGATCGTCGCGGTCGCGCACAATCCCGACAAGGATCATGCGCTGTTTAGCCCCGACGAAAGGGTCGACATGATTCGCGAGGCGCTGCATGACCTCGAGCCCAAGGCGCGCGTCGACAAATTCAGCGGCCTGTCGGTCGACTATGCCGAACGCATCGGCGCCAAGGTCATCATCCGCAGCCTGCGCGCAGTCACCGACTTCGACTACGAGCTGCAAATGGCGGCCATGAACAAGCAGATGCGCCCTAACGTCGAGACGGTATTTCTGTTCGCGAATCCGAAGCTGTTCTTCAGTGCCTCGCGCCTGATCAAGGAAGTAGCCAGCTACGGCCAGCGCGTCCCTGAGCTGGTCCCGGAGTTCGTGATGAATCGGTTGCGCGCGAAGCTCAAAGTGGACTGAACAATCGCCGTCCCTTGGAAGGTTGTTGGCGACCACAGAATCGCCGTGTGACCGCAGCCGAGATTCTCCCCGCGCCATCCTGCGCCGGGATGACATCGGGCATGGTTTCCACATTTTGCAACGCACGCTAAGATTGCGGCGCGGATGGATTTATTGCCGCTGAATCAGGATCGGATCACAGGCTGAAGCCTGCACTACAAAAAATAATGCTCAAACTAAATCGCCGTGTGGCTGCTTTGCGGCCGTCCGCTACCCTCGCCGCCGACCAGCGCGCCAAAGAAATGCGCGCCGCCGGGATCGATGTGATCTCGCTCGATGCCGGCGAGCCCGACTTCGACACGCCCGAGCGAATCAAGGATGCCGCGCGCAAAGCCCTAACCGCCGGCAAGACCAAATATACCGCGGTCGCGGGGATTCCAGAGTTGAAGGAGGCCATTCGCGCCAAGCTCAAGCGCGACAGTCACCTCGATTACGAAGCCGCCGAGATCATTGCCTCGGCCGGATGCAAGCAGGCGCTGTCTAATGTCATCGCCGCGATGTTCGACGAAGGCGACGAGGTCATTATCCCGACGCCCGCGTGGGTCAGCTTTTCCGCGATGGTCGATCTTTCCGGCGCCAAACCGGTCCAGGTGCGCGCGCGCGAGGACCGCAACTTCCAGCTCACCCCCGATGCGCTTAGCAACGCCATCACGCCGCGCACCCGCGCGGTGCTGATCAATTCGCCCTCGAATCCGACCGGAACCGTTTACAGCGCAGGGCCGCTGGCCGAACTCGCGGCGGTGATTCAGGCCAATCCGGACATCTGGGTGCTTTCCGATGACACCTATGAGCACATCGCGTATGACGGCCCGGCACCGCATATTTTCCAGATCGAACCGCGCCTGAAGAGCCGCGGCATCCTCTTCAACTCGCTGTCGAAGACCTATGCGATGACCGGATGGCGAGTCGGATTCGCAGCCGGTCCGAAGGAAGTCATCGGCGCGGCCGGACGTTTGCAGAGCCAAAACAGCGGCAACCCGAATTCGATCGCGCAGGCCGCGGCGGTGGAAGC
>Ga0074044_10002444_pt1 | contig 16255 bp, 13 predicted proteins | sample BogForMeECP23OM1_FD_94443 | JGI IMG/M metagenome (GOLD analysis project Ga0074044, IMG submission 94443) | Bog forest soil microbial communities from Calvert Island, British Columbia, Canada - Bog Forest MetaG ECP23OM1 | ecosystem: Environmental > Terrestrial > Soil > Wetlands ...
CGCCGCCGGTCGAGCGCTGGAATCCGCCGTTCTGCGGCGATCTCGACATGCGCATTGCCTCGGACGGTACGTGGTTCTACATGAAGACGCCGATCGGCCGGCCGGCGCTCGTCAAGCTGTTCGCCTCGGTGCTCAAGCGCGAGGGCGACAAATACTTCTTGGTGACGCCGGTGGAGAAGTGCGGCATCCAGGTGGATGATGCGCCGTTTGTGGCCGTCGAACTCAATGCCGAGGAATCCGCCGCCGGCCAGGTGCTCAACTTCCGCACCAATGTCGACGATTGGATTGCGTGTGGGCCCTCGCATGCGTTGCGCTTCGAGCCTGAAGCAGGCAGCGGCGGACTAAAACCTTATCTTCACGTCCGCTGCGATCTGTGGGCGAAAGTTAAGCGCGCTCTGTTCTTCGACCTTGTTGAACTCGGCGAGCAGCGCGAGTTTGAGGGCAGGACCATGTTCGGCGTGACGTCGATGGGCGTGTTCTTTCCAATGGCGCCGGCCGACCAGGTGAGGGACTTTGCGTGAGTGATCAGCGTGCACCGTTGCTGCCGCATGCGGCGACGGAGAGCTTCTTTGACCGAGCGCGGGCACGGCTTCGGCTCGAAGTGCCGCCGGCGCTGACCGATCCGACCGCGCAAGGCGTGCGCGGCGATCTCGATCTCAATCCGGCGCTGTGGCAGCGCGCGGGGGTGAGCGCGACCAAACCCGCGGCGGTGCTCGTTCCAATCATCGATCGCCGCGAGCCGATGGTGCTCTTGACGCTCCGCACGGAAGAACTCGCCAGCCATGCCGGACAGGTCGCCTTCCCCGGCGGCAAGATCGATCCCGGTGACGAGAATCCGGTCGCTGCGGCGTTACGCGAGGCCGAGGAGGAGATCGGGCTGGCGCCGACCTTGGTCGAACCACTCGGTTATCTCGATCTCTATCTGACCTTTTCCGGATTTCGGATTTTGCCGACGGTGGCTCGCGTCAAGCCGGATTTTACGCTCGTCGTCAATCCGCGCGAGGTCACCGAGACGTTCGAAGTGCCGCTCGCTTTTCTGATGAATCCGGCCAACCACCAGCGCGGCAGCCGCGACTGGAAAGGGATCATCCGCGATTATTACGCGATACCCTTCGGAGATCGCTACATTTGGGGCATCACCGCGGGTATTGTGCGGAACCTCTACGAACGGGTCTACGGCGCATGATCCGGCCATTCTTCACCGAGATTGGGCTGTTTCTCACCCCTTTCGTCCTCTATGCGGCGTTTCTCTTGGCGACGCGCGCCGGCGTCCTGCAGCCGAAAGCGTGGACGTTGCCGCGCCTCGCCGGCCTCGTCATCGCCTCGCTGGTACTGATGGCGGCAAGCTTTCTGTTACTGGCGCAATTCTCAGGCGCGCCGCCGGGCTCGACCTATGTGCCGGCGCATATCGAGGGCGGCAAGTTCGTTCCGGGGACGACGCGGTGACGCCAAGACCGCATCTCGGCGGTGCCGCCTGGCTCAAACATGGCGAGGTGGCGCGGCTGTTGGCGCTGCTGGATCGCGACGGCGAAGAAGCGCGCGTGGTCGGCGGCGCCGTGCGCAATGCCTTGTTACGGCTCCCGGTCGACGAAATCGACGTGGCGACGACAGCGGTGCCGGCGGAGGTGATGCGGCGGGTCGCGGCAGCCGGCTGCAAGGCGATTCCGACCGGCATCGAGCATGGCACCGTCACCGTCGTCATCGATCACCAACCGGTCGAAGTCACGACACTGCGCGAGGACGTCGAGACGTTCGGGCGCAAGGCGCGCGTTGCATTTGGGCGCGACTGGAGGGCCGACGCCGAGCGCCGCGACTTCACCATCAACGCGCTCTCTGCTTCGGCTGACGGAACGGTTTATGATTATGTCGGCGGTGTCGACGACATTGCGGCTCGCCGCGTGCGCTTCATTGGCGAGCCGCAGCGGCGGATTGAAGAAGACTTTCTGCGTATTCTGCGGTTTTTTCGCTTTCACGCGTATTTCGGCGAAGGCACGCCGAACCCCGTTGGCCTGCGCGCCTGCATCAGAGCGCGGGCCGGCCTCGAGACGCTGTCGCGCGAGCGCGTGCGGATGGAATTGCTGAAGCTTTTCGTTGCCTCGCGCGCGACGCCGACGCTGGCGGTGATGGCCGAGAGCGGTCTCCTCGGCATGGTGCTCGGCGGTGTCGCGTTCATCGCCAGCTTCGAGAACATGGTCAAAGTCGAAGCCGCGCTTGGCGCGACGCCCGACTCGGTCCGCCGCCTTGGCGCGATCGGCGTGTGGGTGGCGGAGGATGCGGAGCGGCTGTCGCAGCGGCTTCGCCTCTCCAACGCCGAATCCGAGCGACTGTTGGCGCTGGAACAATGGTGGCGCATTGCGCCGCAAGCCGATCAACAGGCCGCGCGCGTTATTCTTTATCGCCTCGGGCCGCAAACGTTTGCCGATCAGGTGATGCTCGCCTGGGCGCGCTCGGACGCAGGCGCGGCGGACCATCACTGGCGCGAACTTGCGAATCTTCCGCAGCGCTGGACGGCGCCCGCCTTTCCACTCAAAGCGGCCGACTTCATGGAACGCGGCGTACCCGCGGGGCCAAGTCTAGGTGCCGCATTGCGTGCCGCGGAAGCAGCGTGGATCGCGGCGGATTTTCCGGCGGAGCGCGTGGCGCTCGAGGCGATTGCCGACGGGGCCGCTAAGTCAAGACATCCTGGCGCGCAGCGAGCGCAGTCGCCGGCGGGCTCCCGGAGCAAGTTCGTGAAGCCGGGGCCGAACTAGCGCCATCATGCGGCGCGGCCGCATATGCTCGACCTGCATTTCATTGCCGCGCCACACGAAGTCGTCGCTGCCCAACGCCTTGATGAACAGCACCGGCAACAGCAGGTCGCGCGCAAGGCAGTAAAGCGGGTAGCGGGCCGAAAGGTGCCAGCCGGCGACCGCGGCGAGCAGCGTTTCGCCGCCATACCAGAGCACGGCGAGCGACGCCACGGCCACGGCCGGCGGCAGGCCGACGGCAGCGGCGACGCCGGTGAGTGCGATCATCGGCAGCACGCCCCCCGAGAGCGCTTCGGGGAGGAAATAGGCCAAGAAACTGGCGCGCCGCAGTCGCGCCCAACGGAGCTGCCGATTCCACACTTCGGCGGCGCTGCGATAGCCGAGCGGCTGCGCGAACGGCCGGTCGACCAGCCGCACTTTGAGACCGGCGCCGCGCACGATCTTGGTCGAGGCAGCATCTTCGGCGACTTCCCTGGCAAGGGCTTCGATGCCGCCGGCGCGTTCGAGATCGGTGCGCCGCCACAACATGGTCTTGCCCTGGGCGAAACCGAAGCCAAGTGTGTCGGCAACATATTGCCAGCGGGCCTGATAGGTGTTGAGGAACGCGCATTCGAGTTCGGCCCAGATGCCCCGCGGCCGGCAAGCGACCGGGGGTGAGGCGACCAGGCCGGTATCCGCCCGCCAGCTGGCGAGCAGAAGTTGGAGATAGTCGCGCGGCATCAGCACGTTTGAGTCGGCGATGACGATCCAATCATGGCTGGCGGCGCGCCAGCCCTTGAGCACATTGTTGAGCTTCGGATTGCTGCTCGCCCTCTCGTCGCCGACCAGCAGTCTCGCGCCGGCGTCGGTGTGCTCGGCCATCAGTGCGTCGACGAGGGGGACGACTGGATCCTTTGCGGAAGCGACGCAGAACAGGATTTCGCAACGCGGATAATCGAGCTCGAATGTCGAACGGAGCGTATCGGCGGCATAATTGTCTATTCCGCATAGCGGGCGCACCAGGCTGACCGGAGGGAATTCTGGGCGGGACAGCGGCTCGCCTTGGGTGCGCCGGCGCAGGCGCAGGGCGACGATCACGATGCTCGCGACATGAATGGCGGTGGTGGTGAAGCAGAAAATCGCTGCGGCGAGAATCGGCGCTGTCATCGCCGGGACGTTTAACGCAGCGCTGTGACAGAGCTGTGACTCAAGCTGTTAACAAATAAGGCGTCGCATCAACATTCGTTGTCATCAACCTGCAATGGAATGCATTTATACGGTGGCCATGCCGAACAGACGCGAGATCAAAAATCGTGACAATTGAGCACGGCGCGCGTTTGTTCCGTACTCTATTTATTTCTGACGTTCATCTCGGCGCGCGCGGCTGTCAGGCCGACCGCCTGCTCGATTTTCTGCGTTATCACGATGCCGATACCATCTACCTTGTCGGCGACATTGTCGATGGCTGGCAATTGCGGTCAGGCTGGTATTGGCCGCAGCCGCACAACGACGTGGTACAGAAGCTCCTGCGCAAGGCGCGCAAGGGCGCCCGCGTCATCTATGTGCCGGGCAATCACGACGAATTTCTGCGCGACTATTATGGCACTCACTTCGGCGGCATCGAGGTGGTCGAGACCGCCATCCACGAGGCTGCCGACGGCCGCCGCTATCTGGTCGTGCATGGCGACGTGTTCGACATGGTGGTCAAGCACGCGCGCTGGCTCGCGCTTCTCGGCGACACCGCCTACGACTTCGCCATCCTGGTGAACCGCTATTTCAATGCGGTGCGGCGACGGCTCGGCTTTTCCTATTGGTCGCTGTCGCAATGGGCCAAGCGCAAGGTCAAGAACGCCGTGAACTATATCGGCGCATTCGAGCAAACGCTGGCCGCCGAGGCGCAACGCCTTCGCGTCGACGGCGTGATCTGCGGCCACATTCACCACGCCATCATCCACGACAATTTCGGCATTCGCTACATCAATTGCGGCGACTGGGTGGAGAGCTGTACCGCGGTCGCCGAGCATGAGGACGGGCGGTTCGAGATCATCACCTGGTACGAAACCGGTGCTTCGCGGTCGCTACCAAGCGAGTCGTTGATTGCGCACGAGGAAGAGAAGGAAATCGCCGCCTAACCGTGGCGGTGCCTCGCCGTTTGTTGGCTTCGCGCCATCCGCCCCTAATGCCCAAAGATCAGCCGCGTGGGGTGCTGGTCGATGTTCTTGATCGTCTTCTGTAGTTCGGCAAGCGTGCGGCGGCCATCGACGGCAAACGCCTCGAATTCGCGTAGACCGGAATTGGAGAAATGCGCGAGCCCGGTCGATATCTCTTCCGTGCGTTTGTCGAGATTGTCGGCGAGCTTGCGGATCGCCTCGGCGGCTTGCGCGATCTCGCCGTGATTATCGCCGCTGCCGGTGAGGTTTTCGAGCCCGGCCATGACCTTGTTGAGCCGCTCCGAGTTTTGCGCCAACGTCGCCGTCACCGTCTCGATATTGCGCAGCGAGGTCCGCATCGCAGCCTCGTTATCGGCGACGAGCCCGTCGATGCGGGAAAGCACGTTGCGCGCCGCCTGCGTCACGTCGGTGCCGGCGTTCGGATCCGCATAGAGGGTCGGCAGTCCGCCGCCGCTCGCGGCGATCAGTGCCGCATCCGCCGAGCCACCGGTGAGCGAGACCTCGGCCAGCCCCGTGAGCCCCTGGAAATCGAGCGTCACCTTGGTGTCGGCACGCATTGGCACCGCTCGATCGACCGAGATCGACGCCTCGACCTTGCGCGGATCATGCGTGTCGAGAGCAAGTTCGGTCACCTCGCCGACGCGGACGCCATCGAACAGCACCGAGGCGCCGGTGCGCAGGCCCGACACCGAGCCGGCGAATACCACGCGGTAGACGGTCCGCTCAGCGCCGCCGCCGCTATTTTGGAACCAGTAGATGAAGCCGAAGGCTCCGACGACGACAGCGAGCGTGAACACGCCGGTGACGATGTAGTTGGCCTTGGTTTCCATGAATGGCCTTTCTGCGCGGTCGTTAGTTGTGGACGAGGCGCGGACTTTGCCGCCCTCGTTCGCCCCGGAAATAGCATTTGAGCCACGGATGCTCGGACGCGAGCATGGTCTCGATCGAACCTGACGCGATCACGCGGCCTTCCGACAGCACCGCGATGCGGTCGCAGACCGCGTGCAGGCTGTCGAGATCGTGGGTGACCATGAACACGCTCAGTCCGAGCGTGCGCTGCAAAGTGCCGATCAACTCGTCGAACTCGGCCGCACCGATCGGATCGAGGCCGGACGTCGGCTCGTCGAGGAAAACAATATCGGGATCGAGCGCCAGCGCGCGCGCGAGCGCCACCCGTTTGATCATGCCGCCGGAGAGCTCAGCGGGATATTTTCCGCGCACGTCGGCGTTAAGACCGACCATTTCCAGCTTGGCCAACGCGATCTCCTCGATCAGGCGAGGCGACAGATCGAGATATTCACGGATCGGGAACTGAACGTTTTGTAGCGCTGTGAGCGAGGAAAACAGCGCACCTTGCTGGAACAGCACGCCCCAGCGCCGCTCGATCGAGCGCCGCTCGCGCTCGGTAAGCGCCGCGAGGTCGGTCCCGAACACTTCGATCGTGCCCTTGCGCTTCGGCAACAACCCGATGATCGTGCGCATCAAGACCGACTTGCCGGCCCCGGAACCGCCGACAAAGCCGAGAATCTCGCCTTCGAAGACGTCGAGCGCCGCATGATCGAGCACCGTCACGTCGCCGAAGCCGACGACGAGGTCGCGCACGCTGATGACCGCTGCGTTGCTGGTCATGCCTCACATCCCAATCGCGGCGAAGAACATGGCAAACACGCCGTCGAGCGCGATAACAAGAAAAATCGATTTGACCACGGAAGACGTGGTCTTGAGACCGAGCGAAGCGGCGCTGCCGTCCACCTCGAACCCTTCGACGCAGGCAACGAGCCCGATCGTGAGCGCCATGAACGGGGCCTTGATCATGCCGACCTCGAACGTCGGCAGCCAGATCGCTTCGCGCAGCCGTTCAAGGAAGATGTCAGGCGCCATGCCACCGTAGAGCCAGCACACCAGGCCCGCGCCATAGAGCGCCGCCATCGAGCCGAGAAACGTCAGCAGTGGTACGGCAACGACGAGCGCCACGATACGCGGCAGCACCAGCACCTCGATCGGATCGAGGCCCATGGTGCGCAGCGCGTCAATCTCTTCGCGCATCTTCATCGCGCCGAGCTCGGCGGTATAGGCGCTCCCGGATCGGCCGGCCACCATCACGCAGACGATGAGGACGCCGACTTCGCGCAATACCAGAACGCTGACCATGTCGACGACATAAACGTCGGCTCCGAAAGTGCGGAAACGAAAAATGCCCTGCTGGGCAAGTATGGCGCCGATCACGAACGTACTCAGCAGGATGATCGGCACCGCGCGCCAGCCCACGCGCTCGAGATGGTGCATGATCGAGGTGAGACGCAGCCGCGTCGGATGCGCGATCGTTCGCAGCACCGCGGCGGTCAGCGCGCCGAGAAGATGGGCCAGCAGGACGAACGACCAGCCGATTTCGGCGACGGCTCGTCCGAGGGAGTCGAGCGCGGCGACGACGCCGTTTGCCACGGCGCCGTTGTGCCCCGGCGTCTGGTTGGCGAGTTGTAACTCCTCCATCAGGCCGCGATCGGCGTCGGAGAGGCCGATGATACGTGCGGTCGAGCCGCGCGCCGTGAAGGCACGCTTGAGGCGCTCGATGAGCCAGGCGCCGAATGTGTCCAGCCGTTCCAGCTGCGCAAGGTCGATGTCAACGCTGCGCGCGTCCCTGTAGCGTCGCGCCGTCTCCTCGATGAGCTTCTCGATCTCGGCCGCGCGCTCAGCCGTCCAGGCGCCCGTCGCGGCGAGCGCCACACGTTCGCCGTCGGTCATGCCGGCGAGCGAGGCGGCGCTCAAGATTTTATGCTCCGCGCGAGCCCGGGGGCGCCTTGCGACCCTTGAGCCCGCGACATATCCCCAGTCATATTGCTCCTCGCATGGAACTCTCCGTCCGGATCGAGCGCTGGCCGCTGGCCGGCGTCTTCGCCATCAGCCGCGGCAGCAAGACCGAAGCCGTCGTGGTGGTGGCCGAACTCAGCGATGGCACCCACCGTGGCCGCGGCGAATCCGTCCCCTACGCACGCTACGGCGAAACTCCGGACGGCATTGTGGCAGCGATCGAAGCGGTACGCCCGGTGCTGCGGCGGGGCCTCGACCGCGGTGCCCTGCAGCGCGCCATGCCAGCCGGTGCTGCCCGTAATGCACTCGATTGTGCTTACTGGGACGTTAACGCGAAGCAGACTGGCCGTCGGGCACACGAAGTGGCTGGCCTTGGTGCGCCTGCGCCGCTCACGACCGCTTATACCATCTCGCTCGCCTCTCCGGTGGCGATGGCGGCAGCGGCGGAGCGGGTCGCGTGGCGGCCCTTGCTCAAGGTGAAGCTCGGCGGAGATGACGACGGCAAGCGGATCGCGGCGGTGCGCCGCGCCGCGCCACGAGCGAAAATTATCGTCGACGCCAACGAGGGGTGGGACCCAGACAATTTCGAGGAAAACCTTGCCGCCTGCGCCGACGCCGGCGTCACGCTCATTGAACAGCCTCTACCAGAGGGCCGCGACGATGCGCTCGCGCGCATCAAACGTCCGATTCCAGTCTGCGCCGACGAGAGCGTGCGCGACCGCGCTTCGCTCGATGCGCTCACGGGCAGGTACGATGCCGTCAATATCAAGCTCGACAAGGCCGGCGGCCTCACCGAGGCGCTGGCGCTCGCCGCCGAGGCGGAGCGGCGCGGCTTTGCCATCATGGTCGGCTGCATGGTCGCAACGTCGCTGGCGATGGCGCCGGCGATGCTGGTGGCGCAGCGTGCGCGCTGGATCGATCTCGACGGTCCATTGCTGCTCGCTGGAGATCGTGCCGACGGCTTGCGCTATGAGGGTAGTCTTGTTTATCCGCCCGACCCGGTGCTGTGGGGATGAGCGTCTCCAATGCCATCCGAGGCCGGCAACCCTGTGGGTATCTCTGGATCACGATCCCTCAATCCGATTGCGGTCGCGGCTATTGTGCTGTTTGAATCGGCGTCAGCCGGTGAACTATGCCCAACGATTCCCTGCATATGTCGGATAATTTGGCCGGGCCGCCGAACGATGCGGATTACGCAGCCGCTTACGCGGAGATCATGGCGACCGAGCGCGGCCGCCGGTTCCTGATTGAATACGCCATTCGCAACCGTCACCCCGATACGCACATCCTCGTCAGCACGATCGCGCGCCTCGAAGCGGCGATGCACGACGATCCATCGCTACAGGTTCCCGCCGCGTTCAAACGCGATCTCACTGAGTTGGCGTCGGCGATCGCGCGGATCGAAGCCAAGCTCGTGGCGAGCGGGACGCGGGCGCCGGATAGTCTTCCCACCGCAGAACGTATCAAGGATATTATCGTGGCGCTACGTGACCTGGCGCGTCGTGTGGACGTCATGAGTGCGCGCGCGGCAGCCGCCCACGGGGGAGCAATACCGGCACCAGTGACCGCAGAGCCGGGCCACGACGGGCCCGACGAAGATCCGGGCGATCTGTTCGAGCCTCAAGAACTGGCTGCTCCGCGTCCGCTATTCACGCCGGTCAAAGCGTTGGAAGCGAGCATCGCGCCGGCAGTGGCCATCGACAGTGCAGTGAAGTCCAAGGACACGACGCCACATGTTCCTACGGGTCCACCACCGCAGGCAATACCGCGCGCCGCGCCGAGCGATTCGCTCGCGGCCATGCGCGCTTTGAGCGAGGAAGAGCTCATCGCGCTCTTCAGCTAGCACTCCGTTACCACACGCGCCGGGTCGGGATGCTCAAATGCGCGCCGGCTTGGCGGCTGGGGCGCCGTAGCTTTGGCATGCGTTCATTCTCTGTTAACGAAAGATGTCCTCCCATTGGCGTGATTCGGTAAACGGCACGGAAGTTGCTTTCAATGAGTCGATGCGGATCAACAACAACGCGCAGGCAAATTCGTTCGCTCCAGGTCTGCCGGACCTTCTCGTTGTCGGTCCGCATAAAACGATCATCTGGAGGCCACGATGCACAGACTCACCGGTCTTACTTTGACGGTTGTAGCGTTGTGCATGAGTGCTTTTGTTTCGAGCAGCGTATCCGCGCGCGATGACGGCCGCTACGCCAATGAACCACTTCATGCGTGGTTCGATAAGCTCGCCAGCGGAAAAGGCTTGTGCTGTTCCTTTGCCGACGGCGTGAGTATCCAGGACGTCGACTGGGACACCCAAGATGGCCGTTATCGAGTGAGGCTCCACGGCGAGTGGATTTATGTTCCTGAGTCGGCGGTCGTGACCGAGCCGAATCGCTTCGGCCCGGCCGTGGTGTGGCCCTATATGGATGCGGAAGGGGCGACACAAATCCGCTGCTTCTTGCCGGGCGCCGGCGCCTAGAATTGTTCCGCCAATTCCGCGCGAGCGGGAGGGCGAATAACGACTATGGTGGGCGAACCGTTCGCTAGGCGACCAGCCGGGAGAACAGTTCAGGATCGATGTTGCCGCCGGAGAGGACGGCGACCGCGATTTTGCCGGTGACGTCGACCTTGCCGGTCATCAGCGCGGCGAGCGCGACGGCGCCGCCCGGCTCGACCACCAGCTTCAATTCTGAAAATGCAAAGGCGACGGCGGCAGCGACCTCCTCATCACTCGCTACGACGCCAGCTCCGACCAGCGATCGGTTGATAGCGAAGGTGAGCTTGCCTGGCATGCGCGCCATCAGCGCATCGCAGATTGTCCCGCTCAGCGCGGCGTTTTCCTCGCGCTGGCCGCTGCGAAACGAGCGCGCGTGGTCGTCGAAATCCTGCGGCTCGGCGGTATAAATCGCCGCATTTGGCACACGCGCCCGCACTGCAAGGGCGATACCGGCCGTAAGCCCGCCGCCTGACGCGGTCACCACGACCACATCGGGCACCAGGCCGAGCGCACTCAAATCCTCGACGATCTCGCGGCCAGTCGTGCCCTGACCGGCGATGATCAGCGCGTCGTCGTAGGGCGGGACTAGAACGGCGCCGCGGCGCGCCGCAATCTCGTTGGCGATCGCCTCGCGGTCGTCGCGCACGCGGTCGTAGAGCACAAGCTCGGCGCCGAGCGCCGCAGTGCGCTCACGTTTGGCGCGTGGGGCGTCGTGCGGCATGACGATCACGCAGCGCATGCCGAGGAGCCGCGCCGCCGCCGCAACGCCCTGCGCGTGATTGCCGGACGAGAACGCCACGACGCCGCCCGCCCGTCGCTCCGGCGGGATCGCAGCGAGCTTGTTGTAGGCGCCGCGAAACTTGAACGAGCCGGTGTGCTGTAAAGTCTCGGCCTTGAGAAAAATGCGCCCGCCGGTCAGGGCGTCGAGCGTTGCCGAGGTGAGAAGCGGCGTGCGTAAAGCGACACCGGCGAGCCGACGCGCGGCCACGTCGACATCCGCGGCAGTTGGCAACGAAAACGGAGCTTCCATAATGCGAACGGTAGCGCCGCGATCGCTCGGCAAGCAAGACCGTCATTGACAGTTTCGGCACTTGCCGGCGGATCCCGGCGTTCGCCGCGGCATGCTCGTCATCCACCCGCGCAATGCGCGTAGCGCACCTCGGTAGACGTAATGTGAGACGCCGCGCTACTGGTCGAACCGCCCGGCGGCGTGCGCCAGCATCGTGTAGACCTTGCCGGTATCCGAGGTGAGGTAATTGCGCACCACTGCCGGGCCGCGGTCGCCGCGCGAGACATCCTCAAGCAGGCGCTCGAATTCGTGGATGTACTGTTCGACGGTCTGCCGGAATTCAGGGTCGGCGCGGTACTTGCGGCGAATTTCATCGAACGCCTTTTGACCCTGGGCCGTGTAGAGGCGCCGGGTGAACAAGCCGCGTTCGCCGCGTTTATAGCGCTCCCACAGTTCGGCGGCCGCCTCGTGGTCGATCATGCGCGCCACGTCGACCGCCAGCGAATCGAGCGAGTCAATGCTTTCGCGTTGCGGGCGCTCCTCGCCGCGCGTACCCTCACGCGGGGCTGGCGGGGCAATGGGCGGGCTATCCTCGCGCGACGCGCGCGTCAACAGATCGCTGAGCCAGCCGCCGTTGCGGCCGTTGCCGCCATTCTGAGCTGGATTGAGCGGGGGCTGTTCAGGTCGGCGCGGCGGCGCGCCGGTGATGTCGCCGCGCATCGCGGCCTGTGGGGCCGCGGTGATATCTCCGCGCGTCGGCCGCGCCGGCGGCCGTCCGCCGCCGCCGGCATAGGCCGGCTCCGGTTCGCGCCGCGCTGGCTCGGCGGTGTCGAGGTTGCGTCCGTGGCGGGCGACAATGCGATTGAGCTCCGCCAAGGCCTCGATCTGGTCGACGATGACGCGACGCATTTGCGCCGCGCTCTCGGCGGTCTCCTGCGGCAGTTCGAAGATGCCGCGGCGCAACTCGGCGCGCGTCGTCTCCAGCTCCTCGCGCATTTCCGCCGCCATTTGCTTCATGCCCTGCATGATTTCGGTAAAACGCGCGGCGGATTGATGGAACATCGTATGCACCTGCGTCGCAGCTTCGTCGTAGACCGCGTTCAAGGTCTCGCTGGTGCGCTTGCGCTCCTCCTCTGAGGTCGTGCGCACGAGCGCGAACTGCTGCTCAATAGTTTGCACGCTTTCGTTGCTTGTCTCGGCGACGACACTGGCGATCTCCCTTGCCCGCGTCGTCGCCGCATCGAGCGACTCATCCAGCAGGCTGGAAAAACGCTGGAGACGCTGCCCGAAATCGTCCGTGCGCGCATCGAGAGTCGAGACCAGCGACTCGATGCTTGCACGCCGAATCGCAACCGTTTCCTCGGTGCGGCGATTGCTTTTGTCCAGAAGCTCCACCGCCTCGGCGAGCGAGCGCCCGTGCGTAGTGAACTGGCTCGCCAGTTCGCCGAGCTCACGCACGGCTTTGCCGGTCACGGCGTTGAAACTGCCGACGCGCTGCTCCACCGCGGCCGTGGAGGCCTCGGTCTTGCCGTTCATGTCGTTCATGGCAGCGACGAATTCGGAAACGCGCGTTACCATCGTGCGTTCCAGCGAACTCATGTTGTCGTGGGCGCCGCTGAGCACCTCTTGCAGCAGGATATTGGCTTCGCGCAGGCGCTCGAACAGCGCCGTCGTGTCGGAGCGCAACATGCCGTGCGTCTCCAGCATCTCGGCAACGGTAGCCGAGGCGGTCTGCTTCGACTCCTCGACGGCGAGCCTGGTGGCGCCGTGCAAGTCATCGAGCGTCCGGGTGATCGTCGACTTCGCCGCTTCGGTGACGCCCTGAGCGCCTTCCTGCAATTGACCGAGCGTTCGCGTCATCGCAACGGTAGCGGTCTGGCTCGCTTCGTTGATGAGCCGGGCAATCTCCTCGCTGTTGTCCATCATGGTCTGGGTGAAGATGAAGCTCTTCGCCTCGATCGATTTGACGGCCTGGTCGGTTATGCGGCTCACCTCGCCGGCGAATTGCTGGCCCTTGCCGGAAAGTGCGACAAGCAGCGCGTTCGATTTCTCGTCGAGGAGCTGCGTCATCTCGCCCACGCGCTGCGATACGGTAGCAGTGATTTCATCGGCCCTGCCGGTGATGTTGCGCGCAACCTCGGCGCTTGTTCCGCTGAGCGTGCGTTCGGCCTCGCTGGCGCTACGTCCGATCGCCTCGGTCGTGGCGGCGGCGCTTCGCGCCACCTCGGTGCTAATTCCGTTGAGGGTCCGTTCGGCCTCGCTGGCGCTGCGCCCGATCGTCTCAGTCATTGCGGCGGCGCTTCGTGCAACCTCGCTGTTGATTCCGCTGAGCGTGCGTTCGGCCTCGCTGGCGGTGCGTCCGATTGCCCCGCTGGTGGCGGCGGCGCTTCGCGTAATGAGGTCGGTGGCGGTGGCAGTTGTCTTGCCGATGACTTCATTGGCGGCGGCAGCGCTCTTACCGAGAGCTTCCCCGGCGGCCGCGACGCTCTTGCCGATGACTTCGTTGGCAGCTGCGGCGCTTTTGCCGATGACTTCGTCGGCGGCTGCGGCGCTCTTGCCAATTGTGCTGCTCAGCGCGCCGGCGCTGCGATTGAGCGACACGGTCGCCTCGACGGCACTGCGGTTTAAGGCTTCAGTCGCCGCCGCGCCGGCCGCCGCGCTCTTGCCGAGCGCCTCGACCGTCCTGGTGGCAAGTTGGCCGAGCGCCTGCTCGGCGTTGCCGGAATTGATCTTTATCGATTCCGAAAGCTCCTCGAGCCGGGCGTTGAGCAGATCGGCCGCGGCGCGGCTGCGCACCTCGATCTGCTGGGTGACGGCTTCGGCCCGTCCCACCAGCAGCTGTTCCAGATGGCTGATGCGGCTGTCGAGCGTGTTAGCGACACGCAGCGCTTGCCCGCCCAAGACCTTGTCGATTTCGGCGGCGCGCTCGCCGATGGTCTCGGCGACTTTGGCGCCACGCGCATCGATGACCGCGGTGACATCGGCAATGCGCTTGTCGACCGCGGTAACGACTTCCCGGCCGCCTTCGGTGAGCGTTTTGGCGATATCCATCACGCGATTGGACAGCGCCTCGGTGAGCGTCTGCGAGCGGCTGTCGAGTGCTTCCTGGAAGTGTGAGAGACGCTGGTCGAGCGCCGTAGTGACTTCGGTAGCTTTGGCGGTGACGCGATTGTCGAAGCTGTCGACATAACTGCGCATCGATTCCGAGACGTCCTGCGTGCGCGCGCCGAGCCGTTCAACCAGTTCGGAGCCGTAGGTCTTCACGGTTCGATCGAATTCGGCGAGATGCCGGGTGATGAGGTTACCGAGCGTCGAAGAATCGCGTGAAATCCTTTCGCCGAGTTCGGCGCCCGAGTGGTTGAACATCTCCTCGAACGCGGTTAGCCGCGTCGACAGCATCTGCTTCATCTCGTCGCCGCGCGCGGCGACGGCCTCGGCGACCTGCTCGGCGCTTTGGCGAAGCGTATCCGTCACCGCGGTGCTGCGCGAAATGAGGGCCTCGGTCGTACGCGCCCCGGCCTGTTCGAGCCTCTTCGCCACGTCGCCGCCACGCAAATTGAGGTCCAGGACAATTGACTCGCCGGAAGCCTTGATCGTGCTGTTGACCTCGTCGGCGCGCGTCGCGATGGTCTCGGCAATCTGGCTTGATGTGTTCACGATCGCGTCTGTGAGCTCTTGTGAGCGTCCGACCATCGTGTCGACGATCGCCAGCGATTTCTCGGAAAAGCCGTCGGTGACCCGATCGAGCCGCGACGTCATCATATCTTCGAGCCCGCGCGCGATTTCGGCAAATTCCTCGCCGATGTGGTCGGTCTTGAAGTTCAAGCCAGCGGTCAGCTGGTTACTTGCCGACGTGATCGCGCGCGAGGTCTCATCACTCGCAGTCTCCAGCCGCGCCAGCAGATCTTCGCCGCGCTCGCTGAGCTGTTGGATCATGTTGTCGCCGATCTGACCCAGCGTGACGGTGATGTGCTCGCCTTTCTCGGCCAGCGAATGGGTGATGCGCTCTGCGGCTTCATTAACCTGCTGCCCCACGAGATCGCTGATCGTCGAAAGATCCTGCGTCAGATCAATGTGGACGTTGTTGATGGCGGAGCGTACCTGCTCGGCTTGCCCGACGAGAGTGTCACGCTGGGTGGCGAGCTCCTGAAGCAGGCCGCGGATGCGGACCTCGTTGTCGCTGTAAGTGCGTTCAAGCGCCGCGACCTCATTGCGTACAAGCACCTCGAGCTCGCTCGCGCGCGCGAGCGCGCGCTCGACGCCGTCGCCCATGGCTGCGACCTCGCGGCGAATCGCCTGTCCGACGGTGACGAAGGATTCCCGGGCCACGCCCTCTGGCTCGGCGAGCCGCATGGCAACTTTCGCCATCGATTGCGCAACCAGCCGCAACTCCTGTGCGCGCCAAGTCATGTGCGCCAGGCCGAAGAAGAAGATGATCGGCAACAGTGCCGCAGCCCCCAGGCCGATTATGATGGCGGCCGGCGAGTGGCCGGGGCCAAGCACCGCATTGAGGTCGCCCAGATAGGCCCAGGAAAGGGCGAGGCAACCGATGATCCAGGCGCAGGAAAACAGTGCGGCGACGAAATAGGAGGCGCGCGCGGGCCGCTGCTGCAGGGCTTGCAGGACCTGCCCGATCGATTGCTGGTCGTCATTGGCGGCGCGAAGGGCTTGGGCGTCGCCGCTGCGGGCGGCAATCTCGCCGGAGTCGAATTGCGCCTCGGAGGTCGGCGTCGTCGGCACCTCGGGCCAGCGATCCGCTTCGGTGTTGCCAAGCGTATTGGGGATGCCTTGAGGCTCGCTATCCGGCTGGTCCTCGTCGCCCCGGACTTTGAGCGCTTCCTGGATCGCCGACAGCGCTGCTTCGGTCGGATCCATTATCTTCTTGGGGTTATTGGCCATGTCGGTCGTCGCCTCGCCTGTTACGCCGGACTAGGACGGCCCGAGCAAACTCAAGCCGCGCCACGAGCGCGTGAACGTTGCAATTACTATCACCACACAGGGCTCCCCCCGCCCTCACGTCATATTTCCGTAGCCCATCCTATCGGTCTGACCGATC